>ENA-OUOG01000344-OUOG01000344.1-marine-metagenome-genome-assembly--contig:-NODE-344-length-62029-cov-5.627647_pt1 | contig 62029 bp, 45 predicted proteins | sample MGYA00248635_ERZ508505 | MGnify/ENA primary metagenome ERZ508505 (study PRJEB26176, sample SAMN06267871) | marine metagenome | isolation source: Saanich Inlet, British Columbia, Canada | place: Pacific... | reverse complement strand
TCATGTACGGAAGCTGTTCCAATGAACCAAATGCTTGCATTCTAGTAGTATCAAGTTCTGCTTGACGATAGCTAGCAAAGTTTTGTGGAGGAGCAAAGTTAATATTAAACAATCCTGCATCAATATTAAATCCTCTCCAGCGCATAAACATTTTAAATTCGTCGTCTAGTTTCTGACAAATTTGTTTTTGTAGTCGTTGGCAGTATTGATTGAATCTGTATTCTTGTATTAGTGCTGTGCCCACTCGACCATCATTCATTGGCTGTGTACTTTCGTCTGGACCAGTTGGCAAATAACTACTAGGTACACGCAAACCACGACACATCTTGTTATTGAAGTATTTAAGGTCGTCAATTTGTCCTAGGTTCTCACCTCCCGGTAATGTTTCTACTTTTGAGCCTCTACCTTCTGCCGTTTGTGGGAAGAAGTAGTCTTCGTTGATGCTTAGTGGATTGTAGCTAGCATCCATCATGTTTTGGCTACCACCAGTTTGAGTTGGAATACGACGCTGATGAATTTCATTTTTAACACGTTCAACAAACTGCATAGCAAGGTGACTAGGCATATTACCCACATCGATGTAAAACACCCGACGTTCTGGTGCTCGTTGAACACGATAGATAAGGATTGAATCTTCAAGCAGTTCTTTTTGCTTGAACACTTTAAAGATCATTTCAAGCACACTTTGTCCAAATGGCCAATAGTAGTCAAGACCTTCGCTTAAACTTAGATGTACTACATGCTTTGCATCTACACAGGTTTCGTTAACACTTTGTTGAAAACGACTTTGTCCTGTTTGCTCGCCTGTCATTGGTGTAGTATAGTTGTAAGGTGCGCTGTATCCGCCGGCAGGTGGATTGGTGCTATAATCGTTTGTGGTTTTCGGAGCAATACTCAAATTCTGGAAGTTAGGATTGATATCCTGGATAACATACTGCTCAGGACGCTTGCCTTCGTTTTCGTTAACAATAACACGTCTAACTTTGGTCATATCAACCCAGTACATTTCAAATGTTTCTGGGTCTCTTACAAATACTTGATCTCCGTACTTGAGCACGTTGCGGAACAGCTTAAAAATTCTGTTTTCTAACTTGTTTAGTTTACACCATTGTTGTAACTGTTTACGAATAATTTCAACTTCGTGATCAGTTGGTTTTTCAGTAAACTCAACTTCAAAAGGAGTTCCGTTAGCAGGGTTGGTTTGTGTTGAAAATTCTGCTAAGATGTCAAGACATGCATTTACTTCGCTGTCACAGTCCATGTTTTCGTATTGATTATAACGCTCAACACGATTCGGATGTCCCGAATAAACTTCTGGCAAGTTGCTTGCCCAGTTTCTAAATCCAAAATCAGCACCTGCTCCAGTGCCGTAGTTTGGTCCGCGATTTGCGTTGCCCGAAATAGGACTCATTTGCCCATTCTGGTCAACTACTTTAAAATACTTTTTCCAACTCATGGTATATTTATCGTTATCCTGCAGAGGCTCTTAATAATTTCTTGCTAGAGTCAGCACCATTTTTTGTGTTTGCTTCAATGCTTGCCATTTTGTCGACCATTTGTTGCATTAGTTCTTGCATGACTTTTCCGTCAAGTCCGCCATTGTCTTTATGGGCACTGTCCGGCAAGAATCCTGATGCAACACCTATATCGGTAGGAGAACCAGCGGAAAAAGAAGTTTTGTAAGATGTTTTTGGACCGGCCGGGCCATAATCTGTTTGTGTCAACATTTTCATTCCAGCAGCCACGTAATCTAAATTTCTAGATACTAACTCACCAGTTGGATCAAAATTCTTAGTTATGTTTGCGCCGCCGGCTTGGTACGAGGCAGTCTGTTCGCCACCTGCATGTAATACATTTGTTAACCCTTCGGTAAACGCTGGCATCACATGTTTTATAAAGTTTCCTTGAGTATCGTAATGGGTTGTACCTTCAGCACCTGCTATCTTAACTCCGCCTTTGCCGCCTTGTGCTAGACTTACACTTTCTCCTAACGTAGTTTCAAACCCGTCTTGTAATCTATGTGCATCCGAGAAAAGCTCTTTTATCATTTTTTTAGCATATTCTTGTCTACTTGCAACATATTCCATGGTCTTGTCAGTGTCTGTTATAAACCCTGCTTGTTTACTAGAGAAAAGTTCAGGACCTTCTTCACCAACTAGATATTTTCCGCCTGCTTTTACTGGACCGCCGTCGGCTCTTTCTCCATCGATTTTTAGATTAGCTAAACTGTTAACACCGCCAGCTACTTTGTCCAATCCCTTGATCAGTTTGTCAATAACCTTGGTTGCGTTGGGCATTACCTGGCTGTCCACAAACGCATCCATTTGTGTAGCAAAACCTTGCAGTGATTGTTGAGCGTTTATCATGCCCTTGGTTTGAGGATCTTGAGCTTGTGCGGCTAATGCAGCTTCTATCCCAACTTTACGAATATTTTCAGCACTAAGATTAGTGGAATCTCTGAGATTATTCATGCCAAGAAGCACATCTTGGAATGCTGTTGGCATATTACCGGCTACAGACTGGAATCGATCACCTATGGCTTCTGCCTGACGACCTGCTGCTTCTACAATCCTGGCAGTTGCTTCTTCTTGCGACAGCGCACCAGCTTTAAACTGATTGATAATTTCAAGAGCGGCACCTCCAGTGGCCCTGTAAGCATCTTGTGCGGCTTTGGTACCTACTGAACCGCCAAACATGTCCTGAATACCTATGCCTATATTTTTGTCAATTGCGCCGATTGCAGTGACAATGTTTATGGCTTGTGGTCGTAATTCCTTATCCAGCATACGCAAAGTAGCACGAAACTGAACATTACTCATCTGTTGGTCAAGTTCAGCTTTTACTGCATCAGCACTTAAGCCAGTAAGCCTACTTAACGTGTTTAATTGTTTTGCATAATCAGCAGCACCAGAGGCTAGAGTTCTGTAATCACGAGTTTGTGACCGATTCAATCGCTGATTTAAAACAAGATAGTCGGCAAATTGTTCAGTTTGTTCTGAGATGCCTATTCCCAAAGCCAACAACTGATTTTGGAAAGGACGAGCTGCTCTAGTTAGTTCTGCTACTGCTCTAGCACCTTCGGCTGTACTACCTGTGGCAAATGCTAAACCTGTGGCATTGTTTGCAGTGATTTTTGCCAGTTGATCAAATGCCAGTCCTGCTTCTCTGGCACTGTCTTTGAGTCCTGTTAATCCAGCGGCTCCTACGCCACCTACACTGCCCAGTGTTTGAAATGCTTCAACACTGCGCTGTAATTCTGCTGTGACAAATGTACCAACACCACTGAGTGTTTTACCAAGTACATCGCCAACAATAGGAATAGCACTAAGAGCAGCGGCTGCTCCTTCAATAGCTGGATTCAGACTTTCAAAACTTTCTCTGTTTTTTCTAGCAGCTAGTCCAGCATCGAGAGCTCCTTTAGCAACATCGCCAAATGCTTTGGTTGTTTTACCAACAGGCCCGCGCCAGAAGCGATCAATTGCTTCTTCTGCGTTTTCAATACTTTTACCCAGTTTGCTGGTCTCTTTATTAAGTCTGAAAAAAGTATCAGCGGTGACTGTACTGCTTTCTTGCAGTTCTCGCATTGCTTCGCGAAGTAATTGTTCTTGTCTTTCTAATTCATCCATTTTCTACGTCGATAAGTAATATCACAATATTTATGGCAGGATTTAAACCCATGACACAACCTAATCCACTACAGCGTTATTTTCGCCAACCAGCAATTTATATACAGTTGCCCAGCGGTGGTAAGCATTATCCAGAAGGAAGTATAGATATTCCGCCTAATGGAGAATTGCCTGTATATCCAATGACAGCAATGGACGAAATTACATATCGCACAGCTGATGCATTGTTTAACGGCAGTGCTGTAATCAATGTAATAAAAAGCTGTATTCCAAATATTTTAGATCCATGGCAGATGAGCAGTGCAGACATAGATACAATTTTGGTTGCAATCCGAATTGCCAGCTATGGCCACGAGCTCGAATTGGAAAGCAAGTGTCCAAACTGCGAAGAAGAAAACAACTTTGGCTTGGATCTGCGTGTAATTATGGAAAAGATTCGCATGCCGGACTACGACGCCACAGTACAAAGTGGTGATATTGAAATTTATTTTAAACCGTTAACATACCAACAACAAAACGATAATGCTATTAAACAGTTTGAAGATCAAAAAATACTTCAAGCAGTTCCTGATGCTGATTTGCCTGAGCAAGAAAAACTAAACTTGATCAATTCAGCACTGGTTAAACTAGGAGAAATGAGCATCAACAGTATTGTAAGCAGTATCAGCATGGTAAGAGCCGGTGGAGATATAGTAACAAACGCAGACCATATCAAAGAATTTGTCAAAAACTGCGATCGAGCGATTTACAATCTGTTGCGTGACAAAATTGTAAGTTTACGAGACCAGGCTGCCATTGAGCCTGTTAGAGTAATGTGTTCTAGTTGCAGCCACGAATATGAAACACCATTTACACTGGATGTCTCAAATTTTTTCGGGCAAGACTCTTAACCTCTAGTCCTGAGCGTATCGAAAAGATCATTCAGGAACAAGACAAAGAAGTTAAGAGTATAAGGGAAGATGCACTAAAAATGTGTTGGCACATGAGAGGCGGACTTACCTACAACGAAGCAATGAATCTCGGTATAGAAGAACGCAAAGCTATTGGCGAGATAATCAAAGACCACATGGAGACAACCAAGAAAACAGGGTTGCCATATTTCTAATGAAACTAGAAGATGTACAAAAAGATATAGCAAGTTGGATTGAAAACTTTTTAGAAGTGAGAAATCCTGCATTAGGCGATCGCAGTCCTTGTCCATTTGCTCGAGCCGCTAGACTAAAAAACAGTTACGAAGTTCGACTAGGCTACGAAGCATATGAAGATCTTGTAGCACTTGGCAAGGAAGGGTTAGGTGATAAGGAAGTTGTTATACTTGCTTACCCACGTGATTTTTACACACCCAACGAATTTGCAGACATCGTCAACAATGTTAATCAAGGATTTTTGCTTCCTGTTGATCTTATTGCACTAGATGATCATCCAAATCATGTAGAAGAAGTAAACGGAGTTTGTTTTAACCAAGGTGAGTACACTCTTGCAATGGTACAAAGTTTAAGTGAGCTAAATGCCAGGGCAAAGTCAATGGCACAGCAAGGTTTTTATGATGCTTGGCCTGAAGAATATCTAGAAGATTTGTTTAAACACAGGGAAGATCCTAGGACATGAAGTATGCTAGAATTGATCTCAGTAAAACCAATTACACACAATTACCTAACAGCAAACTGATCACCAACCCAGATCCAGTGGAACTAGAACGTATCTACAACACCTATTGTGTGTATAAAAAATTCAAAAGTGTAATGCCTATTTTCGAAGAGGAATACACAGACCCACGCAACGATGTTATTGGTTATTATGATAACAACAAATTAGTAGCATTTAGTCTTATACGAAAGTATGATAGTGAAAATGCCGAAGCAGTTCAATTTGCGTGGGATTATGCTAATCCAGAATTAAAACTAGGATACAGCAGTTTAAAAAGCGAGTGTGCTTATTATCGAGCACAAGGATTCCGTTACTATTACTTAGGCGGAGCAGACGAATACAAACGCCAGTTTGATGGCTTTGAAATACTTGGACCAAGGACATAATGGACGTATATCATATTTTTGCAGACCACAACGAAGACGTCGACGCACACGAATTTGCAACCAAGATGCGTGTTTTCTTAGATAACATGGTTAGCATGGGTCGAATGGAATCATACAGATTAACTCGTATGAAACTAGGGTTTCGTAGCATGGATCTTCCAGAATTCCACATCATGATGGATTTCAAAAACATGCAACAACTAGATGACGCAATGACAGCAGTATTGCGCAATGAACAAAATATCGAAGATAGCCATGTTGCTTTTAATCAATTAGTCGACGTGGAAACTATTCAACATTTCTTATACAGAGACTTTCCAGATAACTTACAAGATGTCTAAAGACATCTATTGACTCGTTTGCACTCGTCAATGTTTTTATATAACATATAATTACACGAACGAAGTGAGTTTAGTCTTCATGTAGATCATTTCAGTCAGACGGAACCTGTTAGCAGGCTCCGTCTTTTTCTTGACACTTCATGTGAGTCGTATCCAGCCAAGACTTTATTGGAAGTAGGTGTTTTGTTTATACACACTCCATGGGCTCTGACCTTTCCCAACCTACGTCGACATCTAACCAGTTAGTTCTTGCTGATTAACCTATTATTTGTATGTTAACCTGTTAGATCTTACTGATTGTACCCGTACTCTCGTTCCTAGTTGTACGGTTTTTAGGAGTATATGTGTTTTCGAACCACAGCAAATAGCTCTACACCAACCTACACCCTCTGGGGTTTCACTCAGTGTGTTTTGTGTCTGATTACATTTTCGTCAGTTTTTCCACAGCGGTATTGTATATCCGGCCCGCCAACCTTGTGTGCTGTTATTTGTTTTCTTTGATGATGCCTAAGTTTGTTAAGCCTTCTTGGAGAATTTTACTGCTGCCTACCCGGAGGTTAATGATGCCATTATAGTATTCGTCTGTGAATAACACTTGCCTGTCGAACTGTTCTTTTGCTTCCAGATAACTCATCAAGCCTCTGCTGGAGCAAAAGTACAAGATCTCTCTTGAAAAATTTTCTTCGCCTAATTGTTTTACATCTGCTTTCAGATGATCGTTCGAGCCCCAGTAGTCACGCCAATCGCTTTCTACTGTGCCTCTTCTTCGATTCTTTTTGCCCTTGAGGGGCGGTTTACTGGTTTTAAACTTTGCTAGCTTCTTGCCAACATATTTTCGATTGTTTGTTAGATTGGTTATAAGGTAAACAAAACCTTCGCAGTCTGCTGGTAGTTCTTCTACTGTTTTACCTTTGTAAGTCCAATCCATATAGTTCCTCGGGGAGTGTACTTAGTGTGTACATTCTCGTAATATCAAATTCTTATTTTTCTGGAGCAATATTTACTGAGATAGATATTTCTTCTACCACAGCTGGGTCAGTTAACCCAACAACGTAATCGATAAATTTTGCAATATCAGTACAATCGATACCACCGCCTTGCCAACTTTCTCTGCTTCTGCTAAGTGGTGTATCTAGACGATCTGGCGATATTAATGTTGTTTTAAAGTTAACAATACCATCTTTGTAAGCCTTTGTACATTGTTTACTAGCATGATTAAGCGCAGCTTTAGAAACTCTGTATGTTTCCCAGTCTGGCTCCGGAGCAACTATGGTTTTCTCTCCCGAACTACCGATGTTAAAGATCCAGCCAGTTTTACCAGCTTCTTTCCATTTTTTGTATACTGCTTGTAATATGTTAACCTGTGCATAGTTTGCCCACTCAGAATCTGGAGGACCATCAAATGCGTTATTAATAAACACATCATAGTGCAAACTTTCGTTGGCAATTGTGTCAACATCTTTGGTAATATCTTTTCCTGACTGCCGACTGCATCCATCTGCTTTAAAGTAATCGCTTAATACCAGTCCTAATCCTCGATTGTTTCCTGTGATATAGTATCTATATGTCGATTGTACTGTCTTATTTTGATCCCATGCTTTGGTAAGTTTCTGTCCACAAGAAAACGCACACTCAAAAATTCTTCCGTTGTCTAAATCTTTGTTCCAACTAGTGATTAAGTCTTCCCAAAAATCGCAGTTAAAAATCTCTTCTAACGATCGACTATTAATGTTTAGATTTTCGAAACCGTATTTTTCGATAAAACTTCTTACTTGATTTTTACCATCTACAAAATGTAAATCGTTGCTGCTTGGATCAATTGATTGGTCATAAAATCTGGCATCGTATAGATTATGTTCAAAAAAGTTACACGGTAATACCAATCCTTCTGCTGTGATTGTTACTTTGTTGTTGTAACAAGCATCACATTTTATAGGTGTTGTGTCAAAATAATCACGAATATTTGGATATTCTTTTTTTAAGTCATCCAACCGTTTCATGCTGTCGTTTTGATATTCTGTTAAATCAGTTACTTCTAGATTATAGGTTTCCTGTTTAGTAGGTATTACCTGCCACTGGCTTTTTTGCTCTAGAGTATTGTGGTCTAAAAATCTTCCAGTCCCTCTAAACAGTATTTTTTCAAAACCAAGAATTGCTGAAAGCATCTGCGCAGTTTTTATTTGATGTTGGTTGTGTTTGAACACAATAAAGTTCCATTGTGCCTTCCCGCCAGCTTGAATAAACGCTTGTGCATTGTTTATAGCCTTGCCAAAATCAACGTTTCTTCTGTACAGATGATTTGTGTCTTCTAAACCGTCGATACCAAAATCAATTTTTCCATGGCCGTTGATAATGCTTGCTAGCTCTGTCCACCATTCGGTGTCGTGATATCCACCGTTCGTGTGTATATAGATCCAAAGCTCGGGATTCTTGCTTCTAAAGTCCCGAAGTATGTTTAAAAATTCAGGATGAACAATAGGATCACCATAACTGCCACAAAAGAAAATTTGCGACAATCGATTACACAATTCCGTTGAGAATGTTTTATCGATTACATTGCGATCTAGATGACACAATGGCATGTGGGGATTAACTTTGCCGCCTGATATATTTCTAGGACATTGCGGGCAGGCTGCATTACAATAGGTTGTAATTTCAAGCTGATATTCTTTTACATTGGCAAAATTAAACATTTAAATCTACTATATGAGCTATCTATTATAAATCTTGGTCAAATATTGAAAAACATCTCGGTCGTGTAATACATTCATATTTCTTTTTAATATGTACCCAGGTGTTTGTAACAACATTTTATAAGGCGTTGTGAATCCAATAAATCCAAACGTATCCACTGGATTACCATCGTTGTCTTTGTATTCTACAATCTGATCAATCTGATTTCTAAAATCCCAGTCATTGACTTTCACTGACTCTATTGTAACATATAAATCTGAAACAATGTTACCCTGATCGTCCAAAACTGTATCATTGAGTTCTTTGTTAAGCAAACGTATCTCAATATCGTGTACACCAAACTCAGCAGAATGCTCCCACGTTTGGGTGTTGCTGTCAAGTACCAAGTCTACTCCTAGAGAGCTAGACTTCAAAGAAACGATCGGACTCGTCCGGTAGTTGCTGTTGTATTGGAATGAGATTGCTATTTTGTTCTCTTGCATTGAAATATTCAACTTGATTTTTTAAAATTTCTATTTTTTGTTTTATTTTCTGAGGACGCTCTTCTAACATATCTAATTCTAATAGCAGTTCGACAAGTTCAAAATATCTTTCTGCTCTAACCTTGAGCGTGTTATTTGGGTATAATACAGATACCCAGTGATATTCTTTGTAACCATCGACTGAATGATAATCAATTTGTAATTCATTGAGCATGCGATCAGTGGTTATTGGTGTGCCTTGTAACATTTGAAACACTCCATTGGGCATAATTTTAATCATATCGCTGTGATCAGCATATCTCTTGACTAAATTTATGGTATCTTCCCAGTCTTTGTCTGTTTCTGTTGGGTATCCAGAAATAATATTCCAAATTTGCTTGATGTTGTTTTTGAGACATTGTTCAGCAGTATAATATATGTCGTCGTTGGTGTACATTTTTTTCATGTGATCTCTAACACTTTCGCTTCCGCTTTCGATGCCAATGTTAATACGCTCACAACCGCCAGAACGCATTAATTCAAAGTCTCTCGGCGGCATGTCCTTTTGACTTCGACAAATCGCCTGTCCTCTGTATTGGATGGTGTCTGCAATAGTCTCACTGAGAACAGTGTTCATTTCTCTTAACGGTTTTAATGCACCGTTGATCAAACTGTCAGTGAATGTAAAATTTTTTATACCGTACTTATTATAGATAGTGATTAGTTCATTTGCTACATTTTCGCCTCTACGATATCTAAACTTAGGCCAAAAACGTGCTATATCACAAAATGAGCATTTTCGAACACAACCTTTGCTTGCAGTCACTGGTATTATTATTTGATTAACACCGCCATAGTGATCAAAATCGTAATCATCAAAATTTGGTGCTGGTAAATCATTTAAAATATCATTTGGTAATTGTGTTGTTTTCTGTATACCGACTGGTTTATTCTTAACCAAGTCGACTATAACATCTTCTGCTTCTCCTAGTAGAACTGCATCACACAATTGATTTTCTAAAACAATATTGCACCATTCGTTGTTATACTGTTCTAATCTAATGCTTACACCACTACCACCTAATAAAATATAAACATTAGGTGCTTGCATACGCAATTGATAACAAATATCTTCTGTAACTCTAGTGCTTTGATGTGTAAAAACACTTAATAAAACATTTGATGGCTTATTTTCTAGTATTGTGTCTACGCAATGAGAAATAAATTTATGGTACACTTCAAACAAGTGCAAGTCTAGTTTTAATTCTGGAGAATATATGCTAGCAGATATTTTTTCAAAATCGGTACCGGTTATCGCTTGGTGATAGTGTGCATTAAAGTCATACGTTTTGCATTCAATTCCGGCTTCTTCTAGTATTCCTTTGAGCAATGCCGGAGCCAGAGGAGGCCGGGTAGTGTCCATATCCATTAAAGGTAAGAAAGCAATTACCGTATCAACCATTAACCTATTATATCCACATCAGTGTCGTACTTAGTGAATCCATTATCTTTGATAACTTTTAATATATTGTGTACACGCCCAGCTAGCTCATCTTTATGCGAAACCAGCCACACACTCTTGTTGCGCTCCCGAGCCATTTGCTTGAGCAAGCCTAGTGCATTTTCTACACCACTGGTATCCATACCTGAATCTACTAGTTCGTCGATGAACAATAGGTTGATTGGACTATATAAACTTTCCCATACATCTCGGAATGCCCAGCTCATACTAAGAATAAGTCTATTGCGTTCGCCTCGGCTCAAGTTGTCAAAGTCCAAATCTCTGCCTAACTCTTGAATTTCTACACTTAAATCATTTTGGAATATCACTGTGTGCGGTAATCCAATTCTATCCAAGTAGTGTGTAAGTCTGCTGTTGAGATAACTCAGGTTTTGATCAATGATACGTTTGCGCACAAAACTGTCTTTATTGGTTAACAGTTTAAGTAGAAAGTCTTGGTGTTCTTGTACACGAACAAGTTCGTTTAGTGTGTCATAAGAAACAGTTTGCAATGCTTGATGTTTCATCTCTTCAATTTGTTCACTGTACGGATCAGTTTCCTGCTGTCTTGATTCTAATTGTGTTACGAGACTGTTCAGACTGTTTTGATGTTCGTATGCTTGCTCTAATGTATCGTAAAACACCTTAGGTGCAACTCCAAGCTCGCCTACATCAGCAATCGCATCTAGATGCTCTTGTTCTTGTGTCTGGTTGGAAAGTATTTGCAGAGCTGTTTCTTGCAGTGTATCTCGTTTGCCTGCTAATATTTCTTCGTGTGCATTATCGTGTAAGTCTTGGCCACAAGCATAGCACCGGTGACTTTCGAGGTCTTCGATTTCTTTTTGCAATTTTTCGGTTAGTTTTTGTAATTTACTGTTATCCTGCTGGATACTCTTGATCCACTTGTTAGCATCGTCGATGATTTTCTTGCGGTCATAGAATGCATCTAACGCTTTGTGTGCGGCGATCTCTGCGTTAATGTCCACATGTGCTAAACTTTCAATTGCAGTTGCTAGATTTGCAAGATCTTCGTCTTTTTTCTTGTTCCACAAGTTGCGACGATTCTCTAGACTTGTAATCTGATCTTCAATGCGTTTGTTTGCTTCTTGAACTGCACGGATACGCATTTCTTCTTGGCCAATAGCGTCTTTGGTGCTTCGCATTTGTTCTTTAATAGAATCAGCACGTTCTGAAAGAAGTGTAATTCCTAGCAGTTGCTCAATGATGTTGCGTTGATCGTTGGTACGCATTGAAAGGAATGGTTCTGTATAAGTGTTTAGTGCCAAGACATGCTTGAACATGTCGTGACTCATGCCAAACAGTTTTTCGATTGCCTGCTGTGTTTCTCGGCTGTCGCCCTGGCTTTCGTCTGTGGCCTCTTGCTCTTGATTGTTGATGTAGAACTTTAACACATTGGGTTTACGACCACGTTCGATTCGATATTCCTGGCCATTGATAACAAAGTCCAAACTAACCAGCATGTTTTTGCCATTGGTTTTGTTAATTAAATTGTCTTTACGAATATTAGTAAGTGCGCTACCGAATAGTGCATAACTTAATGCATTGATGATAGTGGTTTTGCCGGTACCGTTACGACTTCCGTCGCCACCTAGATCCAGGTTTTCTCCTAATACAAGTGTAAGATCTTGCCTATCAAAGTTGATGGCTTGCGTGGCGTTGCCCACACTCATAAAGTTCTTAACTGTGAGATCTTTGATTTGTATCATGTATTAAAAGTCCGCCGTGTCTAAAAAGTTTTGTAGATCCAGTCCTACATAGTTTTTGAAATAATGATCGTAGTTGTGTTCAATAATGTCAATCATATTATTATACGCTACTTTGCACTCATCTAACGACCATTTTGATACCATTTCGATGATATCGAATACTTTTGTAATTCTGACTGAGTTGTCAGTTTCCAAATCGTAACTTTCGTCCCAAAAATTATTGAATGTTTTAAAGCCAAGTGAATGTAAATGTTGTAAAATACCGGGTGCACCAACAATTATAAAAGGTATTTTGTGCCAAAAACATTTAAATGTTTTTTCTGTAACATACGGATAAGGATAATCAAACGTTGACTCTGTAACAATGTTTACAAAACAAAGATCTAAAAATTTAGCATGCATGTTGTTTTCCCCAGGCTTAAATTCAATTTCTTTGTTTATGTCTGACTTTGATAATAGTTCATTGTTGTTGTATAATTGTTTTAAGTTGTTGCAGTCGGTGTAAAATTTATCGTTCATTCTGATTCTGGGTTCTACATAGATAAAGTCACTTTTAGCAACACCACTAGAGGATACACCACTAGATATTTTATTGTTATTTGATGAGCTTCTATGTGGACTATGGTGCCAGGCTAACAAAGTTTTTTGATCTAAATTTTTAGATTTCAGAAACGATCTTGTCAAGATCCTGTGATTGCGTCTGGCATTAGATAAAAAACAAAAATGATATTTGATGTTGCTAGCATTTTTGTCAGACTCAATATAGTCTATTAGACAGGTTTTGTTAGTATAGTTGTTTTCAAAGATTTTTAAACTATTTGTTTTATAAAACGATTTGCATGTGTGTTGAATTTTTTCTTTAAGTCCTATGTGATTTGTAAAAAGAACACAGTAGGATAACTCAATATTCAAATCGCACAGTAATTGGATTAAATTTTTTACTGTAAACCCCACTTTACAATCCAAATAATAATAGTCTAAATCATAAAGTGTAAAGACAATGCGTTGATCGGGAGCAAATTCGTAATTTTCGAAAACAGATAATTCTTGTTTTAATACTTGCATGTCCTCATCGTAATCTACAAGGTTAAATCCACATAGAATATTGTAATTGTCGCAAAGATGATCGCATATAGGCGAAATCAGTGTAGTTGAGTCTTCTAAGTTCACCGAGTCCATAGTCCATCCATTTTAGTTGCATATTCTTCTAAAAATTCATTGTCGTGTTTTTGTTGAAACAAATAATCTAACTTGGGAAATATATGTTCTTTGCTAAAAAGCAAATGAGACATTGGACCCGGATGACATTTGTATTTTTCTGAAAAATATGGTTTATTGTTTTTAGCCAAAAAACCTATTAGCCCCGGATGATACACATCCTCACAAACATTTGTCGAATCGAACAACCATTTACACAAGTTATTGTTAACAAGTTTAAAACTACTATCGTCGATTGGCAAGTTAGCATCTAACTCGGATTCTAACATAGACCAAATTGGGCTGTCGTATAGTACAAGGTATTTCCAATTATTTTTGTTGCAGACATGATAAAACATCAATATTAGTTGTAAGTTTTTAAATGCAAAGTAATCGTGACTGTAATAATTTTGTCTGAAATATTCTTTGTCTAGCGGAAAGTGGCCACCAGTACACCAAAAACCGTTAGGATCGTTTGCGTTCAGACGTGTGATATTGTGTTTTTCTTTGTCTAACCTTTTAACAACATTTTTATCGGCGACATACCAATCCCATTTGTCGATCGATGTTAGCATTATAGCTATAGTAGCGTCATCGCTGGGTTTTAAATTTTTTGTAGCTGCGTGTATAGCAGATGTGATAATTGCTTCGTTTCCCATGCCTTTTTTGCTAACATTGTGCATCTGGCATTCATAACGTTCTGCAATAAAATCGGCCCAGGTTGGCCAAGGGCCATTGGTATTACTAGCCCCACTCACAACTAATTTCTTAGCTGACATTGTTTATCCATTGGTTTACTACACGATAAAGTTGTTGATTTCCCTGTTCGCTCATGTGGTTGATCAATCCAGAATTTTTTTTAAAAATATGTTCAAAACAAAAGTGGTCTTTTAGTGTTTCTAATACATCGAGATTGTAAAAACAAAGATGCAACGTGGGTTTGAAATTCAAGTATTTCTGCTGTTCTTTAATAATCAACTTGTGTACAAACTCGGCATGTTCTGTGTGGAAATAGTTTTCAAAAAAATCAACTATACCCGTTAATTCTGGAAGATTTTTATCTTTGATATCTGTGTAAATTAAATCAGCATGATTGTGTAAAATATCGTTGTTGAGTACTGGATGTTTTTCCACTGGAATTCTATAAGGACTGGTGTGAGAAATTATAACACAGTCATAATTGTTAAGATCTTCTTGTAACAATTGCTTGTAAATTTTGTATTCGCTACACCCTGCTTGTGCTCTATTGGTTACAGTATATTGTTTTGCTAACAAGTTTACCCAACCTGGATAATCGTTGTATTTAACTTGCCAGTCAGATGCAAAACTATCTCCGCAAATTAACACATTCATAGATTGTTATAGATGTCCAATAATAGTTTATTATCGTAAAATTCACTGTCGATGTTTGTGATTTGATCTACTACAATCTGGTCTACACTTTCAAATTTAATTTCGCCTGTAAATGCATCGTCTTCTAGTGCTCCACGTTTGTTTGGAATCAGTGCCATCTCACGTAGATTGTATTCGCTTACAAACTTTTCTTTGATGTAGTTTGCTTCTTCGTAACTGATGTCAATATCCAAATTGATTCGCACATGCATTTTAGGTTTAAGAATAGTGTCTGCATGATCAATCACTGTGCTCAAGTCAAGAACGTTGTACAGTGGCTGATTGGGCCATGCATGATATTCGGGTTCATTACCCCACTCGAGGATCATTGCCCCTCGATCTGCATCACCTGCGTCGCTAAAATTATGAGGAAATGCATTGCCGATATAGTGTACATTTCCTTTGTTCTGACGCAAATGGAAATGCCCACTAAACACTTTTTCAAACTGGCCAAAATCGCTAACACGAACTTCTCCGTGGTCGGGCATTTCTACCATTGCATTCATTTTAAAGTGCGGAAGTTCGAAGTGTCCAAAAATATACTTGCCACTTAGTTTAGCAAGACGCTTGTGATCGCCAGCTACAAGCCAAGGAGCAATTACAGCATCACCTTCTACAAACCAATCATTGCAAATATTAATGTTAGGTAAGTGTTTTGCCCAAGTAACACCTGTGACATCTCGCTTGTCACGATAGTATAAATCGTGGTTACCTGGAATAAAATGTACAACATCAAACGCGGCATTGAGTTTTTCTAGTGCTTCGAGACTGTGATGCAGTGTGTTTAGATTAATGCTGGCACGTTGATGATGCCAGTCTCCTAAAAACAAGCAAGTTTCGCAGTTTTGCTCTTTGGCAAGTTGTATAACCCAGTCTACAAACTCTAAACAGTCTTGGTTGTGTAAAGCACTGTTTGACTTTAATCCAAAATGGATGTCTGTAAACGCAATAGCACGTTTGAATAAGTTGCTCACTCTTCGATTTCTCCGCCTGCTTGATATTCTGCCAGTGCAACACCTTCTCGTGAATTTTTGAACTGACGAGTGTAACTTGGATTAAGTCCATTCTGCTCAAGAATGTCATCGCGAATGTTTTGCATTTTCTTCTCAATGTTAAGAACACGAGTGAAACTGTTTGTGATAGCCGCTGTGTAATATGCAAATGGATTTTGTGACTTTGATTCATCAAACTGTAGCCCAATTTGGCTCAACTGTAACAGTGCCTGGCCACGCATTTCTTCATTATATGTATAACCACGCCAGTTTGAGCGAGTAGCATAACGCTCGCACAGTTTAATAAACATATGAGCTAGTTTGTTTGTCATCATACCGTGATCTTTGCAGAACTCGCCTGTTTCTAAGTCGCCCTTCCAGTGACTTTTGCCCACTAGATACGGCACTTTGTTTTCGTCAATTCGGTAGTGGAAAAATGGAGGAAACGGAAGTTTAATATAGTTTAAGTCTTGCTTAACATCTTCCATGAGTTCTTGTAGACCATCATCATTCTCATCTACATCATCCATCTCTAACAGTTCTTCTAGTTTTGACTTTTTCTTTTCCTGTGCTTTTGTTAATTTTTTAGGCACTTTAGGAATATGCTCCCAAGTAGTGACACGAAACACTAAATCTGTGTTTTCAATCTTTTTAGGATCGACAATCTCTCCGGTGGCACGTTTGATACGATCTGCTTGATTGCGTCTTGCTTCTGCAATAGTACGCTGATTGATCTTGTCTACACTAGGTAGAATGATATCATATTGATGATCTAATTCTCTGTCTCTAAATGCACAATATGTGCTTTTACTTTTGTGAATTTCTTTAAGGATATCTCGGTTGTTGAGATAGTTTACTTTTTTTGGTTTTTTAATTTCTGCCATGAGTTCTCCCGCAGTTTGTACTTATTATACAGGTTTGACAGGGGTTGTCAATCATTAAGTTAGCCGTTTTTGATCTCCATAAATAACATACAGGAGAACACAGTGGCAGATAAATCAGTTGAATATTATCAGCAAAAACTAAGACAAGCTGAATCTAATGCAAGGTTTGCTGAAGCACAAGGCGACACCAATCAAAAAAACATTTTTGCTGCAAAGCTAGAAGCGGCAAAAATGGATCTACGTGATGCTGAATCGGCAGCCGGCGGAACTCCTCCTGCAAATAGTGTAGATACATCTATAAGCCCTGCGGCTCAGACAGCACAAGCACCTGCAAACACCGCTGGTAATCAAAGAGTTCGAGCATCTCAACCAGCAAGCACTACAGAATATTCACCACCACCTGCTCCACCACCTGCTCCACTAGTTGAAAGAACCACTCCTGTGCCAGTTGGCGAAAGCCGAGAAACTGTGCTCGGTGGATATGAAAATGAAGCAAGAGCAGAAGCCACTGCTACTAGATTGATTGAACGTGAGCAATCAGAAGCTCGAGCACAAGGTAGAGAGCCTGCACAGTACCAAGTGGTAGAAACCACAGACGACGGTTTTGTTATTCAAAAAGTAACTGATGCACCTGCTACATCAGCACAAACCGGGTATGTAGAAGGTAGAGGATCAGATCCGAATCCTAAAGCACAGATAACACCAAGTTATGCAGCAAGCCCGGCAGCCAGACAAGCAACTATTTCTCAATTGGATGCAACAGAAAATGCTCTTAATAGTCTCGAAGCATTGCCCACACAAGAAAGATTGCAAGTCCAGCCACAAATTGATGCCTTACGAAACCAACGAGATCAACTGATTGCAGAAGCTCGTGCAGAAAACGCTTCACCTGAGCCTGTTGAAGATCCTAATGCTTCATTTGCCGGCGGTGCTGATGTTAATGTCACAGAAGAAACCATTGTTCCTATTAGAGAGAATTTAAATCCAGAGCCTGTGTTGGCAACAGATCCTATTGTGAACGATATTGACGAACTTTCACAAGAAGAAAGAGATCTGCAGAATCCTGATGGCAATACAAAAAGAGTTGCTACTCCAGTCAACGATCAACAAGCTCAAGACCAACAACAAGTTCCTAGAACAGTGGAAAACACTGCGGCTAACGAAGACATTATTACCGTAGAAGAACAGCAAGCACAGATCAACAATGCCGCACTTGATCGTCTTAGACAACAGAGCGCCGCTCAACAACAACGTGAACCCGAAGGCACTGGCGACTGGCGTGTTAAATTAAGACTAGCTAGCGGTGCAAACTACTTTTATAGATCAGGAGAAGCTGATACTATATTAAAACCTTTGTTGGCCACCGACGGTATTGTGTTTCCTTACACGCCGAGCATACAAATATTATATGCTGCTGACTACAATCAGTATCATCCAACACACAGCAACTATCAGCATTACTTCTACAAAGGTTCAAAAGTAGGAGAAGTTGTGATGACTGCAACCTTTACTGCACAAGACACAGCAGAAGCCAACTATTTGTTAGCAGTAATACACTTTTTAAAGAGTGCCAGTAAGATGTTTTACGGACAAGACCCAGAAAGAGGAAGCCCTCCTCCGTTGCTGTTCTTAACAGGATTAGGCGATTTTCAGTTCAACGAAGCACCTTGTGTTATTTCGCAGTTCAACTATGTACTTCCTAATGACGTGGACTATATCAGAGCCGATGTGAGTCAAATTCGAGCCGGGCAAACACTGCAAACTGATTTAAGAAACAAAAACAATGGAAGTGCATTAAACACCTGGAGTGCTAGCATCAACAGAATTTTAACCACACCAGGACTAACTATCGGAGCTGAAAATCCAACTTCTAAATTAAGCACCCAAACTGCGAACCTCAGCAGAGAAAATGCTACATACGTTCCTACCAAGTTAGAAATGACCATCACATTATTGCCTGTACAAAACAGACTACAGGTCAGCGAAGGATTTAGTCTTAAGCAGTATGCAAATGGTAGTTTAATCAAAGGAGGATTTTGGTAATGGCTTATCAATCAACATCACCGTATTTCTTAACACCAGTGAATGGCGAATACCTTGGACCAATGGTAAACAGAAGCATACCAAAATACGCCGACGACATACGATTTACCATCAACGAAACATACAATCTACGCCCAGACTTGTTGGCATATGACTTGTATGGTACACCAAACCTATGGTGGGTGTTTGCACAACGCAATCCAAACAGTTTAGCAGATCCACTGCTGGATTTTGTAACTGGTACTGATATCTATCTTCCAAAGAAAAGCACACTGAAATCTGTGTTGGGGTTCTAAGTTATGCGTGATTATGCTTCAGCACAACAAGAGTATAATGACCTTTTAACTAGATTTGATGAGCTTCAACGTGGATTTGATATCCTGCAAAATTCTGTTGATAACGGAGCAGGCGTTGGAGCAATTGCTGCCAATGTGTTAGATTTACAACGACGTACTGAAGTAAATTTATCCTTTGTGCAAACCTTACAAGATCTGGTCATTCCTGATATCAATGATGCATCTCAAAATCAAGTTGAAGCTCTTTACTATGCAACTGGGGCCTTGAGAGACAGATATAACGATCTATTAGATTCTACATCTGATCTTTTAAGACAGGCTGCTAAAAATGACAAAGAGCGTGATTTACTAGAAACACAACCCAAAAACAGCGCCGGCGACATTGTAGAAAACGAACAAGATGCCCGTGAAGAAGATGCTAATGTGCAATCGCCACCGCAAGGTAGATTAACCATGGATGAGGACGATAATGTAGTCCCTCAACCAACAAACACCAATACTAATACTAACGCAAGAAAACCCAACATTGAAAATGATGATGCTAGTAATATAGAAGATGCTACCATTGGTAATCAAGCACAGGGCGGCGCAACCAGTAAAGTAGGTGGTGACAAGCCTACGGTTAAAGCAGAGCAAACACAACGAGCCAACAACACAGGTAACGTAGCGGCAACTGCTGCTAACGAAGATGCATACACAGAAAGTCGAACTAGTACCGCTACCACAGTAGGCAACGACGGACGTCCTGCGGTTGCTAAAGAATTTTTAGAGCCAATTGTGTCAAAACCAAACTTGCTAAGTGGACTTAGCAGTATGACCTATGGATTGAGTTTGTACCTAATGAGTCCAGACGAATTTGGTGCTCTTGTTGCAAGTGAGAAAAAAATATTACCTACCAATCAATTATTAATGCAAAGTGCTGGTGCAAACAAAGCAGAGCGTAACGAGTGGTTTAACGTTGATTTTTACATAGAAGATTTTACACTGGAAAGCATTGTAGGAACCCAGGCAACTGGTAGTCCGCATAATGCTGTGAGTTTAGAATTCACAGTTGTTGAACCACAAGGCATTACATTTCTTAACAGATTGAACAATGCTGTTATAGCACACATTGGAGAACAAGAAGAAAAAACCAGTGCATTTGCACAAGGTTATCTAATGGTAATACGTTTTTACGGATATGATGCCGCTGGTAATGCTGTAACAGCCGCTGATCTTGGTTTAGAAAACACAACTGACAGCGATGCAATAATTGAAAAATTCATACCTTTTATGATCAGCAATTTTACATATAAAATTTCAACTAAAGCAACCGAATACCAAATCAAGGGTGTTTGCCAAGGTACAAACGTTGCGTTTAGTACTCAGCGAGGCGAAATTCCTTTCAACGTTCAACTCAACGCTGCTACCGTGGATCAGTTATTCAACGGTAACACTGTGTTAGCAGAAACACAAGCCAATGAAGAATCTGGCGAACAAACGCAAATACAATCTGGTAGCACACAAACAGTGGTACAAGGACTGATTCAGGCATTAAATGAACAACAGTTAAGATTGGCTGGTACTAGTTACGATATTCCAGATCAGTATGAAGTTATATTCCAGGACTCGGACATTAAAAATGCCAAAATAATTAAACCAGGAAGTGTAAACAAAGGCAGAGCAGTTAATAAAACAGCGCAACAGGCTGCACAAAAGTATTTGACAAGCAAGATAAATTATGATAAAGAAAGTCAAACATATAATGTTCTTGCTGGCACACAAATAGCTCAACTATTGGATTTGGTATTGAGAACCAGCAGTTATATAACCAGTCAACAAGACATTTATATCGACGAAAAAACTGGTAAACCCGTAAGTTCCACTGATCCAAATGGGCAACCGAGAAGTGTGCCTACTGTGCAATGGTATAGAATCAAAACACAAGTTACTCCGTTAGGATATGATAAAAAACGTAAAGCATTGGCAAACAAGATAACCTATATTGTTAGCAAATACCAAATAAACACTCCTCGAAGTCCGTACTTCCCTCCTGCTGAATATCGAGGAGTACACAAGCTCTACAACTATTGGTTCACAGGACAAAATACCGAAGTACTGGATTTTGAAATTGATGTTAACAGCAATTACTATATGGTAATAGGCAATGACGGTAGAGTGGATACCAGAGATCAAGGCAAGTTTCCGGTGCAACAAAGTTATAGCAGTGCGCCTGGACAAACTTTACAAAACGGAGAAAGAGGTAGCACAGTACCAGCGGCAAACCTCAGCGATAGACTCTACAGTCCAGTTGATGTAGCCAATGGAGAAATACTAATTGTTGGCGATCCAGACTGGATACAACAAAGCGAAGTAGTGTATAATAAAAGTTTAGGATTAAGTCCTTTTGCTCCAGACGGTAGTGTAAACTACGATAGCAGTGAAGTGCTTTTTGAACTAAGATTTAACCCAGTACAGGATTATGATCTTGCTACAGGGTTGAGCAACGTTTACGAAAACAACAGAGAAATTTCCTACCAAGGAGCAAACAGTAAACTTGAAGAAGCAAATGTAGCACAAGAAAGTTTGGTGTGGGCCGCAACCACTGTAACCAGTATGTTCAAAGACGGACAGTTTACTCAAAGATTACAGGGTATTTACAGAGACTTTAATAGTGCTAAAAATGCTCCTATTAATCCACAAGCAGAAACTGTGTTAAGCAACGGTAACACTGTGGAACAAAGTTTGGCTAAAGTAGAGCAAGATGACACTGAGCCAACTGGTGCAATTGTTGGGGGTGTTAGAACCAACGCTGGAGGTACCAGCAATAGAGCAAAGGCGCAGACTCAAAGAAATAATTTAAATTTAGGATCACCTAAAACAAGTGTAACTACTAGAACAAGTCAAGCAAGCGAAAGTGCTGCTGGAACCGACAATAGAGCAAAAGCACAGGCTCAACGTCTTGCAGTACAAGCAAGTGCAAATCAAAGTGTAGACGATGATGCCGGAACAGAAACAACAAGAATTGTAGGCGGAAGAAGCGCAAGAGCGAGAAACTAAACCATGGCAGAGAATTATGATCGCAGTGTAGGACGTAGTAGACGGTATAAACTTGATGCCGGAGGAGTACCTACGGAAACCGGACCGTTTGTGGGTATTGTTAAAAACAATACTGATACCACTCGCACCGGCAAGCTAATGGTTTACAATCAATTTCTCAGCGGACCTGATGAAAATGACCCTAAAGGATGGACACCTGTAAGTTATGTTTCGCCATTTTACGGAACTACAGAACCCAGTGCACCAGAAAGCACCGATGGTGCCTTTGCACAAAATCGACACAGTTATGGCATGTGGTTTACTCCGCCTGACGTAGGAACAAAGATACTGTTTGTATTTGCCAATGGCGATCCTAACATTGGCTATTATCTTGGTAGTATTGTAAACGAAGATGCACACCACATGGTTCCTGCTATTGGTGCTACCAGTCAGATCATCGGGCAGGAACTACAAAATCCTTATTTTGCTAACAGCAGTAGACTTCCGGCAGTTGAATTCAATGACAACAACCGAGGGCTAACGGAAGCACAGCGTTTCTTTGACAGTGCAAAACCTGTGCATCAGGTACAGGCTTATGTTTTTTTACAGCAAGGCTTATTAAACGACTCTGTGCGAGGCACCATCGGCTCAAACAGTTATAGAGAAAGTCCGAGCACAGTTTTTGGTTTTAGCACACCGGGTAGACCGATATACCAAGGCGGGTACAACAGCCAAAACTTACAAACAAGGTTAGCCCAAGATGCTAACAGTCCAGGTAGTGTGCCTGTTGAAAGCATGAAGGTTGTTGGCCGAGAAGGCGGACACAGTTTTGTGATGGATGACGGTGACATCAATGGCGATGATCAACTAATAAGAATTCGAACATCCAAAGGACATCAAATAATACTCAGCGACAGCGGCGATACTCTCTATATTAGTCATGCTAATGGACAAAGTTGGTTTGAGCTTGGCGCAGAAGGCACAGTTGATATCTATGCCGCAAATAGTGTTAATATTCGCAGTGGTGATATCAACTTACATGCTGACAGGAGTGTAAATGTTAATGGACAAAGTGTTAATATGAACAGTGCTAGTACGTTTAACATCGAAGCAAAACAGTTAAGCGTTACAGGCAATGATAATATTACCATGTACAGCGAAAAATATGTAGGTGTAAAGAGCGACGGAACACTTAGTTTGCAAAGCAAGACCAGTGGCTGGGAAGGCGGTACTAGCATGACATTAAGTGCTGGCTGCATTGATCTTAACGGCGGAAAAGCACCTAGTGTTCCTAAAACAACTCCTATCCCTAAACAAAAATTACCAGATACCACATTCGAACAAAATGTTGGATGGATTGTAGAAAATAGTAAAATTGAAACAGTTGTTTCGCGAGCACCCACACACGAACCATGGCCATTGCATAACACAGGTGTAAGCAAAACCACTTCGTACACTGCCGGTGCTGAGATTCCTGTGTCTCCGGAAATTGAAAACAAGTTAAACGAAATACAAGATGTAGAATTTGCACCAGTTACAGCAGAAGATTACGAAACACAACCACCGGTTGATGTAAGCATCGGTAATCTACAACCAGAACAAGTAACAGGCATGCTAGCACAAGCTAATCTAAACGTCGCACAAAGTTTTAATACTATAAGCAACGATTTAGGAGTTGGAAAGTATGGATTCAGTGCCACTCAACTCGAAAATGCTGGCTACTTAAAGTCTGGTGTAACTGAATTTTTCTTAGAGGACGGTCGTGCTACTCTAGATACTGTTTTACAAAGTGGCACAGTATGGTCGGGTAAAAATGGTGTTAGTAATTTAACAGGTGTACTAGGCGACGAAAGTTTACAGGACTTTATCAAAACAGATCTTTATACCAATTCATTTAATGAATTGAGAGCCGAAGGATTACTCACCGGTAGTGAAGCACCAGATAAAATTGCTGCCTTGGTTGAACCTGCAAGCCAATTTGGTACTACCAGTGTTAAACAGTGGATTGAAAGTACTGCACCTGACGAAACAACAACCACAACAATTGCAAAAGCAAGTAGAAGTGCCCAATACAGTGTTGAACTAGCAAATCAAAAACTCAGTGAAGAAACCAAAGGATACTCTGCGCCTAGTGTAGGAAGTACAAACACAGTGTCTAGAACACAAGTTGATAGTTCGGCAACTACTGTGATTACTGAAAAGAAAGTTGCTCCCCCAAGTTATACAAGAACTGCACAAGTCCCAGATAGAACCAGTCCTAGATATGTACAACTTAAGAGTCAAATTGATAATATAACCAATGTAGAAATACCAGCGGCTCGACGAGCATATCAGGCAGCGAATCCCGATGCATCATTTAATGACTTTTTGCGTAGCACAGAATTCAAGCAATTAGACTCACGTCGTGATGCACTACAAGCACAATTAGAAAGTTTATAAATACGTTATGGCAACATTTATAGGATACAATTCAATCAACCAGTATAAGAATTACACTCTTACTGATTTTGATTTGATCAAAAGAGACTTATTAAATGCATTGAACATTCGTCAAGGCGAATCACCTATGCGTCCTCTCAACGGTACTAATGTTTGGGATTATATCTTTGAGCCACAAAGCCCAGAAACAATTCGTGCTATCGAAACAGAAATACAGCGAGTAGTAGGCAAAGATCCTAGAATACAAGCAAGCAGTCTCGCAGTGTACAGCAAAGAAAACGGTGTACTTGTTGAACTACAAGTAGAAACTGTTAATGGCACTGGTGTACAAGATCTTATTGTATTATTTGATCAAGAAGCACAATTCGCTACCTATGTATAAACTGCGCAGTTAATTTCTGCCATAAATACTCTATCGGAAGGTAATTATGGCAAAGACAACAAGACAAACCGCTATTTTTGGTGTAGAAGACTGGAAACGCATCTATCAAACATATAGAGAAGCAGACTTTCAGAGCTACGATTTTGAAACTCTAAGAAAGAGTTTTGTAGACTATATTCGTCTTTACTATCCAGAAAGTTATAACGACTATATCGAAAGCAGTGAATTTGTTGCACTGCTAGATGTTATGGCGTTTATGGGCCAAGCACTCAGCTTCCGTAACGATTTAAACACCAGAGAAAACTTCCTTGACACTGCTGAAAGAAGAGACAGTGTTGTACGTCTTGCCGAGCTTGTTGGATACACTCCGAAGCGTAATCAGGAAGCAAAGGGTTTCTTAAAAGTAACCAGTGTTAGCACAACTGAAAATGTTGTAGACTACAACGGTATTAACCTAAGCAATGTTGTGATAAACTGGAATGACACAGTAAACACAAATTGGTTAGAACAGTTTACAACCATTGTAAATGCTGCAATGGTAGATAGCCAAAGATTCGGACGCCCTGGATCAACAAAAAATATTCTTGGCACACAAACCGACGAATACACATTAAACTTAATTCAAGGCATTCTTCCTGTTGTACCTTTTAACAGCACAGTAAACAACACCAACATGGTGTTTGAAGCAGTAAGTGCTACCACCGAAGATGCCGAATTTGTTTACGAACCGGCACCACAGCCAAATGGCGTGTTTAACATGTTGTACAGAAATGACCGTCAAGGTTATGCTAGCCCTAACACAGGATTTTTCTTCTTCTTCAAACAAGGAAGTTTGCAAGCTCAGAACTTTACACTTGCAGAGCGTATCAGCAACCGTGTTGTGAATGTTAACATCGAAGGCGTAAACAACGAAGATGTTTGGTTGTACAAGTTAGATGAAAATAATAATGTAAGCCAGGAATGGACCAAAGTAGACAACATCTATGCTGGTGCCACTAATCAACTTGGTCCTAACGAAAGACAACTATTCAGTGTAAGCAGTAGAGCAAACGATCAAATTAATTTAAACTTTGGCGATGGTGTATTCAGCGAAATCCCTGTGGGCAACTTCCGCAGTTATGTTCGTGCCAGTAATGGATTGCGTTATATTATTAATCCACAGGACATGCAAAACATCAGCTTGAGTTTTACCTATGTGAGTAGAACAGGACGCAACGAAACTGTTACATTTACTTGTCAGTTGAGTCAGCCAGTTAGTAATGCCAATAACAGAGAAAACATTGCTGACATTAAAGGCCGTGCTCCGGCAAGATACTATACGCAAAACCGTATGGTGAATGGCGAAGACTATAATAATCTTCCTTACACATTGTTCGGCACAGTTATTAAGTCAAAAGCTGTAAATCGTAGCAGTATTGGAACAAGTCGTTACTTGGATTTCCTTGATATCACTGGAAAATATTCTAGCACAAATATTTTTTCTAGCGATGGTTTAATTTATGAACAAAATCTAACTCCAAGTTTTACTTTTACATTTGTTGATACTAATGATATTGATAATGTTGTTCGAAATCAACTTGAGCCTGCTATTTCTGAAAGAGGAATGCAGGAGTTTTATTTTAACAACTTTACAAGGCCAAGTCTTACAGCACTTAATCTTGATTGGGTGCAAAGTACCAGTTTAAACAACGAAACTACAGGTTACTTTAGATTTGTAGGCAGTCAAGAACCGGCACCGATCGGTGCAACCACTAGCGATAACAAGCAATACATTATTGAAAATGCACTAGTTAAGTTTGTTCCGCCAACTGGTTACTATTTTGACAGAAACAATAGATTACAACTGGGCACAGCTACACTACCAGAAGAAAAAACTGTTTTATGGGCAACTGTTGTTGACTCGTACCTCGACGGTACAAACTTTGGTAACGGTAATTTCACTGACGGAAGCGGTCCGGTTACAATTAACAACTATATCCCAACTGGTGCTGTGCCTACGCAAGTTATACCAGTTTTTGTTACAGATTTGCCTAGTACATTTGAACAAAGCATCACTGAGCAAGTAGAACTATACAGAGACTTTGGGTTAGGCTTTGATAATGACACAAGAACTTGGTACTTGATTTCAAATTCTAATCTTAACCCAGCAACAACATTTAGTTTTGCATTTGCTCAAGATGCCAGTGGTGCAGGATTGGACAACAGTTGGTTAGTTAAGTTCGAAACCGACGGCCAAACATACACTGTTACCAGCAGAAGCCTACAACGATTCTTTGGTAGCATATTACAAACCCGTTTCTTTTACGATGGTAGTCAGCAGGTTTATGATCCTAAAACAGGAACAGTAATCAATGACTTTATTAATGTATTAAAAACCAATAGTCAGCCCGATAGTAGTAGCCCGATGAACACAGATAATCAATTGGATATTATTGGACAACCTGCAGAAAGCGATGGGTTTGTTGATGACTTCCGTGTAAGAATTAGCTATGGTGATCTTGACAATGATGGTATACCTGACGACCCGGATTATTTTGAAAACATAGTGTCACCGGACACAAATCCAAATAATAAATTGGTATTCCTACAACGTCAGACTGATTTTGACAATCTAGAAAGATATATTCCATTGACAAGTGGAACAGTGGTCTCTAATTTAGCTACACTGAATGCAATTGAACTTGCAAAAAGCGAGTACCCGGCTGGACAAGTATTTTATGCAACCAGCGATAATGCATTCTATCAACTAGCAGTTTCAGCCACTGGGGTAAGAACAATATCTTCTGTCACTGATTATGCAGTGTTTACCGGAAGACAAGATCTATACTTCCAATATAGACACAACAGTCCGTTAAGCAGAAGAATTGATCCGGGTACTAGTAACATCATTGACATTTATTTGGTTACAAATGCATATTATACCGCATATCAGAACTATATTAAAGATAGCACTGGATCTGTTGCAGAACCAAGTCGTCCTACTATCGACGAATTGAGCAGTGATTATGAAAGCATTAACCAATACAAAATGATCAGCGACAATGTTATTTTGAATAGTGTAAGATTCAAGCCACTATTCGGTAGCAAAGCAGATCCTGACCTAAGAGCAACTATTAAAGTAATTAAAAATAGCAGTAGCACAGCAAGTGTTAGTGAAATTAAGAGCAGAACTATTGCTGCGATGAACGAATATTTTACTATTGATGTTTGGGACTTTGGCGATACTTTTTACTTTAGTGAGCTTAGTGCTTATTTACATGATCAACTAGGCGACATTATTAGTAGCGTGGTGCTAGTACCAAACGACCCTCTCAAGAGTTTTGGCGATTTGTATGAAGTACGAAGCGAACCAGATGAGATTTTTGTAAACGCTGCAAATGTAAATGACATCGAAGTAGTTGATGCACTTACAAGCAGTGCATTAAGAACAGCAACCAACAGTGGAGTACAATAATTGGCTAACAGAATAAGAACCATTGATTTTCTACCTGAAATTTTCAGAACTGAAACCAACAAGCAGTTTTTAGGTAGTACGCTAGACCAATTAGTACAAGAACCAAAACTTAAGGCCACGCAAGGTTACATTGGTCGACGTGTAGGTCCAGGCGTCAATCCTAACGACAACTATGTTATTGAACCCAGTGATGAGCGTAGCAACTATCAACTTGAGCCTGGACTTGTTTTTCTAGAAAACAATACCAATAACATTACAGATGTATTAACATATCCTGGATATATTGACAGACTCCGCCTTAAAGGTGCTAATGTAGAAAAACATGATAGACTATTCAGTAGCGAATTTTATAGTTGGGATCCATTTGTTGATTTTGATAAGTTTGTAAACTTTGGTCAATATTATTGGTTACCTGCTGGACCGGATAGCGTGGATGTTAGTAGCACGGATATTCCCCTTACTGATGATTTTACAGTTACTCGAGGCGCAGAAGGTTATACGTTTAGTGATCAAGTCGGTACACTACCTACAATTACTCTTGTACGAGAAGGTAGTTATACATTTGAATTAAACCAAACTGGTAATCCATTTTGGATACAAAGTGTACCGGGTGCAGATGGCACATTATCGCAAAACAGTCAAAGTTCACGTGAAGTGTTGGGTGTTATTAATAACGGCGATGACAACGGAACAATTACTTTTAATGTTCCAGATAAAAGCGCACAAAACTTTTTCTTTGAGTTAACCGATGCTGGTAAAGTAGATCTTGTAACCAATTTACAATTTAATCAGATTAACAATATCTATGTTAACGAATTTTTATCAACACATGGCGGCATTGACGGCATTAATGACCTCGAAGGACGTACAATTATTTTTACAAACACTATCCCTGGAGAAGATGGCGGCTGGTTGTCTACTACGCAGTTTGATAGTGAAACTGCTGGGTACGATGAAACAACATTTGATCAAACTACAATTCTAACACTTGATAGTCAAAAGTACAGTGTATGGCAAATACAGTATGTGTATGATGATTCTGATAATCCATTTATACGTCTTGTAAGTAATAGATCTGTGGCTAATCTTAGTAAACTTTTTGTTAACTACGGAACGCAATATGCTGGAACACAGTTTTGGAAAACCAGCGAAGGTTATTATGAAAAGGTTCCTCTTATCACAGCAAACTTGGACTTATTATATTACCAAGATGCAAATAATCCAAACTTCTTTGGAGTGATCAAGTTAGTAGATCAAAGTGGCGATCAAATTCTTGATATTGATGAAATTTTAAGTTCTAGCACATACACTAGTCCAAATGGAGTGGTGTTCACTAATGGATTAAAAGTTCAATTCGAAGGCGAAACAAATCCTTCTAGTTACAGTGGTAACGAATATTATGTAGAAGGAGTCGGAACACAGATTAAACTGGTCGCAGTTGAAGAATTAATCACACCAGAAGGGTATACGCAAAGCTCAACTGTTCCTTATGATAGTGTTGGTTATGATATTGGCGGGTTTGATGATACATTAAACGCACCTACTCAGAAAGATTATCTAACAATCAACCGAGCTAGTGCAGATTTAAATGCTTGGTCTCGCAGTAACAGATGGTTCCACATTGATGTTATTAACGCTACAGCGGCTTATAATAATACTGTCGCAGTAATTGATAACGAACAACGTGCAAACCGTCCTATACTTGAATTCAAGGCCGGAATTAAACTTTATAATTCTGGAACTCAAGCAATTGCACCGATTGATATCATTGATTTTAGAGAAACAGATGCTCTATCGAATATCAATGGTACCATTGGTTATAGCGTTGATGGGTATAGTTTTGCAGAAGGCACTAGAGTTATCTTTGCCAATGACACTGATGCAACAGTTCGAAATAAAGTATATGTTGTAAATTTTGTTGAGTTCAACGACAGTTCAGATACTGTTATCGATTTACAACCGGCAGATATTAACAGCCCTGGTGCAAGTCTAAACGAAACTGTGGTAGTAACCAGTGGTGTTACTAGCCAAGGAAAAACCTATTACTACAACGGTACCAATTGGTTGTTAGCACAAGAAAAAACTTCTATTAATCAAGCACCGTTGTTCGACATACTTGATATCAACGGTAATAGCTTTGGCGATACTGAATCGTACCCAGGTACAGATTTTGTTGGTAGCAAGTTATTCAGCTATGCAGTAGGCACTGGCGTTGAAGATAGTGTTATTGGACAACCTTTAAAATATTTAACTATTGCTAACGTAGGCGATATTGTATTTGAAAACAACATTTATACAGATACTTTTACTTGGGTACAAAACACTGCTAGTGTTACTCAAAATATTGAAACGGGATATGTTAGACAATATTCTAATAGAACCAATTATGCTGAACTGATAGGATGGCAAACCAGTAGTAATCAAACAGTTTCAAGACAGAGCTTTAGTTTTGAATATACCGGAGATGACTTAATTCTTGACGTTGAAGTTATTACCAATAGCAACGACATTCCAGTTAAAATGTTTGTTGATGGCGTATTTTTGTTGCCTAGCAACTATACCTACACAACAAACAGTGAAGGGGTTACTCAAATTTCATTTGTAAATGCACCCGAAACAGGTGCACTAATTGAAGTAACAGTTATCAGTGACACAGCAAGCCAAGTTGCTTATTACACTGTTCCTAGTAACCTAGAAAACAATCCAATTAATAAAACTACAGCAGAACTAACACTAGGTACAATTCGTAATCATTATAACACAATTTGTCAAAATGTAGAAAACTTCAGCGGATACATCAATGGTGCTAATAATATCAGAGACCTCGGCAACGTTGTTCCATATGGTAGAACTATATTACAACAAAGTTCGCCAATGACACTGTTGGGAACTTTCCTGAATGACAGTAGATTTGATTATTTTAATGCAATAGATTTTGCAAGTGCTGAATACGAAAAATTTAAAAATTTAATCTTAGATTATATTGCTAAAAATGACTGGGACGGTTATACAACAAACGAAATCTTAGATCAAACACTGAAAAATATCAATCTTGGCAAAAACGAAAACAGTCCATTCTATTGGACCGATATGTTGCCAAGTGGCGAAACATACGAAGAAACTGTTTATACTGTTACACCTATTAGTACAACGACGTTTGATACTTTATACAGTTACAATTTTAATAGTGCCAACTACAACGGTATACTAGTTTATCTAAACGACGAAATATTGCTAGCAGACGGACACGAATACACTGTTGCAACTGATGGTCCTCGTATTACGATTAACACCGACACTGTTACATTAAACGTTGGCGATGTGCTGAAGATAAGAGAATACACTGCAACATACGGAAGTTATGTTCCAGCAAGTCCTACTAGTTTAGGATTGTTTAAAGCATTTAGACCTCAGACTTACGTTGACAATACATACCTAACACCAACTCAGGTTATTCTAGGTCATGACGGTAGTCTTACAATTGCATTTGGTGATATCCGAGACGACGTACTTTTAGAATTTGAAAAACGTGTTTACAACAACTTGAAAGTTGATGACCAGTATAATCCTCCGATTAATCTGCAAGATGTAGTTCCTGGACAATTTAGAACTACAGATTATACATTAGCAGAAATAAACGAAATACTTGCTGAAAGTTTCTTAACATGGGTTGGAACTAACAAATTGCCCTACCAAGCGCAAACATATGATGCAAACAATCAGTTTACATGGAACTACAGCAGAAGCAGTAATAAATTAGACGGTTCTCTTCTTTTAGGAAACTGGCGAGCTATCTACGAACAGTTGTACGATACAGATACACCACATACTCGCCCATGGGAAATGATTGGGTTAACTGAACGCCCAGACTGGTGGGAAGATCAGTACGGTCCTGCTCCGTACACCAGTGGTAACTTGGTTCTATGGGAAGATCTGAGAGACGGGCGTATTGCTGATCCAGACAACACTAGAATTGTAAGTGAATTTGCTAGACCTCAATTGTTAGATATTATCCCATCAGACAGTGAAGGAAATCTACGCAGCCCATTTGACGTTATTGTTGGCGAATATAACAGTAACAGTTTCCGCAAGAGTTGGGTGTTTGGCGACGGCGGCCCAGTTGAAACTGCTTGGAGAAGAAGTAGCAGTTATGTTTTTGCACTACAAAGACTAATGGCACTTACTCAACCGGCCAAGTATTTTAGTTTGTTTGCTGATAGAGATGCATACAATTATAACACAACATTTGAGCAGTTCCTGTTAAACAATCGTTTTAGACTTGATCCAGCTGAGCTGACTATCTACGGTAATGGTGTAGCAAAAAATAGTTACATTAACTGGATAGTAGATTATAATCGTATTGTTGGATTAGACAGCACCACGTTGCTTGAAGAAAGATTGGAAAATATCGATGTGCGTTTGGCGTACAGAATGGCTTCGTTTAGTGACAAAGGTTACTTAAAAATCTTTACAGAAAAATCTAGCCCAAATAGTTTAAACAGTAGTTTGTTGCTACCTGATGAAAGTTACCAGTTATTACTTTATAAAAACCCTGCGTTTAGCGAATTAACATACAGCAGTGTTATGGTACAAAAAACAAACAACGGTTATACTATCTATGGTTATAGCACAGTTAATCCTTACTTTGAAATATTCCCAAGCATTCCAACTGGAAAGTTTAGCAATTTTACAGTAGGAAGCGACAGTTACAGAATTCCTGAAAACTTCCGTGATAGTGTAGTAAGAATTCCGTATGGATACACGTTTACTACTGAAAGTAGTGTGGTAGACTTTTTGGTTAGTTATGGCAAGTTCTTATCTGAACAAGGTATGAGTTTCGAAAATATCGAAAATAATTTGATAATGAACTGGAACCAGATGGCACAAGAATTTGTGTATTGGGCACAAAGTAGCTGGGCTGTAGGTAGTATGATTAATCTAAACCCTGGTGCTGATTTGATCAAGATTACAAAGCCAAATGCAGTTGCTGAAAGTTTACTTGCACCTGGTTTAGACAACGTATTATTAAATCAAAATAAAAAGCCATTGGGAACAGATGACTATGTTGTGGAACGTATCGAGAATACTCTCACACTAAGAAGTTTTAACAATAACACATTTAATTTGATAAATGCAAGATTTACAGCATACGAACACATAATTGTGTTAGATAATACCAGTATTTTCAATGATTTGATTTACGATCCAGGAACAGGTGCTAGACAAAGTAGACTTCTTGTTAACGGGTATACCACATATGACTGGAACGGTACACTGGATGCACAAGGGTTTATTCTTAATCAGGATAACGTACAAGAATGGGCAGCTAATCGTTCATACAGTAAAGGCGAAATTGTACTTTACAAAAATTCGTACTGGAGTGCTGCTGAAATTATTCCACCGAGCGAAACATTTGATTTCAGTGTGTGGATCAAGAGCGACTATAATAAGATCACTAAAGGGTTATTACCTAACATTGCAACCAAAGCAGATTTGATTCGTAACTATTACGATACTAATAGTGCTAACCTTGAAAGAGATGCCGACCTATTAGGATTTGGTTTGATCGGTTTCCGTCCAAGACAGTATATGCAAAATCTTAACCTTGACGACATTTCTCAGGTTAACTTGTACAAGCAGTTCTTAGGCACAAAAGGTACACTTCAGAGTGCAGAAATTTTTAGTCTTGCAAACTTAAACAAAGAAGTTGCTGAATACGAAATTACAGAAAACTGGGCTATTCAACGAGCAACCTATGGTGCCAATGCTAGCAGAGTTTACTTTGAAAGTAGACTGTTTGAAGAAGACTTGTTCTCTAATCCAAGTACAGTAGCAGTTGTTGCACCTGGTGAAACCAGCAATGCTGATCAGGTTATTCAGATAAGTGATATTTGGAAGCAAAGTTATTTTATTAACAGTAGTAGTATACTACCTACTTACACATTAGGTCAACCAGACAGAATACTTCCAAGTGCTGGATATGTAAACTATGATGATGTTGATATTAAAGTATTTGATTTCAACGATTTGTCTGAAATTGTAAACAACCTAGAAGAAGTTAATCTAGGAAGTAATATTTGGGTTGCTAAGAGTAACAAATATGACTGGAATGTGTATAGAACTAATTTAGTTCCTGCATCAATTGCTCAAGTAAGCGACAATTTAAATGGCACTTGTACAATTACGTTTAACGGACAACATGGTTTATCCGCCGGCGACAAGTTAATTGTAAAATATTTTGATGCTGATGTCGATGGTGCATACGAAATTGCTGTTGTTCCGAGTATAAAAACAGTAGTAGTTGATCTGAGCTTGCCTGATTCGACAACCAACATTACCGGAACAGGGATAGGTTTATATTTAGAAAGCATTCGTGTCAACCAAGCCAGTGATATCTCAACGCTGAGTTTTTCTAATCAACTTGTTACAGGTAGCCGTGCATGGGTAGATAATGACGGAACTGGGCACTGGGCTGCTTACGAAAAAACAGATCCGTTCTCGACCAGTGTTGACCTAACACCTGGTACAGAAGACATTAATACTGTATTTGGATCGAGTATTGCACAAGGCCTTAACAAGCAAGGCGGATTAGTAGGATCTCCAGGATACAATAGTTTAGTTGGCGGAGTGTTTACATATAACAAAGCTGGTCCAACCACTTATGTTGAAACTGGTATTCTTGCACCAACTACTACTGGACTTATAGGATACGGAACAAGTTTGGATGCCGGGGATACAGAATATGCTGTAACAGGTGCACCGGATAGTTTAAGCAACCGAGGATATGCTTATGTTATACGCAGAAATCCAGAAAACGGAAGCTACAGAAATACACAATGTCTTGTAGAATCAGCAACTGACACTGGCAGTGAGTTTGGATATAGCGTAGCAATTAGCTCAGACGAGCGTTGGATGTACGTTGGTGCACCCGGTGACGATAGTGTTTATGCTTATAACAAAGTAGAAGTGCAAAGTCAGAGTTTGAATTTTGTTGGCGACGGTGATACTACAAACTTTGATATTAGTTCGACTATTATCATCGACGATGACAGTAGCCAAGCGGGTGTAGGGAGCCAACAAATAGGTGTTCTAGTAAACAACCTGCCTAAAATTGCTGGAACTGATTGGGTTTACAGCTCTGGGGAAGTTGCATTTACCACAGCACCTAACATTGGCGACGAAATAACAATTACAAGAAGTCAAAGTAAAACATATCTACCTGCAACTAGTACTACAGAATTTAGTGTAGAAGATTTGTATACAGCAGTTGACATTTATAGCTTTAGTGCAATTGTTAATGATGTTATACAGCGTCCGTATTTAGATTATACATTTAATCCATCTACTAAAGTTGTAACGTTTTTGGCTGGTGTAACCGGAACAGTTGTTATTTCTAGTAGTACACATTGGCAGTTAGTAGACACACTAACTTATGCCGGCGAAACAGGCGACAGCAGTACAAATCCAAGATTCGGGCATACAATTGATACTACAACAGATGGCAGACAGGTTATTATTGGATCACCAAATGACGACCCAGGTGCATTAGACTTCGCTGGAACAGTACAAGTTATCGACCGTAGTGTGGAAAGATTTCAAATTACAGACGCTACAGATAGAACTTACACTGTTGCGAGAACACCAAATGGTCCTGTTACTGTTAAATTAAACAATACATTCTTAATCAGAAACGACGGTTATGTTAACAATGGTGAATTTACTGTTGCTGGATCTACAATTACTATTGCATCTAGTGTAAGTCTTGCAGTTGGTGATATACTGGAAATTGAAACAAATACATTTGAATTAATGCAAACCATGCAAAGTGCAAACAATCAAACACTTGGCAAATATGGTAGTTCTGTAGCGCAATGTGGCACAAACTGTAGTGTCTACATTGGTATGCCAAACGATAGTACCAATGCACCAGAAAGCGGAAGTGTTGATAGATGGACGAACCAAGCAAGACTTTATGGAAACATCACTAGTACAGTAACAGATCCTGGTCTTACTCCTGGTAGTAGTATTCGTATTAACAATTATGATGTTTTAGTTAGCACACCGAGCACATGGACAAGTGCAATTGCATGGGATAGTGGCACATTTGTTATAAATGATGACGACATTTATTTGAGCATTCAGGCAGTTCCTGTAACAACATCGATATCAGATACAGATTATTGGCAGGCTAGCAGTTGGCTGGATCTTTATGTTAATGATATTAATACAGCAAACATTCCTAATGTAGTTGCAAGTAATAGTTCAGACCGTCTATTGCTAACACTGTCTGATGCTAGTGCAGCCGATCAGTTTATCAAGTTATTAGTATTACCAGGATTAGGCGAAGCATGGACTGATTTAGGGTTTGACCCTTATAGTTTTGCACAAACCATAAGACCTCCTCTTGAAGTTGATTATGGACATTTTGGTAGCAGTATATCAATTGACGTTAACGCTGACACATTGGTTATTGGTGCACCTGACAGTGCTGCAGCTAAACCAGCAACTTTTGATAACAATACCACACTATTTGACAGTGGATCAACTGAATATGTAGATATACTCGAACGTTCGGGTGTAGTTTACACATATGATTTCTTGCTAAGTGCAAACAGCAGTGCAAGTAATCCTGCTAAATTTGTATTCGGACAGCAGTTGTACGATGATGGACAGCGTAGACTAGATCAGTTTGGAACGTCAGTGAGTTTTAAAGATGGTGTTTTGTTAGTTGGTTCTCCGCAAGACGATCTTGGCGACAGCGTTGGTGATTATGGCAGAGTTATACAGTATAACAACCCGGACAAAGAATCAGCATGGCAACAGCGTTATGTACAAACTGATGTAGTAGATGTACAGTTGTTTAACAGTGTGTTTACCTATAATAGAATTGCCGGCGGAATCACAAGATACTTAGATTACATCGATCCTCTACAAGGAAAGATTTTAGGCAGTGCAAGACAAAACATAGATTATATCACAGGTATCGACCCAGCACAGTACAATGTTGGTACAACTAACAATGTTGGGCAATTCTGGGGTGCTGATAGAGTAGGAGAAATTTGGTGGAATACTAGCACAGTTAGATTTATTGATTATCACCAAGATAATCTTGCTTACAGATCACGTCGCTGGGGACAATTATTTCCAGGTAGTAGCGTAGATGTATATCAATGGATCGAAAGCGATGTTCCACCAGCTAATTATGCCGGCGAAGGAACAGTATTCAACACAAATAGCTATGTAATCGGTAGCGTGTTGAATCCAGACGGGCTATTCTCTAGCAAATACTATTTCTGGGTTAAGGGTATTAATAGTGTAGCAACAGACAAATCTAAAACTCTTAGTGCGTCAGCAGTTGCTCAATATATTGAAAATCCACGCAGTAGCGGTATCCCTTACATTGCCCCTATTGCAACGAACACAGTAGCACTTTACAACTGTCGTGATTTGCTTGACGCAAACGATACTATTTTACACATTGAGTTTGACAAAATACGCAACAATGATAATGTCCACGTTGAATATGATCTTGTCGGCGACGGAAAAGCAGACAGTTTCTTAGGCGAAGGATTGTACCGTAAGTTGTTAGATAGTTTTGCAGGTGCAGACACACTAGGTAATAGTGTTCCTGATGTTAATCTTAGTCCTGCGGACAAATACGGTGTGCAATTCCGTCCAAGACAGAGCCTGTTTGAGGATAGATTCCTTGCGTTAGAAAACTATCTAACACGAGCCAATACTATATTGAGCTTGTACCCAATTGCTGAAAGCAAACGTTTTGACTTGTTAAACAGCGAAGAACCTGAGCCTACTAGTGCAAGCGGTGAGTGGGATAAGAGATTGGCTACCTATGCTGAGCTCACGTATCAAAATCTTGCATTGGTATCTACAGGATACAGATACTTAATCGCTAGCGATGAAACACAGAACGGTCTGTGGACAATTTACACAGTGCAAAATGACAAGAGCTTGCTGTTAACTAGAGTACAAAACTATGATACAAAACAGTATTGGGATTATGTTGATTGGGTGTTACCTGGGTATAATAACAGCATTCGTCCAGTAGCTGAAGTTGTAACATTTAATGATTTACAAACATTAACAAATATTAATGAAGGCGACAGTGCTAAAGTAACGGCTAACAGCTTTGGTAAATTTGAAATTTATCAATACTTAGGCGGCGAGTGGACTCGTGTTGTTGCTGAAAACAGCACTGTTGAAATTAGCAGTTTGGTTTGGAATTATTCTAGCGGCAGATTTGGTTTTGATCTTGAAGTTTTTGATAGTCAGCGTTGGGACCAAAATCCAATCACCGAAACAAGACAAATTCTTCGTGCTCTAAACGAAGAAATTTTCACCAGCGAAATGTTAATATATCGTAACGAGTTATTGATTCTTGTATTTGAATATATTCTTACTGAACAGGTAGCGCCTGAATGGTTGATTAAAACCAGTCTTATTGATGTTAGTCATAAAATCCGAGATTTGGAACCATTCCAAATTTATCGCAGAGATAACCAGGACTTTGTTCAAGAATATATCAACGAAGTTAAACCTTATCACGTTAAGATCAAAGAGTTTAATCTCCGTTACGAAGGACAAGACAGTTTCTTGGGCACACTAACAGACTTTGATGTTCCTGCTTATTACGATAGTACATACAACAAGTTTATCAGTCCTGTGTTAGACGAAACTGATTATAACACAGTAACCACTGCACTAGAAAGTCATACCCCTAGTACAGATCCGATTTGGCAAACACTTCCTTGGAGCCAATGGTACGACAATTATAAATTAAGTTTGGCTAGCATTACTGTTATCAACAGTGGATCCAATTACACTGTTCCTCCTCAGGTAACAATACAAGGAGAAGCCACAGTTCCTGCAACCGCAGTTGCTAGAATTAATACTGCCGGAGAAGTTATTGCTATTGATGTGCTAACATCCGGAGAAGGATATCTAACTACACCTACTGTTACTATCTCAGGAGGCAACGGTAGCGGTGTAATTGCAGTACCTGTAATGACTAACACCATGATTAGAAGTTTTGATACAACTATTAAATTTGATAGATGCGAATATACTTCTAGCGTACAGGACTGGGAGCCTAATACAAAATACGAAGAAGGTAGCTTAGTAAGATATCTTGACAAGGTGTATAGTGTTAACGATGTACCTGATAGTGCTGAATTGTTAAGCGGAGACATATTTGATCCAAATCTTTATACAGAAGTAGATCAAAGCACACTTAGTGGTGCTGATCGTACGATTGGCTTGTATGATCCAGATTCTCAAGATCCTGGCAGAGAACTTGCACTTTTAATTGCAGGTATTGATTACCCTGGTGTACAAGTACAAGGCGTACCATTCAATCAAAACACGGGTTACGACATTGGTAATTTTGATATTACTCCATTTGATAACTTGGATTTTGGTCCTGAAGGATCACCCACTTACAGCCCAGACATTCTAGATTCGATTTACGAGAGTTCGTTTACTGATAGTCTACTAGGACTAAGAAGTACAGATATTAATGTCGAAGGCGGCGGGTTTATTGACACTTACAGTAGCCATGCTCCAGAAGAGCTTGTACCGGGAAGTAGCTTCGACACATTAGACTTGAAAGTTTACACTCGTCCAGGTGCAGACTGGACAGGTGACGGACACGGGTTTGCAGTTCGTGCTAAAAACTTTGAGTATACTGCTAGTGGAATCACGGTCGAGTTTGGGGATCTAATATTGTATCCAGCATCATTGAGCGTGGAGAACGAAACAATAGGACAAACACTTGACGCAGTAAACAACTTTACAGTGGATTGGCCAAACAAGCGTTTAACTGTAAACAGCGGAGCAAGTATCGGCGATGTACTTGGTATCAGAGTATTCGGAATCGGCGGCGGTAATCAGTTGTTTGTTAACGACTACACTGGCGACTTAGTAGGAAACAGTCTAACAGTTCCGGTTGCGTACAACGAGATTTATGAATTCTTGATCAAAGTTAACGGTTTAATAGTTACTGATTACACATATGCTGCCAATGGGGATTACAATACAACTATCACATTTGACAACACATATAACAGTAGCGATCTTGTTACTGTAGCAGTAATGGGTATTACTACTCCGCAAACCTCATGGAGCACACCTATTGGGCAATACAATGTTTATGTGTCTGGAACACCTGAATTTGATCTAACAGTTCCTCTACAAGGCACTAACCCAATTAACATGTTGGTATTGCGTAATGGATTTAGATTGCGTCCACCAGAGAGCAGAGAACACACCGGCGACGGAAGTAGTGCTGGCCCATATTATTTGCCAAATCGTGGAGCAACAAACCAAGGGTTTGTTGCTGATAACGAAATCAGAGTTTATGTCGATGATGAGTTACAAACACTGGCAGTTGATTACTCTGTTAGTGAGTGGGACGGGTCGAGTGATCGTTATATTGAGTTTACTACAGCACCAGCTGCTGGCGCTAACATTATTGTGGCAGTTACAACTAGTGCGGACTACACAATACATGACAGTACAATAACACTTAAAACAACACCACCACCAGGTACTGTAATCACCTGTGCAACTTATGGTGACACCAGTGAGCAAGATCTACTTACACAAGTATTCCAAGGTCCAACATCCGAAGACTTAACTGAAAGTGAAGGATTTGATATCATTGGATTTGATGCGGGGGATACAACAGGTGCACCAGGATCATTCTCTTATGAAATTGGCGAAGTAGTCTTTACAAACAACCTTGATATCGGTAAAGAAATTACCGCTAGCGAACGTTTGGAAGTACACAAAAACGGCAGACGACTACTTTCGGGTATTGATTTTACAGTTTCGGGAACAGTTGTAACATTAGGCGGAAGTGTTTTAGGACCTAGTGATGTTGTAGTAATAACCAGTTATACACAACAGGTTGTACCGGTTCCGCTTAACTTTAGAATTTTCCAAGATATGCTTGGCAATCAGAAAATTTCTAGAATTAACAACAACAATACCACTGAACTGATGCAGAGTTTAAGCATCACTGACGACGTTATTCATGTCAGAGACGTGTCAAAATTAAGCCAGCCAAATCCTGAAGCAAACATTTTTGGTTCAGTAATCATTGATGGTGAAAGAATTCTTTACAGAACAAGAAACACCAATAATAATACTTTGAGTGGATTAAGAAGAGGAGTGCTCGGAACAGGTATTGCTGAACATCTTGCTGGAGCAACAATTACAAATACCAGCATAGGCGAAATACTTCCTGGAAGTTACCAGAAAACTGTTTACAGTAACACGTTGATAGGAGACGGCACCACTAGATTGTTTGGAGCTACAAACGTAACAATCGGTGCAGGTATCGATAGTACAGAAATTGAAGAAGCAGTCCGTGTTAAAGTTGGCGGCACTGAGCTCGCTGACAGTGCATATACCGTAACACAGGTTGATCCTTTTGTAGAAGTTACACTAATAGATGCTCCAGCAACCGGTGTCGAAGTTGAAATTAGTATTGTTAAGAGTACTGTGATGTATGCACAAGGAACTAGTTCAGCTAGTAATGGTGTTGCATTACAAGAACAAACAACACAAGCTGCAAGGTTTATTCGAGGCGAAATATAAAAAGGTAAATAGCATATGGATTCTAAAAAAGAAAAACCTGTTGTAAAAGAAGAGAAAAAAATGTCTAATACTAAACCAAATGACACTGGTAGTATTGCTATCAGCGGTCATATTAAAATATTTGATCCAAACAACGACGAAGTGTTTGTTGACAAGCGAAATGCTATTCATTACGAGAATATCAGTGAAAGCCTAGCAAACAGTCTTGCTAATAAAACCATTGGACAAATTTATAGCATGGCATTTGGTAATGGGGGTAGTAGTGTAGATCCTACAGGTGTTATTACATACCTACCGCCGAACACAACAGGACAAAATGCTGACTTGTATAATCAAACTTACAGCAAAGTTGTTGATGATTTGAGCGCAAGCAACACAGATCCTAGCAGAAATAAACTTACAATTTTACACACAGCAGGCAACGTGTACACAGATATTCTTGTGAGCTGTTTGTTAGATTACGGTGAGCCAGCTGGACAACAGGCATTCGATAATAGTACAGATTTTAACGGGGATTATGTATTTGATGAACTAGGGCTAAAAACCTGGAATGGCAGTGCTGATGACTTGAGACTTATTACTCATGTTATTTTCCATCCAGTGCAAAAGAGCTTGAACCGCCAGATACAGATAGATTATACAGTGCGTATTCAAACACTAACAAATTTAAGTTCGACATAAATATACGCATAGAAAGAATTGGTAAATACACAATAATTGGAGTAGAAACAAATGGCATATACCATTAACTTAACAGACGGTACAATCTTTGCAGTAATCGCAGACGGTACTATCAACACAGATTCGAGCCTTACCCTAGTTGGTAAAAACTATGCAGGGTACGGTGAGTTCTTGGATGAGAACTTTATTAAATTATTGGAAAACGGTGCAAACACAACTGCTCCTGGTGATCCACTAACAGGTCAGCTTTGGTACGACAAGACTAATGGCGTCATTAAAGTTTACAATGGTACAACTTTTAAATCAATCTCGGGTGCAAGATCTAGTGCTACTACTCCGACTAGTAATGCTACCGGTGACCTTTGGTGGGATACTACTAACAGCCAGTTGAAAGTATACAACGGATCAGATTTTACAACAATTGGTCCAGCGTTTACAGCAGGCGAAGGTACATCAGGTGCTATTGTTACTACAATTACTGATAGTTCACCAGGTGCTGACCACGTTGTAATTCAAATGTATGTAAACAACACAATTGTTGGTATTTGGAGCAAAGATGCTACATTTACACCAGCAGTTGCTATTAGTGGTTTTGCTACAATTGGCCCAGGATTGAACCTAAGCACAACAGTTTCAAACGCAGTGTTTAAAGGTACTGCTACAAACGCAGAATTGCTAGACAGTTTGGATAGCACAGCGTTTATGAGAAGTAATACAAACACTGCCACAACTGGTACACTTAGTGTTCTAAACGACACAGGTTTGTATGTTGGTGCCGACAGTGACGGCAGAATGTTTGTTAGTGGTAGCGATGTTTACCTAAGAAACCAAACCAGCGACGGCGACATTTATGTTCAAGTTAACGATGGCGGTAGTACAACTACTGTTATGCAAGTTGACGGTGCTAATGCAACAGTTGGTGTTACAGGTATTACTAACCTTAATGCTAACGGCGTTGGTAACATCGGTAGTGCAAGCACATACTTTAACACAATTTTTGCGAAAGCAACAAGTGCAGAGTACGCTGACTTGGCGGAGCGTTTTGAGGCTGATGCAGCTTATGCTCCAGGAACAGTTGTACAATTAGGCGGTGTTGCTGAAGTTACTCGTGCAAATGAAGAATTAACTGATGACGTATTTGGTGTTATTAGTACACGCCCTGCTTATACAATGAACGGCGGCGCTGGTAACGACGAAACACACCCTGCTATTGCAATGACAGGTCGTGTTCCTGTATTGGTGGTAGGTAAAGTTACAAAAGGTGATCGACTAGTAAGTGCCGGAAATGGCTTTGCAAGATCGGCTACGCCTGGCGAAATTACAGCATTTAATGTTATTGGTAGAGCACTAGAAACAAAGACAACAGATGGCGAAGGCACTGTCGAAGCTATTGTAAAGATTAACTAAGGAAATAGAATGGCATATTCAAGCGGATCAGTAATCCTAGACGACGATTATAATATTTTTGCAACTGGTAATGCTGCCGGAACAGGCGACAATAACACTGCAAATTTAAATACAGTTTGGGGCACAGGAACTGGAGACAAGGGCTACGGGCAATCTAGTACAATAAGTGCTGTAAGCGCAGGTAGTACAATTACTGCTACACAGTGGTCAACTTTGCTGACTAGAATGACAACTATTGCTAGTCATCAGGGAACAAGTATCACAGCTATATCAAATCCAAGTGCTGGGGATACAATCGAAGCATATGCTGCTCTTAGCACAAACGTTACAAATCTTTTTAATAGTCGTTTAGATGCAAGTGCAAACGGAACGGATCTTACTACAAACGGTACTACACAAACAACCAGCACTTGGGACGTTCAGGCTGCAACAACTAAAACAGTTACTTTTGCTGATGCAGCAAGTCTGCGCTACTTCTTTAACGCAGGTGGAATGATCCGCATGAGCTTTAGCCTAACAGGCGGTAGTGACACTAAGTCGCAAGAATGGGCCGATCTACTAACTAAAACTGGTACTATTGTTGTAACTGGTAGTGCAACTAGTAAAACCATTGATTCTGTTGCCTACACAGGAACTACAAAAATCGGCGGATCGGGAACACCTACTACACTAGCAACAGGAACTGGTGCTGAAGATTATACAGGTTCTGCTGTTACAATTTTCCAACAGTATGCTGATAGTGCACCATACACTGCTAACTACATTCGTATCCAAGCAAGCATTTCAGGAAGTGTTATTTCATTTGCTGTTCTACTACGAGACGATGCAGCAGATACTATTGCACCAGACGGAACAGGATCAGGCGATGCAGCTGACGTTGTAGATGGTACACTTACTATGACAACAGTTGTTCGTCCTCCTGAAACAACTTATCTCACAAACACCTGGGGTACACCAACTATGAATGCTGCTACTTGGTCGCTAACTAGTTAATTGCAACCAAAGCAACTATAAAGGTCCTCCGGGGCCTTTATTTTTGACTAATTATTCTGTATAATATAGAAATGACTATGGATACAGATAAACTATCACAAAGAATTCGCAAACGTTTTGATCACAATCAAGCAAAACGTGTTCTGCGAGAAAAATATCAAGCAAAAATGGCGTTCGCACATGCCGGGGGTATGTGGCATGCAGATCCTGCACTTATTACACAGTGTAATTTGTGCATGGCTAATGGACACTTTGATCCTGTGTTACAAGACACACACGGGAATCCTGTAAAAGTTGACGCTAACGAATTAAAAACTCTAGCAATGCAACGTTGGCAAGAGCAAATGAATGCTTGGTATGCTGAACACGAAAGTTTGAAGCGAGAACGATGACAGTTGGCGCACTTATATACGCAACAGATGGCGATATAGAATACACTCGTATTGCTCGAGAATGTGCTAAACGTGTAAAGCATTATCTGGATATACCTACTACTATTGTTGAAGGCAACAGTACTGTTACTGGTAAGAGAGCGTGGGCTGATTGTGACGCTCCAGTAGAGTGGCGCAACAGCGGACGCTGTAATGCATTAATGGATACACCCTATGATCGTACTTTGTTATTAGATGCAGACTATTGGATCAGCAGTGATGTATTAAAAACAGCATTATATAGTGATGCAAGTTTTCTTGCACACAACACTAGAATGTACGTTAATGAAGCACAACCTAAAACAGAAACATTTGGCATGCTAAACACGCCAATGTGGTGGGCAACTGTTTGTGTTTTTGATCGCAGTCAATACACACATGATGTGTTTGATGCTTGGCGCATGATACAAGACAATTACAATCATTATGCAAACTTATTTCATTTTCAAAAGAAACCTTTTCGTAACGACTATGCATTGAGTCTGGCACTACTTCTAGTGAATGGCGGAACCATGCCTACAGAATGTATTCCGTGGACTCTGATAAATGTCCCTGACAGTTGCGACATAGAACTAGACGAACAGTGGACAATAGGTTATACAGTGTTTGAAAATGAAGAACTAAAACCTAAACGCATAACGGTACAACACCAAGACCTACATATTATGGGCAAACGCAATCTGGAGAAACTTCTTGAGTTACAGTGACGATCGCGGATATATTATTCCTGCATTTAATACAGCAGACACTGACTATGTAGAGTGTGCTAGAACACTTGCAAAAAGTTTGCGTTATCAGCATCCTGATGTTAAAATATGCTTGCTTACCAACGAAGCCATAGAAGACTCGCTGTTTGATTATGTTCGTGTAGCAGAAGATCTAGGCGGATATCTAAACGATTATCAAGTATACAATCACAGTCCGTTTCACGAAACAGTTAAACTAGAAGCAGACATGATAGTAACTGGTCCGTTTGAACATTGGTGGACACTGTTTAGGCATTATGATGTTTGGGTAAGTACAGGTTGTAAAAACTTCAAAGACGATGCTGCAACTAGTAGACGATATAGAAAAATTTTCGATGCTAATCAATTACCCGATGTGTACAATGCAGTTACCTATTGGCGAGTAAGCCCACTGGCAAAGAACTTTTTCACTACTGTAAAAAGTTTAATGAATAATTGGTCAAGTGTGCAAAATAGTTTAGTATACGGTAAATGCGAGCCAGTAAACACAGACTTGGCCTATGCACTTGCTATCGCTTTTATGGGCGAAGAACAATTTATTAGTATGAACGGTCCACAGATTACACACATGAAACCTGCTATCAATGGGTTAACAGCTGAAGATTGGAGCAAGCAGTTAGTGTGGGAAATCATTAGTGGACAAGTCAGACTCAATGGGTTTAGTCAAAGTGGGCTATTGCACTACCACGTTAAGGACCTTGCAAGAGATCTAGGGCAATGTTATGAGTGATGCGTTCTTTGAAGCACTAAACAGTTTAGAGCCGCAAAAACCTGTTGATCTCGAATATAGACTTTATTATGATCCTGAAACAGGCAGCCCATTATTTTACACAAGCACCAACGAACCAGGTACATACATTGTTATTGACAAAAAAACATACGATATAAGCAATTATCATTGTCAAGTTGAAAACGGAAAAATAATTAATCTCAATATTGTGGGTTTGTATAGGAAACTTGTTCCTAGCGATAGCGGCACAACCGCACATGTAGACAACGTTATGATAGTTGCCGAATCGGGTACGCACTGGAAATTAAAACAATATGAAAATTGATGTAGCAGATTTAGATGTAATATACCTCAGTTACGACGAGCCACAAAAAGAAGAGTTTTGGGTTAAAATACAAAACATGATTCCCTGGGCTACTCGTGTTGATGGCATCAAAGGAAGTGATGCCGCACATAAGGCTGCCGCAGATGCTAGTACCACAGACAGATTTGTGTTAATTGACGGTGATAACTTGCCCGAGGAGAATTTTTTTAATCTAACATTAGACTTTGATGATACAAGCAAAGACGCCGTATTAAGATGGCGAGCTAGAAATCATATCAATGGACTCATGTATGGCAATGGTGGAATCAGTTGCTGGACCAAGGACTTTGTGTACAACATGCGGACTCATGAAAACAGTGAAGGCAGCGATGCTACAGATGTAGAGTTTTGTTTCGATCCGTTGTACTGGCCTATGCACGATTGCTATAGCATAACTTATCCAAACGGTAGTGCGTATCATGCGTGGAGAGCAGGATTCCGCGAAGGTGTAAAAATGTGTTTAGACAGAGGACGCAAACCTAGCGTAGCAGAATTTCAAGAACGTGTACATGCCCGTAACCTGGATCATTTAACTGTTTGGCACAATGTAGGCAGAGATATAGAGTACGGAGACTATGCTATATTAGGTGCAAGAATAGGCACACATATGACCATGCTAACTGATTGGGATCACCGAGAAGTGCAGTGGTTTGATGCACTAGAAGAAATTTATAACAGTGATTACGTTGATCAAGATAATATCGAGTACAACATAAATCTGTTAGGAGAGCAATTGAGTACACAACTAGATTTACCTATGCTGTATATGGATGGAGATACTAGTGCGTTTTTCAAACAACATTATCGCAGTAACTGGCGCAACCGCGGACCAATGGAAAAAGAATGAGTTATAAAGCACAAACAGTAGCACACTGGATGCAAAATCGTGACACAATGTCAATTTTGCCAGCCCAAGTGGATATCGATTTAACCAATGTTTGCAATCAAGATTGCTTTTATTGTAACAGTATTGATCATCGAACAAGACGCCCAGTTCAGAAAAAATATCAAGAATATATTCAACTACTTGACAAATTAGCTGATTGGAGAGCATATGCACCTAAAAGTTATGGCACAATTCATACCATCACTTACCCTGGAGGAGGAGAGCCTACAGTTTTAACTGGGTATGAAAAGGTGTTAGAACACACTATTGATTTGGGATTTTTAACTAGTCTCACAACCAATGGCAGTAAATTAGAACATTTAATTGACAGCGTATCAGCTGAAAAAATAAGAAAAATGGCCTGGATTGGTATTGATATTGATGCAGGTGTAGAGCACAAGTACGAATTAATAAGACACAGTAAAACCAAAGAAAGTTTATTTCCCAAGGTGATAGAAAATGCCACTCAGCTGGTTCAGGTGGGTGCAAATGTAGATTTCAAAGCATTAATAAATCAATTTAACGACGACGAACAAAGCATAGAAGAATTGTTTTCTATTACTAAACGTGTGGGTGCAAGACAGTTATATTTGCGTCCGACTATTTTAGACGGTAAAGCATACAACTTTGATCATTTGCTTGACACAATTAAGATAATAGCTGAAAAATATCAAGTAAAATATAAAATAAATTTAACAAAAACTCTTCCACGCAACTATAAAAAATGTCATCAAATGTTTCAGTTTCCTGTTTTTTGTGCTGATGGTGAAATTTATACTTGTTGCGACTTTAAAGGCAATAGCGAATTCAGTTTAGGTCGGTGGGACAATGGCGATTTTAGAGACTTGTGGTTAAGCGATCGCCATTATGAAATATACAACAAAATCGATACAACATTTTGTCCGCATTGTCGACCAAATAAAAATAACATTGATATACAAAATGTATTAGACGACCCAACACAATTAGAAGGACTATACACATGACATTTTTTCCGGCTGTGGAATTATTTGATAGATTAGCAATTGCTGAACTCAAATTTGAAAAAACTCAAACTAATTCTGAAGAACTAGAATGGTATTCAGCAGAGTGTGCAAAATTTGATCAAGCATCGGTCACCGAAGAATATGCTAAACTTAAAGAAATACACAGCCAAATTTGGAATTTAGAAAGTGAACTTAAAAGTTTTAATGAAGCTGTACTAAGTTTAGAAGAAATAGGCAGACGTGCTATTGCAATCAGAAATCTCAATCACGAAAGAATTCAATATAAAAACAAAATAGCAGAAATGCTCAATTGTCCTGTTAGGGAAACAAAGAGTGAACACTTGTCTGAATGAAGTCGTATTACTGTCTAATAACTATCAAATATGGAATTTAGACGAAGTAGTAAAGTTTTTAGTCGATCACCAAAACGAACACATATCGATTGACCTACAAAATGAAGGATTTTGTTTATCCAGTGTTGGCTTTTATGATCTGTTGGATAATTTTTCATTTAAAAGTGTAACAATAGATACAAACAATCTTTTAGAACACAGTGAAAAGTATAACATAAACATAACAAAACCTTTTATATGTTTTAAAACTGAATACTTTGAAAGATATGCCGACGTAAGTTATTGGAATAAAAAATACAAATTTGGATGTTTTTACAATCGTCCTTTGTGGCACAGAATAGGCTTAGCTGCTGAAATGCAAACAGATTATTCAGACAGTTGTTTATTGAATGTGCGTTGCGATAACAAAGACGAAGACAATAGAAAACTTTTTGAAGTGGATCGGCTGTTTACATATTCTCTAGACTCGTTTAATAAATTTTCTAAAGTGGTTTCTACTTGGCCAATACAGGTTGAAGAAACAGATGGTTACACTATGAATAACAACACAAACGGGCACACTGATCAGTTATTAAAATGGTATCCAGATTTTCTCATTGATTTGGTATGCGAAACATGGACTGTTGGCAGAACTTTTCTTTTGTCTGAAAAAACAGTTAGACCTATGTTACTGAAGAAACCCATGATTGTAATGGGTCCGCGATGCACACTGGAATATCTTAGACAAATGGGATTCGAAACTTTCTCGGATTTTTGGAGTGAGGACTACGACGGATATTCTGAAAAAGATCGTTACTTAAAAATCTTAGAACTAATTAAAGACTTAGATCAATTACCCATTGAGGAATTAGATCATATGTATCAAAAAATGCAACCAATTTTAGAACACAATCTTAATTTATTAAAAACACAATCGTATAAAAAACACATAACCTACATTGAAGATTAATATGAGCAATATTGTACAGAACAAAGGCGACGAAGTAGCAAAAGATTTTAAAAGTAAATTTCTTAGCGACGCCGAGCTGGCTCAACAAAAGCTAGATGCTGTAAGTCCTAGTATGTGTCTTGCTAAATGGAAGCAGGTTAGTTTGCATCTTACCAATGGTATGAATAACAGTTGTTACCATCCTCCTCTGCATGCTATCGACGCTAGTAAACTAACACATGATCCGAGTGCATTGCACAACACAGATCATAAAAAGCAGATGCGTAAACTGATGTTGGAAGGAGTTCGTCCAGACGAGTGCGGTTATTGTTGGGCAATGGAAGATAATGGCAAGCTCAGTGATCGGCATTATCGCAGTGGCGAGCCTTGGGCAATTAAAGATTATGATAGTATTATTGCTAGCGATTGGGACGCACCTGTGCTACCTAGTTATGTGGAAGTAAATTTTAATAGTGCTTGTAATCTAAAATGCAGTTATTGTTCGCCGCAGTTCTCTAGTAGTTGGATGCACGAAAGCGAAACACAAGGCGCATACCCCACAAGCACACCGCACAACGATCCAGGATACTTCCGTGGGCCAAGACGTCCTATTCCTCATAGAGAATACAATCCGTATGTAGAAGCATTCTGGGAATGGTGGCCCGAATTATACCCTGAGCTAGAACATTTCCGTATGACAGGCGGCGAACCGCTTATGGATAAAAACACATATAAAGTGTTTGATTATGTATTGGAAAATCCTAGTCCTAAACTTCATCTAAATGTAACTTCAAATTTTAGTGTAGACGAAAAACTTTGGCAAAAGTATCTTGCTTATGTTAAAATGTTATGCGAAGGAGAAAAGATTGAACACTTTATGCAGTATGTTAGTCTTGATGCATTTGGAGCGCCTGCTGAATACATACGCAACGGGTTAGACTTTAATCTACTCTGGGACAGAGTAAATCAATTTTTAACTGAAGTGCCTGAGCGTAGTAGTATTACGTTTATTATTACAATGAATAATCTTAGTGTAACAACGTTAAAAAGTTTGTTTGTTGCTATACACGGATTAAGACAAGTGTATAGCAATACATATCAAAGAGTTTGGTTTGATACTCCTGTACTACGTTATCCTGAATGGCAGAGCATGCAAATACTTCCTGAAAGTTATGCTCAAGAACTAGAACGATTGTATATCTGGATGATGCATCAAGTAGAAACCGAAGACACACGATTCAAAGGATTTAAAGACTACGAAATACATCGCTTAGACAGAGATATTGCCTGGATGAGAGATGGATTAACCATGGATCCTGAAAAGCGCAACAGTATCAAAGCAGACTTTTACAGATTTTTCAGTGAACACGATAGACGTCGTGGCACAGACTTCTTAAAAACATTTCCTGAAATGAAAACTTGGTGGCAAGAGTGCAAATATCTTGCTGATAACTCATAACAGATACATATTACAATGGAATCAGATTTAGACTATCGTAAAAGAGTGTTAGACACACTCAGTCCCTCATTTTGTGGAGCCAAGTGGTATAATGCTACTATATGGTTAGGTTCAGGTATGACTACCAGTTGTCATCACCCGCCAGCTCATTTGGTAGACAAGGAAAGTGTTGCATCAAATCCTAAGTTGTTACACAACACTGCTGAAAAGAAAGCAGATCGTGCAATGATGCAACATGGCGAGCGTCCTCCAGGGTGCGAATACTGCTGGAAGATCGAAGATATGGGCAAAGATGCAATAAGCGACAGGGTATATAAAAGCAAAATCTACAGCGATGAAGATCTTATTCGTGCAGTAAACTTACCCGTTGAAGAAGATGTTGATCTTAAAACACTAGAAATAGCATTCGACAGAACTTGTCAATTTGCTTGCAGTTATTGCAATCCAGCATTTAGTACTACCTGGGTTAAAGATATACGCAACAACGGTCCATACGAAAGTTTAGTAAGTGACGGACGTGGGCACTTTACACACAAACACGACAGCGCACAACGATTCAAAGTAACAGAAATTAATCCATATGTAGAAGCGTTTTTTGCTTGGTGGGAAAGTGATCTACACCGCACACTAGATGAACTCAGAATTACCGGCGGCGAGCCATTGATGAGCGGACACACCTGGAAACTTATAGAATGGTTTAAAAACAATCCAGGGCGCAGTCATACACGACTAGCAATAAACAGTAATCTTGGTTTTGAAAAAAATAAACTAGAACAATTATTAGAAGCATGTGAAGGCATTGAGCTTGATTTATACACCAGTAACGAAAGTGTTGGCAGTCATGCTGAATATATTCGTGACGGATTAGACTGGAACCAATGGTGCGACAATATGGAGTTCTTGATGCAAAGTGGTAAGTTAAGAGGACTGCATGTAATGAATACAATCAATGCACTATGCTTGGAAAGTCTGCCTGACTTTTTAGATAAAATGCTAGAGTGGAAAGTAGAATACGGAAAAAACTTTCCAAACTTTACATTAAATATATTGCGTTTTCCTAGTTTCCAAAGTCCGTTGATATTGCCTGACAATATCCGAACCAAACACAAGATTAGATTACAAAATTGGCTCGACGAACACAAGCATAAAGAGGCTCTACATCAACACGAAATAGATCATTTAAAACGTCTGATCGATTATCTCGACGTAGTAAAAACTCCACACAGCGAAGCATTTGACATGCCAAAACTACACAATGATTTTAAAAAGTTCCACGAACAGTATGATCAGCGCCGAGGCAAAAACTTTGTAGGAGAATTTCCAGCATTAGCGGAGTGGTACAATGAGTTATGATTATAACGATCCTACACCGATGGGTGTAGACATAGATGCCGAACTATATCCAGCTGAACGTCAGTGGTTTAGAGGAAGCAAAGAGTTTTGCATGTACCCGTTTATGCATTTACACACATATCCTAATGGCGACACTTATCCTTGTTGTCATGCTGAAATGAGTGTAGGTCCTGTAGGTAGCACCAAAGAACAAACATTAGAAGAACTTTGGAATAGCGAGCGCATGCGAAAACTGCGATTAGACATGAGTCGTAGAAGTCCTAATCCTTATTGTACAAGATGTTACGAGCAAGAAGCAAGCGGATTTTTCAGCGGCAGACAAAGCGCAAACAAACACCACGGTAAACATTATAAACTGGCCAGAGGTCTGCGCAGTGACGGTAGTTTAGGCAAGTTTGAAATGACCTACTGGGATATTCGTTTCAGTAACCTTTGCAATTTAAGTTGTCGCAGTTGCGGGCATATTTTTTCAAGTAGTTGGTATAAAGATCAAATAGCACTTGCAGGTCCTGAATATGCTGAAAATAATAATGCACTAAACTACGCAGGACGATATGCTACTGATATTTGGGAACAGTTAGAACCTCATCTTGATTATGTAGATCAAATCTATTTCGCTGGCGGCGAGCCATTGATGATGGATGAGCATTATCGTATTTTAGAAGAGCTAGAACGCAGAGGCAGATTTGATGTACGACTAATATACAACACAAACTTTACACATGTCAAACTCAAAGATCGACTAGTATTTGATTACTGGAAGAAGTTCGACAGCGTAGCAGTAGGTGCAAGTTTAGACGCAATGGGAGCTCGAGCAGAATACATACGCAAAGGAACCAAGTGGGCAAAAGTGGAAGAAAACCGTCGCAAGATGATGAAAATATGCCCCGATGTTGACTTTTATATTAGTCCTACACTAAGCATTATGAATGCATTACATTTACCAGACTTTCATCAAGACTGGGTCGAAAAAGGATTTATTCGAGCGCAAGACTTAAATGTAAACATATTGCAAGACCCGGCACACTATAGAATTGACATTGCAGGGCCCGAATTAAAATCTCAAATAAGAGAAAAGTACGAACAACATTTGGAATGGCTACGCCCATTGGATCGTTTAAACAGAGCTACTGTAGGATTTGAAAGTGCGTTAAACTTTTTGGATGCCACAGATAATAGTCATCTCCAATTGCAGTTTATTCAAAAAACACAACAGTTAGACAGAATTAGAAACGAACAAATTCAACAAGTAATACCCGAGCTAGGGAGTTTGTTTTGAAAATTCCGCATGATAAATTCTGCGTACTTCCTTGGATAAGTTTAGAAACTTCGCCAATTGGTACTGTACGCCCGTGTTGTTTAGCCGAAGACGAAATAGTAGATGAACTAGGAAACAAATACAAGCTCATAGCAACAGATTTATCTACGGTCCAGAACAGCAAGTACATGAAACAACTAAGACAACGTTTTCTTGACGGCGAACAGCCCGGTACTTGTAAAAAGTGTTGGAACGAAGAACGTGCAGGGCGTACTAGTAAGCGTATGCACACACTGGATAGACTGAAGCATATAGTTTTAGACACAGAGTGGTCTGAAGATGCAAAGCCATTGATGTTTATTGATTTTAAATTAGGCAACATTTGTAATCTAAAGTGTCGTATATGCGGTAGTTGGAGTAGCAGTCAATATGCCGCCGAAGAAGTCAAGTTCGGAGGCAAAGACAGTTTTCATTATCAAATGCTAAAAGACGGTGCCTGGCCTAGAGAAAATCAAACATTCTGGGATAACCTAGCACCGTTAATGAAAGATGTACGCTACATGGAATTCACTGGCGGTGAGCCATTTATGATACAAGAACATTTTGATCTATTACAACGATTAGTAGATGCAGGTGTTGCAAACCAAATTGAAATACACTATAATACAAATGGCACAATGTATCCTGAACATGCTGAAAGCATATGGCAACATTTTAAAACAGTAGAGATTGCATTCAGCATTGACGATCTTGACAAGCGTTTCGAATATCAAAGAATGAACGCTGACTGGGATTTAGTAAATGAGAATATCAGTCGTTTTAGAGAATTAAGAAGCAAGCAATCTAATATACAGTTGCAAGTATGCAGTACCGTGAATGTGTTTAATATAATGTATTTAGAAGAACTAGCGCATTGGATTGATTTACAGAATTTTGATTTCATTTATTGGAATATGTTACACGAAGCATACTATCACAGTGTTAGCACATTACCTGAAAAAGCCAAAGAGTTGGCTATACAAAGACTTGCTGATGCTGATGTAAGCAATTTACATCGTCGAGAGTTTGATCGCATAATTGAATTTATACGAAATGGCGATAGCATTGACAGCAATATATTAAAAATGAAAATTGCTGAAGTAGATTATCGCAGAAATCAAGATTTAAGAACAGATCATCAAGAATTAGCAGACGCAATTGATTATGGAAATTCCTGATAATAAACCAGAAAATCTCTGCATGGCGCCTTGGACGCACACATACCTAAGTCCGCAAACTGAAAGACGTTTGTGTTGTGCCAGCAGAGAACCAGCTCAAAACTTTGAACAGTATATAGACACAGCAAGTGGTAGTGGACGCTACGAACCTATGAGTTTAGACGAGTGGTGGAACAGCGAACATGTACGCAGAATCCGTAGACAAATGATGGCAGGCGAACTTCCTCCTGAGTGCGAAGTTTGCGATAAAAAACTTTTAAATACAGATGTCTACAGAGATTATTTCTGGCATTTATTCAAACACCGTTACGAGGAGATATGGTCTACCACTGATGAGTCTGGACGAACTACTAGCCCTGTTATTAGTTGGGATTACCGTTTTAGTAACCTTTGTAATTTTAAGTGTAGAACTTGCGGGGATATGTTAAGCAGTGCGTGGGAAACAGAACAGCGTAAACACAATATGATCAATTGGGATAATCCTAAAAATGCATGGATGCAACCTGAAATTAAAAAAGACATTATAGCATTTCAAATGAGCACAGTAGAAGAGGAATTTTCTCGTGCTGTGGAAAATCACAACATAGAAGAAATATACTGGGTAGGCGGCGAGCCACTTATGTACGAACAGCATTGGCGTTACATGAGTCGAATAATTGAATTAGGAGACGGTCCGCGCCTTTATGCTCGCTACAATACTAATTTAAGTAGAACACATTATAAAGGCATTGACCTTTATCAAGACATCTTAAAGAATATCCGCGATTATCAGATATGTGCTAGTTTAGATGGAACAGGACGTATTGGAGAATACATACGCACTGGGTTAAACTATTGCGAGTGGTATCATAATTTCCGCAAAGGGTTAGATATCATGCGTTACAGTAGACAATGGCGCATAGATTTTACACTTACATTGCCTGGATTATTTGAAGTAGAACGCATACAACAGTTAGCTAACGAGTTGGGTGTAGAAATACTTGCTAAAGTTATCTTTACATTTACTCCAGACGTAATACTAAGCCCGCTTGCATTGCCTAGAGAATTGCTGGACCGCAAGGTAGATGAAATAATTACTAGTGTAAAATCGCCTGCATTGCGTGATGTATTACTGCAACTTAAACAACGTCCTACAATGGAAGAACAGTGGCCTGACGAATTTCGCGATGGTATGCGAAAAGGTAAACGTAGAATACTCCAACTCGAACGCATACGCAATGATGATTTTACATTGAATGACATATTACAAAGAGATCCTGAAATATATGCCTGGTACCGCGACATCAAAACAGATTAAAATAGTTCTAAAGCACAACACAGAAGAAAAACTACGACTTGTATACATAGATGTTTATGATAATAGTTTAAGCTGTAAATGGTTAAATGCTCTTGAACACCTGGTAGAAAATAATTACCATTTAGAAAAGAACTATTGCTTTTTTGGTTTTGACCAAAGTCAAAGAAACTTAGAATACCTTTGCGATCAAATTAATAAAACATTTGCAGCAATTAATTCCAGCGATTTGGATTATCACATCGACGATTTTTTCAGTGTAGACAATGCAGTTACGCCCGGGCCTGTAGGACAAGGGTTACCTGGCTTAAAAGTTAATCACGACAAGTTTAATCAATTGCACAGGTATTTTGAAGATCTGCAAGGCACTAGTGCAAATATCAGCAACTATTATAAACAAGCAGATCCTACAACACGCTGGCACATTAGACAATTGAATTTATTGTGCCACGAAGCCGAAAGTTTAATTCTCAGCATGCGTAAAGCAATTAGTGCACCAGAATGGAGACGTCCTAGTCAACTTATGTGTTGGCTAAATGCACCACGATTTACACTAGACGAAGAAGATTATGAATTATTTGGCATCAACGCACTAAGCAAAGACTTGGGAGGTGTTTACGTTGGTGTTAATAAAGCAGTAGGCAAGCACCATTGGGAAGTTTTCAATGACGAAGGTCCTGATAGTGTGATTGACAATCTAACAACTACTACATTAAACAGTCAGACCGAAGCCGCCGGTGACTTTGATATAGAGTGGGCACAAGAAACAAAAGGCTACAAATTCTGGCAAAAACAAATCGACGAATTCACAAATTGGCTAATAAAAAATGGATTTGATCCAAATGACAAAAGTTTAACACTGGGCCACCCTAAAGTAGCACAAGTAGATTTAATTAAATCATTTGGCTCTACGGACTTCAGTGACATTTGGGCTGTGTTAAACAATTACCAAGATGTTTATAGTATAACCGTTAACGACAAAACGGCTATATACAGTTATCACTGGAGCGATGCAGATTACATGCAACGGCAAATAGATATTATAGGAAAATAAAATGCTTAACTGGATTAAAAAGATTTATAACAAAATTAAATTGGAAATTCGTTATAGAAAAAAATTAAAAGAACTTCGTAAACGAGATCCTTTTATCTACAAATGATAACACCTTGTAAAAACATTTGTAAAATGGAAAACAATGTATGCCAAGGATGTAAAAGAACAATTTTTGAGATTGCAAACTGGGCGAAGTTTACAGATTCTCAAAGAAAAACTATTACGGAACGTTTAAAAAATGAGTAATATATTAGGTATCAGCGCAGGATTTCATGATGCAGCTCTCAGTGTAGTAAGCAAAAGCGGTGATATTCTTTATGCTGGACATAGTGAACGTTACAGCAAAAAGAAAAATGATCCTGATCTAGATAAAAGCATGGTTATGCATGTTCTCGAAACTTATCGTCCAAATCACTTTGCTTTTTACGAACGCCCTTGGATGCACAATATACAACAGTTGTGGAGCGGGCAAAGACACTTAGGTCCATGGACAACAAAAGGTGCCGTAGAACGGGCTTTACAATTAAAACTAGAAGGAGATGTAACCTTTAACAGTTATAGTCATCACCTTAGCCACGCCGCGGCAGGATTTCAAACCTCACCTTTTGATTGGGCATGTGTTGTAGTAATTGATGCAATTGGCGAAATGGACACTATCAGTATATACAAAGCCTGGTACGATAGAGAAGGCGTTGCACAATATGAGCGTGTATGGAGACAAACGTATCCGCACAGTATTGGATTGTTTTACAGTGCAGTAACCAAGCGTGTTGGGTTAAAGCCAATGGAAGACGAATATATTCTCATGGGCATGGCTGGCTGGGGCAATAACGACAAAGCTCGTGAAATTGCAGGTAGTATGGAACAAATGTATATGAACGATACATTAGAGTTTAGTGAAAACTTTCATATTGGCATGGCAGATAAAGCATTTCAAAGACACGACAACATGGACATAGCTGCTGGTGCACAGTTGTTTACAGAACGATTAATACAGCGTATAATGCGTAAAGCTCAGAAGTTAACCAAATGTAAAAATCTAGTTTACATGGGTGGTGTTGCACTTAATTGTGTTGCTAATAGTAAACTTGGCATGTGGGACGACATTTGGATCATGCCTAATCCCGGCGATGCTGGTAGCAGTTTAGGTGCCGCGGCACTTAAATACAAGAAAAAATTAAATTGGGAGCATGCATATCTTGGAACCAACATACCTGGCGAATATCCTGTAGAGGCACTGATTGAGGAATTGGTTACAAAGAAAATCGCAGGAGTTGCAAGTGGACGAGCTGAGTTTGGTCCTCGTGCTCTTGGTAACAGGAGCCTCCTTGCTGATCCCCGTGGTGATGATATTAAAGATCGTGTAAATGAAATCAAGCGCAGACAAAAATTCAGACCTTTTGCTCCTGCTATTCTAGAAGAGCATGTGCATGATTATTTTAAAATGCCCAGTAACATGCCTACTAGTCCGTATATGCAAGTTGTGGCCGATGTGTTAGACCCAGATAGTTTTCCAGCAATTACACATGTGGATGGAACTGCACGAGTGCAAACAGTTGCCAACGACGGAAGTGGCTTCCGCCAATTGGTAGAAGCATGGTACGACAAAACTGGTTGTCCTATGTTATTAAATACCAGTCTTAATATTAAAGGTGAGCCAATGGTAGATGATCGTGCAGATGCGGATCGTTTCGAAGAAAAATATAACGTAAAGGTGTTTAGTTAATGTTTAAATGGTTTAAAAAAGAAAAGCCAGATCCTAATAAAAGTTATCTGGCGCAAGGCAAATATAGTGTAAAACAGGTTAATCATTTGCTAGGCTGTTATGCTGTGGTAAACGAGAATGAAAAAGATTGTAATTGGTTTACTATAAGTTATTTTAACAAAATTGAAGATGCTAATAGATTAGCAGAAGCATACAACCGGATAGCGAGCCGTGACGCCTGAACGGTTGCTTCTTGCTGCAATGCATAGTATAATAGATACTACAAGTGGTGCAGATATGAAACGAGTTGGCGACTATTTAGAAACGCATTCAGAAACTTTTGAACGTTTTGCTTGGCTTCCTAAACGGATGAACAACAACAAACGTGTGTGGCTAAAGAAATATGTTGAAGTAAGACACTATGCAGACATATTTGGACTCCCTCCTATTCAACGTAACTATTACACTACACGTTGGACTACCCAGGATCATATGTTAAATTTATTAAAAGGTGATCTGTTTAAACCAACAGCAGATACAGAGTTCACTGGACACCCTATTAATAATATACATTCACATCGCTGGTTTAAAATGACCAAAGAATGATTGTTTGTACTTGTAGATATATAAACACAGACGATTACTCAACATTCAAAGAAATTGTAAAACGTTTAAAAGAATACGATTCGCAGTGTGCAAGTTGCCTTACTAAAGATTCTCTTAAAAGTTTAGAAAATTTATTCAATCAAAGGAAAAATAATGGATCAAAGAATAGTTAGTATATTAGAAAAAGAAGAACACAGACAAAATACCACTATAGAATTAATTGCCAGTGAGAACTTTGCAAGTGATGCTGTTATGGACCTAGCAGGTAGTGTTTTCACTAACAAATATGCTGAAGGTTATCCAGGAAAGCGTTACTATAATGGTTGCGAACACATGGACGAGATTGAGCAACTTGCTATCAATGAACTTAAGGCACTATACGGATGCGAATTTGCTAACGTGCAACCACACTCGGGTGCTAACGCAAACCTTGCTGTGTTTAAAGCGTTCTTAGAGCCAGGTGACAAAATTCTTGGCATGGACTTAGCCAGTGGTGGACATTTAAGTCATGGTTCCCCTGCAAACGTAAGCGGCAAATGGTTTGATGCACATCATTATGGTGTTGACGAAAACGGTTGGTTGGACTATGATGCTATTGAAGAACAAGCTGAATATATTAAGCCAAGGATGATCATAGCAGGTGCTAGTGCCTATCCCCGTGCCATTGACTTTATGAGATTCAGAAAGATTGCAGACAGTGTAGGTGCTTATTTGATGGTTGACATGGCGCACTATTCAGGATTAATTGCTGGTAAACAGTATCCTAATCCAGTGCCACATGCAGACTTTGTAACATCAACTACACACAAAACACTACGTGGACCACGAGGTGGTATTATACTGTGGAATAAAGAAAGCTACACAAAGAAGATCAATAGTGCTATCTTTCCAGGCACACAAGGCGGGCCACTTATGAATATCGTTGCCGCCAAAGCACAAGCATTTGCAGAAGCAAACACAGACGAGTTCATTGACTATGCATGTGCAGTTGTACGAAATGCTCAAGTTATGTCCAAAGTTTTCTTGGACAATAATTTTAAAACCTTGACAAATGGCACAGATAGTCATATAATACTACTAGACTTGAGTAAAAGTAAATATTCTGGTCGTGAGGCTGCTGACTTACTGGAAGAGCATGGCATCACTGTAAACAAAAATGGCGTACCTAATGATCCAAGAAGTTTTGTAGAAACTTCAGGTATTAGAATTGGTACAGCCGCAGAGACTACACGGGGCAGGGACGCTGAATGGTTTAAACAATTAGCAGAAAGAATCGTGGAGATTTTAAAATGAGTATTGCAAAACTTTTTGAAGAAAATGGCTGGGTTGCACTTAGTAAGTTTGGTTACGGATTACTGGATAACACAAAAAACGCACTTAAAAACTCAACCATGGAATACAGATTTCTATTAACTAATACACTCGCTGCAATGTGGTGTATAGCATTTGGTATCTATACAACAGAATTATTGTTCATTGGA
>ENA-OUOG01000343-OUOG01000343.1-marine-metagenome-genome-assembly--contig:-NODE-343-length-62053-cov-4.888699_pt1 | contig 62053 bp, 57 predicted proteins | sample MGYA00248635_ERZ508505 | MGnify/ENA primary metagenome ERZ508505 (study PRJEB26176, sample SAMN06267871) | marine metagenome | isolation source: Saanich Inlet, British Columbia, Canada | place: Pacific... | reverse complement strand
GACCTAGATATGATCATTGATGTCAAGGGATGGAAGGCGACAGGCAACAAACTCTCACCACACAAAGTGCATAAGGCGGTATTTCTATTAGACGAGGAAAAAACGCCTAAGAAAGAGCAGGGAGAGCAAGGGCCAGATGATGGTCCGGCAGAATCGACTATCGCTACTGCTAAGGAACAGCCTACAGCATCGAAAGCCAGTACGGAAACGTCAAAGGAAGAAAAGAATCAGAAAGTAGAAGCGCCGAAGCCAGAGAAAGCAGTTGAACCTCCAAAAAAAGGGAAAGAGGGAAAAGGTGGTGATTACAATGTTGGCGATACAATAGAATTGTTTTAGGCGACTTATAACCAATTGAACCAAAGCGTATAAAGCTGCTGATACAGAAATCAGCAGCTTAATTTTTTATGGATAAAGGTAAGTTAATAGACATGCTGGGGCAATATGTAACGCCCAATAAAAAACAACTGATCGATAAGGTACTTGCGCATCGGACTCGTCACCTCACCGTAGTACTAGAGGATATTTACCAAGAGCAAAATGCCAGCGCTGTGATTCGAACCTGTGATTGTTTTGGCATTCAAGATCTCTACATCACGGAAGATCTACATGCCTACCAAGTCAATCCCAATGTCGTTAAGGGAGCATCAAAATGGATCAACATTCATCGCTACGAAAGAGGGCCAGAAAGTATCGACATCTGCTTAACGGAATTAAAAAATAAAGGATATCGGCTTGTCGGGACAACCCCAGACCCAAATTCTGCATCTTTACATGAGTTGTCGATTGATAAGAAGACAGCCATTGTATTCGGAACAGAAAAAAGAGGGATGAGTGAGGTGGCGAAAGCAAAGGTTGATGAGTTGGTGCATCTACCGATGTTGGGCTTCACGGAATCGTTCAATATTTCGGTAAGTGCTGCGCTCGTGATCAATGAACTCTCACGTAGATTACGAGAAAGCGACTTGGATTGGCAATTGACAGCGAAAGAAAAAACCGATTTGAAGTTTGCATGGTATCATCAGATCGTCAAAAGAGCTGATTTGCTAATTAATAATTTGATAAAGGAACATTCTTGAACGTTAGACCGTTGATGTTCAGATTTTGAAGGTAATTTTGACTTTTTCAAGAGTAGAGGAATAAGCAGTTAACGAAACCGAAGTTTGTCAATCCAAAAAACCATTGCCGTAATACTTCTTTTATGCATAAGCCAGTGGGCATTTGCACAAACGGTCATTCGAGGTAAAATTACCGATGCCTCTACAGGCGATCCGATTCCTTTTGCTAATGTAGTGATCAAGGGCTCGGCTGTAGGCTCAACCACGAACTTTGATGGCCTCTATGAGATCGAAGGTGATGCGCCTTCTGATACACTACTTGTTTCCTTTATCGGTTATAAAACGAAAGAAAAACGCTACCAAAAAGGTATTGAACAACGCATTGATTTTCAGTTGGATCCCGAAGCGACCCAACTCGATGATTTTGTTGTCTATTCAGGCAAAATAGAAAACCCGGCTTTTCGTATTCTCAGAGAAGTGATCGACAATAAAAAATTCAATGATAAAAGGAGACTACCTGCCTACGAGTTCAGTAATTACACCAAGATAGAGGTAGACGTTGACAACATCACGGATAACCTGCGTGAAAAGCCATGGATGCAAAAGATCACAGGTGTATTGGATTCGATTGAGACAATCGCGGGAGATGATGGGAAACCTATTCTTCCTTTATTTATATCTGAGTCTCTCTCTGATGTTTATTTTAGGTCAAACCCCATTCTCCAAAAAGAATTTATCAAAAAGACCAAGATCACAGGTGTTGGGATTGAAGATGGTTCATTGATCGGCCAAGTGATTGGGACCTCCTTTCAGGAATATAATTTCTACCAAAATCGGATGGAAATCGTTGATAAAGAGTTTGCCTCACCTATTGGTAATGGATGGCGTGTCATCTATGATTACGAACTAAGAGATAGCGTATACATCGGTGATGAGTTTTGCTATTTGATCGATTTTGTTCCTAAGAACGATCAGGAGTTGGCCTTCGTTGGTTCTATGTGGATTACAAAAGACGGCTACGCGCTGAAGCAGATCGATGCAACAATGCAGCGAACAGCTAACCTTAATTTCATTGAAAAAATCAAGATCCAGCAAGAGCTGATCAAAACAGAAGAAGGGGCCTGGTTGCCAAAGAACAGCCGAATACTCATTGATGTAGCAGAGCTAACGGATGGTTCAGCGGGCTTCTTAGCCAAGTTCTACACGAGTAACGACAGCCTTAGGGTTACCGAAGCACGACCCACCCGTTTTTATGATCGCTCGATTGAACTGGCAGAAGATGCACGAGAAAACGATGAGAGTTTTTGGAATCGAAATCGTCATGAGGCCTTGAGTGAAACCGAGGTCAATGTGATCGCAATGATCGATACATTGAATAATATTCGTTTTGTAAAAACATGGACGGAGATCTTTAAGACCTTGGCAAGTGGTTATATCGATGTGGGGAAAATAGATATTGGGCCGTATCCTGTTACAATATCGGGCAATGATGTAGAAGGTTTTCGAGTTCGTTTAGGCGGTAGAACCAATGAGAAGTTTAGCAAGAAGTGGCAGTTTAATGGCTTTGGTGCCTATGGTTTTCTAGATGAAAGGTGGAAATATGGAGTAGGAGTAAAGTACATCGCTGATCGGCAAAAGTGGACAACCTTAAGCCTGAATTATCGGAATGATGTTGATCAATTTGGTGTACAGGTAAGTCCTTTAACGGATGTTTCTGAAGAAAGTGCCTTTATCGCACTGACCCAAATCGGTAACTTGGTAAGGCCCTTCCGTTATGATCGAACCCAGTTTGAATTTGCCCGACAGTTTTCGAGGTCATTTTCAGGAGCTTTGCAACTCAAGAATCAATCTTACCAACCGCTTTTCCCTTTCCGTTACCGAACCGACATCAATGATGTAAACTCTCAATTAGGCACGAATTTCACTACTTCTGAATTCGTGGTGAGGTTAAAGTATGCACGTGATGAGACCTTTATCATCAATGACAACAATCGGATCAGTCTTGGGACTTTCAGATGGCCCACTTTTCTGTTTTCTTACACCAGAGGCTTGAAAGGCCCAGGAGGAGGCGATTTTGATTACCATAAAGTGGATTTAGGGGTGTCTCAACAATTGAGAATGGGCTTTTGGGGAAATATGAAGTACCAGGTTAATGGAGGACATATTTTTAATGAACTGCCCTATACTTTATTGACATCGCATGTAGGTAATGAGCAATTCGTCTATACTGACATCGCATTCAATACCATGAACTTCTTCGAGTTCGTTTCTCAGAGCTATGCACAGGTTAAGGTGCAGCATTTCTTTGAAGGCTTTGTAATGAACCGAATTCCGCTTATGAAACGATTAAAGTGGCGCTTGGTCGCAACAGGTAGCGCCTTGTTTGGCGACGTGAGTCAATCAACCTTAGATGTCCAGGTAACCCAAGACGAAAATGGCAACCCGTTACGGCAATTCGATGTGCTAGATACTTCTCGTCCTTTTGCTGAAGTTGGTGTAGGCATTGAGAACATCTTCAAATTCTTTAGAGTAGACTATGTACGACGACTGACCTACTTAGAGAAATCAAATATCCGAAAGTCAGATATCAAGGTGAGCTTTCAAATCTCACTTTAATCGGGCGGATTTTCGCTTTTCCGGTGTTAAATCTCCTGATAATTATTGCATCTTTGCAGCCTGAAAATCATAACAAGTCCTGCCGGTTTGTAGCGGTAGGTGACACAACATGAGTGATCAAATAAAAGTGACGCTACCTGATGGTAGTAAGAGAGCATACCCAGAGGGTGCCACGGCCATGGATGTTGCCATGAGTATTTCTGAGGGATTAGCACGAAATGTATTAGCCGCTGAGGTTAACGGACAAGTTTGGGATGCGGATCGCGTTTTGCCTCAAGAAACGAATTTGAAATTATTGACCTGGAATGATGACGACGGTAAGAATACCTTTTGGCATTCTTCAGCTCACTTAATGGCAGAAGCATTGGAGGCGCTATACCCAGGGATCAAGTTCGGTATTGGACCGCCAATTGAAAAAGGATACTACTACGATGTTGATTTTGGCGGGCAAGCATTCGATAGTTCTCATTTGGAGGCCATCGAGAAGAAAATGCTTGAGCTAGCCAGAGAGAAGAACACCTATAAGCGCACTGAGGTAGCCAAAGCAGATGCCATTAGCTATTTTGAAGATAAAGGCGATCAGTATAAGATCGAGCTATTACAAGACCTGGAAGACGGTCATATCACATTTTACCAGCAAGGGGGCTTCACCGACCTTTGCCGTGGCCCACATATTCCGCACACTGGATTTATCAAAGCGGTAAAATTACTCAGTGTAGCAGGTGCTTATTGGAGGGGTGATGAAAAACGTGACCAGTTAACACGTATTTATGGCATTACATTTCCTAAGCAAAAAGAGCTGACGGAATATTTACACCTTTTAGAAGAAGCCAAGAAACGTGATCATAGAAAGATCGGTAAGGAACTTGAGCTTTTTACTTTCTCAGAAAAAGTGGGGAGTGGGCTTCCTTTGTGGTTGCCTAAAGGAGCGAAATTAAGAGAAAGGCTAGAAACCTTTATGCGCAAGGCACAGGTTAAGGCGGGTTATGACCCAGTCGTAACGCCACATATTGGTCATAAGAACCTGTATGAAACGTCTGGGCATTACGCAAAATATGGAGAAGATTCATTTCAGCCGATTCATACACCACATGAAGGCGAGGAGTTCTTATTAAAACCAATGAACTGTCCTCACCATTGTGAGATCTACAAAGCGAAACCGAGGTCTTACAAAGACTTACCCGTGAGGTTAGCGGAATTTGGAACGGTATATCGCTATGAGCAGAGCGGTGAATTACATGGTTTGACACGCGTGAGGGGGTTCACTCAAGATGATGCGCATATCTTTTGTAGCGAAGATCAAGTCAAAGAAGAGTTTAAAAAGGTCATTGACCTCGTTTTCTATGTATTCGACTCCTTAGGCTTTGAAGACTTTACAGCTCAGATCAGTTTAAGAGATCCTGAGAATAAGGAGAAGTACATCGGTACAGATGAAGCCTGGGACAAAGCCGAAACGGCGATCATCGAAGCGGCAGAAGAAAAAGGGTTGAATACGGTTACCGAACTTGGAGAAGCCGCCTTCTATGGTCCAAAGCTCGACTTTATGGTAAAGGATGCGCTTGGTAGAAAGTGGCAGCTCGGAACGATTCAGGTAGATTATAACCTGCCAGAGCGTTTTGAATTGGAGTATACCGGTTCGGATAACCAAAAACATAGACCAGTGATGCTGCACAGGGCACCATTTGGTTCGCTAGAGCGTTTCGTTGCGGTATTGATCGAGCATTGCGCTGGTGAGTTCCCACTTTGGTTGACACCGGATCAAGTCGCCGTTCTGCCGATTTCGGAAAAATACGCTGATTATGCAGATGAGGTGTTCGCGAAACTTGAGGAAGAAGACATCACTGGTTTTGTAGATCATAGGGATGAGAAAATTGGACGAAAGATCAGAGACGCTGAAGTGAATAAAATACCGATGATGTTGATCGTTGGTGAAAAAGAATCAGAAGCAGGTGCTGTTTCTGTTCGAAAACATGGAGTAGGAGATGTCGGCACCTTTGGTCTGTCGGAATTCTTAACTTATTTTAAAGAAGAAAAGGATAAATCGCTAGGTCACTCAGCTAAGTAAAGCTTATTAGAATCAGCTATTGATTATTAGAAATTTATACCGATATTTGCAGTCATTTTAACAAAACAAGGAGGTTACAATCGCGAAAATGAGAAGACGCTATCCACCGAGAGGTCGGGTAGAAGAGCCCTACAAGGTTAATGAGAAAATTAGAGCCCAGGAAGTAAGGGTTGTAGGTGAAAACATAGAACAAGGTGTCTTTCCCTTATCCAAGGCCTTAGACATGGCCAAGAATGAAGGATTAGACCTTGTCGAGATCTCAGCAAAAGCGAACCCACCGGTTTGTAAAATAATTGATTACTCGAAGTTTAAGTATGACCAGAAGAAAAAGCAGAAGGAGATAAAAGCCAAAGCTGCCAAGACGGTCATGAAAGAAATCAGGTTTGGTCCGAATACGGATGATCATGATTTCGACTTTAAACTGAAGCACGCGATCAATTTCTTGAAGGAGGGAGCGAAAGTAAAGGCTTACGTTCATTTCAAAGGGAGAACAATCGTGTACAAAGAAAGGGGTGAGATCCTTTTATTGAAGTTTGCACAAGCTTTGGAAGAATATGCCAAAGTAGAGCAACTTCCAAAACTGGAGGGAAAGAGGATGTTTCTCTTTTTATCTCCAAAAGGAGCGAAGAAATAATTTTAAACCAATTATTAATAATGCCTAAAGTAAAAACTAAATCAGGAGCGAAAAAGCGTTTCAAATTGACAGGATCAGGCAAGATCAAACGAAAGCATGCTTTCAAAAGCCACATCTTGACCAAGAAAGAAACGAAGCAGAAGCGAAACCTTACTCAGATGGGCTTAGTAGACAAGTCTGACGAGAAGAACGTAAAGCACATGCTCAACATCTAATGTTTCATTAGAAGGTTCTAATGTTTAACCGGAGGTTTGGTCTTAAGTATCCCGATACTCGGGGGCGCCAAAAATCAAAAAATTAAATTATGCCAAGATCAGTAAATTCAGTCGCTTCAAGAGCGAAGAGAAAAAGAATCCTAAAGTTATCCAAGGGGTACTGGGGAAGAAGAAAAAATGTCTGGACGGTTGCTAAAAACGCCGTTGAGAAAGGTCTCACTTATGCTTATAGAGATAGAAAAGCAAAGAAGAGAGAATTTAGAAAATTGTGGATCCAACGAATCAATGCGGGAGCGAGACAGCACGGTTTGTCATATTCTCAATTCATGGGCCAATTGAGTAAATCAGGGATTGAGTTAAATAGAAAGGTACTTGCCGATCTAGCGATGAATCATCCTGAAGCGTTCAAAGCAGTTGTTGACAAAGTTAAGTAACTGCTAATCAATACGATTTAGATACCTCGACTCAGGTCGGGGTATTTTTTTGAAAAAAGGAGCAAGGTCAGGTTGTAATTTAATTGCTTTCCTGCTTACCTTTGCAGCCTCTTAATCAAATGGCGAGGTAGCTCAGTTGGTTAGAGCGCAGGATTCATAACCCTGAGGTCACGGGTTCAACTCCCGTCTTCGCTACAAAACCCCGATAGAAATGTTGGGGTTTTTTTATTGGATGCATTTGATGCCCCTGTTTGTAATCTGATAAATAAGTTCTATATTATTCAAACATCATTTTCATCTATGGGAAAAGTTAAATTTGTTACCGAGTTCGAGGTTAATGCCTCTCAAAAGATGTTGTTTCCCTACATCAGTTCTGCTAGTGGCCTTTCTCAATGGTTCGCTGACGACGTGAATATTAACGAGGATAAGGTCTTTATTTTTTTATGGGATGGCGAAGAACATCGCACCAAAAAGGTTGCCCAAAAGTTAAATGTGAGTGCGAAGTTTGAGTTTCTGCCAGAAACAGAAGAGGATGAGGATGATCCGAGTTACATTGAACTCAAACTCAATGTGAATGAGCTCACGCAGTCGGTCTATCTTCAAATCACAGATTATTCTGATTTTGACGATCCTGAAGAGCAAGAAGAGCTTTGGGAAAATCAAGTCCATCTACTGAAAGAAATGATAGGGGGGTAATTTAACTTCCCTTAACTTGCAAATCGTGGATGAAGGCATCATTTTTGCCTTTATTGCGATGTGATTTCCATGAAGAAGATCGATAAACTCGTGTTTGGCTCTTTTATCGGGCCTTTTTTATTGACGCTGATTGTTGTCGACTTTATCCTTCTACTGGTAGGCCTATTACGCTATTTTGACGAGCTGTTCGGCAAGGGCTTAAGCCTTTCTATTTTTGCCGAGCTGATGGGCTACTTTTCCATCTCAAGCTCTCCCGATGCTTTTCCATTAGCTGTACTCCTGAGTTCTATCATGACCTTTGGTAATCTGGGCGAACATTCTGAGTTAACCGCAATCAAAAGCTCAGGAATTTCCCTGATTCGCGCACTTGCGCCCATATTTTTCTTTGTTATTTTCCTTACCGGAGTCACTTATTACACCAATACTCAATTGGTGCCCAAGGTCAACCTAAAAACCTATAGTTTGCTGTGGGACATGCGCACTAAAAAGCCCGCTTTGGATATTTCTGAAGGTGTTTTTTATGGAGGTATACCAGGGTATAGTATCAAGGTGAATGAAAAGGTAACGGATGAACACCTCAAGGACATCATCATATATGATCACACAGGAGATAATGCACAATCGAATAAGAAAGTGATCTTGGCAGATTCAGGTCGGATGTACTCTTTCATGAATCAACGTTACTTGGCCTTGGAGCTCTTCGATGGTATTCGCTATGAAGAACAAATGAAAGACAATTTTATCGATAAGAGGAAGGGTGGGCAGTTTGTTCGTGACCGGTTCGAGTCAAGTAAAATGGTGTTTGATTTAGCCTCATTTGATATGGGTGATACGGATGAAAACGCCTTTAGACGAAGTCGCTTGGTCCAAACACGCAGTCAATTGGCAGATGGGCTTGATTCAATTAATCGTGACATTTTCATGAAGCGTGAACGCCAATTTGTTCAGGTCTCCAACACCTTCAGGTATCACATGCTCAACGAAGCGACCGTACCCAAAAGCATTGTCGATGGAATGGCGTATTACGACTCCATCCGAAGTCTCAAAATGACGAATGTTATGGACGATTTGGATACTCTTGAGCAAATAGAGCAGGCAAAGACAGACAGTCTCAAAGAAGAGATCAAGTTAAGTAACGGAAAGATCATTACAACAACGCGCGAACCAGGAGAACGAAGTATTCCTAAAAAGAAAGCTGTGCTCATTGAAGATGTTGAAGAACAGCTGATGAAGAAGAAGTCCTTTACCGCCGAAGAAGTGTATCAAAAGTATGAGGATTATTATAATGTTGATATTCCGGGAGGTAGTCCTTTGCGTATGCAAACGGCATTGAATTTCGGGATCAATCAAGCAAGAAGCTCACGGAATTTGATTGAGACCAGGAACAAGACGATTGAAACCGTGAATTCATATAAGCGAAAATATATTCTTACCCGAAACCAGCAATTGGCAAGGTCTTTTGCCTGTATGGTCATGTTCCTGATCGGCGCACCCATCGGTGCAATCATTAAGAAAGGTGGCTTGGGTATGCCTTTGATTGTTTCTATCGTATTCTTCCTGATCTATTACATTTTGAATACTCTAGGAGAGAAATGGGGCAAGCAGGAGGTGATCGATCCGGCCTTTGCCATGTGGATCTCTAATTTGGCACTGTTGCCCTTTGGGTTTTTCTTTTTGAAGCAGGCACGAAACGACGCGCGTCTATTTGAACCTGATTTCTACATAACCATCGCTAAGAAGTTCAGAGGTCTATTCGGTAAGAAACATTAATTTTCAAGGCTATTGGACAACACGCTTTCTTTCAGTACCTTTGCAAGCTAATAATTGTTATACAAATTAAATTTAGCTAAGCATGTATTTATCAACAGAGAAAAAACAAGAACTCTTTGAGAATCATGGTCGGTTAAAGTCAAAAAACGATACAGGTTCTGCAGAATCTCAGGTCGCTCTTTTTACTTACCGTATCAATCATCTCACAGAGCATTTAAAAACTAACAAAAAAGATCACTCTTCTAGATTGGGTCTTTTGAAATTGGTAGGTAAGAGAAGAAGACTTCTCGATTACCTTTACAATAGAGATATCGAGAGATATCGTGCGATCATCGCAGAATTGAAATTAAGAAAGTAATTACAAAAAAGGGAGTTCTGAGAATTCCCTTTTTACTTCTATTCAACCGCAGGATGTATTATCTTCCTGCAACTTAAAAATCATATATGTCAAAAGTTATTAATAAGTCCATCAAAATGCCCGATGGCGCCGAAATTACAATTGAAACGGGTAAGTTAGCCAAACAGGCAGACGGTTCAGTAGTCGTGAGAATGGGTGATACCATGTTATTGGCGACAGTTGTGTCTTCTCAAGATGCAAAAGAGGATGTGGATTTTCTTCCACTTTCAGTTGATTATCAAGAAAAGTTCGCATCATCAGGTAAGATACCAGGTGGTTTCCTCAAAAGAGAAGGAAGATTATCAGATCATGAGATCTTGATCTCAAGATTAGTTGACCGTGCACTTCGCCCGATGTTCCCAGACGATTATCACGCAGATACCCAAGTGATGATCTCGATGATCTCATATGAAGAAGGAATGAACCCTGATTCATTGGCTGCATTGGCTGCATCATCAGCATTAGCGGTTTCAGATATTCCATTTAACGGACCTATTTCAGAGGTACGCGTTGTCAAGAAAGACGGCGAATTCTTAGTGAATCCAAACAGAGATATTCAAGCACTCGCTGAATTAGATATCATCGTTGCTGCCGATAAGGATAATATCCTTATGGTAGAAGGTGAAATGAAAGAAGTGAGTGAAGCTGATTTGCTTGAGGCCATGAAAGTGGCACATGATGCTGCGAAAGTGCAGTGTCAAGCACAGATCGAATTGGCTGAAGAAGTTGGTTCTACCGTAAAACGTGAATACAATCACGAAAAGTCGGATGAAGCCTTGTTCGAACAAATGAAGGCGTCAGTTTATGATAAGCTGTATGCAGCAGTAGCGAAGCAAACTGCCGATAAGTCAGTTAGAAGTGCTGATGTGAAAGCCATCAAAGAAGAATTTATTGAATCATTAGGAGAGGATCATGGACATGATGGTTTCCTATTGTCACAATATTTCAAAAAACTACACAAGTCTGCTGCTAGAAACTTTGTGCTCAACGAGCAAAAGCGACTAGACGGAAGAGACTTTACTGAAATTAGATCTATTGCAGCTGAGGTAGATTATTTGCCATCAGCTCATGGTTCTGCAGTGTTCACAAGAGGCGAAACTCAATCGTTGACATCATGTACCTTGGGTACTAAGTTAGATGAGCAAATGATTGATGGTGCCACCATGGCGGGTTACAATAAATTCATCCTTCACTACAACTTCCCTGGTTTCTCAACTGGCGAGGTACGTCCTAACAGAGGTCCGGGTAGAAGAGAGGTTGGACATGGTAACTTGGCTTTGAGAGCATTGAAGCAAGTATTGCCTTCTTCAGATGAGAATCCATACACGATCCGTTTGGTTTCTGATATTCTTGAGTCTAATGGGTCTTCCTCTATGGCGACCGTTTGTGCGGGTTCATTGGCCATGATGGATACGGGTTTAAAGATCAAAGCACCTGTTTCAGGTATAGCGATGGGAATGATCTCTGATGCTGAGACTGGTAAATTTGCCATACTTTCTGATATCCTTGGTGATGAAGATCACTTAGGTGATATGGACTTTAAAGTAACCGGTACTGAAAAAGGAATCACGGCTTGTCAAATGGACATTAAAGTCGATGGACTTTCCTACGAAGTATTGGAGAAAGCGTTGAACCAGGCAAAAGAAGGTAGATTACACATCTTAGGTGAAATGGCAAAAGCCATGACCGAACCAAGAGAAGATTACAAACCTCATGTACCGAGAAGCTTCAAGATGATCATTCCTCAGGATATGATTGGTGCGGTGATCGGACCTGGTGGTAAGGTGATCCAAGAGATCCAAAAAGAAACGGGAGCTACCATTAATATCGAAGAAGTAGATAACAAAGGGGAGGTTTCTTTCTTTGCTGTTGATAAAGATGCAATGGATGCTGCTATTGGACGTGTGAAAGGAATTGTTGCGATGCCAGAAGTGGGTGACACCTACGAAGGCAAAGTCAAATCCATCATGCCGTTTGGTGCATTCGTTGAATTTATGCCTGGAAAAGATGGTTTACTTCACATTTCTGAAATTAAATGGGAGCGTCTTGAAAACATGGACGGTCTAATGGAAGTTGGTGAGGATATCACCGTTAAGTTAATCGGCATTGACAAGAAGTCTGGGAAATTCAGATTGTCGAGAAAAGCTTTGCTCCCTAAGCCGGAGAACAAAGAAGGATAACAGTTTAGTTAACTTAGGCGTTCGATTGAATAGGAACTTTTATTGCATTGCATATGGTTCTATTGAATAGGCGTTGTAAAAATTGATTGAATGAGACAGCTTAAGATAAGCAAGCAAATAACCAATAGAGAGTCACAATCTCTCGATAAGTACCTTCAAGAAATTGGTAAGGTAGACCTTCTTACGCCTGACGAGGAAGTGGATCTGGCCAAGCGAATTCGAGAAGGTGACCAGTTGGCCTTGGAGAAATTAACTAAGGCGAACTTGAGATTTGTGGTTTCTGTGGCAAAGCAATATCAAAACCAAGGCTTGTCTTTGGGTGATCTGATCAATGAAGGAAACTTGGGATTAATCAAGGCTGCCCAAAGATTTGATGAAACTCGAGGGTTTAAGTTCATCTCTTATGCGGTTTGGTGGATCAGACAGTCTATTCTTCAGGCATTGGCGGAACAATCTCGAATTGTTCGTTTGCCTTTGAACAGAGTAGGTTCATTGAATAAGATCTCGAAGACCTTCTCTGAGCTTGAACAAAAGTTTGAGCGTGAACCATCACCTGACGAATTAGCTGAGGTATTGGAAGTAACCACAAATGAAGTAGTGGATACCATGAAAATCTCAGGTCGTCACGTGTCAATGGATGCGCCTTTCGTTCAAGGTGAAGAGAACAGCTTGTTAGACGTGTTGGAAAACGATGCGGAAGAAAAGCCGGATGATGGCTTAATGAATGATTCGTTGAGGAGAGAAGTGCAGCGTGCACTTTCGACTTTAACACAAAGAGAAGCTGACGTGATTACCCTGTACTTTGGTTTAAATGGAGAACATTCCATGACGCTTGAAGAGATCGGTGAGAAATTTAACCTTACACGAGAGCGCGTGCGTCAAATCAAGGAAAAGGCAATCAGAAGGTTAAGACATACCTCAAGAAGCAAAGCGTTGAAGCCTTATTTGGGCTAAAATTGCATGATAAACACAAAGAAAGGCGCTTTTAACGAGGCGCTTTTTTTATGCCTTTTCTTGGAACAAATCGTTGTGAGCTTTGTGTTTATGCTGTAGTTTTGAAGTTTAACGAAAGAGGAAGATGACGACAGAAAATATAAAAGTATTGATCATTGGTTCTGGTCCTGCAGGGTATACTGCTGCCATTTATGCATCAAGAGCAGGCTTATCGCCTGTACTCTATACAGGGGGTGAGCCAGGTGGTCAATTAACGACAACCAACGATGTGGAGAATTTCCCAGGTTATCCAGAGGGAATCAATGGTCCACAAATGATGGTTGATCTACAAAAACAAGCCGAACGTTTCGGAACTGACGTACGATATGGTTTGGCGACGTCTGTCGATTTTTCAAGCTATCCACATAAAGTGGTCGTTGACGAAAAACATGAGATCACCGCTGAGTCTGTGATCATTTCTACTGGAGCAAGCGCGAAATACTTGGGTTTGGAGTCTGAGAAGACATTTGCCAACAAAGGGGTTTCTGCCTGTGCAGTTTGTGATGGGTTCTTCTATAAAGGACAACAAGTCGCAGTGGTTGGTGGTGGTGATACTGCTGCAGAAGAAGCAACCTATTTGGCAAACCTTTGTCCAAAAGTGTATTTGCTGGTACGAAGAGACGAAATGCGTGCATCCCAAATTATGCAACAGCGAGTCTTAGACCATCCTAATATTGAGGTGCTTTGGAACACAGAAGCCGATGAGATTTTAGGCGATGAGACCGGTGTGACGGGGGTTCGCGTGCTCAACAACCAAACCCAAGAAACAAAAGAACTCCATATAACAGGATTCTTTGTCGCTATTGGTCACAAACCCAATACGGACATTTTTAAAGAATGGTTGGATATGGATGAGATGGGTTACCTCAAAGTACAAGCAGGTTCATCAAAAACGAATGTGCCAGGTGTTTTTGCTACAGGTGATGCTGCAGATAGAGTCTATAGACAAGCGGTAACTGCTGCTGGTACGGGCTGTATGGGTGCATTGGACGCTGAACGATTCTTGCAGGAAAAAGAGTTTGAGATGAAATCGCCAGCTGAACTAGCCCAATAAGCTCCTCGGCTTTACACAGAATCAACTTCAATGAAATTAGATATTCTAGCCCTTGCTGCACATCCTGACGATGTTGAATTGTCTTGTGCGGCAACACTTTACAAGGCCGTTAAGGCTGGTAAAAAGGTAGGTGTAATCGACTTTACCGCAGGTGAATTAGGTACAAGAGGAACGCCAGAAACAAGGGAAAAGGAAGCAGCAGACTCTGCAAAGATATTAGGTCTTTCGGTTCGAGAGAATTTAGGGTTTGAAGATGGTTTCTTCAAGGTAGATAAAGCCCATCAACTTGGCGTCATTCGAATGATCCGGAAATACCAACCAGATATTGTGTTGGCCAATGCGATGGATGACAGACATTCTGATCATGGTCGAGCAGCACAGTTAGCAAAAGAAGCCTGTTTTTTAAGTGGATTGGCTAAGGTTGAGACCTTGGATGATGGCAAAGAACAAGCGCCTTGGCGACCAAAGGTGGTGTATCACTACATTCAAAGCATTCCAATTGAGCCAGATTTCATAGTGGATGTATCGGAAGAATGGTCAGTAAAAATGGAGGCTGTAAAGGCTTTCAAAACGCAATTCTTTAATCCTGATAGTGATGAGCCCGATACGTACATTTCAAACCCAAGGTTCATGGAAATGATCAATAGCCGTGGAGTTCACTATGGCCATGAGATCGGGGCTCAATATGGAGAAGGCTTTACCGTGGAGCGTAAGCTCGGCGTCAATGACATAACGACTCTAATTTAAGGAGCCAATCGTCCGATTTTCCATTCATTGCCTTCTTGCTGGTAGAGGATGCGATCGTGCAGACGACTTTTTCTTCCTTGCCAAAATTCAAAGCTATTGGGGATGACACGGAATCCACCCCAAAAATCGGGTAGAGGGACTTTTCCTTCTTTGAACTTTTCCTTCATCTCGTTCCATTTCACCTCAAGTATGCTTCTGGACGAGATCACTGTGCTTTGATCCGATACCCAGGCGCCCAATTGACTTCCATAAGGTCTGCTAGTGAAATATTGAAGCGATTCTTTTGTAGAGATCTTCTCTGCTACGCCCATGACGGCGACTTGTCTTTCGAGTCCATACCAAGGAAATAGAATCGATACCTTTGCATTCTTGGCAATCTGCTGTGCTTTTCGACTGTTGTAATTGGTGTAAAACACAATACCACGCTCATCTAGGGCCTTCATCAAAACAGTACGCTGAAAAGGCTGCTGCTGGGCATCCACTGTGCTGACCACCATGGCGTTGGGTTCAAGTAACTCGCTAGCACGTGCTTCATCGAACCATTTTCTGAATTGTGCAAAGGGGTTATCGTCAACGGTATCGCTGTCTAGTGAAGCGAGGCTATATTCTCTTCTTAAGTCGGCTATTTCGGACATGTATTTTTATTTAGGATAAATATAACAAGTTGTGGCTCGAAAGTTTTTTCTTTTCCTTAGGCAAAGTAAGCTGAGAGTTCTAATTTAATTGAAAAGCGCATTTATGTTTGAATATGATAAGAACATACCGGAACCAGAAAAAGGAGATTTGCTCATCTCAGAACCCTTTCTGAATGATCCTAATTTTGAACGAACTGTGATCTTAATTTGCGAAAATAATGAACAAGGAACCTTTGGCTTGGTGTTGAATAAGCAGACGAATCTAACGCTTGAGGATGTTTTAACGGATGAGATCAATTTCCATCAAACCTTAAATTTGGGTGGTCCTGTTGAACAAAATACGCTACACTTTGTACATACAAAGTTCGAGGATTTGGAAGGTGCTGTCGATTTGGGAAATGGGATTGCTTGGAGCGGTAATTTCGAACAGGTCAAGCACTTGTTGAATACTGGAGAGTTAACATCAAACAGCATTCAATTTTACTTGGGCTATAGTGGTTGGGGAGAAGGACAGCTCAGAGAGGAGCTGGATGCACAATCGTGGTTCGTTAAAAAAAGTGCCACAAAAGAAGAGCTCTTCGAAATGAGTGCTGAGGAGCTCTGGAAGTCGGTGTTGAAAACGATGGGGGGTAAATACAAGGTATTTTCGAATTACCCTGTGGATCCTCGACTGAATTAATACTTTTGCTAACTTTAATGTCGTAACGGTGCGGTGAAAACCGAAAAGAAAATTTAAAATGGAAGATCAAAAAATCGAAGCAGGAGATCAAAGTGCTGAAAACAAGCCATCTGAAAAAGAAGTAAGCTCATCTACAGAAGCCAGCACAAAGAAAGAAGAAACGATTGAATCACAGCTTGAAGATTCAGTCCGACCTGAAGAGAATGAGGAGCTTCCTGCTCAGCAAGACGCATCAGAAGTAACGGAAGAGGTCGAATCTAGTTCGGCGGATACAGAAGTTGCTGAAGTTTCAGAAGAGGCAGCCCATGTTGTGGAAACAGAAACTGAGAAAGAGTCTGAAGAACCTACCAAAGAAGAGTCGTCTAAGGAAGTACCTGTAGAGGACAAAGCCGAAGCTCAGGATAAGGAGGCGACAGAAGCTGAGAAAGAGTCGGAAGTACCTGCTAACGAAGAAGAGTCGTCCAAGGAAGAAGCCACAGAGGAGAAAACCGAATCGCCAGATAAGGAGGAAACAGTAGCTGAGACAGCAACTGCCGAGGAGAAGACAGACGAAGCAGATGCTGAAGATGAAGACGACGAAGAAGAACAAGAGGGCGAGGAAGAGATTCCTGATTTCACCACATTTACACGCGATCAGCTCGTAGAGCAGATTGAAGAACTTTCTCATCTAAGCACGTTTAAGCGAACGCAGCGCATATTAGATCAAATCGTCCCAATGTTTTATGGCATGGAGGATGAGCGAAAAGCACTAGCCCTTGCCAAATACAAGGAAGGTGGAGGAGAAGCTGACGATTTTGAATTCAGACATGACGAGGATTACAATCGTTTTGATGCGAGCCTTACCCTGATCAGAGATCGAAGGGCTGCATTTTATAAAGAACGTGAAGCTGCAAAGACTAGAAATCTAGAAAAGAAGGAGCAGATATTAGAGCAATTGAGGGAATTGATCGATGGAGAGCAAGCAACCACAAATCTCAATCCGATCAAAAAGCTTCAGGAAGAATGGAAGGCAGTAGGCCAGGTGCCACCGCAGCATAACAGAACACTCTGGGCGAATTACAATGCCTTACTTGATCGTTTTTATAATAACAGACACATTTTATTTGAACTCAAAGAGCTCGATCGTAAAAAGAACCATAAAGCGAAGCTTGAATTGTGTGTGAAAGCGGAAGCCCTCGATAGTTATGAGAACATCAAAGATGCTGTCATTGAGCTCAATGAATTGCATGAGGAATATAAGCGCATTGGTGCTGTTCCGAGAGAGGTGCAAGAAGAATTGTGGCAACGCTTTAAAACAGCTTCAGATAAAATCTACAAGAAGAGAAAAGGCTTTTTAGAAGACCTGAAAGGAGAGTTTGAAGAGAATGCTAGCAAAAAGATTGCCTTAGCAGAAGAACTCAAGCCATTCCTCAACTTCGATTCGGATCGAATCAACGATTGGAATGCAAAGACCAAGGAAATCTTAGCCATTCAGAAGCGTTGGGATGCCATTGGTGGCGTGCCGCGTGAACAAGCAAAAAAGATCAATAAGCTGTTTTGGTCCACTTTCAAGAAGTTCTTTGCTAACAAAAACGAATTTTTCAAGCGCTTGGAATCGCTTAGAAAAGAGAATTTAGCCAAGAAAGAACAACTTGTAGAGCAAGCGGTGGCCTTGAGCGAAAGTGAGAATCTTGATGGCACGGCTGAAAAATTGAAGCAGCTACAAAAACAATGGAAAGATATTGGTCCGGTGCCTGAGAAATTCAGGAATGCCGTATATACCAAGTTTAAAGAAGCTTGTGATCAGTTCTTTGATAAGAAGAGAGCAGCCCAGAGCGAGACAGAGGCGGAGTTCCAAGAAAACCTCAAAGCCAAGGAGGCCGTCATGGACAAAATGACGAAATCTGCGAAAGGGAAGAAAGGTTCTGCAGAAGAGCTTAGCGAGCTATTAGAAGAATTCAATGCCATTGGCTTTGTTCCTCGCAACAGCATCAAGTCTACTGATGAAAAACTGAAGACTGCTGTAGAAGCCTATATCCAAGCGATAGGTCTTTCAGAAGAAGATGCACAAGAGATCATGCTGAAGGCTGAATTTGGCGGTGGCAAGACCGCTGCTGCGGATAAAAAGATCGGTAAGAAGGAATCGATGTTGCGCAGAAAGATCAAAGAGTTGGAAGATAACATGGCCCTTTGGAATAATAACTTGGCCTTCTTCGCCAATTCCAAAACTGCCGATAAGTTAAAAGCGGAGTTTGACGAGAAAATAGATCAGGCAAAAGAAGAAGTGGAGCAGTTGAAAAAGCAATTGAAGGTGTTGAGAAATCTCTGATAATCAGCGGCTTTAAAAATTAATTGAATTTTCCGTTCACAAGCCTTTGCATATTTAAGTAGCCCACATATATTTGCACTCGCTAAACGCAAATGCCTCCTTAGCTCAGCTGGTAGAGCAACTGACTTGTAATCAGTAGGTCATTGGTTCGATCCCGATAGGAGGCTCAAAAGGGACAATCAGAGATGGTTGTCCTTTTTTTTATTTTTCCTAAATGCACACAGTTTATATTCTATATTCAAATTCACTTGATAAATATTATGTAGGTGAATCAGTTCAGCCATTGGAAAGATTAAATCAACATAACCAAGGCTATTATGATTCAGCTTTTACTAAAGGCGCTAGCGACTGGCAATTGAAGTTATCTTTAGAAGTACTCGATCAGTCGCATGCTAAGCGTGTAGAAAAGCATATCAAATCAATGAAATCACGCGTGTATATTGAGAATTTACTCAGGTATAAAGAAATGCAGGTAAAGTTGGTCCACCGATTTAAGTAGGTCATTGGTTCTCCCGATAGCTATCGGGACCGATAGGAGGCTCAAAAGGGACAATCAGAGATGGTTGTCCTTTTTTTTATTTTTCCTAAATGCACACAGTTTATATTCTATATTCAAATTCACTTGATAAATATTATGTAGGTGAATCAGTTCAGCCATTGGAAAGATTAAATCAACATAACCAAGGCTATTATGATTCAGCTTTTACTAAAGGCGCTAGCGACTGGCAATTGAAGTTATCTTTAGAAGTACTCGATCAGTCGCATGCTAAGCGTGTAGAAAAGCATATCAAATCAATGAAATCACGCGTGTATATTGAGAATTTACTCAGGTATAAAGAAATGCAGGTAAAGTTGGTCCACCGATTTAAGTAGGTCATTGGTTCTCCCGATAGCTATCGGGACCGATAGGAGGCTCAAAAGGGACAATCAGAGATGGTTGTCCTTTTTTTTATTTTTCATAAATGCACACAGTTTATATTCTATATTCAAATTCACTTGATAAATATTATATAGGTGAATCAGTTCAGCCATTGGAAAGATTAAATCAACATAACCAAGGCTACTATGATTCAGCTTTTACTAAAGGAGCTAGCGATTGGCAATTGAAGTTATCTTTAGAAGTACTCGATCAGGCACATGCTAAGCGTGTAGAAAAGCATATCAAATCAATGAAGTCACGCGTGTATATTGAGAATTTACGCAGATATAAAGAAATGCAAGCAAAGTTGGTCCACCGATTTGAGTAGGTCATTGGTTCTCCCGATAGCTATCGGGACGGATAGGAGGCTCAAAAAGGACAATCAGAGATGGTTGTCCTTTTTTTGTTTCAAGATATTTAAGCGACACCATCTGGTCTTAGCCCCGAGAAGTCGTGTTACACTGTATCACTCAGGCCCTAGCGTGAATTCACACAAACTACTCGTCAAACACAATTTTTATATCCTGAGCATGGCCGAGGGATCTGCCGATCTTTCGGCTTCGCTCAAGAAGGAAAAGAACCCCCACTGGTCATAGCCTCTAGAAGTCAGGGTAAATGTATCGTTGAGACCCTTGTATCAATACGCACAAACCACACGTCAACACAATTTTTATATCCTGATCATGACCGAGGGATCTGCCGATCTTTCGGCTTCGCTCAAGAAGGAAAAGAACCCCCACTGGTCATAGCCTCTAGAAGTCAGGGTAAATGTATCGTTGAGACCCTTGTATCAATACGCACAAACCACACGTCAACACAATTTTTATATCCTGAGCATGGCCAAGGGATCTGGCGATCTTTCGGCTTCGCTCAAGATGGAAGTGGATTAAGAATTTCCGGAACGCTCTTTTGCTTGTTGTCACCAATAAACATAATTAGTCTTCAGCATATTTAGGAGGCTCACAAAAGACAACCATTTCTGTTAATCCTTTTTTATGTCTTCGAATAATTTTCCCTTCTCTTATTAAGTATTTGGAGTCAATTAATTAGATTTAATCTCAATGACCTCCAGAAGATCTTTTCTTAGAAATGTTGGCCTTGGTTTAACGGTAACTTCTCTTAGCCCGTATTTTCTATTGAATCATAAATTTTCTCATGAATTTAAGCTTTCCCTCAACCCTGGTGCCATTGGAGTTAGTCTCAATAATGAAGATCTTTTATTGAAAGCTCGTGAATATAACTTCAATGCCTTCGTTCCTAATATTTATGAATTCAAGGATTGGACAAATACCAAACTCTTAGGCTATCATGATGCGGTTAAGAGCAATGGAATGAGCTGGGGAGCTGTTGGTTTGCCTGTCGAATTCAGGAAAAGCCAGTCTAAGTTCGATGGTGATTACGAGCAAATGTCAGAAATGCTGTCCAAACTAGAGCGAATAGGGATCACTAGGATGTCAACTTGGATTATGCCAACGCACGCTGAGCTTAATTATGAGCAGAATATGGCGCTACATGCGGCTAGATTAAGAAAGGCCGCCAAGCTACTGGGAGATTTTAATATCAAACTTGGATTAGAATATGTAGGCCCAAAAACCTTACGAGAAAGTCAGCAATACCCTTTTGTATCATCATTAAAAGAAGTGAAAGAATTGATCAATGTGATCGGAGAAGAAAATGTAGGAGTGCAATTGGATGCCTTTCACTGGTATTGTGCTGGTGAAAGCAAAAAAGATTTACTAAGCTTATCTCCTCAAGAGATCATAACGGTTGACCTTAACGATGCAAAAGCCGGACGCACGCGTGACCAACAATTGGATTGGGAGCGAGAACTACCTGGAGCATCTGGATTGATCGACCTAAAGACCTTTTTGGAGGCCTTGGTTGAGATTGGTTATGACGGACCGATTAGAGCCGAACCTTTTAATAACACCTTAAATGAATTAGAGAATGATGCAGCGCTTGCGGCCACGAGTAAGGCAATGCGTGGCGCTGTCGAGTTCTTAGACTGAAAACTCATCTATGCAGATCATTGATTCACAAAAAACGTACGATGTTGCCATCGTTGGCTCCGGAGCAGGAGGAGGCATGGCCACTAAGATCTTATCAGAAGCCGGTTTTGATGTAGCCGTCCTCGAGGCAGGGCCTTTTTTCGATCCAGCCAAAGATGAATACCGAAACCAACTTCGCTGGCCGTGGGAGTCTCCAAGACGAGGGGCTAGCAGCGATAGACGCTCTTTTGGAGACTTTGATGCAGCCTATGGAGGCTGGAATATCGAAGGAGAGCCCTTCACGAATGGTCCAGGTACGGATTTTTGGTGGTTCAGGTCGCGCATGCTGGGAGGAAGAACAAATCATTGGGGACGTATTTCCCTACGCTTTGGTCCTCTAGATTTCAAAAGAAAAAGTGTTGATGGCTTGGGCGATAATTGGCCCATCGGCTATGATGATGTCAAACCCTACTATGATAAGGTAGATAAGCTGATCGGTGTTTTTGGTTCGAAAGAGAATATTCCCAATGAGCCGGATGGCTTCTTTTTGCCACCACCAAAACCCAGATTACATGAGATGTATTACATCAAAGGAGCGCGGAAGGCAGGTATTCCGGTCATCCCTTCACGTTTGTCAATTCTAACGCAGCGCATCAACGACCAAAGAGGCGTTTGTTTCTATTGTGGTCAATGTAATCGCGCTTGTCAAGCATATGCCGATTTTTCATCGGGTACCTGTTTGATCTTCCCTGCACAGCGAGGTGGTGGTAAGGTTTCCTTATTTACAGATGCCATGGTAAAAGATGTCACCACCAATGCCGAGGGAAAAGCGACGGGAGTAAACTACATCAACAAGCTCGACCGCAAAGAATACCATTTGAAGGCAAAAGTGGTAGTGATGGCGGCTTCTGCTTGTTCTACAGCACGTATTTTATTGAATTCAAAAAGTGCACAACATGAAAACGGATTGGGCAACAGTAGTGGTTTAGTTGGTCACTATTTACATGATTCCACGGGAGCCAGTCGCATGGCCTATATTCCTGAGTTGGTGGATAGAGATATCTACAATGAAGATGGAGTGGGCGGAATGCACGTGTACACACCATGGTGGTTGAACGACAAGAAACTGAATTTTCCGCGTGGTTACCATATCGAAGTATGGGGTGGAATGGGTATGCCTAGCTATGGTTTTGGCTTCAACCCGAATGACATTCATAAAACGATCGGTGGTACGGTTGGTGGCTATGGCAATTCGCTCCGCGACGATGTCAAGAGATATTATGGAGCTATGCTCGGTGTTTCAGGCAGGGGCGAATCAGTTCCTCAGAAGGATAATTTTTGTGAGATCGATAATGAAGTTGTCGATCAATGGGGGATTCCGGTACTCAAATTCCATTATCAATGGACTGATTATGAAGTGCAGCAAACCAAACACATGCAAGACACCTTCGAAGAGGTGCTGACGGCAGCTGGTGGTACATTATTAGGTGACAAACCGGGTAAAGAGAGCAATTACGGCTTGACGGCACCAGGACAGATCATCCATGAGGTAGGTACTACAAGGATGGGTAATGATAAAAAGACCTCTGTGACCAACAAATACAATCAATTGCATGATTGTGAGAATGTTTTTATCATGGATGCAGGACCATTTGTGTCACAAGCTGATAAAAACCCAACATGGACCATTCTAGCGCTCGCCTGGAGAGCCTCCGATTATTTAGTAGATCAAGTCAAAAAGAGAAACATCTAAGCCATGAAAAGAAGAGAATCATTAAAATCAATGCTAGTCGGTTCAGTGGCCGGAGGTCTTTTAGTAACCGGTTGCTCACCTGAGGAACAGCAGCTTGCTAATGAAGAGCAGGGCTTACCGGGCTATGGTAGGAACGAATTAGAAAAAGAACATGATCGGAAGGTCATGGCAGACATATTTCTGAATGAGCATGAATTAGAAACGATCGCGGTACTCTGCGACATTATTTTACCAGCTAATGCGAATTTCGGAAGTGCCACGGATGCTAAAGTTCCTGAGTTCATTGAGTTCATTGTGAAGGACATGCCATTTCACCAAATGCCCATTCGCGGCGGAATCGCTTGGCTAGATAATTACAGCCGTGCCGAGTTTAATCTGGAATTCAAGAAACTGACAGAAGATCAGCAGTATAAAATCTGTGATGAGATCGCATTTCCAGGCAAAACGAAGCCTGAGCATTTAGCGGGAGAGAAGTTCTTCACACGCATGCGTAATTTGACCCTGACTGGGTATTATACCTCAGAAATAGGCATTAAAGACTTAGGATATAAAGGCAATATGCCCAATGTATGGGATGGTGTGCCAGAAGCTATATTAGTCAACAAGAACGTTTCTTACGAAAAAGAATGGCTCGACAAGTGCATCGATCAGTCCAAAAGAGGACAGCTAGCACAATGGGATGATGAAGGAAATATAATGTATAGTTAGATGAAGAGAGTTCTTTTGTTCGTTATGGTAGCGGCTGCTTTCGTGGCTTGCGAGGGCAAAAAAAAGGCAGCTGCCTTGGATCCGGAAGCATTAAATAATTTGATAACCAATGAGATAAGCTTGCAGCTTGTTGATGTAAGAACGCCTCAAGAGTTTCAATCAAGACATATAGAGAACGCACTGTTGATTGACTTGTACTCACCTGATTTTAACGATCGAATTTCAACCCTCAATAAAGATCAGCCGATTGCTGTTTATTGTGCAGTGGGTCAAAGGAGCTATCAGGTCTATGAAATGCTTCAAGAAAAAGGGTTTAAAGAGGTATATCATTTGGAAGGAGGCATTGATGCATGGATCAACGCCAAGAAGCCAGTTCAATGGTAGAAAGACTATTTGAAGCGTTCACTGCTCATTGTTTTTGAACAGCATTTGAAGTCCCAATAAAAAAGTTTCATTTTTATACAGCTTTTGTTAAGCCGAAAAAAATGGTCATGGATTTAAAACTCAATCTTTTAGAAAAGTACTTACTGATAGCCCTTGATGATGAAAAGGGTAAGTTCATCAATGATTCCATTTACCTGCATTATGGATTTGCAGGTGCCATCATGCTGGAATTGGCCATTCGAGGAAAGATTGAAGTGCATGGTGAAAAGATCCTCCTCAAGGATAAATCCACCGAGAAGGAGATCGCTTTAAATAAAGCAATTCTTTATTTAGCGGAAGAAGGAGAGATGAAGACCAAGGATTTAATTGGGAAGTTGGCAAAGAAGGCTTCTCAATTCAAGAATGATACCTTACAACGCCTGATCAATAAGGGCGTTTTAGAGAAAAGGGAAGATAAGTTTTTGTGGATCTTTTCAAATGACAAATACCCTACGCAAAACATGCTACCTGAAAGCAAGGTTCGTGAACGGTTGAACGAGGTCGTATTGCAACATAAAAAGCCACAAGCAGAAGACCTCATGCTTTTAAGCTTGATCAATGTGTCAAATCTTACAAAAGAAGCGTTTAGGGAACTAGATAACCACAAAGAGATCAAAAAGAAGATCGAAGAGTTGACCTCTGAGATGAAGATCTCGCAAGTTATTAATAGCTCAATACGCGAAATCCAGGCAGCTATTATGATTGCTATTTCTAGTGCAGTTATCGTGACAACTGTCACCAATAATTGATCATTCCTTAGAAAGTATATCCTAGTTTGAAGGCAAAGACCTCTTGCCTTTCTATACCTATACCTACTAAAAATTGTTTTCTCGTTACATAGCAACCGCTCGAATAACCGATTTGAAAGGCAGTTTCTGTATAGTCATCACCAGAGGCTAAAAATAGCGAAGGTCCGATGAGCATATTGAAGAAATATCGATTGGTTTTGTCATTTTTGTTGAAATAAAGACGTCCTCCACCCAAGGCACTGATGGCGGCGGCAGCTTCATTACTTGAGGTGAAATTCAAAGACAACTGTGCATCCCAGCTCAATCTATTAGCCTCTGACTGATATAAGTTGGCACCCAAGTGGAAGCCATGCTTTTCATCCCAATAATTCTCAACTCCAGTGACATAGCTTATTGAAAGGGTCAATTCTGAATGCCGACTTTTTTCCTGAGCCATGGTCTGATTTGTCTATAAGACAAATCATAAGAACAATACTAAAGTTCTCATTTTTGTGCTTTCCATTTACCTCCAAAAAGAGTAAAGCCAACATTGAAATGGACATAATAATCTCTAACCTGTCCTACAGTTTGTCCTGTGTCGGTGATCAAGTCAGTATCGGGTACATAGGTAAAAGCAAAACCGTATCTGAATTTGCCCCATTCAAAACCAAATTTGGCTATTCCTCCAATAGTGCCTTTAGAGGATGCGGTAAGACTGTTTTCTAACTCACCAGAAGGGTAAAGGGTCAAATCCCCATTCATTTTAAAATAACCAAATCCACCACCAATGTAAGGCTGAAAGCTTTTTCCTCTTTTTCCATAATAATATTCATAGGTGATTGGTAGAAAAATACCTGCCAAATTGCTGCTTTCATTATCGTAGAAAAGTGTTTCATCATTAAGGTTAACATCTCTCCCAAAGAAACCGGGCAATTCTATTCTTAGGCCTAAGTTACTTCTGTCGGTCAGGTTGTATTTCGGTTCAAAACTGATCTGAAACCCAAGGTTTGGTCCAATTAAAGGCCCAAACTCTATGCTGCCTTTCACTTTACCCTTTGTTTGACCAAACAAGCCCATAGGCAAGGCGAAAAGAAGGTATATGAGAATAATTTTGATTGAGTACTTATTCATAAGTGCAATAGTGTTGTATAAACATAGACTATTAGTAGTGCATCTCTATGAAGTAAAAGAAAACCTATTGTTAATTTATCCTAACAAGGGTCAATAGAGTTATTTATTAACGAAGTAGATATAACAGCCCGGTAGATCATCTCTTAGCTGATCGACCACATCGGCCTTCAAAGGATTTTGTGATAAGGTTAGTTTTCTTAATTGCACTAGGCTAGAAAGGGCTTTCGGCAATTCTTTGAGCTGATTTTTGCCAAGTTCTAAGGTTTCTAATGAGCTCAACTGGGCTATTGAGGAAGGAATCGTGGTCAATTGATTGGAAGATCCTTTTAATTCCTTCAATCCAGCTAGCTTGCCAATATCAGCTGGTATGCGCTTGATTTGGTTGAAACTAAAATTGAAATTAACAAGCTCGGTCAATTGAGTGATTTCTTCTGGTAATTCGTTGAGTTCGTTGTGGTATACCATCAACTCCTGCATTTTTGTTAGTTGACCAATGTTCTCAGGAAGAGATGTCAATCGGTTATAATCCAGCCAGAGGCGTTCAATATTTGTCAACGCCGAGAATGACGAAGGTAATTTTTCCAATTGATTGCTACCGGCAAATAACCAAATCAGCTGTTTCAATTGGCCTATTTCCTCAGGTAAAGAACTTAGTTGATTTGTGCCTATTGTTAAGGTCTCTAAATTGGTCAATGCGCCCATCGAAGAGGGAAGTTCGGTTAACTGATTGACCCTAAGATCAAGACTTTTGAGCTCAGTAAGCTCAGTGAAGCTAGTAGGTAATTTAGCGATCTGATTATTTGATGCATTTAAATCGACCAACTGACCTAATTGACCTATACTTTCTGGCAGAGAGGTGAGTTGATTGTTGGCGACATTTAAACGTCTTAGGTTGACGAATTGCCCTAGATCTGCAGGCAAATCCTTAATGCCTTGATTGCTCAAGTTCAACGCAAAAACTTTTTCAGGTTGCGCAAGCGCCTGCGAAAGGGAAGTGTAGGTGATGTCACTTTGGCCTTTGAGCGCGAATGAGCCAAACAAAAGAAGAGTAAAGAAGCAGTTACGCATAGCGACTAGATCGTTTTTGGCGAAGGTATAAAAACTAAGCTGCGAATCATAAAAGAGGTGTTTACTGATCTGGGGTGTTTGCGAAGTTGTCTCTTCTACTCGCATGATTAAAGGATAGTCTCTCCCAAGACAAAGTCATGTGATGGCAGGAGATGGGGCATTTCCAGGCATTGCTTGTTTTTACTATTTCTTTATGAAAATGATTGAGCTGACAGCATCAATCTTTTCAGCACCTTTTATATTTTTGCCAAGCAAATAGTCAACTTATGGGAAGAGCATTTGAATATCGCAAAGCGGCAAAAATGAAACGTTGGGACAAGATGTCTCGAATATTTCCAAAACTCGCTAAGGCCATCACCATGGCGGCAAAAGAAGGTGGAGCGGATCCGGATATGAATGCATCTTTGCGAACGGCAATTCAGAATGCCAAAGCAGAGAATATGCCCAAGGACAACATCGAGAACGCAATAAAGCGTGCGAGCAGTAAAGATGTTGAGGCCTATGTAGAGATCAATTACGAGGGAAAAGGCCCTCATGGTGTCTTGGTCTTTGTAGAATGTGCTACTGACAACCAGAACCGTACGGTGGCTAATGTGAAATCATATTTCAATAAAGCCGGTGGCGGCTTAGTTCCAAATGGCTCACTCGAGTTCATGTTTAGCAGAAAGGCAGTATTCGAATTCATTAAGCCGGAAGATATGGATTTGGAAGAATTAGAGCTCGAATTGATCGATGCTGGATTGGAGGAGATCGAAGAAGTCAATGTGGGCGATGAAGAGGAAGAATTGAAAGTGTTTGTATATGGTGATTATACCAATTTTGGTTCTTTACAGTCTGCTTTGGAAGCCATGAATATTGAGGTGAAGAATGCTGCATTGAAGCGCTATGCAACCACGCCAGTAGAATTTACAGATGAGCAATTAGAGGAAATCGAAAAAATGCTCGACAAGCTAGAGGAAGATGATGACGTGCAAGCAGCGTATACGAACATTGCCTAATCGAAAAGGCTGTTGCATGCTCGAATGAATCATTCCTGGAGAAATTTACGTTTTTCATTAACTCATTAGTGTTTTCATTTGTTAACAACCCGAAACTAAAGAATAATTATGGCACAAATCACATTAGGGGGAACCCCAACAAATACTTCAGGAGATTTACCTTCAGTAGGTAGTTCACTAGCAAATTATCAATTCACCAAGCACGACATGTCACCGCTGGACTTGTCTTCACTGAAAGGGAAGAAAGTTGTGCTTAACATATTCCCAAGTGTTGATACAGGGGTTTGCGCAACATCCGTGAGAACATTTAATGAGAAAGCAACAGCATTAGACAATACGACCGTTGTTTGTGTTTCGAAAGATCTTCCGTTTGCGCTGGCACGTTTCTGTGGAGCTGAGGGTATCGAAAATGTAGTAGTCACCACTGACTTTAGAATTCCAGAGTTTGCAAAAGAAAACGGTGTATTAATTGCTGATGGCGCATTTGCTGGTTTAGATGCTCGCGCTGTGATCGTTTTAGATGAAGAAGGAATAGTAAGCTACACGGAGCTCGTTTCCGAAATTGGACAAGAACCGGATTATGAAGCAGCTCTTGCTGCACTATAAGCATAAAAGCCCTGTTTTGCAGGGCTTTTCTTTTACCACTCACAGAATTTTCAATGTAGGCCTCTCGGCAACTTCTTAACTTCGGCGGCGTTTAAAAGCGAACGAACGAGACCTATGAAAAAACTATTACCAGTCCTTCTAGCCCTATTTGTCGCCCTACCACTAACAGCCCAAGCCCCAAAGAAATTAAATGCTGCAGAGATCAAGCAAGCCCTCAATAAACTAGAGGTCTTGGGTGCAGTGATGTATTGGGCAGCACATCCCGACGATGAAAACACGCGAATGATAGCCTATATGGCCAATGAGCGAAACATGCGAACTGCTTATTTGGCCATGACCCGGGGTGATGGTGGGCAAAATCTGATCGGTACGGAGATAAGAGAATACCTGGGAATCATCAGAACGCAGGAATTACTAGCTGCAAGAAGGACCGACGGAGGTGAACAGTTTTTCACAAGAGCCAATGATTTTGGTTATTCAAAAAATCCAGATGAGACCTTTGACATATGGGAGAGAGAGGAGGTATTGGCAGATGCAGTCTATAATATCAGAAGGTTCAAACCTGATGTGATCATTACCCGCTTCGATACGACAAGAAGTGCCTCTGGAGGCATGCATGGGCATCATACCGCATCGGCGATTTTAGCACAGCGAGCGTTTGATCTCGCTGCAGATCCAAGTGCCTTTCCTGAACAGCTTGAGACTGTAGACCTTTGGCAGCCTAAAGGACTTTATTGGAATACCTATAATTTCCGAGGCACCAATACCGATGAGCACGATGGAGAATCTGGTTATTTTCCAATTCAATTAGGTAGCTATAATCCGTTGTTGGGTAAATCTTATGACGAGATTTCTGCATTGAGCCGATCACAACATAAATCGCAGGGTTTTGGTAGCACAGGAAGAAGAGGCGAGTTGAAAGAGTATTTGGTCTATTGGAAAGGCGAAATGCCTAAGAAGGATGTTTTTGGCAATGTGAATACCACTTGGGGAAGAGTGGAAGGTGGAAAAGAAATCGGCCGTTTGGTGAGCAAGATCAACGAAGCTTACGACTTGCAAGATCCCGCTCAAAGTATTGCGGATTTGATGCGGGCGAGACAGCTGATCACATCAATAACTAACGATTATTGGAAGGCTGTCAAGCTAAAGGAGATCGACCTTATCATTAAATCAGTTTTGGGCTTGTATTTAGAAGTTGTGGCAGATACACCAACCGCTACGATAGGTGAACGTGTGACCTTAACCATAGAGGCAATCAATCGCTCAGACGCTCAAGTCGCTTTCAATGGGTTCGAAATAATAGGGACCGAAACTCAAATTTCAGAAGAGCGAACGCTTCAGAATAACGTTGGCTTCAACGCACAATTAGAATTAATGATCGATCGTCCCATCTCGCAGCCTTACTGGCTTAAAGAAGAGGCTTCTTTAGGCATGTATCGTGTGGATGAACAGGTCTTAAGAGGGTTGCCTGAGAATAGGCCAGCATACATGGGCAAGTTTAATTTGACCATAGAAGGAGTTTCTTATACCTATCAAACTCCGGTGGTGTTCAAACGTAACGATCGGGTGTTGGGAGAGTACTATCGACCTTTTGTGATCACACCTCCAGTATTCGCGAATATTCAGGAATCGGTCTTGGTTTTCCCAGAAACAGAACCAAAGCAAATCAATGTGACCGTTATTGCTGGAAAAGATAATGTATCTGGCGAAGTGACCTTAGACCTTCCGAATGAATGGCAGATTTATCCAGAACGTCAAGCTTTTAGTATTGAAGCAAAAGGTGGAGAGTTTAGGGCTTCATTTCAGGTCATGCCTCCTGCGGTCTCCTCAGAAGGTTACGCGACAGCCAGTGTTATTTATAACCAAGAGACCTATCAATTAGGCTTAAAGGAGATCGATTATCAGCACATTCCCTTCCAAACCATCTTTCCAAAGAGCCAAGCAAAAGTGGTGAAGGTAGATTTGAAACGGAAGGGGCAGTTTGTGGGTTACATTATGGGTTCTGGAGATGCTATTCCCGAAAGCTTAGAACAGATCGGTTACAAGGTGGACATGCTAGATCCCAATAACATAACAGCAGAGAACATCGGAGAATATGATGCTGTGATCGTTGGAATCAGGGCATTTAATACCATTGATCGTATGCCGCTGATCCAACCTGAATTGATGCAATATGTCCAAGGCGGAGGAACGGTGATCGTCCAGTACAATACTTCGATGCGAGGGCAACCAGCGATAGGTCCTTACCCTTTTTCCATCTCTCGTGATCGCGTGACCAAAGAGGAAGCCGAGGTGACCATTCTGGCCCCTGAACACCCCTTGATCAATGGCCCTAATAAGATCACAAGCAAAGATTTTGAAGGCTGGGTACAAGAAAGGGGACTATACTTTCCCAATGAATGGGATGAAAGATACACACCTATTTTAGGAGCAAATGATCCTGGAGAACCTTCTAGAAAAGGAGGACTATTGGTCGCAGAATATGGGAAAGGGTATTTTGTTTATACCGGCTATTCTTGGTTTAGAGAATTACCTGCAGGAGTACCTGGGGCATTTAGGGTGTTTGCCAATATGATTTCCTTAGGAAACGAGATTCCTGAATATCACATCGATAAAGAAAATAAAGAATGAGTGCAGATAGACCAGACAAACCCCTCTTTGGTAAGAGTTGGAAGGCGACTTATTTGCTCCTTCTTACCGTATTGGCTGTTTTAATTGCATTGTTTTACTTGTTTACGATCACTTTTTCATGAGTTCAATAGACTGGATCGTCCTTTTTGGAACCCTTATTCTCATTGTAAGCTACGGAGTATACAAGTCACGTGGGGCGCAAAGCATGGAGAGCTACCTCAAGGGTAATGAAAAAACCAAATGGTGGGCGATTGGCTTGTCCATCATGGCTACCCAGGCAAGTGCCATTACCTTTTTATCCACCCCAGGTCAGGCCTATACAGATGGCATGCGATTCATCCAATTCTATTTTGGATTACCGATTGCCATGATCATTATTTCGATCTTCTTCTTACCGCTGTATTACAAGGCTAAAGTATACACGGCTTATGAGTTCTTAGAAAGTCGTTTTGACCTAAAAACACGAATGCTGGCAGCCTTCATATTTCTTATCCAGCGGGGGCTAGCTGCGGGTATCACCATTTATGCGCCGGCTATTATTTTATCTACGCTTTTAGGCTGGCCACTACAAATTACGACAATCGTTATCGGGGTCTTGGTGATCATATACACAGTAAGCGGTGGTACTGAGGCCGTAACCCAAACCCAAAAGCAACAAATGGCGGTGATGATGGGTGGCATGATAGTCGCTGGAATTCTCGTCATTAAGGCATTACCTGAAGGTGTAGGGATGACCGATGCCCTCCATGTCGCAGGAAAGATGGGCAAATTGAATGTGGTCAACTTTGAATTTGATTTGAATGATCGCTACAATTTTTGGTCAGGCATTACAGGTGCTGTGTTTTTGTTCCTGTCTTATTTTGGTACAGACCAATCTCAGGTTCAACGCTATTTATCAGGTAGGTCGCTGTCAGAGAGCCGTTTAGGTTTAATGATGAATGGACTGTTGAAGGTTCCGATGCAGTTCGTCATCCTGCTTATTGGTGTGTTGGTCTTTGTTTATTACCAGTACAATCAGCCGCCGATCTTTTTTAATGAAACGATTCGACAGGAGATTGCCGCTGACCAAGATTTTGGTGCGGATTTCCAATTGCTTGAAGAAGAATATCAGGATGTATTTCGTGAAAAGAGAGTCCTTGTGGACGAACTAAATGAGGCTATTCGAGCTGGAGATGAACAGGAGGTAAGGATAGCCCAAGACAATCTTAATGCCTTGCAAGCAAATGCAAACGGCATCAGGGAAAATGCTAAATCCTTGATCACGGAAGCTTTACCCGATCGCGAAACGAATGACAAGGACTACATCTTTATGAATTTTGTCATGAACACCATGCCAGTAGGCATTATCGGTTTATTGTTTGCCGTGATATTTAGTGCAGCGATGTCATCGACTTCATCAGAACTCAACGCATTAGGCTCAACAACCTTGATCGATTTCTATAAAAGAAGGATAAATCCAAACCAAACAGATCAGCATTATCTGAAGTACTCGAAGGTTTTCACGCTGATGTGGGGAGTGATTGCCATCATCTTTGCGTCAACCTTGAGTTTGTTCGAAAACTTGATTCAAGCCGTAAACCTGATCGGCTCACTATTTTATCCCATCATTCTCGGCATATTCTTGGTGGCCTTTTTCTTTAAATCCATCAAGAGCAATGCGGTATTTCCGGCTGCCATCATTAGCCAGGCCGTCGTGATTTTTGTGCATTATTTGAATACACAAGGGACAGCAGGACCACTTACCATGGGCTTTCTTTGGTACAATGCCTTTGGCTGTATATTGGTGATCTTGATGAGCTTTGTATTAAATGGCATTGTCAACCAAGATCAGTCGCTAGATAAGAGCTCCTGACACTCTTTGAGGATCTTTTGATGTTTTCTTTGATCGATCAGGTTAAGCCGGATGGGTTCGTCGATCAATTGCTTACACAGGACCGTTTCGGCATTGAGTAGCTTTTGTTTTTCATTCTTTGTGAGCGATTGTAGACAAGTAATAGGGTAGAGCCCTGAAATTTCGATTCGCTCCCTCAAACAACCCCGACGTGGGTAATCCCAGCTAATCAATGTAATGTCGTAGCAGCTGGCATAGCTGATGGCATCAGCAGTAAACCGAGTGTTTGTGGCGATGACGCATCGATAGTTATGGTTAGGGGAGGAAGCTTGTCCATTCACGATGTCATGATACCTCGAATGCACATACATCACCACTTTTACATCTGATTTATATCCAGGTTGGCTGTGGTGTTTACATTCCACAATCAGTTTCTGTTCTTGATTTTCGGCATAAACATCCACTTCATGTTCAAGGCATTTGCCCTGCATCATAATGCCTACTTTCCTTTCAAAGCCTTGATAAGCTAACAAATGACCGATATAGTGCTCTAGTGGGTATCCTGATGGGCCAAGTTGGAGAATAGCATTTTTTAAGCGGTACTTACCCGCTAGTTTTACCGATGACTTTCGTAGCACGGCATAAGCCTGATTGTAGATCTTTTTGGTAGTTGTTACAGCCTCTGTGCTGCTCATGACCTCTTGAATGATCTGCTGAATCAATTCTTCGTTAGCCCCTGAGCGAAATAAGCTCTTTCTCAATTTTTCAGCTTCGAAAACAACTCGTTCGCCATTCGATTTTTTAACCCATTTTTCTTCCATGCTTGGTCAAAGTACAAAGACTTAATTAATTTCAACTTGTGTATGCAATAGTTGATATCGAAACCACAGGTAGCTCTGCCAATTATGGCAAGATTACGGAAGTAGCCATATTGATTCACGATGGTCTACGCGTCATTGATGAATACCAAACCCTCATCAACCCAGAGCAAGGCATACCGAGTGGCATCACCACACTGACCGGGATATCGAATCACATGGTGGCGGATGCGCCTAGATTTTTCGAGGTAGCAAAAGATATCCATTTGATGCTAGAAGGGAATATTTTCGTTGCGCACAATGTAAATTTCGATTATTCATTTCTTAAGAAGGAGTTTCAAGAGCTTGGGGCAACGTTCAACCATCAAAAGCTTTGTACCGTTCGGCTCAGTCGGAAAATATTTCCAGGCCTGGCTTCTTATAGTTTGGGCAGACTCTGTGAACACTTTGGAATTGAAAACCAGGCAAGACACAGGGCAATGGGTGATGCCCGAGCGACGGCAATCTTACTCGATAAGTTATTGGCGGAAGATACGGGTCAATTTGCCGCGTTCTTGAAGCGTAACTCCAAAGAGGCAGACCTTCCGCCTAATTTACCAAAGGAGGTTTTTGAGCAATTGCCAAGTACAACCGGCGTCTATTACTTTCATGATTATAATGGAAGGGTACTCTATGTGGGGAAAGCGAATGACATCAAAAAGAGAGTGAGAGGTCACTTTTCGAGCAGTGATGTGATTTACAAACAAGGGATGAAGGATCAAATTCATGACATTAGTTATGAGCCTTGTGGCGATGAGATGATTGCATTTCTGTTTGAGGCGTATGAAATCAAACGATTATTTCCACCTTTCAATAAAGCCCAAAAGTATCCAGGCAGGAAGTATGGTATTTTTCACTACCAAGATGGCTTAGGGAATCATCGTTTTTCTGTCGGAAAGGCCCAGAAGGGACTTCAGCCGTTAAAGAGTTTTACTTCGTTTGATCGCGCCCGTAATGCGTTGATCATGCTGGTGAAGGAGTATGAATTAGACCCTGAATTATGCAGCTTACCTGCCGAGGCCATGAAGTATTTTGGTTATTCGTTCAAACCTGAAAAGAGCCAACTCATTAATGAGCGTTTTCAAAATGCGCTCAATAGCTTAAAAGGAGGCTCGGAGACTTTTGTTTTGAAGGGACAGGGCAGAGGTGCTGAAGAAAATAGTTTGGTATTAGTCGAAAATGGCATCTATAAAGGCTTCTGTTTCGTACATAAAGAAGAACAGCTTACTGGGATCATGGATGTGAGGGAACGCATTAGGAGCTTTCCGGATAATCCAGATGCTCAGAGAATCATCCTTCAATTCAAAGAAAAGAGAAGCCTTCTTGATCTATGAATTGGGATTACCTGAGTTAGGGTATTGTTAAGTTGTCTTATTATTTGTAAAATTTTTGTCAATTAAGTCAGACACACTATTTGTCATACATGCGGGATGTGAATGAACAATCGTGTAAATAATGAATCATGAAACGAACAAAGGAAATTGGAGGGAAAATTTTAAAGTATAGTGCAGAAAAGCTCCAAGAGCGTTCAGCCAAAACGACCAAAAGACTACGCAATTATGCGACTTCCTTAAATGAAGTTAGCTCGGAATTGATGTATGTAAGTGCGTTAATGGCTGGGCATAAGAAAATCTCCATAGACTGAAGGTTTGTCTTAGTGAAAGTATTTAACCGAAATGTGGCATATGACCAATATTTCGGTTTTTTTTTGTTTTTGTAAATTTTTGTGATCTCACAAGTAGGGTATTCTCGTACATAGCCGTAAAGTAAGTATCACATTAATTATGGAACTGCTATTTTTACCTAAACATGTTTTAATTTGTCCCTTCACCAAAATGGAGTTGGTTCCTCTATCCGAAAAAGAGTTAGAGGTCATTAATTCAAAGATCGGCAAGGGAGAGCTTTTTTATCATCAAGGAGCTCAAGTCAAACAAAGAATTCAACAAGCATTTTCGAGCGCTAATTACTTGTATATCTACATGGTGCACGAGGGTGTGCTGTTGCTAAAACAAGATACAGCAATTGTTTCAAGAAGTAGGGTTGCCAATCCTTTTCACAAAAACGTTCCCGCTGAGGATAATGCCTTCTACCAAAGCTATGGACTTGACCGAGTCGTTGATCAGCAGCCTGTCAAATGCGAATCAAGCTTTGATAAGGAGTTGAGGGACGACATTCTAGGGCGTATTTCAAAGAAAGGGAATCTACTAGTTACGGCGAATGCAATGCGTGCCGACGATGTGCTCAACTTAGCCTACGGAGTCGATTATAAGCATCATGTACATCTTGATCATAATTTTAATCGCCTACAGTCTGTCGGTCAAGAGTTAGGATCAGATGTTGTTCAAGTATTGTCAGAACAAACGATGATGCCTTTAGCTCCAGCCAGTGTTGATGCTTATTTAGACCTTGAAGAACTGGATGCCTTAACCAGCCCAGCGCAAGAACAACTTTACGAAACCTTAAAGAGTGTGCTACACCCAGCAGGTGTATTGATTAAGCTTTCTGGTGATGAAGAACACATGATCTTTAAGAAGCTTTTGGCAACGGAATCTTTTCATGCGAAGGCGAAAAGTATTGTTATGCCATGGAAGAAATCGAACTTACCGCTAATGCACTTTATTCATTATAAACTGCCTTCGGGAAAAACTAAAGAAGGTGTAGCTGTTAAAAATGGTGAATTAAGTCGCTTTTTTAGCTAAATCCGTATCTTCTCCAAACTTTTCACCGTACTAAGGGTTTTCAACAAAAACCATTATCATGAAGGGAAAGATTCTTTTAGGGACCGGTTTATTGGTCATTCTTATCACAAGTATTTTAGCACTGACTAGTAATGCTCAACCTAACTTTGCACAAGACATTGTGCAGGACGATAAGAAGAAAGAAAATTATGAGATCGTTTTGACCGAAGAACAATGGAAAAAGCGATTAACGGCCGAGCAATATTATATTCTAAGAGAGCAAGGGACAGAAAGAGCAGGTTCTGGAGAATACAATAAAATGTATAAGAAAGGGACTTATTATTCTGCTGCAACCTTACAACCTATATTTTCTAGTGAAACCAAATATGATTCGTATTCAGGTTGGCCAAGTTTTTATGCTCCTATAGAAGGTTCAGTCAAATTGGTTAAAGACACCTCTTTTGGTATGTTGCGTTGGGAAGTAGTCGATAGCAAAAGTGGTTCGCACTTGGGCCATGTATTTGATGATGGTCCGGACCCAACTGGAAAAAGATACTGTATCAATTCGGCTTCAATGATTTTCGTTCCAGAAGGTGAAGAACCTCCGAAATTCAAAAAAGGCGACAACTAATTTTTAGAAAAACATTTATGTCCTTAACATTGGCCTGAGTTAATCAGGCCTTTTTTATTTTAAACAGTATGCAAGAACCCAAACCACTCAATAGCGTAGCCGAATTTCATAAGACATTCAAACATCCAATTCTTGACTCACCGCAAATTCCTTCTGCCGATCGATGCAAATTGAGAGTGGCCTTGATTGCTGAAGAATTGAAAGAGCTTGAAGAGGCGATAGCCGATAATGACCTTGTTGAAATAGCCGACGCCTTATGCGATATTCAGTACGTTTTATCGGGTGCAATTTTGGAGTTCGGTTTAGGGGAGAAGTTTAAAGAATTATTCGACGAGGTACAGCGTTCGAACATGAGTAAAACCTGCGCTTCACTAGAAGAAGCCCAAGCTACCCAGCAGCACTATTTGGCTAAAGATGGTACAGAAAGTTATATCGAAGAGTCAGATGGTCACTTTCTAGTGTACAGAAAGGGTGATAATAAGACCCTGAAGTCTGTTAATTACTCACCGGCAGACCTCAAATCAATCCTAGGTCAGCAATAAGTATAAACCTTTTGCCCGTTCAAGGCGTTTGCATGGCAAAAGAGATTAGATGAGAACATTATTTTCCTTTGTCATTGTCTTGTTAATGAGTTCAAGTGTATGGGCTCAAGATAAAACTGAAATTGCCACTCTAGCAGGAGGTTGCTTTTGGTGTACTGAAGCTGTCTATGAACGTGTTGAAGGAGTGGTGGATGTCTACTCAGGCTATACTGGTGGATCAGAGGAAAATCCTACCTACAGACAAGTGAGTTATGGACGTAGTTCCCATGCCGAGGCCATCCAAATTGTCTTTGATCCTGAGGTCTTATCTTATGAGACCATCTTGGATATCTTCTTCACTGCAGCTCACGACCCGACCCAGTTGAATAGGCAAGGAAATGATGTGGGTAGACAGTACCGTTCCGCGGCGTATTATCACAATGCCGAGCAAAAGGCAGCAATAGAAAAAGCGATCAAAAAATTCAATGAGAAAAAATTTGATGGAGACATCGTGACAGAGGTAGTGGCTTTTGATAAGTTCTGGATGGCAGAGGGTTATCATCAAGACTATTATGAATTGAATCCAGGAAATCCATATATTATCAATGTAGCGAGAGATAAAGTAAGAAAGTTAAATCAGTACTTTCCAGAACTGATCAAAGCGAAATACAGAGGCGAGCAACTATAGCTTTGCGATATTATTCAATACTTTTTTGCCCCGACTAACGAAACCTGCGGTACCGTAGGGGAGTTGCTCCTCAATTAAGAATTTCAGTTCATCTTTTAATTCAGGTGCTCGGTGGACTACTTTTTCCAAGACGACCATAGAGAATACCTTGACTGCAACAGGTTCTTGTTTTTTCTTAAGAAACTCGAAACAGATGTCAGCGACCTCTCCGAGGTAATCATCTGGAATTTCCATGAATTGCCAAGTACGGATCGTGTTTCTTTTCACAGCATCGTGCAGGTCAGCCCGCTGAAGGTGTTGGATCATCTGTGGAAGATAGGGCTGTAGTACATGAGTGGTTTCTCCTAATTTTCCCACGGCCCAGGCTGCTCGTTGAACTAATTCCCAACGTTCATAAAAGAAAATATCCATCAGTTCAGCTAACCTTTTATCATTAGAGCCAACATACTCGACGATTTTCTCCGTATTTTCCTTTGAGTGTTCTTTTTGTAATGCAAAACGAATATCCACCGTTAAATTTGTAAATAAATGGATATAGTTCTCATTGTTTTAGGGTCAATTTTCGTTATCGCAGGCATTTTGGGTTGCTTTTTACCCATTTTACCAGGACCTCCAATCAGTTTTTTTGCGTTGTTATTGCTGCAATGGACAGAAAGTGCACCTTTTAGTGCGAATACCCTGTGGACTTGGGCTTTCGTCACCGTTGTGGTGACGGCCTTAGATTATGTGGTTCCTGTATATGGCACAAAGAAGTTTGGAGGTACTAAGCGAGGGATTTGGGGCAGTACGATTGGCTTGGTGCTTGGCTTACTGTTCTTTCCTCCATTGGGAATCATCATCGGACCCTTTTTAGGTGCCTTTTTAGGAGAGATGAGTAATGGGAATGTTGATAATAAAAGTGCCTTAAGGTCTGCATTTGGCTCTTTTGTTGGTTTTCTGGTCGGTACATTGCTCAAATTGATCGCATCAGGCTGGATGGCTTGGTTGTTTATTTCAAACCTCTTTTGATTAAGGAAATAACTACATGAAGTTTGTTTTTTGAAGCGCTCAAGGCGACTATTCATTTCATTCATCGATGAAAACGGTTCACTTATCGAAATTGAAGGATAGTTCATCTATATATCCTGCATTTTTGCAGAATTATTTAGATGAGCAATCGACCGTACATTTTATTGGATAAAAACCTCTCTCTCAAAAAGCGGTATTTCGTCCCTACTTTTCTAATTGAAAAATTTGAATTGATCCCTTTTCGTAGGCCGAATAATGATTTTCTGAGTCTTATCGAGCCGGCGATTGTTGCTCCTGATGAACAGCATAGCGGCGCTTTTGGTCGCTGGAATTTTTCGGTGCGGTTTGATGCTTCCAATGAATATTTTCATATTGAGTTTTTACAGGAGAGCAAGCACACCTTAATGAAGGACATCGACAAGTATAAACTGCTCGTAGAGGCTGCAGATGACATCATTTACGAGACCAATATGAATGGAGAATTCACTTATGTGAACCCTAAAGCAGTTAGTGTTACCGGTTATAGGAAAGATGAACTTTTAGGGAAGAAGTACCTGGATTTGATCCGTGAAGACTGGAGAGATAGAGCACGAGAATTTTATAGAAACCAACTCACTGAAACGAGCAGGACTACATATATGGAGCTTCCACTGACACTAAAAAGTGGAGTGGAAATATGGGTTGGTCAGAACGTGCAGTTGTTAGAGACGGAGCAAGGGGTAGTGGGTACGATGGCCATTGCACGAGATATCACCTCTAAGTATGAGATGCATTCAGCTTTGGAGGTTTCTGAGCAAAAATATCGTAGCATCATACAAAACCTTCAGTTTGGTTTAATGGAGGTTGATCTTAATGGAAATATTGTCTTTGTCAATGATGGCATGATTGCCTGAACCGGTTATACGAGGGGGGAATTGCTTGGTGAGAATGCAGAAAGTCTGTTCCTAGATGAGCAACAAAAGCGCGTCATCGACGATGAACATCATAAACGGGCTAAAGGGATTCCGACGGCGTATGAATTGAGTCTAAAGACTAAAAGTGGTCAAAAGCGATGGGCATTGATCAGTGGTGCGCCAAAATTCGATCTGCATGGAGAAATTACGGGTTCCATAGGGATTCATGTAGACATTACCGAAAGAAAGCTCAATGAGCAAGAACTGTTTGCGACCAAAGCTGAAGATGTTAAGAATTCTTCTTATCACCAATTAGTCCGTTCTTTTGTGATCATGCACTCGATAGAAATCTTCATAGATCACCATATGCGGCATGGTAAGCACAGAGATAGCAATTAGAAAGAGCATTTCTGGTTTGATGCGCTGATTGAGTTGTATAGAGGCCCATAAGAGCAGCGCAATTCCCATCAAGCTGATCAGTGTAAAAGGAATGCTTCCCTTGATAAAGTGCTTCCAGTTAAAGGATTGGTCTTCTTTGAGCTTGTCGATTTGAACCTGTGAGGCCCTTAACGAATGCCATAAGCCAAAGAAAACACCAAATGAAAGCAATAGGTCCCCCTTTAGCGCTAATAAGGTGATCACGCCTATTTCTACCAATTCGAAGATGAAGGTTCTTTTCCTCATGTGCTTAATGCCAAGAATCAAGAGGAACAGAAATAGTAAGGGTAGGGCATAGACTAACCAATTGATTTGGGAAATGGAAAATTGACCGTCTATCACTGAGCTAATCAATGCATCAGATTCAACAGGATTTAAGAGTACAATGAGACCAAGAACAAGTATGCCCCAAGAGGAGTAAATGGCTTTTTTGAGGAAAGACGTTTCGCTAAGCGCAATGTATTGCCACTGGGTTTGACCGAAATGATAAGCTGAGGTAAGTATGAAAATACCTAAAGCCAGTAGGGGTGAAATCCACCATGTCAGCGCCATCAGAAGCAGTGTAAAAAGGTATTTGATGAAAAAGGTCAATGGTATAGGTTGAGATGTATTGAGTCCATTTGCATTCATGTATAAGAAATGATCAGTCGCACCATGCATCAACCCGATGCTCAGGATCAGCACAAGGGAAACCAATTGCAGAAAGAGCTCCGGCAAAGGTAGGACTGCCAAAAGCAATGCTATGGCAATGATGAGTAAGCGGGTTTTTGGGTAGAAAAAACTTACCTCTTGGTCAATTGTCTTAAAAAGGGTGCCCATGGAATTGAAAAAAATATACGAATCTCCTCAAGGATATTCGTTTGTTCATCAAGAAACTTCAAGATGTTGCGCATCTTATTTCGCTTAAATAAACGACTCATGATCTTCTGTACTTGCTGTGGTTCATCACGAATGATGCCTAACAGTAAACGATCATAGAAATTGAATCGCGCATGAGCACGAACGTTCGCATGGATTTGGCCAGTTTTTAGTCCCTCCAAGAGACGACGACTATCTTGTTGGATATTACGAAATGTGTAACCAGTAGTGGGCTTGGTCATACCGCCTGCAGTTCCAATATTGACCATTCTTTTTTCCTGTCGTTGGAAGTTATGGACTGCCATGGGTATGCGGCCTTTTTCTTGTTCTATTATTTCGTAAGTTGAAATACCCATTTTTTTGAGGTAGGCGCTGAGCTCGGCTCGATAGGCATCATCGCTTAGATGACGGTTAGAAAATTCAGTGAACTCAACTAGGGCCTCCTGTGAGCCAAAAGGGATGATGTATCCAAATTGTACTTCGTTTTGATGTTTCGATAAGGTGAAGTCCATAAGCCTTACGCTTTGCACATCAAATAAAGGGGCTGTTGTTTTAATGCGATACCCAAAGAAATGTTGATAGAGCTGAGGCGAATCGGACTTTAGTTCGCTTAGCCCCAAAATACTGTTAAATATGACCGGAGCTTTGTACACATAGCTACTCGTTTTGATATAGCCGTATTCTTGATCGAAGTAGAGGCTTAAGACCTCATCTTGGCACCAAGTGATATTTTTCTTTCCACAGATTTCATGTTTGATCTGTTGATAGAAGTCAATGCCTTTTACATGATGATATTGATAGGGGGCGATGGATTCAATCTTATCTACTTCATTACTTTTGAAATGAAGACTTCCCCAATTTCTGTGAGCGACTTCTGCGGCATCAACGCCTGTTTTTGACCAAAAACACCATGTACGATCATTTTGATTTTTGGGAGCGGCATCAATCAGGAGAATTGATTTATCATCAAAAAACGTATCCTTTGACATCAAAGAGACTAACGATAGTCCAGCACATCCTGCCCCAGTAAAAATATAATCGTAGGTCATAAAAAGAGATAAAAATGAGAGCCCTGGAAAGGGCTCTCTTGGTACTATTGAAACGTTTAAGCGGCTAATTTGGCTTTCGCTGTTTCTTTTACGGCTACAGAATAGATCACTAATCCAAAACCGATTTTGTTAATGGCATCTGCCAGGTTATAGAATAAGTCAATGCTGCTTACCTCGAACATGCCTGATAGCAAGTTACCTGGTAGCACCATATAACCAATTGGATAAATCGACCAGCCCAAGGTGATGAAGATCTTCAATAAGAACATCGCTCTATTCAACGCTTCACTATTGGCACCTTTGGCCAATTTGGCTACATCACCGAAGAATACTTCATACACAATGTAGAGATAACCGACAGTAGAGATGATTCCCCACATCACATTGTTCTCAATGCCTGAAGTCTCACCAATGAAACCTGTCACTAGCATTACTAATGAAGCCAAGATGAGTTTTGTCAGTGTACTTCCTTTTGCACCAAAGGGTTTGGTTAGCAAATAGAATTCCACGCACATCAATGGAACTGTAAGTGTCCAGTCTACATACCTGAAGGCGGTAGGTGATTCACCTGTTGCCAAATAGAAATCTCTCATATAATAGTAGTGCACTGCTGCAATACCTGTGATGAGACCTGATACAAGAAGGGAAGCTTTCCACTTGCCTTCCACCTGGCTTCTTTCCATAAAAAAGAAGACCGCCGAAGCAAACATGGCCATGTAGCCGATAAAGAATGTGATTGCAATTGGGTCAGCGTTGATAATCTTGTCAAGGTTGACCGCGTCAATAGCTAAAATTGTCATAAGGTTAATAGTTTGTTAAACAGGTTTAACCCTATGATTTCTCTAATTGTTTAAGAAATAGTTAAAAAAATTAAGCGAATAAAATTTTAGTATCCTTTTGAAAACAAATTGATTATTGTGTTAGACACCTAATTTTCAGAATAAAAACACACTTGTTTGATTAGTTAAATTGAATAAAACAAAGAATATACTAGGTATATAAGTGAATTTAAAACAAATCACTTCTACTTAAACTCTAATATCCTTGTGGTTTTTGGGCCCACTTGAAAGTCTTTGCTGATGTCAATTTCTTGATCGTCTACTATAGAAATTGCCGAAGAGAAGCCGCGTAGCATCTCGATATGCTTCTCTCTTGATATCGTCACAGGCTGATCGTTCATGTTCATGATCACCATCACTCGATCGGTTGAGGTGTAGCGGAAATAGACATAAATATTATCCGCGGGTAAGAAGTGCATCAGTTTTCCGTTTTTAATAGCCTCACTCGTTTTTCTCCAATTCGTCACTTTGGATACAAAGCTGTGCATTGCTTGTTCCTGCGCTGTTCTTCCTTCGGCCGTAAAGACCGATCGGTCGTCACCAGCCCATCCACCAGGCATTTCAGCTCGTTTGGCACCATCACCCCACTGGGCAGGACCTGCGGCAAAGGCAAGTTCCGTTCCATAATACACCTGTGGAATTCCTCTCGTTGTCATTAAATAGGCATAAGCCATCTTGAGGTGGTCAAGCTCTTCTCCGAGGGTTGAGAAAATTCTTGAGATGTCGTGGTTGTCGAGAAAGATGACATTTTTCATTGGATCGGAATACAGTCGATCTTGAGACAAGGCATAATAGAGTTTCATCAGTCCGGTTTCCCAACCAAACTCTTGGTTGAATGCATCTCGAATAGCAAAATGGATCTGGAAATCGGTCACTGATGGTAATTTCGAATCATAGCCATCGTTTTCTCCTTCTTTATCTTCCTGCCAGTAAGATTCGTGTGTGACGGTTTCCACCCAAGATTCACCCACAATGTTAAAATCAGGGTATGCATTGAGTGTTTCTTCTGCCCATCTGGCCATATACTCTTTATAAGGATAGACGTAGGTATCCATTCTGATGCCATCAATTCCTGAATACTCTATCCACCAAAGGGTATTTTGAATCAGGTAATCGGCAAGTTGTTCATTGCGTTGGTCGAGATCTGGCATTTCGTCAACAAACCAGCCTTTGACCAATTTGTCAAAGTCGTATTGCGAGGCGTAGGGATCAGATGCCACGGTGCCTCTGTAGCTTGTATTGCCGTATTTAGACTGATCGTGTACCCAATTGTTGAAAGGGAGGTCTTTCATCCACCAGTGCTGATCACCAATGTGGTTATGGATCATATCCATGATAACTTTTAGTCCTTTGGCATGACACGCCTCGACGAAGGTGACGAACTCTTCATTCGAACCGAACCTTCGGTCGATTTTGTACATGTCTGTAGCAGCATAGCCATGATAGGCTTTGTATGCTGGTGTCTGATCATTCTCGAAGACAGGCGTAAGCCAAACGGCAGTCATGCCTAGTGCCTTGATGTAATCCAAATGATCTAACACCCCTTGAATATCACCACCATGTCTTCCACTAGGGTCATTCCTTCTTGCCGGTTCTAACATACCTTCAATCGTATCGTTACTTGGGTCGCCATTAGCGAAACGATCCGGCATGAGTAAATAAATGACATCTGAGCTATCAAAGCCTTGGTTTTTATTATCGCCCATATGTCTAGCCTTCAGTTCATAAGTAAAACCGCGATAGGCTTCACCACCAGAAAGCTTCAGATTCAAGGTTCCTGGAGCTACATCTGGGCTGATCTCGAGATAGACGAAAAGGTAGTTTTTTGAATCGCCAACCACTTGTTTGGTGATGGTGACACCCTCATGTTCAATAGAGGCCCTGTAATCACCCAATGCTTCACCATGAAGCATCAGCTGTAGGGTAGTGGTGGGCATGCTGGCGTACCAGTGGGGAGGTTCAATTTTGATCAGCTCATTATCTTGAGCAAACAAATTAGAGGAGAGAATGACTCCAATAAATAGGATGAAAAGTCTTTTCATAGGATGAGTTATTGAATACTGCGAATAGCAATATCGAAATTCCAACATCAAAAAGTAAGCGAGACCTTGCTATTTCGCAAGACAACGTTTGCGATTAGGCAATGAGGTAATCGATCACTTTATCAACGATTGATCCTGCAACCCACGTAAGAAAAGGAATGATCAAATAGAAAATGAACCGAGAAGCAGTAGGAATATTGAGTGGAATCTCGATTAAATTTTCAATCATCTTTTTGTAATTGATCAAATCTATTGCATTGATGTTTTCTAAGTTATTCCGAAGGCGAGAAGTCTCCAATGCAGCAGTATCACCGTCTATAGCTCTTTCTATCAATCTAATTTCTTCTTCTTTGGCCTTAACAATTCGCTTTCTAACTCCTTTGAGTGGCCTGATGAGGAGCACAAGGATTGAGGGAATCAATATAATTAGAGCGGGGTTGTCTAAGTCAGTGATATTCACTCCATTAATGAACAAAAAGGAATAGGCTCCAATAAAGGCTAAAGTGCTGGTAATACCAGCTTTTGTTAATGGCATAAGCTGGTCTAGGTTGATCAGGTCGATATCAATGTCTCTGGACATGCGATTCATGATCGTAGTATTTCTCATAAATAGAGATGTCGATTGGGTAATCAATAACCAAATTAATACAACTTCTATGGCTCGCCAATAGTAATAATAGTCCAAGCTATCATTACGACCTAGTGAACTATTCAAATAATCGTAGGCCAATACAAGTCCAACCCCCACGGCGATCAGGGTTTCCGGCCACATGTTTCTAAACGTATCAAACTCAAGCTGCCATTTAGTTCGCTTCTCCTTTGTTAGGCTCGGGTTGCTCAATAATTTTTCAAAGCTGGCTTTGTGGCTTCTGTGAATGATTCGGGAAATGTAAACCACATAACCAAAGGTAAATGTGAAATAAGCAGAGATGTACAGGTTATCAAAGGTGATTGGGATATCCTCAATAAGGAAAGAAAGCACTGTGATGAATAGTTGAAGTGCCGATATAGTAAGCCAAATGAAGGCTGGATGAATTCTCGAGGCTGTCAACCTCAGTAAATAGGGCTCTTTATTGCTTTTCAAGACTAGAAAGTTATCAAACCTATTGGAAAATAAATGGGATTCATGAAAAATGCTTGATTCGAGTTGTTGCCCAGTCCTTGAAATTAATTGAAAACTTACTGGTTATATTATTTTGCTTGTGGACTCTTTAAGAATTACATAGATTCATTTTTCAATTATTCGTAACAATATGAGACAGATCATTGCCTTTGCATTCTTGTTGATAACAAGTGGGCTACAAGCCCAAGCGCCAAACGCTCACATACTATCCATGAAAGAGCGTGCCGCCACAATCAATCGATTACTCGACGATAAAGTGCAGAATTACCTGCCTGAGATCATGAGAAGAGAGAATATTGACATGTGGTTGGTGATTTCGCGTGAGTATAATGAGGACCCTGTGATCAAAACTTTGCTTCCGGCAGAGTGGCTTGCCGCACGACGCAGGACTATTTTGGTATTTTTTGATAGAGGAGGAGATCAAGGGATCGAAACCTTGGCTGTAGCCCGTTATGATGTGGGGACACTTTTTAAAAGTGCATGGAATAAAGAAGAGCAACCTGATCAATGGGCAAGAGTGGCCGAAATCATCAGAGAAAGAGCACCGAAGAAAATTGCCGTAAACAAGTCGAAGTATTTTGGTATCACTGATGGCATTGTTGCGACAGATTTAGAAGAGTTAACGGCAGCCTTAGACAAAATGGATAGAGAAAAGATCGTGTCGTCAGAAAAAGTAGCCATTGGTTGGTTAGAGACTCGAACGGAGGCAGAAATGGCCATTTATCCACACATAGCCAAGATCTCACATCAGATTATTGCCGAAGCCTTTTCGTCGAAAGTGATTACCCCTGGTGTTACAACCACTGATGATGTGGTCTGGTGGATGCGTGAAAGAGTGAGAGAATTAAAGCTCCAGACTTGGTTTCAACCTTCAGTGGATGTTCAACGGGCAGACCCGAACAATAACGAACAATTACGCTCTTTCTCAAAAAGACCGGAAACTAATGTCATCATGCCTGGCGATCTGCTGCACTGCGACTTTGGTATTACCTATCTCAGGTTGAATACCGATCAGCAGCAACATTTTTACGTGCTCAAGCCGGGTGAAACCGATGTACCCGTATACCTCAAAGAGGCGTTCAAAAAAGGGAATCGTCTTCAAGATATTTTCACCAACAATTTTAAAGAGGGAAGAACAGGGAATGAAGTATTACGAATGAGCCGTGAACAAGCCATTGCAGAAGGCATCCGACCTTCCATCTATACTCATCCGATTGGGTATCATGGACACGCTTCAGGAACGACCCTTGGCATGTGGGATTCACAAGGTGGTGTTCCGGTCACAGGCGATTACCCCTTACATCTAAATACGGCCTATTCTATCGAATTGAACGCGACAGTGAACATTAAAGAATGGGGCAAAGACATACGGATCATGCTAGAAGAAGAAGCCTTCTTTGATAAGACTGGCGTTTGGTATATCGATGGAAGACAAGAGGCCATTCAGGTGGTTAATCGTTAATTCGCTTGACGATGGCCTTCCCAAAGCTTCTCATTTCCCTTGTCTGTGCACTACTTTTCTCAGGCGAGGAGCAATTCAAAACAGGAGAGAAGGATATCTTTTCACTTTCAGGGGAATGGCAGTTTTATTGGGAAGAACTCATTCGTTTACCTGAGGAAGCTAAGAATAAAGCAGTAGCCATGGAGGTGCCTTCCGATTGGTATGAATGGGGATTACCTCAGGTGACTAAATTCGGGTATGCGACCTACATCAAACGCATCAATGTTGAAAATGATGGCTCACTAGGGTTGAAGATAGCCCATGTCTTCTCGTCTTATGAGCTTTTTATAAATGGCCAATCGATCTATAAGTCTGGTATTGTGGGGAGGAGTAAGGCGGAATATGAGCCGTCTCGAGAACCTGTTGTCATTGCTATACCGGAACGTTTTGGCGATGAGTTCATCATTGCCATTCAAGCCGCCAATTATGATCATTTAGACTCAGGAATCTACTATGAGCCCATTGTGGGGTCTTATGCAGATCTTTCACTCAACCTGAGAATTGAGCAAGGCATCAGCCTTTTTCTGGCGGGAGGCTTCTTTATTACAGGCTTTATTTTGTTTGGGTTTTCACTTTTGAGTCGGCAGCTAGAGCTTCAGGTGTTTTTCTATGCCTTGTTTTCGTTGAGTTTGATGTACAGGATGCTGGGTGCTACACCATATCCCTTGCATAGCCTGGTTCCTGATACCAATTTCTATTTGTCGATCACATTGGAATACCTCACCATCCATACCGCAGCGCTCTTTGGAGGCTTATTCGTTTTGAAACCTTTAAAAAGCAGGCTTCAACACTATTGACCAAAATATTTTACCTGGGTTCTGGTATAAGTTTGGCGATTGTGCTTTTTGGAGGACCTGCGGTGTTCACGGCTACACTGAAATACTACTTATTCTTTATTTTACTTTATGTAGGGGTATTTACTTACACCATTATCAAAGCGAAAATTGAAAAGGCACCGAGCTCAAATTTTTTAGTAGCTGCCTTGGTCTTAGTATTTATATGGACCTTGTTTCAGGCCATTACTTTTTTAAACCTTGGGCATATTCCATTTGTCATCAACGTGATCTTATTGAGTGGAATTATTGTACTCTGTAACATCGCGCTTTTCCGAACTTTCTTAAAGAGTGTGTCATTAGCCAATGAACGGGCTGCGCAATTGGAACTTGCTGATACTAAAAACACCATGTTAAGCCTGATCTCCCATGAGATCAAAATCCCTGTATCCTCCCTTCAAATGAATCTGGCTATGTTAGGTGAGGCTAAAGCCGACCAGGGCCTATTGGAAAAGATCAAGGATAAAAGTATTGATAGCGCGAATCGGTCAGTTCAAACCATTAAGCAAATGCTCAATGATTTTCTCTTTTTCATGTCGGCTGAAGAGCAAAGTGAGAAAGAGTGGTTAACCGGTGCTGTGCTCAAGATAAAGCTTGAATCGGACCTCAAGGAAAAAGTTTTTTATGAAGTTGATGATCAACTAAAATTTGAATCTCAGACGGTTACGCTGCTCTACATTATTCGGACGCTTCTAAATAATGCCTACAAGCATACACGAACCGAGGTTCAACGCCCTGAAATTCATATATTCAACACGGTAACCGATTTGACCATTGAGGTCAGGGACTTTGGTGATGGAATATCTAGTGAAGCCTTATCGAATTTAGGGAAGGCTTCTCCTAGAATTTCAACCACACAAGAAGTTGAAGGAATGGGGTTCTATTTGGCCAAAGAGCTTTGCAAAAGACTCAGTCATGAACTTTTGGTTGTACAAAATGAATTTGGAGGGACGAGTGCTTTCGTTATGATCAAACTATGATAAAACTCTTAATTGTAGATGATGTATTCTCTGTTCGAGATACCATGAAAGATTTCTTAGAATTCTTTGTGGAAGACATCATCATAGATCAGGCAAGAAATGGTACAGAGGCAATAGCACTAGTGAATAAGGAGCGCTATGATATCCTCATTAGTGATCAAATGATGCCCGATATGAAGGGCTCTGAATTCATCGCCCGCACCATTGACAAGTTAAGGGCCGATGCGACAGAAATCTATATCTATAGTGGGCAACTCATGGATGAACTATCAGTTGATTTGGCTGAATATGGCGAGGTGAAGATCATTGATAAATTTACTTCTCCCATGTTTTTTAAAGATATCCTTCTGAATTTTAAACAGAAGAAGTAGAGAATTCATTTACTTTCAGCAAGGACCTGTCTCATATGGCTCAAACAAACCGTGACTTCTACAATTACTTTTCGCAAAACCTGATCAGGGGCTTTGTCTATTTATTGTTGTTAGTGGTCGCTGTTATCTTTGTCAAACGATATTTTGCTAGCCAATATGATGCAATCGAGCATTGGGTTTCCGATGACTATTGGTTGATGTTTACCATCTTTCTCATCAGTGAGGTCATGGTAGGAATCATACCTCCAGAATTATTCATGATTTGGACAAAAGATGACCCTGCCATGCTCTATGAATGGGTAATTATTGTGATGACCTTATTGTCGATTGGAGCAGGGTGGATTAACTTTTACTTCGGAAATAAAATAGGTGAAATGGCCTTTTTTAGGCGTTTCTTTGGTAAGAAACTAAAGAAATATAGAAAACGATATGATGAGTATGGAGGAGGGATCATAATTGTCGCAGCCTTAACTCCATTGCCATTTGCCCTCATAAGTTTGATTGCTGGTTCTTTGGCCTATCCGGTAAAAAAGTACCTTATTTTTTCCTCATTCAGGGTCTTGAGGTTTGTCGTCTATGGCCTGATTATATGGAATTTGTCAAGCGTTTAAAGGACCTTATCCTTCGTTAAGAATCAACAAAGGGAGTTTCGGTTGCAAAGCAAATTCGATCGCATGATCATGGCTAAATGTTCTACCGATCAAGCCTTTTTTTCGTTTCACAAGCACCAATAAGTCATGATCTCCCTTGAGCTTTAGGTAGTAATTGATGCCTTTTGAAATAGTAGAGCGATGAATGTGTTTGAACGAATGTGGAATCTCTTTGAATAATGCACTTTCTCTGTTCATTTCTAAGATCTCCTCTTCAGACAAATGCCCTTTTTCTGTTCTCACATGCGCTATCCTGATCTCAGCATTAGAAATTTTTGCAATCTCGACGAGAGGATCAAGCGCATCATCGTTTGGTATCGGTTTAAAGTCAGAGGCGAACATGATCTTTTGAATGGGACTGAAAGCAAAATGCTCAGGAATAAGAATTACGGGAAGGTCTGTGTGTCGTAATATTTTGGCGGCTTTCCCTTGAAAAAGCACTTTTTCTAAACCTTTGGCCTTTCTAATACCGGCAATAATCATGCGGATAGGGTGGCTTGCAACAAGTTTGTCGATGACATGATCATAAGCGCCATTTTCTATAGTGATCTCGATGGAGAGATCAGTGTTGTCTTTTAAGTAAGGGGCTATTTCATGTTGGATCTCCTCTTTTAGCGCGGAGAGTTCGTTTTGACTCAGGCTATGTTCAGTTGCCCTAAAACAAAGCAGTTCATCGATCTGATGGGCTGAAGCAAAGTCGATAGCATATTGCAGGGCATCTTTGGATACATCATATTTTCCGTAAGGCACTAAGATCATAAGGCGAGTTTAGATTCTTGAAGCTAAAAAAAGCTACCACTCAAAGCGACTAAAAATAGCCTTTTCTTAGTAAATTGTCTTTCTTTGAGTTTTCAAGTCAATTATTATGAAAATCAACACGTTGCTGCTTCCTCTGGCGTTTCTGCTGGCGTTAAGTGCTTGTACCATTCCTGCAAAAATTGTCAATACTTATAAAGAGCCGGGGGTAACCATAAACCCAGAAGATCTTGAATACGTGTTATTGGCCGTTATGGCGAGAAATGAAAATCAGCGTCAAATTGCGGAAGATAAGATCGCGAATAAATATCCTAAGTTGATTCAGTCTTATAACTATTTTCCTTTGGGTGCTGGGGCCACAGAAACTACTAAGGCCAAAAGAATTATCAAAGACGAAGGTTTTGATGGCGTGTTGCTGTTGCGCTTGGTCGATGAGGACAATAAAGTGATCTATGCCTCTGAAAAATTAGATGTAAGCTATTGGGATAATCACAGAGGCTTTTGGTCTGACTATTACGAGCCAGGTTATTACACAACAGAATCGATGTATTACATCGAAGTACAACTTTACCGACTCACAGATGAAAAATTAGTGTGGTCAGGTATTTCCAACGTGATTGATCCAACTAGGATTGATTTTGCAGTATTAAGCGTGTTGGAAGCAACACTAAAGGAAATGCGCTTAGAGGGCTTCTTAGATTAACTAGTTTGACATCAATCAATTGAGCTCAGGAGGCTGTTTGAGAAGCTGACTTACGGAACTTATTAATACGAAAATCACATGAAGTATTTTTTATACCTGATCATCATACCCGTGTTGATCTTAAGCTGTGGGAGTGGAGAGCAAAACACAGCACAAGCTAAACCAAAGGTGAAAACGGTCCAAGCTAAACAACAAGATGTCATTATTCTTAAGGACTTTGTCGGGCAGATCTACGGTAAAGAAGACATCCCAATTACTGCTCGCGTAGCTGGATTCTTAGAAGGCATCCACTTTGAAGAGGGTGGTGTTGTTAAAAAGGGACAATTGCTGTATACCGTTGATCAGCAACCGTTTAAGGCCTCAGTAGCTGCTGCCGAAAGTCAATTAGCAGAAGCAAAGACGCTTTTAGTTCTTGCTGAAAACGATTTGAATCGGATTGCTCCTCTTGCCAAGAAAAATGCAGTAAGTCAAAGCGATTTGGATGCTGCTTTAGCAACTCGGGATGCCAGACAAGCCTCTGTTAAGGCGGCTGAATCAAAGCTTGAGCTGGAAAGAATTAATTTAAGCTACACGCAAATTAATGCACCTGTTTCTGGTTTAATTGGTAAGACTGAAGCACAGCTTGGGGAATACGTGGGAGCTTTTCCGAATGCAGTTCAATTAAATACAGTTTCGAACGTTGAGTCAGTGATTGTTGAATTCTTCATTACCGAGCAGGATTATCTGGCGACAGCTCGTGAAGCCAGAAGAAGAGTTGAAGCAAATGAAACGCTTCAGAGAAATGAGATGAGCAATCCTCCCAAACTTATTCTTGCAGATGGTTCCGAATACGAAGAAACAGGAACTTTTAGTTTCATCAACCGTCAAATAGATGCAGCCACTGGCTCAATTTTGGTACAAACTGCATTCCCCAATACTGATGGTTTACTGAGACCAGGGCAGTTTACAAGAGTAAGAGTGGCGGTATCGGATAAAGAAGGCGCCATATTGGTGCCACAACGATGTCTGATCGAGCTCCAAGGCTTATATTATCTCTATGTGGTGAATCGTGATGGAGTAGTGGAGCAACGCAGCATAAAAAAAGGGGCAAACTATCAAGATTATATGATCGTTGAATCTGGCATTGAGTCGGGTGAATCAGTAATCATAGAAGGAACGCAATTCGTGCGGAATGGCGTAGACGTTGACGCCGAAGTCATCGCATTTGAATCACAATTTGAAGGAGCCAACTAAATGAAGAAGCAAGACCATATCTTTTTCGTACGTCGGCCAATAGTTGCCATGGTCATTGCCATTTTTATGGTGATCATCGGGGGTGTTTTCATGGGAGGTTTACCAACGGAAATGTATCCGAGTATTACACCGCCTGTTGTAAGAGTAAGCACCTCGTTTACAGGGGCTAATGCAGGTAATATTGAACAATCAGTTGCTTCTCCTTTGGAGCAACAGATCAATGGAGTGGAGAACATGATCTACATGAAGTCGACAAACTCCAATGATGGAACGCTAGCGATTGATGTCACCTTTGATATTGGTACCGATCCAGACCTCAATACGGTATTTACTCAAACGCGTGTGGCGGCAGCAACGCCTAAACTGCCCGAAGAAGTGAAACGGTTGGGGGTAAAGACAGAAAAGTCAATGCCCAATATCTTGATGCTGGTGACCCTGACCTCACCCAACGGCACCTATGATCAGAATTTCTTAGGGAATTACGGCATCATCAATATTCAAGATGAGCTGGCTAGAATTAAAGGTATTGGTCGTGTGCAGGTGATGGGTGCTAGTGAATACTCCATGCGGATATGGGTGAAGCCGGATATTCTAGCAGGTCTTGGGCTAACGGTCCCTGAGATCATTAACGCCATCAAGCAACAAAACATCATTGCGCCAGGGGGTAAATTTGGAGCTGAGCCTGCACCTGCAGGGACAGAATTTACTTACTCAGTTCGTCTTCCAGACCGCTTAGTCAGTGAAGAAGAATTCGGCAATATAGTTTTAAGAACTCAATCAGATGGTTCACAAGTGCGCATCAGGGATGTAGCCAGAGTCGAATTAGGAGTAGAAACCTATAATGCGTTTACACGACTGAATGACCAATCATGCGCGATCATGGCCTTATATCAAACACCAGGTTCGAATGCCGTTGAATTAGCTGATCAGATTCGTGCAAGAATGGATGAGCTCGCAACTAATTTTCCTGCAGATGTAGGTTATGAGATCTCGTTAGACACTACTGAGCCTATTGTGGCCGGTATCGATGAGATCATTGAAACATTGATCATTGCGTTGGCGCTCGTGATCTTGGTGGTCTTTATTTTTATTCAGGATTGGAGGGCCACTTTAATTCCGACATTGGCTATTCCCGTTTCGCTTGTCGCTGCTTTTGCCTTATTTCCAGCTTTAGGCTTTACAATCAATACGTTGTCTTTATTAGGGCTTGTTTTGGCTATTGGAATCGTTGTTGATGATGCTATTGTGGTGGTAGAGGCTGTTCAAGTAAACATGGAGAAGGGAATGGATGTAAAAACTGCCACTTCTGCTGCCATGAGAGAAGTTACTGGGCCGGTCATTGCAACAACGCTTGTACTGGTTGCTGTCTTTATCCCTGTTGCCGCAATGGCTGGAATCACCGGTTTGCTTTATCAACAGTTTGCCATAACCATCGTAGTTTCAGTACTTTTTAGTTCCATCAATGCTTTATCACTTTCTCCTGCACTTTGTTCTGTATTGCTTAAACCTAAAACAGAAGTCAAAGGGCCTCTAGGTAAATTCTTTAAAGGCTTTAATACTTGGTTCGACCGATCAGCAGAATCCTATACTGGTGTTGCTAAAGTGGTGACTAGTAAATTCAAAAGAGGCGTGATCTACATTGTTATTTTCGTAATCGGTACGGCTTTCTTTGCTGGTGAAGTTCCTTCTGGATTTATGCCTGAAGAAGACCAGGGTTATATTCTTGTCAATGCCCAGTTGCCAAACGCATCTTCATTACAGCGTTCTGACGAAGTAATGAAAGAGGTAGAAGTCATTTTGAAGGCAAGAGAAGATGTGAAGTACATTTCTACAGTTACCGGATTCTCTTTACTTTCTGGCTCTTTTGTGCCCAATACAGGTTTCGTCTTTGTCGCGTTGGAAAATTGGGATGATCGTGAAAAAACGGCTGCAGAGATCACACGAGAGGTGAATCTTGCCTTTAGCCAAAACATCAAGTCGGGAATTGTATTTGCTTTCGGCCCGCCAGCGATTCCAGGTCTTGGTAATGGATCAGGTTATAGCATCATGCTACAAGATCAATCGGGCAACACACCGCAATATTTAGAACAATATACCCAACAGTTCTTGCAGGCGGCACGGGCAAGACCTGAGATCGGTTCTGCCAATTCTACCTTCCAAGCCCAGGTTCCGCAGCGATATATGGAAATTGATACAGATAAAATCTTGAAATCGGGTGTGGCTTTAAATGATGTCTATAATGCATTTGCTGCCTTTTTAGGTGGGGCTTATGTCAATGACTTTAACCGATTTGGTCGGCTATATAAAGCCTATGTACAAGCGGAACCCGAATATCGGCAAAGCGAAGAAGGACTAGATATGTTCTATGTTAAAAACAAGGATGGACAGTCTGTTCCTGTTTCCACCTTTGTGAAGGTAAAGAATACTTCAGGACCAGATTATACAAACCGTTTTAATCTCTACAGGTCTGCTGAGGTCACGGGCGTTCCTGCTCAAGGCTATTCCTCATCAGAGGCATTAGATGCCTTAGAGGAGGTCGCAGCACAGGTTTTGCCTCAAGGCATGAGCTATGCATGGAATGCCATGAGTTTCCAAGAGAAAAAGGCCTCAGGTCAGCTTGCGGTGATCTTCTCTTTTTCCTTGCTCTTTGTTTTCCTGATCTTAGCGGCACAATACGAAAGTTGGTCGATGCCATTTTCCATTTTATTAGGGACACCATTTGCATTATTTGGAGCCTTCTTGTTTTTGTTTCTGGCTCGTCTACTTCTCGGCGATGGGTACATCAATAACGTGTTTACCCAGATTTCTTTGGTCATGCTAATTGCGATGGCAGCGAAGAATGCCATTTTGATCGTTGAGTTTGCCAAAATGAAATTTGATGAGGGGCTATCTCTTTATGAAGCAGCTGTTTCTGCTGCCAAATTGAGGTTTAGGCCAATCTTAATGACTGCCTTTTCCTTTATCCTGGGTATTTTACCCTTGCTCTTTGCTTCAGGTTCTGGAGCCGAGGCACGTAAAGTGATGGGCGTGACCTTACTCGGTGGCATGAGCTTGGCAACATTCTTAGGGGTGTTTCTTTATCCTTTACTCTTTGTCCTTATCGGTACAATGGCAGGTTATGAGAAAAAAAGAGATAAAGAATTAACGTTAGCGAAAGCGGAAGGGGGCGAATCATGAAGAAGATAACACTATTTGGTCTCCTCACACTTTTGTTAATCAGCGGCTGTAAAATGGGCGAGAATTATTCAGGTGTGACCTACACGACTCCTGAAGCTTACCGTGACCTGGGGTCAGCGGATCTTTCAGATACCATTCAATTTAAAAGTGACACACTTAGTTTAGATTCTTTATCCGGATTGAATTGGTTTGAGCTTTTTGACGATGAGGTCTTAGATTCATTGATCAAGAAAGGACTTGAAAATAACCAGGATTTAAGGATCGCTGCCGAGAACATCTATCAGGCACAATTAGCACTCCAAAACCAACGTGTTCAGATCAGACCAACATTAAGTTATAGTGGAAATGTTGGTAGGGGTAACTATGGAGGTTTTGCTTTACCTAATGAGGTCTCATCATATAATGGTATTGGTAATTTGAGCTGGGAAATTGACTTTTGGGGTAAGTTTAGAAGACTTACTGAGGCAGCTCAAGCAAGATATTTACAGACAGAAGAAGGTTATCGAGCTGCGAAGATAAGTCTCGTTGAGACTATTGCTTCCACCTATTTCAACTATATCGAATTTCAAGCACGTTTACAGATTTCTCAAAGGACATTAGCTTTAAGAGATAGCTCTTTACAGATTGTGAAAGATCGTTTTGATGGTGGAATTGTGCCTGAAATCGATTTGAATCAAGCCCAGATCCAGCGGGCGATTGCCGCAAGTAGTATTCCATTAGTTGAAAGAACCATTGTCCAAACGGAGAATCTGATCAGTATTTTAACAGGTGTTCATCCTCAATCGGCTATCATTGGTAAAGACTTATATGAACAGGACACTGTATTTAATATTCCAGCTGGTTTGCCAAGCGAACTCCTGAAAAGGAGACCAGATATTGTTTCTGCAGAACAAGAGGTGATTGCCACCAATGCCGAGATCGGCGTGGCCATTGCCAATAGATTTCCTAATATCAGTTTAACAGGAACCCTTGGTGTAGCCACAACAGCATTAACTGGAAGCACAGAGGCACAAACTGCTTGGAATATCAGTGGAGGAATAACTGGTCCTCTTTTCTTTTGGAATACCTTGAAACGCAATGTAGATATCGCTCGAAGTCAAAATAAACAGGCCATCTTGAATTATGAGGCTACCGTTTTAAATGCTTTGAGGGAGGTAGAGGACAATTTAGCTACCATTCAAACATTGAAGAGAGAGTTAATTTATAGACAAGATCATGTCAATGCCGCATTAAGGGCACAAGAATTGTCAAAAGAACGTTATGATCAAGGGGTGACCAGTTATTTGGAATATTTGGAATCTCAAAGACAAGCTTTTGAAGCCGAACAGAACTATGCGGGTACAAAGTCTGACTTACTAAGGGCTCATGCCCAATTGTATAAGGTGCTTGGCGGAGGATGGGTCTTTAAGGAAGAAACACAATAAATTATCTATTCAACAAATTAATAACGGATGAAAACTAAACTATCTCTATTCATCTTATCTGCCATTCTATTGAGCGGTTGTTATGCGCCAGATGAGGATGTTTTTGTAGAAGATCTTGACTTGGTCGTGGTAGACTTTGATGAAGATTTCGATTTCAATGCACCACAAACCTTTTACATGCCTGATTCCATAAGCAGAGTACAAGAAGGCGATGATGATGATGATGATATCGGTCAATATGATGATGAGGTACTTGAAGAGATCAGGGCGAATATGCTTGCCAAGGGGTTTACAGAGGTCGACGAGGCTAATGTCGTTGATGCTGACGTAGTTCTATTAGTTAGTGCGGTAAGAACCAATACCTACATTGTAGGGTCACCTTGCTTTTGGGGATGCTGGGGCTGGGGTCCATGGCCTCCAGGCTGGGGCTGGGGTCCAGGCTATGGCTGGCCGTACCCACCAACGGTAGTAGGTGCATACTCCAAGGGAACAATATTTATCAACATGATCGATCCTGATGGTCCCTCTCAAGATGAAGAGATAGAACAGGTTTGGTTAGGCGCAGTCAATGGATTGCTGCAGGGGTCTGATGAGAACATCTTAAGACGTGTCAATTCTTTAATTGACAAAGCGTTTGATTTATCACCTTATTTAAACCGATAAACGCAAAATAAAATGAAGAAATTTATATACACCTGTTTTGCGATTGTATTCCTTGCTTTGGGCGTGCAGGCGCAAGATCGCTTTGCAAAATTAACTTGGGAGATCAGTGTTCCTTCTGGTGATTTGAGCACATTTTTAGTCAATGAAGATGTGAGTTTTGGAGGTATTTCTTACGATTACCGTAAACTGGTCACAGACAAGATCAGTGTTGGAGGTAATTTTTCGTGGAACTTTTTCAATGGTTCTACCCGCGAAGAACTGGTATCAGGAACTACCACAGTGTCTGGCCTTCGACAATTCTATTTCAATGCTTTGCCGATAATGGTCAATGCACATTTTTATCAGGACATTGGGAAAGCTCAAATCTATTTTGGAAGTGGTGTCGGCGGAGTTTGGACACTTCAGCGTACCGATATCGGTTCTTATTTTACGGACAATAATAATTTTCAGTTCGGATTTATGCCCGAAATAGGCTTGAATATCCCAGTTTCCTTTACTTCTAACATCAACATTTCTGCAAAATACAATGTAGCTCTAGAGAGCGCCAACGGTATTAACCTGAGCTATTTTGCATTTGGCATAGGCTGGTCTAGTTGGTGGTAATTGACCCTAAACAGTCTTTGAATAGTGAAAAGAGAATCTTCTAGGTTCTCTTTTTTATGCCGGCAGGTTCTCTTCTGAGCTAAATTGTTATCTTTAAAATTGAAAAATTAATTATAAAAATGAGAATTAAATTATTAGTAATCTTCTGTCTTATATCTACCATGGTATCTGCTCAGAACAAAACGGACAAGCCAAATATCCTCGTGATTTGGGGCGATGATGTGGGTTGGGGAAACGTAAGTGCCTACAATCATGGCATGATGGGCTATAAAACGCCTAATATCGATCGGCTGGCTGAGGAAGGTGCGATGTTTACCGATTGGTATGCACAACAGTCTTGTACAGCGGGTCGTGCGGCATTTATCTTAGGGCAGCATCCTTTTAGAACTGGTCTTCTAACCATTGGTATGCCAGGATCTGAACAAGGAATCAAAGACAATCAAGCGACCATTGCAGAGTTACTCAAACCACATGGCTACGCAACTGGTCAGTTTGGTAAAAATCACCTTGGCGATAGAGATGAACATTTACCGACAAACCATGGCTTCGATGAATTCTTCGGCAATCTCTACCACTTGAACGCTGAAGAAGAACCTGAAACGTATTACTATCCTAAGGATCCTGAATTTCATGAAAAATATGGTCCACGAGGAGTGTTGAAAGCTACAGCGGATGGTCCCATTCAAGATACAGGGCCAATGACAAGAAAGAGAATGGAGACCGCAGATGAAGAGTTTACTGATGCTGCTATTGCTTTCATAGAAAAGGCACATAATGAAGGTAAACCTTTCTTTGTTTGGTTGTCTGCTACAAGAATGCACGTATGGACACATCTAAAAGAGGAAAGTGTAGGGGTAACAGGAATTGGCTTGTATCCTGATGGAATGGTTGAGCACGACAAAGCCATTGGTGTCGTTCTAGATAAATTAGAAGAATTAGGTATTATTGACAATACCATGATCATGTATTCTACTGACAATGGAGCAGAAAAATTCACATGGCCTGATGGTGGAACTACTCCTTTTGCAGGTGAAAAAGGGTCAACTTGGGAAGGTGGATTTAGAGTACCTTCAATTATCCGCTGGCCGGGAGTCATTGAGCCAGGTACAGTTTATAATGACATTTTCTCTCACGAAGACATGCTACCAACAATATTGGCAGCCGCGGGTGAGCCAAATATTAAGGAAGAGCTACTAAAAGGAAAGCAAGTAGGAGATAAGAACTTTAAAATACACCTTGATGGATATAATATGCTTCCTTTCTTCAAAGGGGAGGTTAAAGAGTCTCCTAGAAAGGAAATTTTCTATTTTGATGCTCAAGGAAACTTGAATGCCATACGTTATAACAATTGGAAGTTGCACTTCGCGATTATGGAAGGCTCCATTAATGAGGCATATCGTAAGACTCCTGCTTGGCCAATTGTAATCAACTTAAGAGCTGATCCGTTTGAGGTATCATGGAAGTCTGCATTATACACAAGATGGTATGGAGACAATATGTGGTTATTTGTACCAGCGCAAGATGTTGCAGGCGACTTCTTGAAAACCTTCATAGAGTTCCCACCAGTGATGGGTTCATCGCTAAGTGTGGACAAGGTGGTGCAAAGCATGACAAGCCATCCGCAGGGACAGTAAAGCACAATGATATTTAGAGTTAAAAGCCGCTTTTAGCGGCTTTTTTTATTAACTTTTCTTTAAAATATAAATCATGAATGTTTTACAAGATCTGCGAACTGCCTACACCAATTGGTGGATATTTTTAGTGTTGGGTGGTATCTTCTTATTGTTTGGTGCTTATCTATTTACAGTGCCATTAGAGGGCTTTGTTGCATTGACCATGTTCTTTGCCTTAGGTATGATGTTCGATGGTACGGGAGATGTCGTCTTCTCCATAAAGAACAGGAAATCCATGCAGGGTTGGGGCTGGCAATTGGCCATAGGAATTCTCTCATTGCTCATCGGCCTTAGTTTGATCATGCATCCGGAAATAAGCATCAGTGTTTTACCGCTTTATGTAGGTTTTTGGATGTTGCTCAAAGGCTTGCTCCTCGCAGGTATTGCCTTTGAACTAAAAGCTGACGGAAGAGCCAATTGGCTTTTTGTAGTGGTCCTTGGTGGAATGAATGCCCTGTTCGGGATTACGATGATCCTTAACCCACTTTTTGGAGCAAAACTTATTGGGACTTTCGCTGCTTTAGGATTGCTTTCCGTTGGCATCTCCTTGGTGTTTATTGGTTTCAGAGTAAAAAGTATTGGCGAAAGCATTCAAATTG
>ENA-OUOG01000338-OUOG01000338.1-marine-metagenome-genome-assembly--contig:-NODE-338-length-62758-cov-8.709098_pt1 | contig 62758 bp, 99 predicted proteins | sample MGYA00248635_ERZ508505 | MGnify/ENA primary metagenome ERZ508505 (study PRJEB26176, sample SAMN06267871) | marine metagenome | isolation source: Saanich Inlet, British Columbia, Canada | place: Pacific... | reverse complement strand
GTTCCATCTACGAATGCCCAGTGCTTTGCTTGCTGGATATAGTTCATAACTCACTTCATCGTCTTGATTGCCGCCAAGTATGACGTAGTAGAGGATTCCGTTAACTTCTTGTTTATTGATGTAGAAGCCTACGTGACCTTGCCACCCCTGATTGCCACGTGGAAAGATTACGATATCACCAAGACGTGGCTTATCTACTTCTTCACCCCATTGCAAGAAAGACCTTGCGGTGAGTGGATAGTCGCTTACCGATTCTGAACCAGGAACACCGTTTACATATAGAGATGCGTTTACGAAGGCTGCGCACCATTCGTATCGAACTGGATCAAGTTTCATAAACTGTCTTAGTTCGGCACGATTGTCTTTTTCATCAAAGCCGACGAAAGCGTCTGCTGTTTTGAGATATTCTGGATATGTTGGGTAAGGTTGGGCGACTACAGTTTGTGGGGTATCACATGCGCTCAGTAAAAAAAATGCAGTGATTACCAAACTTTTTTTCATTTTACCATTGACTTTCTTGTTGAGATACACTATATTTATATAGTAAGAGAGAGAAAAGAGAGATTGTAATGAAAGTTGAACTAGTTCAAACGCAGTTGAGTGCCTTGCTTGATAAAGTAGTAGATACAACAGTTATCGGTGCTTTCAAAAGTAAAGAGCAAGCACTAGCGTTCCTCGAAAAACGCAACTATAAATTCGATTCCGTTGCCAATGCTTATGTCGCTGGCAATGCCAAGCAGTTTCCAGTGAAAGTAAAAGTTACCAACTACGATATTTTCGATATTCGTGCTTTTGTTTGAAAATAACCCTTGACAATGACTGCGAACGGTATTATATTAGTAGTATAAGAAGAAAGAGAGGAAGAAATGACAATCATTCAACAAACTGCCAGAATCGTAAACAACACCCTCCCTAAAAATTCTGACCGCTATGACCAGATATGGGCTATTAAGCAAGAACTTGTCAAGCAAGATAACGAAATTCTAGCAACAGATAGAGAGACTATTGATGCCACTCTAGATATTTTATTCGAAAAATATGGATTTAACCCTTGACAAACACAGTAATAGGGATTATATTATAAGAGTAGTCAGAAAGAAAAGAGAATCAGATGCTTCAAGAACTTCAAAATATGATCGCCGCTTGTGACCAAAACATTGCGAACTATATGTTGATTGAAGACGAAGAAGAGCGGCAGCGGGCTTTAGATGCTGCATACGGAATGAAAGAGCGGTTCGAACAAATTATCGCTTTTGAACTTGATGAACTAGTATAAGGAACTATATAATGATGAATGTGAAAAATATTACTGATGTTGAATTTGGTGGCATTGATATGAGCGACTACCCTAAGTTTTGTGATGCTTATATCGAATCTGCTGAAATCGACGGTCGGCCTGCTACTGATGCAGAGATTGAAGAAATGATGAATGATGGAGACATCTTTTATGATTTGCTAACTGATTATATTCATTAAGGAGACTATTTCATACATACGTCTGTGTAGAGGGCAGGCCACCTAAAAGCACTATCTCTTAGGAGATGTTAGTTTCAATCAAACTAGAGCGGCAACGTCAATAAGGCCGTGCGGAGCGATTGGAGATACTAGCTTGGGCGTATGTATCAAATAGTCTGCAAAGATGGCGTCCCCATCAATAGTGTTGAGATGGAGATCACATGACGACTATCTGCCTTAGAGACTTCTGATAAATTTGCTCTAAGGCGACACCCAATTATTCATTTATACGAATTTATAAATATGCTACTATGTCTTCATAGACAATAACATAGAAAGGCATACATATGGAAGAAGACGAATGGTGGCACCATTTTGTTGATGATCCGTGTGATGACGTAAGCGAATACCTAGAAGGATGGGTATCAAGGTGAGGTGGCAGAGTGGTCGAATGCTCTGGTCTTGAAAACCAGCGAAGGTGAAAGTCTTCCGTGGGTTCGAATCCCACCCTCACCGCCAATATTGGAAGGTAGCTCAATTGGTAGAGCCCCTGATTTTGATTCAGGTGGTTGCAGGTTCGAGTCCTGCCCTTCCAGCCAAATATAAGTAATAGCGTGGGTGCATCAATTCAGAAAAGGTGAACTATGATTAACGAAGCTAATGAACCAGATCAAATCGAAGCCATTGAGCCAATTGTCAAAAAGCCAACAAGAGGAGAAAGACTTAAACGTTCTGTGTTCGCTAGACGTAGACGAAAACAAGTTAAACAAATCAAATCGGCGCACCAAATTAAAGTTGAGAAAGAATCAGAAAAAAAGTTAAATACCTATTGACAAACGATTTGTTTTGTGATATAGTGTATGTGTAAAGTTTATTCCCCAATAGCTCAATGGTAGAGCATCGGACTGTTAATCCGTGTGTTCCTGGTTCGAGTCCAGGTTGGGGAGCCAAAATTGCCGGTATAGCTCAGTTGGTAGAGCAGTTGCCTTGTAAGCATCAGGTCGGGAGTTCAAGTCTCTCTGCCGGCACCATATTGCGGTTAAGCCTACAACGCTCATAGAGCGAGCAAGTTAAACAAAGCGTAGGTGAGTTTGTATAGCACTTTCAGTAGGAGACTATACGTTTATATATTGCGGGTATAGCTCAGTTGGTAGAGCGTCAGATTTCCAATCTGAATGTCGTCAGTTCGAATCTGATTACCCGCTCCATACAACGATTCTTTAGCACTTGTTGCCTAGTAGGGGCAAGTTAAGCCTTTAGAATCTTATTGCCCATGTGGTGGAATTGGTAGACACGCTTGATTTAGGTTCAAGTGCGAGAGCGTGGGGGTTCGAGTCCCTCCATGGGCACCAATATTAACTAGGAGACTTATGAAGCCTTTAAAGAACTATGTTCTTGTAAAACAAGAAAGTGGTCAACAAGACACGACAACAGAAAGCGGTATCGTATTAACGGGCGGCATCTCACAAGGACCTAAGCCAGGCATTGTAAAAGAAGTTGGACCAGATGTTGATAAGAATATTTCAGTAGGTGATAAAGTCGTTCTGGCTTGGGAAAAAGGTTTGAAAGTGAGTTCGGATGAAGTATTAGTTGGAGATGAATTCATACTAGCAATATATTAACTTCGGTATTATGACCCAACGTCACTGTCGTTGTCTTGTTACTTCGATACACCTGGGTCGTCTCAAATCCTCTAAGTGTTGAGGTCGCATAGATAAGTTAGACTGTTGAGAGTCTATGTGGTTGGTAACAGTCTATACTTACATTGGGTGTCGGTGTAGGAAGAAATCAAAACGTCTAGTCACGGATACACTACGATAACTCGTTATATCCACTCTGGGCCCGGAGAACGCTAAAGGATGAACTTAGTGTATCTTTGTCTGGGCGTTAGGGCACCCCAAATTAACAAGAGGAACATATCATGTTCACAGCACTAATTTTAGTATGTATAGGGAACATTAAAAGTGCTGATACTTGCTATTATCATGCACACGAGGCGTTCTTTCCAACATATCGGGAATGTAAAGCAAACATCAAAGATAGTGTATTGAACTACCCTTTCTTGTTTGAACATTATGATGAATCAATAGGCGATACTTGGAAGGTTACTGACTGGCAATGTGTTAACTGGAACTCAGTTAAAGTCTAATAACCATTCGTATCCTATTACAATGCCTTTTATTTCACCATCAATGATATGAGGTGTTGCATATGCATTTCGATATTTGGCTCTTGCGAACGGTGTGACTTTCATTAAGTCATCATCTTTGTAGCCAGTGACGCCACCGGCTTCAATTGAAAAGTCCTCTGTGATAAAGAATTCTCTACCGAAGTATAAACTACCTAGTTCTTTGCTGTTTAAATAATAACCAGCGATAAATGAATTGTGTTCTAAACGAAGGTGGGGGTGAACGTAGTTGTATTCATCCCCACCTTTTGCTAAGTGCAAACTAAGTGCGGCTCCTAATAGTATATCCATGACGTAATCCTTTCATTGTCATACCGCAACTATTTATTTCTTCAATGCATCCGCACCAAAGAATGCTGATACCAAGACTGCAATAGATGCAAAGTATGTTGGTGCGATATCTGCAATGAGACCAGCGGCGTTCTCTAATCCCAACCATGCAGTTAATACGATACCCATAGGATATACTAGAAGACCGATCAGTGAGAACCAAGCCATCTTACGAATAGCGTCACGCTGTGCGTCTTTGTCTTCAAGTGCTTTACGCTTGAATTCTAAGTGCATTGCCATCTCTTCTTTAGAGATGTGACCGTCGCCATTAGCATCAATCATTGCTGCCGCTTCGGCGTCAATTGTTTTTGCACCTTCGTCTAATTGTTTTGCCATCTTAATTTTCTCCCTTTAGCAAAGTAAAAGCACCCCATCCGATTGCTGCATATGCGGCAAGCTTTGCGAATGGACCTGCTAGTATAATCACAAGACCAACACCGATTAGCACTATGCCATCGAATGATGTTCTCTCTGTGAATCTTTTCATTAACCAGTTCATTTTTTTCTCCCTAGTAGTTTTGCTTTAATGTCATTTAGTTCTGCGTTGCGGATTTCTCTCTCTGCAACTTCTCGTGGCGGTTCCACATTTCGTGGCGGTTCCCCCATCTCTTCATCTCTTTCGATAGATTCGGATCGTGGGCTACAAAGTTCACTCCTGAGTTTTTCAATTCTTCTGCGGAGGTCTCGAACTTGTTCTTCAAGGTTACTGTTTTCATTTATCTTCAAGCTTTCTGATTCTTGATTCCAGTTCATCAATCTTTTTAGTAACATGTGGGTATTTCTTTCTCCATGCGTCTGGGTGATTCTGCAACCACGTCCAGCCCCATCTGTTGACAAGATATTCTAGTGTCGAATCAAACTTACCTACACCCCATATAGCCATTCTAGTGTCTTTGAACCAGAATAGAAATGCGGCACCAAGTAATGAGCCAGCAATCGCTGTGTAAATCCACAACGTATCGCCTAGCATTCTTTCGATTAATTCCATCATTTACATTTCTCCGTATATTTGCAATAGTATGTCATTCCGTGGTCAAATGCACCGTCAAAGGGTTGACCTTTCTTCAATGCTCTCCATCTACCACGCCATTGATCTTTGACTCGTTGCCAGTAGGTAGCGGGTCTAATATTTCCGTAGTAATTGATGTAGGTGGGCGATACATGGTGTCTGTATCCGAGAAATGCAAATGGAACCTTAGGAACAACATCATTGTTATTGACAAAACGATAATGAGGGATATTAGAAAAGCTTTTAACAAAACTTCGGGTTCCTGCTCTTGGTGAACCGAATGTGAAGAGTGCTTTGACTCTATCTTTCAAACGGCTTGTTGCTATTGTTGCCATTGCACCGCCTAGTGAATGACCTGTGATGAGTAAGTCTTTGCCTTCATGCTTGGCTAAGATTTCTAAGATATCATCCCAAATTTTATTGACTTCTTCTTGGAATCCGTTGTGAACCCAACCATGGCCATTATTCGCTCTATCTGGTAGAGCGTTCAAGTCTGCTTTGATATCTGAGAATTCACCTGGCTCTGTGCCACGAAAGCATAATACTATCTCTTTCGTAGTCCAAACGATGTGACATTGTGCGCCATCACTTTCGATGAATATATGTTTGCGGTAGCCTTCGCTTCTAAACAAAGGTTGTGCTTCTGCTGCGTCTAAGTAAGCAATCTCTGCGAACTTAGCCATTTGATGTGAACGATTATACATAAATGCTCCTAATTGTCTGATAGTGGATTGTCAAGAGCCTCTTGAATAGTCTCTTTCATTTCTTTTTCTAATGTATCCATATCAGATTCAAGAACAGTTCGTGTATCACGCATTTCACTTCTTACGCCCTTCTCAGACTCACGAACAATAGCTTCAACTTCACGTATGCTAGATGTAACATCTTTCTGCAACGTGTTCATTTCGCTTCTAATTGTTTTTAGAGTATCTTCGATTTCTACCTGAGTGTTCTTAATGCGCAATTCAGAATCACCTATCTTATCTTCAAGCCTTTCAATCGTGGCTTCAAGTTTAATGATATCTGATTTTAAGCCGTCTTTGATATCACGGGTATAATCTATTGCTTCATTCAGTTTTGTTTCGATTATATCATTACGTGCTTCAATAGCATCCGTATCGATATTAGCGATGATTTCTTTCATGTCAGTGTAATCTTTGTAGACTTCAAAACCACCATATAGCGCACCACCAATAGAACCTAGTAATGCAAACAATGCACCAATCGTTGTCGGCGTCATTGTAATACCGAAGAGTTTCATCTTCGTATTTTTTAAATTTTCAACTTCATTATCAAATGCCTCAAGACCATCACCTAGATCCTTGTTAGCCATTTGCTATCTTCTCCTAGTTTTGGAATTGCAACGCCCGTAGTTGTTCCAATTCACGTTCTAACTTCATAACTTCGAGTTGCTTTTTTCTCAACTCAAGTTCGAATAATCTGTTACAATCTATTCTCTCTTTTGGTTTTGCGCCAAGGGGAATGACAATACGTGCGTATACACCAACATCCCTTGGGCTATCTTGTATTCCAAAATCATTCTCTCTGCTTATTAATCCTGTCACACCCATTTCCATTCTTGTTGCCGATCCAATGGCATTAGAACAATCTAGGTCACCCGCTCTAAACTTATCTGATTGATAAGATCCTGGCATACTCGGTAATGCTAAATTCAATGAACTTGAATCTGCCTGTGCCGAGATGGGCATAACGACAGCAACTAATAATAATAATTTTCTCAACATGGTCTATCTCACTTTATTTTTGAGCAAATGTTAGACGCTATAACAGATGACTCTCCCCCTTTTAAGATTTTTGAGCGAGTGCAGATATATGTAACACGTTCTGCGTCACGCACTTTCATGTAAACCTCAAATCTCTTTCTTTCTAAGTAGTCTAATTCTATGATACGTTCTGTAGTAGCAAACTTGAGTGGGTTCCACTCTGCGTCATAAACTTCGATTTGATAATACTTAATGTCATCTCTACGATTGAACATTAGCATTTCAGTTATATACACATCATCATATAGAGATGGTCTCATTTTAAAATAAGTAGGCGTCAACTCATGTGCCGATACAGACACACAAGTTAACGCCCAAAATAATGTAAAAATAACAAAACGCATAAAGTAATTTCCCTACTTAGCAATACACTCAGCAGTCACTAGTGCGGTATATGCACCAGCAGGAAATGACTTACCAACACCGTATGAAGCAGTTGATTCTACATTGAACCAAGTTGTTCCAGCGGTATGTAAGTCAAACTCAGCTACGTTATTGAATGTCACTTTGTTTGTGTCGTAGTCGGCCATTGCGACATCAGACATTTCTTTTACAGTTATACTGCCAGTCCATGTTACCGAATCCGATAGCGATGGGCTAGATGAAAATGCATCAGGATAAGCGATACGTGCATCATAGTATCCGCCTTGAATTACATCGTAGCGAATGACTGGTAGCACACCACCGTCTGCTGTTGCAGTGCTTAGTTTATCGGGTGTAGGGTTACCATACACACCTTCTCTGTCCGTATAAATCGAACATTTTGATTCTACGTTACCTACAATGGGAGTATCACTTGCGACTGCCATTGAAGATGTGAGTGCCAGCATCGATGCTGCAATCACGTTGGTTATGTTTTTCGACATAGCTTTCTCCATTTTTGTTTTAGTTTTCATATTGAGAGCGAACCATATCCTTATGCACAGAATCCTGCGCTAAATTACTCAATGCTCTTCTATTATCTTTTATCTCACCGCCTTGAAGCGTTATTGAATCTTCATAAGCTCCGCCAGGAATATTTGTTGTAATATAACTGTCAAAGTTGGGTATAGTAGATAATGAATTAATTATCGCATTTTGGTCTTGTCCATCGACTAGACCTTCAATCGTTATCCCTTGATTAAGTTTTTCGATGCTCCTCTCTTCATTAGCATCCTCTTCACTCTTCTCTCTTTGTTCCCTCTCGTCATCGGTTTCTGGGTCAGCTTCGCTTTCTCTATTCAGAGTAGCCTGAACCCATTCATCGTAATAAGGATCACCTGGCTGTGGAGGACTGTCTAATAGACCGTTCTCTTTTAGCCAATCATAAAGTGCATCTTGATATCCAGGACATTCTGGATTCGACAAGATGACGTAGCATGGGTCAAACTTATATGTGTAGACAACATTAGGATCATTGACAGTTCCAAAACCAGTTGTCTCTATTGAGCCTTGACCTATAATTTCACGTGGAATATTCGGTAGATCCACACGTTTAACAATCGTTCCAGCGGGTAAGCCAGACCAATCATCTGTTTCTTGTATCACGTAACCATCTTCAGTTAGATGCTCGTTCTGTATCGTTACAGTAAACGGATCATCTGTATTCTTTTCGGTCGAATATCTATAGAACATGTTGTTAATGACAAGACCTGCCTGTGGTGGCAAGATATTACCCATATTCCATATTACGCCATTGGCCGCTGCATTTGGCGTTGTGCTAGTTACTTCCTCAGAGTAAGAGTAAGAGTAAGAGCCCACCGATAATACCGCCGCCAAGCAGAGTATCTTTGTTCTTATCATTTACTATCCCCTTGCCGTCTGCACCTGGCTTCATTTCAGGATTCTCCTGCCATGCTGCCTTCGCTTGCTGACCAATCATACCGTCAAACGGACAAGGTGTGCCTGCTTGCATCATTGCATTAAACACTCTTTCGTCCTGACACATTACGGATACTGCGGCCACTTTCATGCCCATATCGTATAGTGTCTTTGCATTCTTTAATTTTTCACAGTTCATATCTCTTACAGTCTTACCCGCAGAGATACCTAAAATTTGCGTCTGCACAGCTCCCGATACACCGACTGTGCAAAGGTCCGAATTAGAAGTGTTGATGTTCGGAGATATTGCTGAAGGTGGAGGTGACTTTACAGTTGTCGTGGACGTAGAGTCCGTTGTCACGTCACTACTTGTCTTAGAGTCCGTATAGATAACATTCGGATCCGTTGTTGGTGTATCGTCAGTTGCTTCTTGCGCCATTGTAGCACTCGCAAACATGATGCTAAATGCTAAAACCAATTTACTTAAATTCATTGCTCTGTCCCATAGTTTTGTTCAAACACATTACGTTAGTATTTATGAAATCTATCCCTTGACAAATGACTTCTCTTCTGGTATAATCATTTATGTCACACTATATAATAGTGATAGGTTCAAATGAGTTAGGAATGAAGATGTTCACACAGGCACAAGTTGAAGACATTGTTGAGTTGTTGTATGGACTAACGCCCGATACAAAAGTGTATTTGGGGTGTGACTCTGTTCGATATTTTAAAAAAGGTAGAGCATTCGGACGCTATGCTACTGTCTGTATCATTCATAAAGATGGTAAGCACGGATGCAAGATTTTCTCTAACATAAGCTTCGAAGCAGACTACGATATAAAGAAACATAGACCAAAGATGCGTATGCTAAACGAAGTTCGTAAAGTGTGTGAACTATACAACCAGTTGATTCCTTATATTGATGAGTTCGATGTTGAAATTCACCTTGATATTAACACTGATCCAAAGCATGGTTCGAGTTGCGCTGCATCAGAAGCCGCAGGCTATGTTCTTGGCATGACTGGTATTGAACCTAAGTTGAAACCAAATAGCTGGGCTGCATCTTTCGGTGCAGACGGCGTAGCACATGGGAGAACAGAATATGCCAATGCCTCGTAGACCTGGCTTCTTCTACCGACTTTTTAACGACCTATATGAAGTGAAGATTTACAAAGAAGACGAAGAACCTAGAGTGTTCTATATGAAGAGTGTAAGTCGTTTGAATAGCAAGCACTTTAAAGGTGTCGATGAAAATGGTCAAAGAGTAGAGTATAAGACAACAGAAGACTTTGACTTCTTTAAAAGAAAGTTGTATTGATGAGATGGTATGATTATGTTGCATGTGTTTGGTTTGCCGATGCGATTTCGGCTGGGCTGTTAAATTTTCACATAATTCCCTTGACAATGGGAATCATTTCATATATGATATACGAAAATATAAGAAAGCAATCTGTCGAGGAATAGAGCATGTGGTTAGCCGATATAATTAATAAAGTGTTTCGATCAAAAGTAGAAGAAGACGAACTTGAACAGTGGGAATACTCTGAGAGTGTGCCTATAAAATACATGGAGGAATTGATGCCTGTAAAAGAAATGTTTTTAAGATACGTAGAACTTCAAAATGGAGCGGAGTCTGATCTTCAGGCATTTGGCCCAGACGATAAGAGAACAAAAGAGTCCTTTGATAAAGCGAATGTCTATAAGCGTAAAGTATTAGATATGCTAGAAGAGATTGAAAAATGATGCTATGAAGGATCGTAAAGTGTTTGACTATGAAAAACTAAAAGTTGGCAACTGTGCTGTTGATGGTGGCCGCTCTTACTTTAAACGTGCCGGAGACTTGAGTGCTCCAGCAAAATATATGAAAATTGTAGATGGCAAATTTGTGGAGATGATAGATGAGTGATAACGCCGCCTTTATCATAGTAATAGCTATTTTAGCAATTGCCTTTACAGGTGAACCAGACTTGGTAGACTCTATCATCTACCACTTGACGGGCACTCAAGATGGATGGATGGAGAAATAGAATGAGTGAATACATAATGAATAATATTACACGAGAAATTGTCACGTTGAGTTTTTTGGCTCTGATGGCTTTTTTTATGTGGGGGGTAGGCTATTTGATTATGCATGAGACGGAAGTCACACGAGAACTTCAAGCGTTGTGCATTGAAGCTGGAAAACAAGTGGTGGAGGGTAACTGTATTGACAGTGGCCGAACAATTAGCTATGAAGGATCGTAAAGTGTTTGACTCTGAAAAACTAAAAGTTGGTGATGTGTTTTATTCTGTTGAAGAACGCAGCACTGCTTTACATCGTAAGAAAATCCATCAGGAGATCAATGGCGAAGACTGGTTTAAGTATGATACTCCTCTCCGCACATACAAGATTATAACTTGGGCGGTCTATGGTATTCTTCGTAAGGAACTTGAAGGTCAGTGGATGGATGGTCTTGATCTCGCTAATGAATACTGTGTTCGCTATATTGACGAAACACACGAAGGGGCCACCGTAGAAGACTTCATTTATAATGATAGAAATTATTTTGTTGACAAAGCCGAAGCTGTAGAGTATAAAGAATATATGGAAGCAGAAGCAAGAGAGTTAGACCTGAAATGAGTGATACAATGTATAAATGCGATAACTGGGTGATTGTAAAGTCGCCTGCAACCGCTGACCCACACTACCGTGTCCTTGTGGGAACTAGCGGTGGCTATTTAGATGGCGACTCCTGGCGTATGAATAGTGGTATTGTGAAGGTTGATGAAAGTGATGATTACTTTTACATCTACGGCTCTTCTGGTTCTTGCTATCAGTGTCATAAAGAATCGTATACTGTGCGAATGAACATTGCAGGCACTCTGACACAACTAAAAGAACTTGGCTGGGAACTGATCCCAGAAGATACTGATTTTATGAATATGGATTGGATTATCAAATGAAGTATAAGCCTGGAATGATATTGACTTCTAAGACTTCACGTGTTAGAATAGAGTTAGTTAATCGTAAGGGCGGTAATAGGCACTGGAACACTCGTAAGATCGGTGCTAAGAAGGCTCATATGATCCATGAAGGAACACTTGATAAATTCTACGAGGCAGAAAATGAATGAAGAACGTGAAAAAGCACTACAAGAACTTTCTGACCTTGGACAAGAGATGGAGAAAGCACAAATCCTAGAAGAGCATCGTATTGATACTTGGTGGGATGGGTTGTCTGAGCAAGAGCGAGAAGATGCCTTCTACTCCGTCTGTAAGCGTATCTATCAAGCAGAACTTAAAGATAAAGGCACATATCGTTATGCATTGTATGATGTGTTTAAGTTCGGTGCTAACATGTATATGCAAGGCATGGACTGTGGCTTCATGGCACTGCACAATGCGATTAGCGATGGTGAAGACTATCAAGCAATGCGTGGTGTGAATCGCTTTGAAGTAATTGATAAAACTGGTCGAGCGTATGTAAAATACCTTGACAAAGGCGAAGGAATCAAGTATAGTTTACAAGATGATGATAGCACATTAAAAGTGTTTATTGATGACTTACGTTGGAAGGAAGATTTGTGATGTATGGCGCAATACCCGCTTCTTTGTTGATGGACATTGCGTATGCCGAAGGGTATCGTGAGCAATTAAATTTTCTAGACGAGTTCCCACCATGCATCTATATCAGTAGAGACAAGTTGACTAGCGTTACTATGGGGTTTAGTTGGAACGGTTCCGGTTACATTAGCACCCAAGACCACCCAGCATTTACTCAATTGCGTGAACGTCTTGGCAAAGAAGGCTACATTGATATTCAGCGTAGTTGGAGTAACGGTGATAGAGTGACAAAACCATTCTATTTAAATAACATGTATTTTGATATTGGTGAGCAGTTTAGCTGTGCGCCAGCATTAGGAGTTACTTATGACATTGCCTATCGAAAGAACGAACGCAGTCCTCAATACGGAGGCGTTTCTGATAGACCTTTTAGACCCGAAGAAGACACCGAGAGTGCCGAAAGAGATACGCAAGAGAGCGGCGAGTTGTCTGAGACATTACCCCTCCCGCTATAACATGGCAAATATAGAAGAGAGTTTCGAGGAGAAAGATTATGGCTAGAGATGTCTGGCTAATTAGTGATACACACTTTGGTCATGAAAACATTCTGAAGTTTACTGATAGTGACGGTAAACTCATTCGTGGTTCTATGTTTGATAGCGTAGACCAGATGGATGACTACATGATTACGCAGTGGAATCGTTACGTGAAGCCTGGTGATATCGTGTATCACTTAGGCGATGTGTTCTTTGGCGATAAGGAAAAGTTTCTCAAAAACTTCAAGAAACTGCATGGTGCAAAACGTCTTATTGTAGGCAACCATGACGATATCAAATGGATTGCAAAGCACGAACTGTTTCAAAAAATTATGATGTGGAGAATGTTTCCAGAACACGGAATGCTCTTGACTCATACGCCACAGCACGAATCTACGATGTATGAAGGTCGCTTTAGAAACTTTCCAGGCACTCCGTTGAACGTGCATGGGCACATTCACCAGAACCCAAGTCCGACACCTATGCACAAATGCGTGTGTGTTGAGCAAATCGACTTCACGCCTATTCATATTGAAGATGTTCGTGATGGGAGGAAAGTAAGATGAAAGTATACATCGGACCTTATCGTTATCGCTGGGTAAGTTATGTCCACGACAAGCATATGAATAAAAAGTATGGTTGGGACTGGCCTGAGTATGGTCAAAGAGGGATGATTCATAATCACGAACCTATGCGTGAAGCGTTTCTTCGCAATCTAGAGGACGCACTACAATGGGTATACAATCATTCTATCAATCTAATTCTTGACCGAATTACTGGTCAAAGAAAGAAGATTCGTATTGATAAGTATGATACTTGGTCTATGGATCATACCCTTGCACCTATCATTCTACCCATGCTAAAGCAACTCAAAGAGACAAAGCACGGTTCTCCTGTAACTGAAGATAAAGATGTTCCAGAAGAACTTCGTAGCACATCTGCGCCTGCTACTGAAAATGATTGGGATACAGACGAAAACTGGCACAAGCGTTGGGAATGGATCATGGATGAAATGATCTGGGCATTTGAACAAAAGTGTCGTGATGATTGGGAAAGCGATTACTATGGTTCGTATATCGAAGGCAAAGAGAGTAACCCTCTTGGCGGACACTTTGAATGGACTGACGATGAAGGTCGTAAAGCACATCAAAAGCGTATGAGCAATGGCTTCCGTCTCTTCGGAAAGTATTATGAATCACTTTGGGATTGAACTTAGTTACATCAATGGTATCTGAATGACGCAAGAAAAGAAAATCATACTTCTTGAAGACTTCATAGAACAGAAGGTTCGAAAAGAACAAGAACTTGACTTCTATGAGAAAGAACTTGCTAAACTGCAAGAAAAAATGTTTTGGGTCAAGCGAGAAATTGACTTGACAAACACAATTATACGTGTTATAAAAGATGAAACTGTGGTAGACTTAGTAACGCAGGCTGAAAGTAAACTTCTTATTGGAGATAGTAATGACGATTTATCATGAACCGCTTTTTGACACTGAGAAAGTGTGCAAGCTTTATAGTGAGAAAGACGGTGTGCCAGTGAAGTATGTTTGCACTTCTGCACCAAATGAACGTGCTACATATGCTGCTGATATCTTCTATCGTGAGACACCACATCCAGAGTTCGGTAATCGTTACTTTGCTTTGTTCTTTCGCTCTACTGGACCAAAAGAAGAACAGCGTCAACTACTAATTACGAATGCTGACAAAATTGAAGACTTGACATTTGATATGATTTATAGTAAACTAGACGAACAATGGCATTATAGTCAACATCGTCACGATTTTCGACCAGTGCCAGGTGAAGACTTAGCTATTGATGGTGGTCGTTCATATACAAAACTATCTGGCAATCTAGGTGCTGAGTTGAAGTGTATGAAAGTAAAAGATGGAGAATTTGTAGATGCGGAAGAGTGAAGCAATCGCACTATATCAATTCATTGTAGCCGATTACTTCGGAACTGGTGAGGGTCGAACTATCATGCTTCTAATCACACGTGCGTATCCTAAAGGTGATGATTATGAGACACTCGGTGAGATTGTAGATGGTAAGTTTGTTCCTGGCACACTAAAGACCACTGCCAAGTTTCGTGCAGCAAGAGAGTTTATTGAACAGTATGGTAGTTACTACGCACAGTGTGCCGAGAACTTGTCACGTGAAGAGTTTCTAGAGCGATTTGGTCACTATTTGCCCGAATTTACAAAAAAGATATTGACGAGTGACGAACAACCTGGTAATCTAAACTTTAAACAATCATTTCATATTAATTATTCGTGAGGACATTATGGCAATTAAGAAACAACCTGAATATGTAGTCGTTACAGCTATTTCAACATTTCGTCAACGTTATGTTGTTCCCGTTGATGAACTTCAAAAGTTGAATCCAGATGATCCAGTCGATCCCTCTTGGGCACTTGACTGCGTAACAATGGAAGAAGTAAAAGAGTTTAGTCAACGTCATATCGGTGAGCAAATCATTGATGCGCAAGTTGTCAAAGAGAAAGAGATTCTGCAATTCTTTGATGCAGACAATGATTATCTAAAAGAATGGGATGAGGAGTTTAAACTAGCATGGATGAAGAATTGGAAAGAACAGCCGACGGACGAAGAGAAAGCGGAATACGAGAAGGCTCGGGAGAAAGCCGGATTTCCCAAGAGCGATACCACGACTACATAAGTCGAAAGTTAAGGGAATTAAGAGAAGACCGTGAGAGAAATGATATATACTCTCACGGCATGAGTTTACCAACAGATAGAGATTATGAAGTATGACAGATACTCAAATGATTGAAAAGCTAAGAACGATGGCTCATTGGACTGCAGAGCAACCTTGGGCTAGTATTGCTGATAGGCTTGAAGAGTTGGTTAAGAATGAAAAAAATGCCTTGACATCTAAGGACAAAGGAGTTAAAATATGATTACAATTTATGGAGGTGCAGGTTGTCCGTGGTGTCAACGTGCAAAAGAATTGGCAGAAGGCACTGGTCTAAAGTATGAATACATAGACGTAAAAGCTGACGCAGATGCCCTTGCTAATTTTTCAGAATTGTTTCCGAATACCCGAACGATTCCGCAGATTATGTGGAACGGCACTCACTTTGATTCATACAAAGCGTTTGCCGAAGAAGTTCAAAATACACGTAACTATGGCGAAGGCCCCCTTTAAGGAGTAAAATATGAATAAAAGTGATGTGATTGAAAAACTACGTAATGGTCTTGTGCGACTTGAGTTTCTAAAAGTAAATGGAACTACACGTCCTATGCTTGCGACATTAAGCGAAGACTTTGTGCCAGTGCGTGAAACTATCAACGAGACCGAAGAGAAATCTGAACGTGCAAAGAATGAAGATGTTCTAGCCGTTTGGGATCACGAAAGTCAAGGTTGGCGTTCATTCCGTTGGGAAAATCTTCGAGTGTTTGATGGAGAAGACATTCCTAATGGAGTTAAATAACTTAAACAAGAATGCCATGGGTGGAACAGAACTCATGGCAATGCGTATGGAGAGAGACATAAACCCCTCTCTCCTATCGCAGTTTCAGATTGTTCATTCTCGCTTTCGAAAGTTTCATCGTAATCGTAAGCCCATTATGGTGCTACACGATTTGCCTGGTGATCCAGAAGTGCAACACCTCAAAGATGGTGGTTGGAAGAAGTTCGATTTGCTAATCTTTGTTTCGCATTGGCAACAAGAGATGTATAACTTATATCTTGGTGTGCCATATAGTGCAGGAATCGTTCTTAAAAATGCTATCGAACCTATCGAAAAGCATAAGAAGCCTACCGATAAGATTAGGCTAATCTACCACTCTACGCCACATCGTGGGCTTGATGTTTTATATGCTGCCTATGACCAACTCTGTAAAGAGTATGATGACATTGAACTTAATGTGTTCTCTTCATTTGAACTTTATGGTTGGGGTCAACGTGACGAAGCGTTTCGTGACCTGTTCGATAAGATGAGAAATCATCCACGCATTAACTATAACAAGTCGGTGCCCAATGAGAGAATTCGTGAAGAGTTAAAGCGTTCTCACATTTTTGCATATCCTTCGAAGTGGCAAGAAACGTCTTGCTTGTGTTTGATTGAAGCTATGAGCGCAGGTTTGCAATGCGTTCACTCTAGCCTTGCGGCATTACCTGAGACTTCACTAGGTCTAACTGATATGTATGGTTACATTGAAGATCCTCAATTACATGCACAACGATTTTATCTAGAACTTAAGAATGCAATTGAAACTCACCGTAACAAGAACAAGCGTAAGCATCTTGAACAAAGACTTGAAAATATGAAAGCCCTTGCCGATTACCATTATAACTGGAATCACCGAGCATTGCAATGGGAAAATGTTTTAAAAAGCCTCTTGACAGATCAAACTTGAAGTGTTATATTAGAGTATAGATTGTAATAGGAGTCGTTATGGCTAAAGCAGCGAAAGCGAAAACAACAAGACGTAAAGTAGTAGCACCTCGGGCAATCCGTCGTAGTGCTAATGCTAACATTATAGTCGAAGAGAAGCATATTGGTCGTGAGACTATAGACTTCGAAGGGCTATCGCCCAAAGAGTTTAACTCAAAAGTCACAGAGACAATGCGTCACTATGGCTACTTCTACGATACGAAAGAAGGTAACAAGTGGGCATCTGCTTGGGTAAAGAAGAACTACTCAAAAGATGACTATGCTAACTTTCGTGCTGCCGAAGCATGGCGCACTTCGATGACTGTTTGTTCTCTATGTAAAATGATGGAAAACGGCGCAGTCTTTGATAAAGACCGCATGACTTGGATTCGTCAACACATCGATGCTTCTATTGCCGCTGGTAAAGCGAAGAAAGCAGAAGTGCCTGACGATAGCCTTACGGTTGTTCGAAAGAAAACACCTGCCGATATTCTCAAAGAGAAGACAGATTCTTTTATCGGTGAGATTGAAGGCATCATCGATACTTTCAACAATAAAGAGTTCGATGAAGATTACTCTTTGTTTAGCGAGTTACGCAAAACTGATGTGGCTTACAACACAGCGAAAGCTATCGTTGACCACTATAGTCCTTTGCTTGAAGAACTAAAAGAGTTGGTGGGTCCCAAGAAAAAGAATAACGATATGTATGACCAGCTAGTTGAAGGTTATAGCCATATGACTAAGAAGGCTCAAAAGGCCTATCTCAAGTTCATTCAATCTTTGATTGATGATGCATCATCTTACATGGCTACAAAGAAAGCCAAGCGTAAGACACGTGCTTCGAAGCCCAAGTCAACGGCTCAACAAGTCGCTAAGTTGAAGTATCTCAAAGAGAATAATGAATACAAGATTGCGTCTGTTGATCCACAATCGATTATAGGTGCGACTATCGTGTATCTCTTCAACGTGAAGACAAGGGCGCTAACACGAATTGAGTCTAGTGCCACGATTGGTCTTGGAGTGAAAGGCACGACAATCATCAACATCGATGATGACAAGTGCGAGAAGAAGAAACTTCGAAAGCCTGAGGACTTCTTAGCAGCAGTCTCTAAGACAACTAAGGCCAAGATGAACAAAGAGTGGAATGCTCTAACAACGAAACCATCAGGTTCGAACGGTCGTGTCAATGCTGATACTGTCGTTCTAAAGGTTTTCTAATGTCAAATGTAGTAGACTTCACAAAATTTAAAATAGACAAAGAAATCGAAAGGTTTGACCAACTAGCAGATGAGGCAGAGGTAATCGATGATTTCTCTGCTGACTTTGCGTTTAGTGTTGCAGGTGATGTTGCAATAGCACTAAGCGAGTTAGATTATGACGTGATGGATAACCCGAAATCTATTTTGGAAATCCTCACACTTATCGAGATTATTAGGGCAATGGTCTTTCGCATTACAAGTATGGAGCATCCGTTTCATCAGGTCTCAGAAAGCTTGTTTCAAGAAATGTTCGAAGAGCAAGGTAGTGACTACGAAGCGTCAATGGACGCATTTTTATCAGAAATTTTGGATTAGCCCTTGACAAATAGTGAATTATCTAGTAATATATAAAGTTATTAGATATGGAGAAATAAAATGATTCTAGTTGACTTAAACCAAGTGATGATATCGAACATGATGGCTCAAATCGGTAATCATCGTAATATGGAGATTGATGAGAATATGCTTCGTCATATGATCCTCAATACTCTTCGAGCCAATCGCCAGAAGTTTCATGCCGAGTTCGGCGAACTTGTAATTTGTGCAGATGATAAGAACTACTGGCGTAGACAAGCGTTTCCTTATTACAAAGCAAATCGTAAGAAAGCACGTAACGAGTCAGAACTTGACTGGTCTGCAATCTTCAATGCATTGAATAAGATTCGTGATGAAATCAAAACGTTCTTCCCTTACAAAGTAATTCAAATCGAAACTGCCGAAGCAGATGATGTGATTGGAACTATTGTTCACACCGAAGGCACAGAATTGAATACGGGTGAACCTATTCTAATCTTGTCTGGTGATAAAGATTATATTCAACTACATAAGTATGCAAACGTAAAGCAATATGATCCTACACGTAAGCGTTGGATTACGCACTCTTCGCCTGAGAAGTATCTATATGAGCATATTATCAAAGGCGACTCTGGTGACGGTGTTCCTAACATTCTATCACCCGACAACTGTCTTGTGATTGGCCAGCGTCAGCGTCCTGTTACAAAAAAGAGACTTGAAGAGTGGCAAGACATAAATACAATGAATGAAGAAGCAAAGCGCAATTATGCACGTAACAAAGCTATGATTGATTTGACTCAAATTCCACAGAACATTAAAGACCAAGTGTTGAGTGAGTGGAATTCAGAGACTAAAAATGATCGGTCGCAATTGTTCAACTACTTCATTAAGAATAAGTTGAAAAATCTTATGGAATCAATATCGGAGTTTTAAATGATTACAGAATCGTTGGCAGAAATCGTAAACACTGCCTGTGAATTGAAAGACAAAAAGCAGAAGGTCGAGTATCTACAAAAGAGCAAATCGAAGGCTCTCTGCAACATCCTTAAAGTTATGTATGACAAGAGCATGAAGTTAAACATTCCAAAATCTGCTCCTCCATACCAGCCTTCTGAGATGAATGAATCGCATGGTATGCTTTTTCGTGAAGCACGTAAGTTGACATACTTCATTGAAGGATTTGATGGCGATAATATTCATCCAATTAGGCGTGAAGCATTGTTCATCCAAATGCTTGAGACGGTAGACAAAGAAGACGCACTTTTGCTTGTCGAAATGATTAAGCAGAAGCCGTTGAAGGGATTACCCTTAGCGACAATTAAAGAAGCATTTCCTAACCTTATTGCAGAGTAAGTGAGAACTACCAAATGGCAAAGCGCAAGAACTTCCGAGAATGGTATGAGGAAGACGAGTGGGACGATAAAGATTCTAGCGTCCGTAAAAAAGACACTAAACGTTATGATAAGAAGAAAGAGAAGATTCAAAAGGCTAGAAAGCAAAAAGCCAGACAGAAAAATTCATTTTTTTCTTAAATAATACTTGACAACGCCCCTATACTTTGATATCATGATATTGAAGATAGGGGTTAGTTGTTTTTGGAGTTTCGATATGATGAAGATGTTTGAGATGTTGATGTCAGTGTTTCGCAAACACAATGATGATAAGTTTCATGTGCCGTTAGAAAAGAGACGTTGTGTTTGGGATTTAGAGAACGAATGTTAAAAAAGCCCTTGACATTGCCTCAAAATATGATATAGTATGAATATAGAAAGTGAGATGAATATATGATGAAAGAAAAAGTGATATTAGTTGATTGTGATGGTGTTCTCCTTGATTGGGAATACGCATTCGACTACTGGATGCATCGTCATGGCTATGAGAAGCCTAACGAAGGTGTCTATGATATGGCAGTCGCTTACGACATGCCTAAAGATGATATTAAACGTTTGATTCGGATGTTTAACGAGAGTGCAGCAATTCGTAAGTTGCCGCCATTGCGTGATGCAATGAAGTATGTCAAGAAGTTGCATGAAGAGCATGGCTTTATTTTCCATGCCGTAACTAGCTTGAGCAACGACCAGTATGCTCAACATCTTCGGACTAAGAATTTGCGTGAGTTGTTTGGTGACACTGCGTTTGAGCGGTATGTCTACCTTGACACTGGTGCTGATAAAGACGAAGAGTTAGCGGTCTACAAAGACACTGGTTGTTTCTGGGTTGAAGATAAGCCTGAGAACGCCGTGTGTGGTGCCGAACTTGGTCTTAACAGCTTGTTGATGAAGCATAATCATAATGCTGACTTTGAACATGAAGATGTTCAGAAAGTCAACAACTGGAAAGAAATCTATGAGTTGCTTGTGTGATGGTAAAAGTCAACGGTAAGATGTTTGATTGTGTCTTAGATGCAATTGAATATCGTGACCAACTAGATGCTCATTATATAAAAGTTGTATGGGAATATGTCTGACTTCAAACCAATGTTTACACCATTCTTCACTGGGCAGCCGACCCTATTCCAGATATTGAAGTGCCAATTGAAGAAAAAAATAAAATTTTACAATCTCTGTCGCATAAATAGGTATATGATAGAGTGAACAAGGGGCGGCTATCGTAGTCGCCTTTTTTTTAAGGAGAATATTAATGCCAACTTATAACTTTCGGAACCTTGAGACGGGCGAAGAAACTGAAATTATGATGAAAATGTCTGAACTTGATGAGTTCAAAGAAAACAACCCAAATCTACAACAGTTCTTAACAAAAGCACCATCTATTGGTGATGCTCATCGGTTGGGTGTTGTTAAAACCCCTGATTCCTTTAACTCACTACTTAAGCATATCAAAAAAGGAAACTCGAAAGGCGTAACACAGTCAACTATCAAAACTAGATAATAAAAACAAGGATAATGTATGCCTGCCAATAACGAGAAGCGCCTGACTAAAAGGCAACGAAGAATTCTAAAGCAACAAGGGATTCTGTCAGAAGACAATGTAGTAACCTCAGCATTTAGTGTCGATAAAAGCATTAAACCTATGACTGACAATCAAAGAATCGCCTTTGAAAGCTGGTCTAGCGGTGACAATCTAATGTTACACGGAATAGCGGGAACAGGTAAAACCTTTCTTGGCTTATACTTTGCAATCAGTGAAGTGATGAAGCCAAACAGCAAATATAAAAAAGTATTCATTGTTCGTTCAACGGTCCCAACACGTGACCAAGGTTTCATGCCAGGTAATCAAAAGCAAAAAGAAGCTGTATACGAAGAGCCTTACTACGAGATTGCTACGAAGCTATTCGGTCGTGGTGACGCATATCAAATTCTAAAGCAGAAGCAGATTGTCCAATTTGCATCAACATCTTATCTACGAGGTTGCACCTTCGAAGACTGTATCATTGTAGTTGACGAAGTGCAGAACATGAGCGCAGGTGAGTTACACACAGTGATGACACGTGTTGGCGAAAATAGTAGAATCGTATTCTGTGGTGATGTTAAGCAAGATGACTTGACTTCCGAGCGTAAGAAAGAGATGTCTGGCTTACGTGATTTTATGAGAGTTATAAATAGAATGAAAGAGTTTGACTTTATCGAATTCCAAATTGAAGACATTGTAAGAAGTAAACTTGTCAAATCTTATATTATTGAAAGGGATAAGCTAGGGCTATGAATGGTAATTATATTGGACATGTTGTAGAAGATGAAGAAACTGGTGAATTATTGTTAGAACTACCCACTGAACTTTTGGGGTCAATGGGTTGGGATGAAGAGACCCTACTTGAATGGCTAATTGAAGAAGAAAAAGTAATTTTAAAAGAGGCACAAAATGGCAGAGAAGACAAGACTGAGAGTGTTTGAGCAAGCCGATGGTCACCGCTTTGTAAAGCAGATGACACAAGCGCAATGCGATGCATATCTAGCAGAGAACACAGACTTAACATTGATTAGATGAATGTAGATGGCTGGGCAGCTAATACTATCTCTAGGTGCGTTTTCGAACATTGCATCTAGAGAGGGGCAAGACCCCTACTTTCAACCAGACGAAGGTGGGTCACTTAGTTACCTGCCCCCTGTCTACGTGTTTACTGACTATTCGGTTGCTGTCAATGCGGCCGTAATCGATGATAGAGAAGTTCCAAAAACTTTTGTTGTAAATAGTGTTAGTGTAAGTAATGACTTTTCGCAGTTAACACTATTCGAATACACTACGACAACAAACTCATTCTCATTTATCACTGGCGCAGATTCGCCATTTGATGATTACTTTGAGTTCATGTATTACAATGAAAGTGGTGAATATGACTATAGAGATGACTGGGCTCCACAAGAAGCAATTGATAACGGCTTTCTTAATCTCACTACGTGGCATCACCCAACAGACACCCAATACACTGTCACACATACGATTAGCGTAACTGCAACAACCACAGACGGGACAGAAACGTTTAGTGGCTCAACAACTCTACGTCAAACGTTATACTTTAGATATCCACCATTTACGCAATACGTTATTAACCTATCAGGCATTTCGCAAGAATACAACGCAGAGATTATTGGTCCGATGACTAACGTTCTCACTGGAGATGAATACACGTATTATGTTGATGATAACGGAGACATACAAGAGTATTTCATTGCCGATCAAGTATATGATGATATCGCAATTGGTGATACATACATTGTAGTGAACAACGAAAAAGTCAAGTTCGATCCCCCAGACTATCTAGGCAATGGTGCTGACTTTACAAAGAACGGCACTGACTACGAAACACCAAAACAACTATTGACCGAACTTGGTCTATATCCACCAGCAGAGGAATAGATATGCCACCCGGAAGCTTTAACAAACATTCTACAACAACTGGTCATCCATGCACACCAGTTATTACGTGTTCTGCAACTAAGAATTCAAAAGTTAAACTTCAAGGGCAGAACGGACTTGTCAAAGGCGATCCAGTCGATCCTCACACAATTCTATCTGGCAATTCTTGTGTTCCTCACCCAGGTCAAAAAATCACTGGTGGCTCTGGTAAAGTTTTCTACATGGGAAACCCAGCAGCTAGAATCGGTGACGCTGCAGATGGTGGTGCAATGATAGGTGGATCATCCAAAGTAATTGTTGGATAGGGGTTGACAAACGGACCAGATCCTATTATAATATGAGAATTAATTAAAGGTAAGTATATAATGTTTAATCATGTAAACATGCAGGCAATGCCTGAACTTGAATGTGAGACTCTATCAACAGGTCGAACTTACATTACACCAGAAGGTAACAAATATCCTTCTATTACGACCGTGCTTGGCAACTTGTCAAAAGCTGGCATCCTAGCATGGCGTAAACGAGTAGGTGAAGAAGTTGCTAATAAGATTAGCACACAGGCCGCTGGACGTGGCACTGCAGTTCACCAACTAGCAGAAGACTATCTCAATAACGAAAGTGATTGGTCAAAAGATGCAATGCCTTCGAATGTCTTCTCTTTTAACCAAATCAAACCTATTCTTGATAAACGTGTCAATAACATCTGGGCGCAAGAAGTGCCTCTGTATTCTGACAAGTTTAAAATCGCAGGTCGAGTTGACTGCATTGCAGAGTTCGATGGTGAACTAACTATCATCGACTTCAAGACTGCCAGAAAGCCGAAGAAAGAAGAGTGGATTGAAAACTACTTTATGCAAGCCGCCTTCTACGCTGCAGCTTTCTACGAACGGACAGGTGTCTCTATTAAACAATTTGCTATCATTATTGCAGTTGACGATAATGAACCTCAAGTGTTTACTGGTAAGACGTTTGACCATCTTTCAAAACTACTTGACGCACGTATGAAATACGCCGAGGAAAAAGGTATATGACAACGAAAAACGATGTAACTGGTGACGCATTGCGCAGTCGGGCTTCTAATAAAAAATATAATGATGGTTGGGACCGAATATTCGGAAACAAAAACAAAAGTGAGAAAAAAGAAGATGAGCGCAAAGACGATAAACAATCTTAAGTGGGTTTCGACTCTACTATTTCTAATGGCTGGCTTGATGCTATCGCTCAATCTAGGTATTTCAAAGATTGGCTTTATCCTCTTCTTCATTGGTCATATCATACTAGTGAGCGCCTTTTGGCGAACACGTGATTGGTCGATGATTACACAGAATGGGTTTTTCATTCTCATTGATATGATTGGTATCTATCGATGGTTTCTGGCATAAAAGCCAAAAAAAATCCAACTTTTTTATAACCTCTTGTTTTACAAGGGGTTTTATTTTGGGTTAAGCCTTGACAATACCGTTCGAATAGCCTATAATGTATATGTAACGTTGAGAAGAGAGAGATAAATTATGGCTTATATGAATCAAGAACGTAAGAAAGAACTTGCTCCTGCTATCAAAGCAGTCCTCAAAAAATACGGTATGAAAGCGACTATCGCTGTTCGTAACCACATGAGTCTTGCAGTCAACATCAAAGAAGGTAAGCTTGACTTGATCGGCAACGCCAATCGCTTCAATCAGTATCGTGCAGACTTGCGTGGTGAAGAAGCCTATCCTGTTCGTGACTATCTTCAAGTGAACCAGTTCTATGCCGCTGAGTGGGCACAGCAAATCGGTGAGACCGAGATTGCTAACTTCTATGAAGAACTTGTTGACGCTATGAACGGTCGTGAAGCAAGTGTTCAGAACCACGACAATAGCGATGCAATGACCGACTACTTTGATGTTGGTTGGTATATCGACATTAACGTTGGTGGTTGGAATAAACCTTACAAAGTTGCCGCCTAAGGGTTGACAACTTTTGAATCGCCCTATATGATGTATGTGTAAAGTGAAAAAGAGAGATTGATTATGACACAAGTAGCAGTTATCCACGCCGCCTTCGAAGATGCTCCTAACACAGTTGCTTTTGTAGAGGTCGGTGGCCTAGATGTTAATGAAGCCCTTGAGTATGCTTATGAGCGCACCAATAACATTGCAGGCTCTTGGAGCCGTGAAGCGAAACTTGAATATCAAGGTGAGATGGTCGACAATCCTGACTTCTCTGAAGATGTGACTGTGATGGCTGCATTGCCTGTGAGTAAACGCACTGGCGCAGTCATGGGCCTTCGCTCTACTAGCATGGGTGACTTCATGTTGTTCAACGGTGTGAAGTATAAAGTTGCAATGGTTGGCTTTGAAGAGGTAGCATAATGTATATTGTAAAAAATTCGAAAGGTGAGACTGTTCTAATCTGCACTCGCAAAGAAGACGCAGAAGCCTTTGCTTCGACCAATATTGATGACACCAATTATACTATTGAGGAGTCGAATGATGACTGAAGTTGCATATGATATCTCTGTTATAGAGGATGCTTTGATTGCATTGACTGAGGGTGCTTCCGATGAGAAGTATATCGCAATCTTTCGCCTTGAGAAGTTGCTTCTCGCAAAGAAAGATGCTTTGAATGAATTTGAAATGCAAGAAGAGGTTGCGTAATGGAAAAGATTATTCGTGATGGTATGGTAGCAGTAGCAGTAAGTTACGGTTACGGTGCTGGTTGGTCGACTTGGAACGGCATTGATCCACGAGACGCTCGGTTCAACCAGTTGTTTCTAGACGGTGACATTGATGAAATTGTTCGTATCTGTGATGAAGAAGACTTATACGCAGGTGGTGCCAGTGGTGTAGCAATTGAATGGGTGCCGGATGGCACTAAGTTTCGCATTGACGAATACGATGGCTCTGAAAGTCTGGTCACAGAAGACGAAGACCCTTGGGTGATTGCGTAATGTTCACCAATGAGTTCGAATGGGATCACTCGACCACTGTCGTCTTAGATGAAGATGGTCAATACACAGACGTTGAATTGGTGATTGATGATGCTGGAGTTTTCATACGCCAGTTTCCAGAAGATGATAGAAAGCCTGCTGATTTGGTTTGTATGAGCCATAAGATGTTTCACGATATGATGCAGGCTTTAAAATTGGGCGAAGGTTTTTTTATCACAAAATACAAAAAAAGCCCTTGACATAATGATTTGGTCCATGTAAAGTGTATATGTAATCAAAATAGAGAGAAATGACTATGTTTTTTATTGAACTTGATATTAGCCACGAAGCAACCGAAGCAGACGTTTCGCAGTTTGCAGAGTCACATGATTGCGCATACGAACTTATAGAAGAGTTCGGCCCAGCAGGGGGAAATCCAGTATATTGCTTCATGTCAAAAAGCTATGATTGCTTACTTGAACTTGCAACCGAAGTTTTGCAAGACGATCAGCACGCCGCAGAATTGATTGAAGTTGCGTAACTATGAACCTGTTTGTTTTAGATAAAGATCCAGTCAAAGCGGCACAACTACAATGCGATAAGCATGTGGTGAAGATGGTTGTAGAGAGTGCGCAAATGCTCTCTACGGCTCATCGTATGCTTGACGGCACCGTAGAGTTGCGTCCATCTAAGTCTGGTAAGACTAACGTAAAGTATTGGGTGCATCCTGATCCTAATCAAGAGCAAGTGTTATATCGGGTGGCGCATCAGGCACACCCATGCACTATCTGGACGATGCAATCAAACAATAATTATAACTGGCACTATGTCCACTTTGTAGCATTGTGTGAAGAATACAAGTATCGCTATGGCAAAGAGCATATGTCAGATACTAAACTGCGTGGTCTTCTTAAAACACCACCACGCAATATTCCAGTTGGCTATTTGACGCAACAGCCTTTAGCGATGAAGTCAAATCCAGAATGCATGTTCGAAGACGTTGTTAAATCGTATCGTGCATTCTATCAAACGAAACAGAGTCGGTTCAAGATGGCTTGGACTAAACGTGAAATCCCAGAATGGTTTAAACTAGCATAGGAAATACAATATGAAATATTATCTACTTGAGCCGACTTACAAAAAGTCATTGGTTGAATACACTATCTTTCGGCGTATGAATGAAAATAACGATCCAATCTTTCTTCGTAAAGAACTTGGGTGGCGTTGGGGATCGTTTATGATTTCCGTTCCTGAAACAGAAGAAGAAGCCATGGACTATCTCAAGTCAAAGGGCTATGAAGGCGAAACGGCTATCTTTGACTGGGCTGAAGCATATGGTCATACGATTTGGGATGGGGAAGAAGAAGTTCTTGATCCAGATACATCCCTGCTCGAAATGATTGAATCTCAATTGCTACCTCTAGAGACAGATGAGTTTGTCGATATCACCGAAGACTATGAAGACGCCGAGATGCGTGATGCTTGGGATGGATGTTGGGAGTTTTGGTCTGTCGATTCATATAAGGTCGAAATTGACGAAGCCGATCAAGAAGCGATGGTTGAAGAAGCCGAAGAGGCTTATGCAGAAGAGTATGAAGAGGGTGTTGAGGAACTTGGTTGGGAGTTTGTCGATTCGTGCTTCGAACTACACTGTAGCCCGAAAATCACTCCTTGTGATGAGAATGGAACCCCTATCGAAGAAGAAACTTCGGAATAAAACCAAAAAAAGTGAAAAAAAACCTCTCAGGGGCCTTGACAAGGGGCCCCTTTTCGCATATACTGAATAAGTAATTGAGAGAGGTTACTTTATGCTTAATCAAAAATCTACACTAGCACGTCTTCTCGCTAATGAGAATATTACCGTGCAACAGGGCAACTTCGAGACTGCCTTCTTTGACGTTAAGACACGTGTGCTTGGTCTTCCGCTTTGGAAAGACATGGGCAAAGATGTGTTCGATATGCTTGTCGGTCACGAAGTGTCTCACGCACTGTTTACTCCCGAAAACTTCAATGAATACATGTCTGAGGGTATTCCTCACTCATGGTTGAACATCGTTGAAGATGTTCGTATTGAGAAGTTGATCCTTCGCAAATATCCCGGTCTTGTCGGTAACTTCAAGCGTGGCTATGTCACGTTGATGAACGACCTCGACCTGTTCGGTGTTAAAGATAAGCTTGACCAGCTTCACACTCTGCCCTTCATGGATCGTTTGAATCTTCATGCTAAGGCACGTGATATGATTGAAGTGCCATTCGCTGATGATGAACTACCCTTCGTAGCGCAAGCCAAAGCTTGTGAGACCTACGATGATGTAGTTCAAACTTGCCGTGACATTCAAGCGTGGCTCAAGCAGAAAGCCGAAGATCAGCAAGACCAAGAGCAAGATGGTCAAGACGGCGACGGCGATGATGGCCAAGAAGGTCAGACCATGACTGTCGGTATTCTCACCGATGAGAAAGGTGAAGGTGATGCCGAAGAGATGACCGAGAAGCCTGACGTTATCATCGATATGCGCCAAGAGCCTGAAGCTGGTGATGACCAGAGCGATGGTGAAGAAGAGCAAGAGGGTGAAGGCAAAGAGACCCAGTCCGATGAGGGCGATACTCAAGACGGTGAAGATGAAGAGAAGTCTGACGCAGGCGATCCTCAGACACCTGAGAGTGGCTTGATGGACCAAGAAGCTTTGACCGATGTGAACTTCAACCAGAAGCAGGGTGAGTTGCTTGATGATGATCGCAACATCTTTGTTCAAGGTTTGACCAAAGCAGAAGCAGATGCTTGCACCGTGCCTTACGCTAAAATCGCAAAGGCTCGTATCGATGAGGCCGAAAGTCAGCGTCAACGTATGATTTCATGGGGCTATAGCGTGCCTGATACTGGGTTCCCAGAAACAGAGTATACCGAGTTCTTGCGTGAAACCAAGCAAGTTGTAAACTTGATGGTCAAAGAATTTGAAATGCGTAAGGCAGCTTATCGTTCTGCTCGGGCTCGCACCTCTACTCGTGGCACTCTGGACGTGAACAAGCTTCACCGTTATAAGTATGATGACCACCTGTTCAAACAAGTTAGTCAACTCGCAGACGCCAAGAACCACGGCATGATGATGTTGATTGATTACTCTGGCTCTATGCACGCCTCATTGCCTGCCGTTCAGCGTCAGTTGCTGGCTCTACTGATGTTCTGCAAGCGTGTTAACATTCCTTTCGAAGTGTATGCCTTTACTAGCGTTGGCGACTCACGTGCTTGGGATGAGATTAATCGTGCAAAGAAATCTGCACTGCCTGCGGTAACCCGTGTTTCTTCTGAAGAGTTGGGGCTCCTTGAGTTGTTCAATTCATCAATGTCAAAGCGTGATTATGAAGAAGCGTTTCGTATGATGTTCTGGCAGTCGACCGGTCGCCACTATGGTCGCAGCAGCTATGAGGAGTTGGGTAACACACCTCTCAACACTGCTTTGATGGCGATGCAATATAAGATCCAAGCTTTCCGTAAAAAGTATGCAATTGAGAAAACCAACTTTGTCACTTTGACAGATGGTGACAGCAACAGTCTTTACATTCAACAAGGCGTTGACCTACAAGACCGCTATGTCCGTGCGTCTAACGTAATAGTTGAAGTGAACGGTAAGACAATTAAGATGCCAGCCCGCACCTACGGTCGTGAAGGTCTTCAAGTCACTGCTAGTCTTGTGAAAGCGATTGAAGCAATGGGTTGCACTACCATGAACTACTTCATTGCTTACAATAACTATGACGTGAACGGTGCGGTTCGCCAAGCAGTGACCCAAGGTGAATGGGTTGCCGATTATCGTCCTCGCTTCAATGCAGCAAAGCGTGATATCCGTAACAAGGGTGTTGCAATCTTTGATGACAACCTTGGCTATCAGCGCCGTTTCATTCTGCCAGTTCAGACTAAGGCGATGCAAGGCGAAGTTGAAGGTCTTGAGGTCAACGGTGAGATGACTGCGAAAAAGATTGCCAAAGCGTTCGGTCAATCAAACGGTTCGAAGAAAAAGAGCCGTGTTCTAACCCAGAAGTTCGCAGAGTTGGTGGCTTAAAAAATGATGCAAGGGCCAAAAAAAGTTGGTTTAAACCCAAAAAAGTCCTTGCATTATCCACCCACCTTGCGTATACTACATGTGTAGTGAGAAAAAAGAGAGAGACTTTATTATGACTAACATGACTCAAACCCAGCTTTTCGAAGCTTTCGCCAATGCCAACCCAGGTGTTGAATCTTTTAACCGTCAAGATATGTATGCGTTTGCCGAGCAAGTCGGTGCCAAGCGTGGCACGGCATCAGGCTTGATGAAAAAATGCGATAAAGCAGGCTACGGCGTTTACAAAATGTCGCTCGGCAATGTAAAGAATGTAGTGCCTATGCCTCGTCAAAACATTGCGCCTGTCAACGTTGCACCAGCACCACAGGTTCAATCAACTATGAATTCCGAAGTTTACATTCCTGAGAAGATGAAAGAGTTTGTCCGTTGGGGCTACTTCAAAGACGTGAAGCAAGTTATCGAATCACGTATGTTCTTTCCAATGTTCGTTGCTGGCTTGTCTGGTAACGGCAAGACCATGATGATTGAACAAGCTTGTGCGAATGCCAAGCGTGAATACGTTCGTGTTCAGATTACACCCGAGACCGATGAAGATGATTTGATCGGTGGCTTCCGCTTGCTAAACGGTGAGACTGTCTTTGCGAAAGGTCCAGTCATCAAAGCGATGGAAGCAGGTGCTATCCTGTTGATTGATGAAATCGACCGTGGCTCTAACAAGTTGATGGCTCTTCAAGGTGTTCTTGAGGGCAAGCCAGTGTTGATTAAAAAGACTGGTGAAGTTGTGCGTCCAGCCAACGGCTTCAACGTGATTGCAACTGCAAACACCAAGGGTCAAGGTGATGAGGCTGGTCGTTTCATTGCGGCTACCATCATCGATGAGGCATTCCTTGAGCGTTTCAATGTGACGCTTGAACAGCCTTACCCATCGTCTTCAGTTGAGAAAAAGATTGTTCTCAATCACATGGACTTGTATGGTGCTAATGATGAAGAGTTCGCCGAGAACCTAATCAAGTGGGGTCAAGCAATTCGTTCGACCTTTGAAGATGGTGGTGTCGATGATATCATCTCTACTCGCCGCTTGTGTCACATTGTTCAAACCTTCTCTATCTTCAAAGATAAGAAGAAGGCAATTGAGTTGTGTGTGAACCGCTTCGATGTTGACACCCGTGCCGCTTTCGTTGACCTCTATGAGAAAATCGATGCTGGTATGGATGAAGCAAACACTGCGGCTGATGGGGTCTACTCCTACGATGCGGAGAGCGATGGCGTTAACAGCCCGTTCTAATCGCTCTAAATAAAATAAGAGAGGGCTTCGTGCCCTCTTGCTATAATAGGAGTATCCTTATTGATTAAATATATTCACTTAGCTATCCTTTTGGTGGCTGTCTATTTACCAGAAGCAGTCTGGGCGCTACCGACATTAGCAGTATTGAACTTATTCTTTTCTGTTTTGTTTTACTGGTTATGCTTTGGATTACTTACTGGCTTAAAGGCATCTAGTATCAACGAGGATATTGACCTAGCAGACGCATGGTCTGGGCGTGTGATACAAGCCACTGCTACTGTAGTGCTATTCTTATCGCCCGACCCGACTTATCAATACATTGCGATGTTCTCATTGCCGTGGATTGTGACGAATTGGATCACTGACATCTTTGCCACTCTAGTCAAGTGGGATGTGCTTGAAGTGACTGATAAAGAAGAATAACAAAACTCTCTCTCTCAAACTTAAGGGCGTCTTCGGGCGCCCTATTTTTTTGTCTAAATATATTTTGTAGTCAAGGAGATTGTTATGAAGATTAAAAAGATGACCATATCAGAAAAGTATGATGAGTTGAAAAAGCGCACCGACGCTTTCTATAAGAATAACCCTGATATCGAAAGGCCAAAAGAACCATCTTCGAAGCCAGAAGACTTCAACCAAAAAATCAAAAAAATAGCCGAGAAAATGCGAAATAAGCCTTGACAGGTATTGGGCTTTAGAGTATAATCTTATTATACGATAGAAAAACAATATATGAGGTTCGTAATGAAAGCAGTGAAAGTTCTTAGTGGTCTTATGAGTGCAAGTATCTTTGCATCTATGTCACTTGTTGCATATGCCGAAGTCCTAGACATTAAAGCAGAGCAGGCACAAGAAGCTTATGCAGAACAGCACCAATGTATGGCTATGAACATTTATCATGAAGCACGTGGTGATAGTCGATTGGGTCAGAAAGCAGTAGGCATGGTTACTCTTAATCGTGTAATGCATGATAACTATCCTGATACTGTTTGTGATGTAGTCTATCAAGCACGTTTAGATGCGAATGGTAATCCACGCCGTAATCAATGTCAGTTCTCTTGGTTCTGTGATGGTAAGAGTGATACGCCACGTGATTATGCAAAGTGGATTGAAGTTCAAGGTGTAGCCCATGAAGTGTTGACTGATTATGGTATAGTCGAAGACTTCACCGAAGGTGCAATCATGTATCATGCGTCTTACGTGAATCCTTACTGGTCTAGTTCTTATGACAAAACAGTTCGTATCGACACTCACATATTTTATAAATAAGGATATAATGACTAACAATACCTAATGGAGTAATAAAGTGCAAACCTTTAAGTCCTTCTATAAAGAAGAGCAAGACGTAACAGATACTCTTCGTGAAGAATACGTTGAAGAGCAGTATGAAGTCTTACTAGAAAAGCTTATCACATTTGGTGGTAAAGCATACCCTAAGTTTGGTAACATCGTAATCATGGCTGGCGGTGCTGGCTCTGGCAAAGGCTTTGTGAAAGACAAGCTAGTCGGTATCGAAGGTCGAGTGTTTGACGTTGATGAACTTAAGACACTTGCCGCAAAGACTCCTGTTATTCAGAAGCGAGTCAAAAAAGAGTTTGGTGTTGACCTAGCTGCCTTAGCGAAAGACTTGAAAGATCCCGATAACGTAGCAAAGCTACACGAAATCATTGGCGATGCATTAGACTTGCCTGATAAGCGTATGCAATCTTTCTATCGTTCTATCCTAACTGCTGCTGATGACCGTAAGCCTAACATCATCTTCGACGTGACTTTGAAAGACTTGCGTAAGCTACAGAACATCACACGTCAAGTATCATCGATTGGATATGCTAAAGAGAACGTCCATATCGTATGGGTTGTTAACGATATCGAAGTAGCAAAAGCGCAGAATGAGAAACGAGCAAGAAAAGTTCCTGTTGAGATTCTAGTTAACACACACCGTGGTGCGTCTCAAACAATGTCTGACATTTTGAATCTTGGTAAAGGTTTGTCTAAGTATATGGACGGTGACATTGTATTCGCATTCAACAAAGTCGGTGTTGATAGCACAATCGAAAAAGGCTCTGGTGGCGGTATGGCTATCAAAGATGCCAACTACTTCTACGTTAAGCGTAAGGGTAAAGGGGCAACGCCAGTGAAAGCCTTAGAGAAAGACTTGAAAGCGAAGATTGCTTCTTACGTTCCAAAGAATGCTGAATGGGTCTAAATGTATGTGAGTCCTTGCATATCAATTTGTTCTTTTGATAGACAAACGGCAATATGTAAAGGCTGTGGTCGAACAAAAGAGCAAGTAAGCAACTGGCCACATTACACAGAGCGTGAACGTTTAGATATTATGAAAGAGCTTGGTTATGGAATCAGGCGAAGAGCAAGACACGAAAATGAAGAGGAGAGGCTTAGACGTTACGACCATGGTTAAACGTCTGCCTCTCTTTTTATTCTAATTATTTTAACATGGGTGCTAACCCGTAAGAGGGATACAGAATGAGTTTGAAAGAACTAACACAACACAATCACGACTATGCCGAGAAAACAAAGTTTGCTCAGTATCTTCTAAGTGGCGATATCGATCCACATCTTTACTATCGATATATTACAAACAAATACTACATGTATGTGATGCTTGAAGAGAGTATCCGTATGCTTGGCTTTCCTCAAGAGTATAAAAACATCTTTAGAGCCGAGAAGATACGTGACGATATGCAAGAACTAGAAAGAGAACATGGTTTTGCATATCATCCATATAACACAGTAACATCAACACATCTATACATCAATCATGTTGAAGACTTGCAAGTGAAGCGTGACTATCAAAGTCTGCTTGCTCATTTGTATGTCAATCACTTCGGTGATTTGCATGGTGGTCAAATCATTAAGAGATTGACGCCTGGCTCTGGTTCGATGTATGAGTTTGAAGATGCTTATGAATTGAAGAAAGGTTTGCGTGAGTTGCTTACCGATGATATGGCCGATGAAGCAAACATTGCGTTTGAATATAACATCGGTGTGATGGAGGAACTAGGCAATGCAGTCCCAAGTTTGGAATAGCCTGATAACACTCAAAGATGAGTTTATCGACACGTTTAATCAATACGGAACAGAGATACAAGAAGAAGGCATGGATCGATTCAATCAGCCTGGTTGGATCAATCGTGTCTGGACTTCGAATGACTTTAGAAGGGCCCATGTAGACGTTGTAGACGCCCGTGAGAGCAAAGGACTCTGGATGATGCACGTTTGTATCTTCCCGCATATCGGCTCTGATGCGCCTATCTATGGCTTTGACGTGGTGGCTGGACATAAGCTAATGACAGGTGCTTTCCACGACTTCTCTACAACCGTCAATGAACAACACCCAATGATTGATGTGTTTGCTAGTATTGTCGAACCTCTACAATGGAAGCGTGAACGTCAATTACCCGAATGGGCGCAAGCAATCTTCACCGATCACATGATGGCAGCTAGTGCCGTCAAACAAGAGCATGAGATTAAACAAGTGATAGATACTGCAATCGAATCTCTATCATATTATGTTAATCATGTTGGTCACTATCTTGGTAATGCGGATAACGAATTGACGATTGCCGCACAAAATCGTTACGCATATTATCAAAAACAAAACCCTCACACTCCACGTGTGATGAAGTCTTTAGGGTTAAACGAAGAGGATGTTGATGCATTTGTGCAACACTGTCTCTTTCCAGAAATTAAACCTTGACAAAATAATCAATTTATGTTATAAATAAACCTGTAATCGTTGATGCGAGACGAATACGTTACTGGACTCGGGTGCGAATCCCGACAGCTCCACCATATAAACTCTTTAGCATAAAACCTTTCCGGCGATTGGTGAATAGGCAAACCTTTAGAGTTTATATGATGGGGCTGAATTAGGAATCGACAGGACGGAATAGTTGAGAAGAGATTACCGTGGTGGCTTACGATATTCGGCCAAACAAACTAAATGCAAACGATAATTTTGCACCATCTGAGTTTGCCCTAGCGGCATAACCACAGGGGGTTGGTCACTTACCTAGCAACAGAAAATGTGACGTTTAATGAACACTTTATAGGACATAGAGTGTTCATTAATTTTTTAAAAAACAATAAGAAGGATCTTATATAAATGCGCAATATTTTAATTGCAACAGCCGCAACTCTAGGACTAGCAAGTGCAGTTCAAGCGGCAGACTTAACAGCCGATCTTGGCGTAGACTTAACTCAAAACGCTGAAGATAAAGTTGTTGCTAAAACATCTGTTGACGTTGCTATTACTGGCGCAATGGGTTTCGGAACTGTTGGTGTGGCTGTAGACGGCGACACATTGAAACTAGATACATACTCAATCGGCACATCTGTTGCTGGTGCAGTAGTTTCTTTTGGTGACCAAGGCGATTTGCTAGATGCATTCGGTGGCAAGACAGAAGCAGTGGGTGGCTCAACTCTTGCGAATCCAGATGACGAAGGCGAAAGCTTGATGGTCAACGCATACGGCTTCAATGCAATGATCGGTTTGACTGACATTACAGAAGACGTAACGGACGTTAAAAACGTTCAAGGTGCATATGCGATTGGAACGAACGGCCTTCAAGTTCTAGGTGGTGTTGACTACAATCTAGACAGTGAAGAACTAACACTTATGTCAAGCGCAGGTTATGCATACAATGGCTTTGGTCTAGGTTTATCAACATCTTATGAAGTTGAAGCAGAGACATTGGGCTTTGAAGCAGACGTAACAGTATATGGCGTCACCGCATTCTTAAACGGTGACAAAGATGATTTGGCTCAAAACATCGGTGCTGGATACTACGGTGAAGTAAACGGAATGGGTCTATATGCAGAGGGTGCGTATAATATCGACTCAGAAGAGTTCAAGCCAGCCGCTGGTTTGACGTTCAGCTTCTAAGATAATCATACCTGTTATCGGTATCATGAGGGCGGCTTTCGGGTCGCCCTTTATTCTTTGATAAATACTCCGGTAACTATTGGAGGTTCAATGCAACACGATTATGAAGCATGGGTAGCATATCCTCAACATCACAACTGGTTCAACAAATTATGGCTTTCTGAAAGACTGGGTTATGACTGTGGACCGTGTGGCACTACACCAAAAGAAGAGGGCACGTATATTGTTAGACCCATTTACAATCTATCTGGCATGGGAATCGGTGCTTCATTCAAAACTCTTACTCCCGATGATTATTCACAAGTTCCGCCTGGTTATTTTTGGTGTGAGGTCTTGACAGGACGCCATTTTTCTGTTACAGTAGAGTTTCAACATGACGTTAATCCTTACTGGAAACCTGTGTCATGTTTTCAAGGCGTTAGAGTAAGACCGGAGATGTATAGATTCAGTGCATGGAAAAGAACAGACTATTTTCCACCTGTGCCACGTATCTTTAACGAGTTGTCTGACGTAAAGCGTATCAACATAGAGTTCAAAGGTGATAACCCAATCGAAGTTCATCTAAGAGACAGTCCTGACCCAGACTATGACGAAATCATTCCAGTTTGGGCAGATGACCTTGAAAAAGGGGTTGACATTTATGAAGAATTGGGTTATACTTATATTAAGTCATACGATGATGCTGATGGCTTTTTAGATACACCTAGAATGGGTTTTATGGTAAAGTGAGAAGGAGTAAGCAATGACAGTAATATCAACTTATTTTAAAGAAGAAGGTGGCTTCAAAGCGAGAGCCGAAGTAGTTAAAGAAGAGTCTGGTTATAAGATGGTCGTCTATGATAACAATGGCGAATATGTGACCGAGAAAGAATTTCCTGGTAAGTCAGTTCATTATGTCGAAAGCGCAGCCGAGAATTGGGCTTTAGGATTTCAGGTGCTAAATGGCTAATGTTCCAGGCATAAGTGGAAACACATATGGTCTATCTGTTAAGATAAACGGTGAATCATATGTTAAGATTGGTGATGAAACTATAACTACAGATCCCAAAGAAGTGAGTCTTTTTGTCATGGCATATAGAATGGGCAGAGATCACAAGAAAACAGAAATCAGGAACGCACTAAGCATATGAAAGAATTAAACTCCGAATTTATTATGAATGAAATACAAAGTCTTATCGGCGGCGGCGTTACGTATATCGATGCTATTGTGGAGTTTGCAGAGCGCAATCAGATCGAAATCGAAGTGGTCGGCGAAATTATACGAAGGTCTCCCATACTCAAAGCAAAGGTTCACGTTGAAGCCGAAGAGTTGAATATGGTAGACAAAGTTACGAGGTTACCAGTTTGATGGCAGCAGACAAGTTATACAGCACAAAAGACGCTTATGACTTATACATCTATTATCTGGCGATGAAGAGACACTTTACTACCAGTTATGACTTCTTCAAATATAATGGTAAAGTGAACGCCTCATCAATGGCGTTTGAAAATCGCAAAGATAAGTTTCAGTTCTATAAGCTATCTAAGCATAAAAACGCAGAAGAATTAATACTAGCAAACCTGCTAGTGTCACCAAAATCTTGGGTTGGTGATTTGCTTGAACCAAAAGCTGAAGAAATATATTTAGATTGGAAAAAGCGAAAACAGTCCTTGACATATCAGTTCAAATCTGATATAGTTAACCTTGATGATGACGATTACAACATGAACTTCTATGTTGAGAATGGTCAGCATCCAAAGCTTCTAAAGCTTTACAACATGAAGAGGGTAAGCCTAGAGTCACTAGTGATTCTATGTGAACTTTCTAAATGCACGAAATATTGGGAGAAGAATATCTCTGACCAGATAGTTTTCCCTGATATAAATAACCTTGTCAAGAAATATCGACCATTTTTACAGTATGATAAAGACAAAATGAGGAAAATACTACTTGACAAATACAACGAAATATAGTAATATAACGTTTCACAAACCGCAATAAATCGTTCATACAAGGAGATACGATATGACTTCATCTTTTGCAGCACTTAAGCAATCACGCACATCCAGCTTCGACAAGCTAAATTCACAGCTTCAGAAACTAGATAACAACACCTCAAATAATCGAAATGATGACTACTGGAAACTCGAAGTAGATAAAGCTGGTAACGGCTATGCTATTATTCGCTTCCTACCTGCACCGTCAGGCGAAGACCTTCCATTCGTTCGTGTATTCGACCATGGCTTTCAAGGCCCAGGCGGCTGGTATATTGAAAACTCTTTGACTACTATTGGTCAAGATGATCCAGTGTCTGAGTATAACTCACAGCTATGGAATTCTGGTGTAGATGCAAACAAAGACATCGCACGGAAACAGAAGCGCCGTCTTTCATATCATGCAAATATCTATGTCGTGAAAGATCCTGCCAATCCACAGAACGAAGGCAAAGTCTTCAAGTATAAGTTTGGTAAGAAAATTTTCGATAAGCTAAATGCTTCTATGAACCCAGAGTTTGAAGATGAGACTCCACTTAACCCATTTGATTTTTGGGAAGGTGCGAACTTCAAACTAAAAGCACGTAATGGCGATGGTGGGTATCGCACATACGAGCCTTCGTCTTTCGATACGCCTAGCGTATTGTTAGATGATGATGAAAAGCTAGAAAGTGTTTGGAAGTCCCAACACTCTCTACAAGAAATCATCGAACCTAAAAACTTCAAGTCTTATAATGAGTTGAAAGCAAAACTCTACAAAGTATTGGGACTTGATGGCAGTCAACACGCACCCACGACGACTGCCGAGGACGATGAGCCGGAGATGGACTTCACTCCTAAGTTTAAGGAGCGTTCAGCTCCGACTATGGATGAGGCTCCATCTCCACAGCTTGCAGAGTCTTCGTTCTCTTCATCGACAAATGATGATGACGACCTAGATTTCTTCAAGTCTTTAGCAGACGATTAATAAGATAGTCTAGCTAAAAAACAAAAGGGGGCTTCGGCCCCCTTTTTCTTATACTGCGGCTGGATCAGGCCCAACTCTCGGTCGTGATGGTGATACGTAAGTAGTCGTTGTTTGTCTGCTACTATTATCAACATTGTTGCCGCTATTAGATACAAGATTATTATTAGACGGTCTTGCACTTGCTGATGCTGCAGAGTTAACTGCCGCCATGCCAGTCAAATAGCTTTGTGCTTTTGGATTGTCAAGCGGAATAACAGCTTCTTGTCCGTGTAGCATTACTGGTGAGCCTTCACCCGCATCAATGATGCCGCCTACGTTCATTTGAGGTAGAGATGCTAACTCTTCTTGTAGTTCTGCAATGATTGCTTCACGTGACTTACCACGCCAGTTTCTTTCGTCACCGCCAGCAATCTCGGCTTGTTGATTTGCAATCTCTTCTTCGATACTTGCTCTTTGCTCTGCCACGTTTTCTGGACGCATCCAAGATGGTAGCATTGAAGTAAGTGATGCTTTGATATCATCAAACGATGGTAAGAAGTCTAGCATATTAGCGAACAACTCTTTGATTTTATCAAAAGCCATACCGACCAAATCACCGATTGACCACTCACTTGCTTCTTTCAATGCATCTGAAGTTTCATCAAATCCAAGCAAGCCTGCGAACCAAGAACCAATGCTACCAAACACTTTGATTGCAATATTGGTTGGTAGAAATGCTAAGTTGATTGCTGACTTGATTACATCACCAGCACTATCAAATGAGAATAGACCTTTTAACCAGTCAAGTGCGGCTGCAGCTCCATCGCTAACAATCTGCATGATGTTTGGTCTATTTTGGAATTCGGTAAGTGCTGCTCTACGTCTTTCAAGTTCTGCTTCTTGTTCTGCAACAAGTGCATCTCTTTCGTCACGTCCAAGAACTTCAAGGCCTCGCTTCTCAAGATTTATTTCTGCTCCACGAACATCGTTTAGACCGTTGACTGTGCGATTAGCAAGATTAACGGAGCCATCATCCCCAACAGCGACAGCATCGGCATTTCTTGTGTTTCTAACAAGACGTTCTTGTTGTTCAACTTGTGCTTCTAAATCGTCTCCACCGTCTCCACCAAAGCCAAATATTCCTTTGACAAATCCTATCGCATTATCAACAACACCACTAATGAAGTCTTTGATACTAAACTCTGGTAACTCAAAGCCTGCTAGTGAGAATGCACCCCTAACAAGACCGATAACAGCATCTAATGGCGCAGTGATGATACCAAAGAAGCCGTCAAAGATACGACCAATTCCATCTAATGCTTTTGTCCCATCTAGTGTGAAGATGCCTACAATTAAATCTTTGATCCCATGAAGCGGTTCGAAGATAGCACCAACTAATTGACTAAACGTATCTGCAAATGAGAATTGTCTTAGTGCTTGTGATGCATTATCAAATCCAAAGAATCCTAGAACCCATGCGATTGCATCTTTTACAAGGTCAAGTGGTCCAAAGATAAGAGAGTTGAAGAAACCAGTCATAGCACCTTCAAACGCACCAGTAAGACCATCCGACAAGAAGCCATCGATTGTGCCTTTGATTGTATCATATAGTGTGATGATAATTGCAATCGGTGCAAATATTTTACCGACAATCTTACTCACAGCTTTAAATGCATTAGCAAAGAGACTAAACTTAGACGCTAGACTAGCACCTGTTTTAACACCGTCAACAACTCTACCCACAACTCCAGAAATATAGCCACCAACTAGTTTAAAAGCATCAACGAATAGATCGGTAACATTCTTTACTCTAGTGAATACGGTTGTTATGACTTTGGATAATTGACTGTTACCACTCACGCCCGAAAAAAGACCACGTATAGACTTAGTTACATTCGCTAAGGCATTTGTAAAAGCCGTTCTTATTGACGTGAATCTCTCGGTTATCGATTGCGTTAACAAGTCAATATTCATAGCAATAGCAAGACGCATACCACGAAGATTTCTTGTTAATGCGTTTACTATTGATGTTGGAGTCAGTGCTTTTGCAAATGCTTTAATTGCTGTTATTTGACCAGCAATCATACCAGCTACTGCACCAAGAAGCCCAGCAATACCTAAAGGAACTAGACCTAGCCCTGCGGGTGTTCCAGGATCAACTGACTCTTGTTGGGTGTCTGGCACATCGTCTGCACCACCACCTGCAGGAGTAAACCCGCCTCCAGTTCTCATAGCACGTGCCATGTCACCTAGAGCATCACTCAACATAGATTGAATTGAAGTCAATAGATTGTTTGTAACGTCTATCTTATCAGAGATTATGACATTGCCATCAATGACTGCTTTTAATGAATTCTTTCCATTGCGGTCAAGTTGGCCTTCCCTACGGATTCGATCCGTAAGGCTTGCTATCTCTTCTCTAATACTATCATCGGCCATTTACTTACCTGCTGTTTTGTCTTGCTTTTTCTTTTTCGGTTTCTAGATAGTCAACTAGCATATTAAAGTAAATGTCACGTTCAAAGGGGATAAGGTTTTCTATCTCACTTATTTGGTATTTATGATGTTGAGCCAACCCGAATACCATCTTATAATATATTACAAGATTAATATGGCTCAACGCTAGAGAAAAAAAGTTTCCGTTCCCTCGGCTACGAAAGTCTTTTCAACACCATCTTTATTTGTATACTTGTGTTCATAACGCATCTTTGGCGCACCATCAAAGAAATCTTTCATCTTCGATATAACTTCCGCATTAAGTGAATCCAAGAATTCGTTAACTTCTTGCTGAGAGAATTCGTGTAGTTTATATACTTGGTCGCCTTCGACAACACTATCGATACATCCGACCATAACGTCAAACATCTCTGATTGTGACATCGTATCTGCCGAGAACTTCATTGCATAATCAATCGATGGATATTTCATTTTTAACGAAATATTATCTGATATGTCGATAACATCTTTATGATTCTCACCACGCACGATTTTAATATTGTCGATATCAATATTGACTTCAATTTCTTCTTGCGTGTCAGGATCTTTAATCTTAATGTCTAGTTCGTTACTTACCGAACGTGAACGTAGATTCAGTAGAATGTATTCAAGGTCAAACACGGCCAGTTTTTCAATGTCATAGTTTTGAAGACAATTGCCTAGCACTTGTTTGATTGAAGTAACAACCTGTGTTTGCTCTTTCGACTCTTGTGCGATAAGAAGAATCTTTTCTTCTTTCACAGTGAATGGACGAAACTTTACTTTTTCGCCAGTCGAAGGAACGGTCAATTCGAATAACGGTTGGTCTATCTTAGGTAATGGCATTATATACTCCTATAATGTAAAAATAATTTAGAATGAGAAGAAATTGCGTAATCTTGAACTAATTCCAGAATAGACCGCATCTACTCTATTCTGAAAGCTTGCTTGTAATCCACTTCTTGCTGAGTTGATAACATCATTGAAAGGGTTTCTAGGATCGAATTGGTCACCACGACCAACCCAGCCTGATGGACCTCTTACGGATGATGCACCAATACCACCAGCCATCGATCCTGCTTCCGATCCAGTTACAGTCATTTCATCGTATGCAAATGTTACTGGTAGCAATAGAACTTCGGCTTGATTTTCCCAAGCGGTTGTAATTTGACCAACTGTTGTTGGGAATGCATTGTCAAAACGATATTCGTAGAACTTATCTTCAAGTGTGTTAGAATAAATCTTAATGTCGATAACAGCAGCGTATTCATCTTTGTATCCAAACTCATATGGACGTGTGCCGTTTGATGCAACACTTTCGCCACCAGAAGTCACATCATAGTTGACAACTTTTTGCATCCATCTATGATAGAACTTGAGAACGTCAAAGTTGCTATCGACCATGAATACAAGATTCAATGGGCCATAGTCAAACGTAGTTGGTCTTTGTTCTGCTGGACCGATACCACGTGGGCGAAACGGTGTTGTTGCAACAGTGAAGTCTGGAATGTCTGCTGTGCGACACAAGAATTGTAAATCGGATGTAGCCATCTGACCAGTTACGTCACCATCTGGAACGGTAATCTTTGCAACAAAGAGATTGCTCTGTGCTAGACCGAGTTCATTTATTTTTGAGTTGAATTCGTTTACGTTAAACGCCATTATGGTGATCCTTGAATCGCTTTTCTTGAGTCTGCGAAAACTGTTGCTTTACTTGCGCCTTGGAATCTTTCAAGAGGCATGAACAATGCAATATCCCACTCACTAGGATATATATACATGAATCTACTGACTAGTTGTGAAGTGAGATAGTGCTTTACACAAGGCTTGAAATATCTAAATCTTGCGGCTTGACTTAAAATGTTATAGTTGATACGGAGTCTTGTAGTCTCATCGTATCTATCATTATTTGACGTTTCATACAAAGCATCCATTAGCTTTGCACGATATTGTAAAGGCAGATAGTGCATGTTGATTCCCATGAACCCGCCCTTTACTTTTTTGTATGGGAAGACTAATGGGAATCTATCAAAGTATGGTAGTTTTTGTTTATGCTTTGCATCGTAATAAAACATATACATTTGACCGATCAACGGACGTGCCGTCAATCGATCTGCATCACTACGCATTAGCTTGCCTTCGTTCACTCTACCGTATTGACGTGCAGTGTCACGATACCATTCACGTGCTTTTTGTTCACGTGCTGGTATCTGCCCTGAGCGGACACCTTTTGTTAATACTTCATCAAATAATGTGGCTGCCATTTTACTTCATTTGCTCTTCTGCTTCTGCAACGTCTTCGGCTGAAACAACACCTTCAGCGATTAGACGTTTGCGATTTTCCATATGCTGTGCTTGAACTTCTTCTTTACTACCACCGAAGTAAGGCACACAATGACCTTCTTCAATCATAATATCAGTGACAAGTCTACCGTCGCCAGCTTCAAAGTCACCAAGAATACGTCCAAACTTACCCTTCATATCTTCGCCAGACTTATCTTCTGTTGTGATAAGCACAGCGTCTTTTTCTAGTAGAGCCTTTAATCTATTTTTAGCTGCTAGACCAAACACCTTTTCTACTTTGTCGCTTGTGCGTGATTCTGGTGTGTCAATGCCCATAATACGAACACGTTCATCACTCAACCAAACACCAAATCCCAAATCAATGTCAACATCAACTGTGTCGCCGTCAACTACATTGACTAATCTTACGTTATACTTATTCTGAATCTTTTGCATTCTTATTTAATCCCTAAGTGGTCCTCATGCATAATCTGGAACTTCCACCCACGGTCTTTACAAAACTCTTCAGCCGCTTCCCATTTCGCTTGGTTTATACCCCAAGTTTTTACTTCGTTAATATACCTTCGACTCATCTGACCCGTCTTCGTCTTTATCTTAGACATATCAGGCGGCATAGTTTGAGCCTTCGGTTTCACCTCTATGAGGATTGTTTCTTTCTTACCATACTTATTTATCTGTTTCACAACAAAGTCTGGAAAGTATCTGTGATACCTACCGTCAATCGGAGACTTATACGGTATGATTAATTCTTCACTACCCCATTCGATTACGTTTGGGTGCATGTCCAAATATCTCATTAATTTAAATTCCCACCCAGAGCGATAAATAATATTAGTCGGGTCACCCATGTATTTCTTTGCGTTTCGTGGTTTAAAGCGACCTTGATAATACTTCGGCATGACGAAAACGACCCTGTTGTGTGCATATAAATAATGATACTAGTATTTATAAAGGATCCACAAATGGCTTACGGCGCAAGCAACCTACCATCTGCTGTAATTCAGAGAAATCAAAGCAGATCAAACTTCTCAAGTTACCAGTATCCGTCTATTCTTAACGGACATAACATCGTGCTTATGTTTAAGACATATGACTACAATGCAAGTGGTAGTGGCACAGTTCAGCAAAGCGCAGTTTCTGATACTGCAGCGAGTGTTGTATTGCCTTTGCCTAGTAACTTAGAAGACACGTATTCCGTCAAAGTTGGTCCTTACGAGATGGGTGCTTCTGGTGCTTTGGCTGCCGATGCTTTTACAGGTCAAGGGCGTGATGCTATTATGAGTTCACTTCGTGGTGCTACCGAGGGAGGCGCACAAGATGCCGCTCAAGGTGGTGTTGCTAATCTACTCAATAACATGCAATCCGCTGCAGCCTTCGCAGGACGTAATGTGTTAGACGAACTACCCGTTGGTGGTGTCGCTGGTGCCGTTGACTTGGTGTCAGGCACAGCGGTTAACCCACACGTTGCTCTTAAGTTTGATGGTGTAGACTTGAAGACACATAACTTTGAATGGGGGTTATCTCCACGTAATGAAGCAGAAGCCGCAAACATTAAAAAGTTAATTAACTATATTCGTAGTCGTATGCTACCAGAATATGGTAACGCAACTGGCGAGAACGGATCAGCGATTGACCGTGCATTGCTTAAGTATCCAGACTTGGTTTACATCTTCTTCATGGGCGTTGACCAGAGTTACTTCTATTACTTCAAGCCATGTATGATTAACAGCTTTACTGCTAACTATACTCCAAATGGTGTTGCGTTGAACCGTGGTGGTCGTCCAGCATTCGTTAACATTCGAATGACGCTTACCGAAGCAAGAATTCATACACGTGAAGACGTAAACTTAGGATAATCAAATGCCAGAGTATTTTAGACATTTTCCACAAGTCAAACATAGTGGCCGAGACGTAACAGACATTACAAAACGTGTTGCGTTCTTTGACCGTGTTGCTACTGACCCACGTGTCTTTTTACCATACACAGTTGAAGAAGGCATGAGAGCAGAAGATGTTGCGTATTACTACTATGACGATCCAGGATTTGTCTGGCTAATATATCTCGCAAATAATATTGTTGATCCTTATCTCGAATGGCCACTTACTCAAGTAAATCTTGAAGGTCATATTGAAGAAAAGTATTTGTATTCTTGCGCTGAATGTGCTATTAATACTACAAGCGTTTTCGATGAAGTTAAGACAAAGTTCCTATTGCTTATCGATGCCAGAAACAAAAAACATTTGACAAGTGAAGTTGCTTTATATGATTCTTCTTACGAAGAAGTATGGAATTATATTGATATAAACATTAATGATACGTATCTTCAAGGTTTGTTAACAGCGTATTATGAAGCAATAGATGATGCTAATATCTCATACGATATTAAAACAATTACAGACGTTTCTTCTATTACATCTGCGCTTAATCTAACATCATTGTTTGGTGATATACCTGAAGCATTGCGAAGAATCCTTGTTCGTATTCCAAATAAGAACATTCTTAAGAAAGAATTTAATGTTTTACAATGGAGTCGTTCAGCGAGTTCACAAGTAAGAAACATCGTGTATTACGAAAACGTTGAAGACCCAGAAATTAAAATTAGCGTTGATACATACAACGTAAATACAAGCGAAGATGTGTTAGACCAAAACTTTGTTGCAAATGATTGGAACCCAGTTCGTGTATATGGATATGAGTTTCAATTGAATGAAGATAAAAGACACATATTCTTAATTGATAGAGTATTTAAGAATAGAACCTTAAGTGAATTGAAGAGTTTAATGGCAAATGGCTAGTTATAGAATTGCACCTGCAGGCACGTATGAACTTCTAAGTTTCAAAATCATTGACTTGTTAGATCCAAGTCGTGAGGTTGAACTTAAGAAGATTGTCGCTTCGTGGGATTTGGTTGAATCGATTAAGAGCGGGTCTATCAAAGGCTCGGCTAAAATCTTTGATTCAAAAGGATTGTTTTACAACTTTCCGCTTCGTGGTCAAGAGATTATTGAAGTAAAATATAGTGACTTTAAATACGAAGAGAAGACGCATAGATTCATGCTCTACTCTGTAACTGACGTGCAACCCGCTAAAAAGACTGACGATAACAATTTACAAATCGTTCTTAACTTTGTATCGTTTGGTAAGTGGTGGTCAGAAAGATTTAAAGTCACACGTTGCTTTGCAGAAGGTAGCGAAGGCGCACGTAGATATCTGCCAATTAGTGAGCAAGTTGAAACTCTATTTGAAGAGTATTACACCGACAAGGGTCGTGGCACTGACAAAGAGATTGTGATACACGAAACTGAAGGTGAGCAAAAAATCATCATTCCAAATATGACGCCCGAAGAAGCAATGCATTTGTTTTCACGTAAGTCATATACAGCGAACGAATTCTATTCAAACAATTATAGATTCTTTGAAAATAGAGACAAGTATTACTTTGTCAATATGGAAGAGCATATGTATTTTGCTGAACCAACTCAGCTATTCATTTATGCTTCCGCACCAAAAGACGATTCGCCAGAGGGTGAATTGAAAAAGATGCAAAGTATTATCAATTTAAACTTTGGCGAGACTGTCAACACATTAGATATCCTTCGCAATGGTGGCTACAATCGTAGACTACGTGAAGTTGATATTATGAATAGACAAATTCTTGATAATGAATATGAGCATGTTGATGAGTGGGAAAACTTCGAGTATCCAGATTTAAGCGAAAAGAAGAAGTTACCACACTCAGATGAAATGATTAGAACACACTTTAATAAGTTTCATGATACATATGTGTTTAAAGATTACCCAGCGCCAGATGAGCCAAATGCGTCAGGTCTAAGACCCAAGACGTATTATAGCGATATCTATCCGCACAAAGGTGCTACACTATTTCACTATAATCAATCACAAATTGAAATACAAATCTATGGCACAAACGAAGTTGTTGCAGGTGATGTAATTAAACTAGAGTTGCCACAGTTTAAAGTCAAGGGTGAAATTGATACCGAGCGTTCTGGTTTCTATTTAGTTGAGAGTATTGTGAACGACTTCTTTGAAAACATTTATACGCAAACACTCACACTTTCAAAAGGTGTGCAGTTAGACGAATACAAATCGAATTAGGATATATTATGTTTAATGCAGATAAAAATATAACACCCCACTGGTATGTAGGCGAAGTTGTAGATAAAGACGATCCGACTAATACGGGTCGTATTAAGATTCGTGCATTTGGTGTTCACACAGACGATCCATTCGTTTCGACAAATGATAAAGATGAGTTGAATCAAGTCGAAGACCAAGACTTACCGTGGGCTTTTGTAATCAATGGTGCGTATGGTAAAATACACGCAGTGCCAGAAGTTGGTGAATGGGTATTTGGATTCTTTGCAGATGGGCGTGACTGTCAGCACCCGTTTGTGATGGGAACAATCTATGGCATGAATACGAATGACTTGGGGTCTGCGCCAGTGCCAAGGGACGATCCTAACAATAACATTCCTGCGCCTGTGCCACCTACTCCAAGAGATGCACCGCCAGCACAAACAACTGAAGCATTGATTACTAGTGCAGCAGAACTTGAGAATGACCCAGAGTTTCAAGCTAAACTTGCCGAAATGCAAGAGAAGTATCCTGGTCTACAAAAAGAACAACTCTATGCTATCATCAATGGCGAGAGTGCGTTCAACACTGCGGCACGAAATGCCGAGACAGATGCATCTGGATTGTTTCAGTTTATTCCAAGCACTGCACAAGGTCTTGGTCACACTACAGCAGAAATTCGTAACATGAGTGCGGCACAACAGCTTGATGTATACGATAAGTATTTAGAACGAGCTGGCTATCGTGGTGGCGACTTGGGTATCATTCAAGCTGCGCCTGCTTACTATGGCCGTGACGATAACTTTGAAGTATATGGACCCGGCACAAGAGCGTATGAGTTGAATCCTGGTTGGCGTGGAAACGATGGTCGCATTACTGTCGGTAGTATCAATAATTACTATAATAGAAATTGGGGACTTGCGTAATGCCTAAAGTATCACAAGACTACGTTGAAAATTTTGGTAAAGTTCCTACGTCTCCTTGGATGAGCGGTGAGCAAGCACACAAGACATCGGCCGCTATCAACGGAGCAGGAAATAACACAAGCATTAAGTTACCAAATGATGTAACATATGATGAGCCAAGTATCGTAGCACCGACAAGAAGTATGAATACTATCGTGTTCTCTTCTAAGTCTGGTGGCAACTCTATTGTTGTTAATGACGAAGGTGAAGGTGGCGAAGGCTACATGCTTATCACACATAGAAGTGGTAGTGTAGTTCAAATCGATGCTGATGGAACTGTGCTTATCAAAAGTTTTGGTGATACACACAACAACACAGAAGGTCTACACTACCAACGCTCAGAGGGCGATACGAATCAAAGTATTGGCGGTGAGTGGAACGTCATGGTAGAAGGCGGTAGCGGTAATGTCTATATTCAAGGTGACTTGAATGTTGAAGCTGAAAACGTAAACTTCACTGCACGTGGTAAGTATACGATTAATGCAGGCGAAGGTATTATCATGCGAGGTGCTAAGTTCATGCTAGAATCTCATAGTGATAACTTTGACGTGCTTGCAAAGAATATTAAGCTAGGATCAACTGAAACATTCTCAATCAAATCAGGCACCGACATTCTATTCTCTACTGGCACAAACTTCCACGTGAGTTCGGTTGAAGCATTTAACTTACAGTCGGGAACTAAAATAAATACTATTGCGGGTGAACAGATGCTAATCACAACACCAGCGTTTGATGTTCTTGCCGAAGACTCAATCAAACTAGGCTCTGGTGGCACTATTGATTATGGTGCAAGCGGTGAGATTAAAGTTGGCGCAGGCGGCAATCTTCGTCTATCTGGCTCGAATGCGTATATATATGGCGGCACTACTCATATTGATAACATCGTTCAACTTGCAAACGGTGGTGCAAGTTCGGTGAGTGCATCGGAACCAGCAGAAGCAGGTGAAGCAAGTGTGGCTACATCGCCATCATTTGTTGAGTTACCAGATCCACCGGCACGTAGACCTGCAACGTCAACTAAAGAAGGCGTAACACAAGTTCAACCAAGAACAGGTAGCATCTCTTCACGTAATGTAGATGATACTGAATAGGATAAACGACAATGGTTTGTAGAGCAACAACACTTGCTAGTATATACGGAGATGGATTATTAAAAGGCGAAACGTCTTTTGATGATGCTATTGCTTCGTTTACTGACCTAATCAATAGTGAAAGAAATCCAGAAGAAGCGTTTGATAGAAATGCTTTATTTGGATTGACGTTGACTTTAAACAATGTATTACCAAAGATTGACTTAAGTAATTACCCGACTTTGCAAAGTAGAGTTGGTCAAAGCGGATTTACTCAAATAGAAATCGCTGACTTCATTAATCAATCTGGTTATTCTTTCGACCAAGTAAACTTTATTGCTACGGACTATAATAATGCAGTCACTGGCATCAATACAAACAACAGCACAACTGGCGGATCGTCAACGGGAATAAGTTCACCAACACCTGTTGCTGGTCCAGTAACTGGTTATACCATTGGTGATGTTGCGTCAAACTTTCAAGGCACGTTAGTAGATAATAACGTTAGCGGTAACTTTCAAACTGGTGGTTCGTTTACTGGACAAATCACAGTAGAAAACTCTGGTCCATTTAATGGCACAGACGGATTAGGTAATCTCGTTTCAGGCACATTCTTTGTTGGCGTTAGACCAGTATCAGTGGGCCCACTAGGACCATATACAATATACCCTAGCAATACAACTACTGGCGGTATTCTTGACTTACTAAATCAATTAGACTTTTATCTAAACGAAAACATCGGCTCTTCTATTAGTGCAGGTATCTGTGCTATGGTGAACAACCCATTCGGTCAATTGCAAGAAGTCTTTGCACAAATTGAAGCGATTGTAGAAGCGATTGCGGCTTTCTTAAGCGACCCTCTTGGTTTCTTACTAGGCGCAATTGGTGGTCTTGTCAATAAACTAAATGCACTTGCTTCAACACTCAAAGGCATTGTAGATAGCTTAGTCAATTCTCTCATTAATCAAGTTAAGAATGTTATCAATCAGGTCACAAGCTTCGTTCAAAACATTGAACAGAATGCGCAAGATATGTTTAAGAAGATGGCAGAGAAAGTTCGCAATGTTCAGAACTTCTTTAATGATGCTACTATTGATAAAATAAAAGAAAAGATTCAAAAGTTTGTAGATGATGCTGGCGCACAATTCGAAGACTTGACACCAGAAGCATTGGCACTATTGCTATTTCGCTTTTGTCAATTCTCTGAGATGCTACAAACGTTCATGCAACGTCCAATGCAAGCCGTAAGAAAGTTTGCGACAGATGTTGACTATCAAGTTAAATTATTAGAGAGTGCTTCATCTGAGCAAACGCAACAAATGGTTGCTGCTGGCGCAACTCGCTTCACAGACACTGCTATTCGTGATTCTCAAAGGCGTCTTCGTAGTCGTGTAAATAGAAGAGCCGAGAGTAGACGTAGCAATACTGGCGGAGGCGGAGGCGGGACTTCACCTGGCGCACCACCGCCACCAGATCCGCAAGTGTATATCTCAAACAATGAATTGTCTGAGAGCGAAAGACAAGAGTTACTAAATCTAGGACCAGAAGGCACAAAGGCATTTGGGTTCATGGATTCTGTTAAGAACATGGGTAAGAGTGTAAGCGATGCTGGCGATAACGATGGGTTTGCAAGAATTGATCCTAACGTATTTGTTAAATTAACTATTGTATCTAGACGTATGGGTAAGAAGTTTAATCTCAACTCTGGATATCGTTCGCCAGAATATAATAGCCGTATTGGTGGCGCAAAACGTTCTATGCACATGACGGGTAAAGCAATTGACGTAAGCACAAGAGGTTGGTCAACAGAAGAGAAAGCCGAGTTCATTAGACTTGTATCACAAGAAGGATTCTTGGGCATCGGAACATACAATACGTTCATTCACATCGACATTGGTTCACGTAGATTCTGGACTAAAGGCGAGACAAGATTTAATGATTATCTTGCTATGCATAGTCGTGACCAGTTTAGACGTGGTGCTGCATAAAGCATAAATAAAGTAAAAGAAGAGAGTTCTCATGGCGGTTACACCGATCACAGTTAAGCGAGAGTTATACGCAGATTTTCACAAAGACTTTACCGAAAATCCCGTTAACTTCGACTTAGCAAGAAAGATTAATGAAGAGGCTGTAAAAGAGTCTATCAGGAATCTCATCCTAACGGATCGAGGCGAGAGGCCTTTTCAACCCAAACTCGGATCAAATATTCGTGCAGTTCTATTTGATACGGTAACTCCTGCTATTACTGAAACTGTTCGTGAGATGATTAGCGATACCATTCGTAACTATGAACCAAGAGCAAACTTAATTAGTGTTGACGTAAGCGGCGATGTAGACACCAACTCTATTAAGGCAACCATCATTTTCAACGTAATAAATAGTGAAGAACCAATTACATTGGAAGCCACGTTAAATAGGGTAAGATAATGGCAGATAACAACTCATTCAGTAATCTTGACTTTGAACAAGTTAAAGAAAATCTCAGAACATATTTAAGTTCTCAAAGTCAGTTTAAAGACTATGACTTCGAGGGTTCGAACATGTCTGTGCTAATTGACTTACTAGCATACAATACGTTTAATCATAACGTATATAATAACATGATGTTCTCAGAGATGTTTATAGACTCAGTTCAATTGCGTGAGAATGCCCTATCACGTGCAAAAGAACTTAACTATACGCCACGCTCTATTCAATCGTCAATGGCTAAGATTGATATTGACTTCAATACAAGAAACACTTCACCATCTGTTATCGCAATCCCTAAAGGTTCACGCTTCACTGCAGTGTGTGGTAAGCAAACATTCACATTTGCGACTGATCGTGCATACAATGTAAAGCCAGTAGACGGCACATACTCAATTCGTGGCATGACTGTATACGAAGGTCGCACAGTGAGTGAGTTCTACACAATAGATGATAGCGTGAAACAAAACTTTATCATCAATAATAAAAATGCCGATATATCAAGTGTTCGTGTGTATGTTCGTGCAAACTCAAGCGCCAGCACACCTAAAGTAGAATACTTCAAGCGTGAAGATATCTTTGGTGTTGAGCGAGAGGATGAAATCTTCTATGCAAGCACATTCTTTAGTGAGCAATATCAAATCGAATTTGGACGTGATAGATTCGGTCGTCAGCCAAAGAACGGTGAAGTAATCGAAATCGAATATCGTGTTACAAAAGGTAGTGCGGCAAACGGTGCTTCTAACTTTACACCAATTGGTAATATCGGCGGCCAGATTCCTAATATCGTAAACACGCCAGTTGGTATGAATGGTGCAGAGCAAGAGACTATTGAAGACATCAAGTTCTTTGCTCCGAAATCTATTCAAGTGCAAGAACGTGCTGTCACAAAGAACGATTACGAAATTCTATTAAAGCAAGCATTCCCAAATATCGAAACTATCTCGGTTTATGGTGGCGATGAAGTTGATCCGCCACGCTATGGTAAAGTAATTATCTCGGTTGACGTGCTTGGCTCTGATGGTGCTGGCGAAGATGAAATTCGTTCATACCGTGAATTCATTCAGGACAAGACACCGCTTACAATTGAGCCAATCTTTGTGCCTGCTAAGTTCATGTATGTAGACCTTGAGTTGGCTGTCACGTTTGACCAGAAGCTAACATCAAAGTCTTCTCCTGGTATTGAAACTGTTGTAAGAGATGCAATCACAAGCTTTAGTTCAAACTCGTTAAATAAGTTTAACATCACAATGCGCCAGTCACGTTTGTCGGCTGCTATTGATTCTTCTGACATAGCGATTCTTTCGACAGATATCATTGCTAAACCAATTATCGAATATGTTCCAGTAATTGGTGATATTGCAAGCCCAACGTTTGACTTCCAAACAGAACTAGTTAAGCCATATCGCTTGAACGAGACGCTCGGCTTTACTAACTACAAACCAACAATCACATCTACCGTTTTCTCAATTGATAACACACCAGTTACATTGATTGATAATGGAAACGGTTCCATTCACGCCGTGACTGCAAACACATCTACAATAGAAATCTATAAAAGAAATGTTGCATTCGTTGACTATGTGAGTGGTAAGATTAGAGTTAACAATCTAAACGTATCTGACTTTGTAGGCAATGCAATTAAGATAATTGCAAACACAAAGGCAAAAGATATTAAAGGACCAAAGGACAGAATTATAGCACTACGTGATTCTGATGTAAGAGTAACGGTTAATACGGTGAGTTAAGCATGGCTGTAAGATTACCACTATCACCAGTAAGAGAGAATATCGCATCTGACATTCCAAGTCAGTTTCCCGCTATCTATAGAGAGGATGGCGCTCTTTATGTTGACTTCGTTAAAACTTACTATGAGTGGCTAGACGAACAACCTGGCGACACAAGAGAAGCGTTTCTTGTCAAAGACATTGACACAACGTTTGGCGAGTTCCTTGTTTACTACAAAAACACATATCTAAATGACTTACCCTTCACGGACGAAGAAAGCGTCCGTTTTGCTATTAAGCACATCCAAGATTTGTATCGTAGAAAAGGTAGCGAAGAATCACTACGTCTCTTCTTTAGATTATTCTTTGACGAAGAGATTGAAGTCTTTTACCCCTCGTATGCAATGCTTCGTGCATCTGACTCTATTTGGAAAATTCAACGCTACTTAGAGTTAAAGCCAGTATTATCAACAGAAGATTATCCTATTAAAAAGGGCGATAGAATCTTTGGTGATAACTCTAGTGCAGAAGCATACGTAGACGAAGTTGTTTTTAGAAACTTCCGAGGCGCACTTACGCCAATTGCTTTCTTATCAAACATCTATGGCGAGTTCGTTTCTGATGATGGTCTTACTGCACGTAGACGTGTCAATGGCGAAAACGTAACAATCAAACTCGGTCGTCCAATCTATGGTAGCATAGATTCTATTTCTGTCAAGCGTGAAAAGCGTGAACCAGATAACTTTGTTGGCGACAAATTAAAAATCGTTTCTCAAAAGTTTGGATTCGAAGCGAAAGGTGTTGTTAACGAAATCGCTGAAACAACAACTGGTATCATTGACTTCTTTATTGAAGACGGTGGTTGGGGCTATGCGACAGACAACAATGAGAATGAAACACTAGTCACAAATCAAGTAATAATGATTAACCCTAAAGGTAATCCTATCAACTTCACAGACTTTGATGAAGTGTTAGTGCTTGATGCTGCTATTACAAACACAAGACCAAACGATACGACTGTTTACACTGATACAGTAAGTGGCTATGGACGTGTCAACTGGATTGAAGAAGACACTAATGTAATTCATTTAATTACAACAGCTAACTCTGCGTTTGACAATCTCAACTCATTCGAACCATTTGAAGTTGATGCAGTGTTTGGTAAAGTTGATTTAGACTGGACTCAAATCGAATCAGACTTAGATGACATCGTTGCTGGCACAGTGACATCTGGCCCAATCTATAACTTCTGGAATGAGACTGCTGGTGGCAACCCAAGAGGCGATGTAACAGACAACGGTTCAATCACACAATTAGACATTGACAACATTGTAAACTATAGTAACGATGTTCCGATTGTGAGTGCAATTGAAGATAGAATCAAAACGCATATTGTTGACTTTGTTAAATTCAATGTAAACAAACCAACCGTTGTTAATACGACAGTGCGTGATAGATATCTTACGATTGCTCAAAGCGACACTCATAAAATTATTCTAACAAGAACCTATAACGACACTGCTGATTATAACATCACAACTGTTGATGATACAGAAACTATTAGAATTATTACGGACCCTGTTGGCGACTTCATTAACACTAGCTTAGACGCAAGTGATTATGATATGTCTGGTTCACAGTTTACTAATGTTAATCTTAATACAACATTCGAAGACGCATTCATCACAAAGCCACTAACTATTGGTGCAATCAACGGCATTGGTATTATTGATGATGGCTTTGACTACACGTTTGACGTTAAATCAAAAGTAATTCAGCAAGAAATTTTGGGTTATGATATCTATGATGTTGGAATCCAATTTGATAGAAACGACTTTGTTCTTATCCCAGGCGATGTTATCATACAAGAAAGACAAGTGAATTCTTTGTTGTTCCAAGCGAATGTTGATAACAATGATCCAGAAACACCAACCGATGCTTCTGATGACACTTATTATGTTCGTGCTGAATACATAAGAACGGATGGCGCATATCACTACTTTAGAATGAAAAGCTTCTTTGGCTTTGACGATGACCATACTGTTAGCATTCAAAATAACAACTACACTATTGTTGATATTAAGAAAGATTACACTTCAAAGCGTATGGGCGAGAATGCCGATATTCCTGGTGAAGCGTTCTTTGCATCTGGACAAATATCGAAAATCAAAGTAGTCGAAAGTGGCTATCGCTATCGCAACGGTGAGACTGTTGATATTATCAACGTAGAGCCTTTCCATTATATCAACGGTGTTAAAGTAGACAACCCTAAGTATAATACGAAAGTGGCCGAAGCTGTAATCACAACAAAAGGCACTGGCTTCTTAGAGGGTCGTTGGTTGACACCGACTTCGTTCATTAGTGATGAAGGTAAAGTTCTACAAGACAATGACTACTACCAAGAATACTCATACGATGTTTCATCTTTGATTAAAGCAAATCGTTATGAAGAATTGTTGAGAGAAAAAATTAGTGTTGCAGGCACGAAACTCTTCTCTTCGACACTCATAAATAGTTTAAACAACTTTGAGCCAATTGCGGATGTAGCTATGGAAATCTATAACTTAACAACTCCAGAGATCGAAGCTGAAGGTCAACCTTCTGCGAATACATACGTGTCTACTCAATCTGGCGAAGACCTCGTTGCAGTTATTGCAGAACTAGATGAAACCGCATCTGCTACAATCACGCAAGACATAAACGATTAATAAGGCATTAGAATGGCAAAGATTATCACAGAAAATTTTAGAGTTGAAGTAGCAAACGAACTTTTCAAGTCTTTCTTCAATCGTAATGAAGAAGTTGCTACCAACTTTGAAACTGCCTTTAACATTTACAATGTTAATAATAGCGCAGGACTTTCAGATCAAATTATTTCTGATGCTAGTAATATTGCACTTGCTGAACTAGATCAGTTGCGTCCAGAAAATCATTATTACATTTTCGGATCAAGCGTAGATAGAGATAATGATATCGACAACACTCAAGCTGAAAAGCGAGAGTTTCAACGCCGTGTTATCTTTGGTAACAAAATCGGTGAACGTGATATCAAGTATATCTTTGACTTAAATAATTGGGTAAGTGGCACAATCTACGATCAGTTTGATGACGAAACAGACTTGACAAACTCTAACTTTTATGTTACAGTATTAGATGGAAGCTATGGCGAAGGCGCATATAAAGTATTCAAATGTCTTCGTAACAATTCTCGTGGACCATCTACATCACGTCCAGCTACGGATAGTGAACTAGTTGATGCTAACTATGAATTACAATTGCCAGACGGATATGTTTGGAAATACATGTTCGAAGTTCCTGCTACAGAATATACAATCTATGCAACAACAACTGGTTTGCCTTACGTAGAAAACGTTGAAGTCAAAAACTCTGCGGTAGAGAACATTTCGAATATTGAGATTGAACAAACACAATCTGCTCTATTCTCTGATTACACATTGGGTAATGCCTATATGAATAGTGTAATCGAAGACGATACAAGTATCAATCAATATCGTATTGAAGTTGTAACAACGATTGCACCAAGAAGCGTTGAAGATGCATATAAGAATATGATTCTTCGCTTTACAAATACTGGTGACATCTATACAATCGTAGGCTCTGCGATTCCAGACTTACCTGACCTTGATGTAACAGAAAATCGTAGATTGTATCTATATGTGCAATCAGAGTCAACTCTAATCAATGAGTATGACCAAGGCGCAACCGTTGCAGTATCACCAAAGATTAACATTTCTAAATCTGGTGGAACACAAGCAACTGCATATGGTGTTCTAAACACACAGGGCACATTAACAAGTGTTGAATTCATCAATAAGGGAACGGATTACAAGTTTGCGGCAGCAGCTCTTGTATTACCACCGACACTTGAAACACAAAGACAACAAGCAGGTGATGAGTATGTCGATACAGTTCTTCGTGTAATCCCGTCTCCACGTAATGGACACGGTAGCGATCCTATCAACGAACTGTTCATGTCGAAGCTTGCTATTATCACTAACTTCTATAGCGATTCTGGTCGTAACACACCACACTACAACTTTTACACAAAAGTCGGCATTGTAAAGAATCCTGTTTTTAGTGATGGGTTATTTCATAACACAATCGACAATAGAATGGTTATGACAGCGACTGGTAATGTCACAAGCACAATCGTTGCTGTTGATAGCATCGTTTCACAAGTCGTAGATAGCGAAACGATAACTGGTAGAATTCACGAAATATCATATGATATTGATACGAACACATCTACCATCTATCTAGTAGACTATGCAGGTGCCTTTGCTGGCACATTCACAACTGGAGAAGTGACTGTTAAGACTTCGGCAACTGCTGAGGACTCTTCCGTAATAACTATAAATAATGTTACACCAGGCAATTACGTAACATATTCTGGAGACTTACTACACTTCATTGACTTTGAGCAAGTTGAGCGTAGCCCAGATAGAAAAGAAAAAATAAAGTTCGTCTTCGACTTCTAAGGAAAGTGAATATAAATGAGCATTAATACAGACTTAAACGTTGATCCATATTTTGACGATTTTGATGCTGACAAGCAGTATCACAGAATTCTGTTCAAGCCAGCACGTGCGGTTCAAGCACGTGAACTTACACAGATGCAAACTATTTTGCAAAATCAGATTGAGCGTTTTGGATCAAACATCTACAAAGATGGGACAATCGTAACTGGTATTAACATTACGACACGCACAGACTTGTTCTATGTTAAGCTAGTTGACCAAGAAAACTTCACTGACCCAGAAGCATATAAGCAGACCGAAGACGAAAGATTCGAACTGGTTGGTGCATCGTCTGGTCTAAGAGCCGAGATTGTCGAAGCGTCTAACGGCTTTCAAACACGTGACCCAGACTTAAAAACTTTCTACATTCGCTATAAAAACTCTGCTCAAGTTAATGGCGAAGAAGTCAAGCAGTTCATTGCAGGTGAAACACTAAGCATTCGTAACATTTTAGACCAAGAAGTTCTATCGGTTAATGTTGCAACAACTCTCAACGGAGACCACGTTGGTAGCTCATACGGCGTGTCTGTTGATGAAGGTGTGATTTTCCAAAAAGGTCATTTCATCTATGTTGAACCGCAAACGACAATCGTTTCAAAATATACTCAAAGGCCAACTAACTCTTCTGTTGGCTTTGAGATTACTGAGTCTTTAATTAACTCTGGCATCGATCAGACATTACTTGACCCAGCTTCTGGTTATAACAACGAAAATGCACCTGGTGCAGATCGTCTACAACTTAAGCCAACACTTGTTTCTTATCTAAGTAATAACGCACCAGATGATTTCTTTGCGCTCATTCGCTTTGACCGTGGGCAAGCAATTAACATTCGTGACGTAACCCAGTTTAACTCTATTAACGAAACAATGGCTCGCCGCACTTATGATGAGAGCGGTAACTACGTTGCACGTGGCATGAAAGTAAATGTCAGAAAAGAACAAGAATTAGACGAAAATAATAATTCAGTAATCAACACATATGCAGTTGTTGGTGCTGGTAAAGCATATTCATTCGGACAAGAAGTTAATCTATTAGCAAATAGATATCTAAAACTTAGCCCTTCAACGAATACTATCATTAAGAACAACCAAGGCTTTGGTGTAAACTATCAAGCATACTTTGGTTACGATAATACCGATGCAAACACAATGAACAACTTTGTGCTTGACGGTTCTCGTTATACATTGTTTGATGAGAATGGTGACGGTATCGGAACGTGTTCTATTCGTAACATCACGCCAGATAGAATTTATGTTTATGCTATCATTAAATCTGCAAACGAATTAAACACTGCTGTATCAAGAATCGGCTTATCATATGCTACCGCTACTCCTGTCACTACAACTTTAGTAGGCTCGACAAAGGGTTCTTATATCATTGACATTGGTAACAGAAGTCTTAAAACAATTTCAGACGTTTCATTCACACGCAGAAAGCGTATTGCACTCGACAACGTAAGTTCTGTTACACTTGACAACACTGATACTTATACAGTATTAACAACGGACAATATGGTTGCTATTGATGCTGGTAACAGCTTTGTTGAAGTCACATCTATCACATCAACTGGCGATGGCGTTCAAGTTGCATTTGCAAGCCCAGTGGCATTCTTGTATCATGATGTATTAGAATCACAATCACTGCCTGATACGCTTTCGCAAATCAACGTATACATGAAGTCTTCAATCAACGCTGCTGGTAAAGCGGCACTTGGTCTACCGAACGTAGTAAATCTACTCGAAGTGTTCACACTTGTTGACCAAGACGATGGCTCTGGTAACACCACTCAGGTTCCAGATGTAAATGTAACATCACAGTTTAGACTAGTTCGTAATCAAAAAGATTCGTATTACGGTCTTTCGTATCTACAGCTTAAGTCTGGCGAAGCACAAGGCTTTGACTCAAACACGCCACTTCGCATTCGTGTAACTGCTCTACGTAGAACTTCAACATCTGGTAATGGTTATATTACAGCCGATAGTTATTTAAATGTTGACAAAGAACTAGTTGCATCTTATACTCAAAGAGACGGCACACCAATCGACTTGTTTAGTGCGATGGACTTTAGACCATATGCACAACCAGGCATTGCGTATGCAGTTGGCTCTGCGGCTCCTCCAACAGCAAGTGAGCCTTCGCTAACATTCGTTTCAAATACGAAGATGCCTCCAGATCAGACAACAATCGTTGCTGACTTAGAAAACTATCTTGACCGTCGTGATGTTGTTGCGATTGACCGTCTAGGTAAGTTTAGAATCATTGAAGGTGCATCAGCCGAGAATCCAGTTCTACCAAATACGACAAACGTAATGGCTCTATCTGAGTTGTTTGTTCCTGGTGGCGAGATTATTAAACTTGATGGGCCGAACCCACTAAACACTAAATCAGTTTCTACTCCGGGCTACACAATGTCCGAGATTGAAAAGATTGATAAGACAGTTAAGCGTCTAAGAGAAACTGTGTCTCTAACTCTACTAGAGATGGACACTCAAAATCTTCTTATCACGGATGCAAACGGTAATGAAAGATTTAAGAATGGCATCATTGTCGATTCATTCAAAAATCTAGACATTGCAGAAGTAACTGATCCTCAATATAGAACAGCTATTGATAAGACATATACAGTTGGCACACCTGCCGTAACGCAGTTCCCAATTGACATGACATATCAATCTGGTCAGAACGTAAGTTCTTCAAATGCAAATACTACGTTTGCAAATGTTATTACGCTTCAACCAGAAAATGAAACTGGAACAATCTTCTTAGAACAGCAATATGCTACAAACTTCCGTAACGCTGCTTCTAACCAGTATGGCTTCAAAGGTCGTGCAATCATCTCGCCACAATATGATAGTGGCTATAACGTTGTTGATAACCCAGCAGTAAATATTGATGTTGACATCGCAACACCTTTGCTAGACTTAGTTGACAACATTCAAGAGTTTGTTCCGTTAACACGTAGTTCTTCTTCAAGCACTTCATCACGTAACTCGGTTCGTGTTGCGGGCGGAACACGTGTAACAACTTCGAGCCGCACCACAACAGTAACTAACACACTCGAAGGCACTGCAGATACTGAAGCAACAGACATTGTTGCTGGTGACTTTATCACAGACTTTGAATTTAGACCATACATGCAGTCAAGAGAAGTTCGTGTTCTAATCACTGGCCTAAGACCAAATACAATTCACTCTTTCTTCTTTGATGAGAATAACGTTAACGAACATGTTGTAGGTGGCACAAACGGTCTTGTAACAAATGCCAATGGCACACAAACGTATGACGTGACTGCTATTAACCCATTAGTTCAAAGTCGCACTCCAGATACGAATGGTAACTACGTTGGTATCACTTCTGACTCAAACGGTGTTCTTACAGCTATCTTTACGATTCCAGAAGAAACATTCTTTGTAGGTGAAACGGAACTTCTTATCGCAGACGTTGACCAGTTCGACAGTTTCAATAGTGGTAGAACATCATATGCAAGATCAGTGTATCGTGCATACAACTTCGGTGTGAACAAAACAGAGTTGTCGTTTACAACACGTAGCGTTGACTTCGATGTTGAAACAAACGTAACAACATCTACAAACACATCTTCACGCTTTATTGCGGATCCGCC
>ENA-OUOG01000337-OUOG01000337.1-marine-metagenome-genome-assembly--contig:-NODE-337-length-62916-cov-4.832524_pt1 | contig 62916 bp, 40 predicted proteins | sample MGYA00248635_ERZ508505 | MGnify/ENA primary metagenome ERZ508505 (study PRJEB26176, sample SAMN06267871) | marine metagenome | isolation source: Saanich Inlet, British Columbia, Canada | place: Pacific... | reverse complement strand
CTCGTTCGCATGCCGGCCCTTCCCTTCGTCCTGGACGGCGACACGCTGCTTTCGAACCCCGTCCTCTTCGCCGTGGCGTCCCCCGCCCTCGGCGATGAAGGCCAAATCGCAAACTTCCACGACATCGTCGAAGTCGACTGGACCTTGGCCGAACGGATCCGCCGCATCCTCCCTTGGATCCTGGCCGCCCTCGCCCTCGCAGGACTGGCATGGGCCGCCTTGCGGTGGTGGAAAAACCGGGAACGCCAAGCCGACCGCCCGTCCAACGAGCCCGAGAAACCGCGCGAACCCGCCCACGTCATCGCGCTCCGGACGCTGCGGGAGATTCAAGAACGCGCGGTTTGGAAACAAGGCAACCCGAAGGGCCACCAATCCGCCATCAGCCTCGCGTTGCGGACCTACCTCGAAGACCGCTTCGACGTGCCCGCCCTTGAACAAACCACGAGCGAAATCGCGCGCACCCTGCGCTCGGTCGCCATCGATCCGGACCTGCGCCGCCAATTCGTCGAAGTGCTCGAACTCGCCGACCTCGTCAAGTTCGCGAAGTACCGCGGCGACGCGGCGGAACACGAGCGCGCGGTGCGCCGGGCCATCGAACTCGTTGAACGCACCCGCCCCGCGGCGGACGAAACCCCATCGGCCTCATGAAACGGTTGATGTGGTCCCTCCTCCCCCACGCCATCGCTCTGCTTGCCGGGGCTTCGGGCATGGCTTACGCCAGCAAGCACTTCGAACTGGCCATGCCGTGGGGCCTTGCCTTCGCTGCGTTGGCCGTTGCTTTGGTGGGCTTGCGGGCATGGCGGTTGGCCACCGGCCGTTTTCCCTCCGCGATGCTGAATTTACCGGCGGAACGCGGGGTGGGCAGCCGGATGTTGCACGCCGTGACGGAGTTGCCATTTGCGCTGCGGGGGTTGGCCTTGTTGCTGCTGGCGGCGGCGGCGGCGCGCCCCCAGAGTTCGTCGAGCATCGAGGATTTGACCCGAGAAGGCATCGACATCGTGCTGGCCCTCGACCTCAGTGCTTCCATGCTCAGCAAGGATTTCGATCCCGACCGGCTCGAAGCTTCGAAAGAAGTGGCCTCGCAATTCGTGGAATCGCGGCCCGACGACCGCATCGGCGTGGTGGCTTACGAAGGCGAAGCGTTCACCCAAGTGCCCCTGACGACCGACCAACGCGTGGTGATGAACGGCATCGAGTCGCTCGAAACCGGTTTGCTCACTGGCGGAACGGCCATCGGGATGGGGCTCGCCACTGCGGTGACGCGCCTCCGCGATTCCGAGGCAGAAAGCAAGGTCATCATCCTGCTGACGGATGGGGTGAACAACTCCGGATCCATCGAACCCATCGACGCCGCACAGCTCGCGAAGCTCAACAACATCCGCGTGTACACCATCGGCGTCGGAACCATCGGCAAGGCCCGGAGTCCCGTGGCGAAGAACGGCAACCGCTACCGCTACGATTGGGTCGAGGTAAAAATCGACGAGGACGTGCTCAAGACCATCGCCCGGGAGACCGGCGGACGCTACTTCCGCGCCACGAACGAGGACAAGCTCGCCGCCATCTACGACGAGATCGACGAGCTCGAAAAAACCCGGTTCAACGTGCTGAGGTACAACCAAAAAACCGAAGAGTTCTTGCCCTTCGCCCTCCTCGCGGCCTTGGCCTTGGTCGCTGAATTCCTGTGTCGAACCCTCTTCATCCGCAGCATCGCATGAACGCTCCTTCTGCCTTCCGGACTTACCCGATTGCGGTGGCGCTGATTTTGGCGGAATTGGCGTTCTGGGCACTGCTCATTGCGGCTTGGGTGACCGTTCAGCGGGTAGCTCCCAACGTGCAACTTGAGCACGAAACGTGGGGGTGGATGCTGGCGTCGCTGCCGGTGATGTTGGTGCTGTTCTTGCTGCACTTGGAATGGAAGCGTCGGGCGATGGACCGGCTGATGGACAGCAAGTTGATTCCGGACTTTATGCCGCGGTTGCGGCCGGGGCGGGATGGCTGGCGATTCCTGGTTTGGCGCTTTGCGATGGCCGCGGTGTTGCTCGGGATTTTGGACCCAAAAGTGGGGGCCAAACTCAAGGAAATCACCACCGAAGGAGTGGACGTGATGGTCGCGCTCGACGTGTCGAACAGCATGATGGCGGAGGACGTGGGCATGGACCGATTGGGCCTGGCAAAACGCACCATTGAGCGGCTCATCAACCAACTGGACGGCGACCGGCTGGGGTTGGTGGTCTTTGCGGGTGAAGCGTATGTGCAATGCCCCATCACCACGGATTACGGGGCGATGAAGCTGTTCCTGGATCAGGTATCGTGCGACCTCGTGGCCACGCAGGGAACGGCCATCGGCCGGGCCATCGAAACGTGCGCGGAGGCGTTTGACGAGGAATCCACGGCGAGCCGGGTCATCTTGGTGATGACGGATGGGGAAAACCACGAAGACGACGCGGAGGATGCTGCAAAAAAGGCGCGATCGAATGGCATCGAAGTGCACACCATCGGCATGGGGTCGCTGGAGGGCGCGCCCATTCCCCTGTTTGACCGATACGGCCACGCCCGAGGCTTCAAGAGCGACGCGGATGGCAAGCCCGTGGTGACGGCGTTGAACGAGAGCATGCTCATCGGCATCGCGAATGCGGGTGGGGGCACGTTCACGCTCGCCGGAAAGGGCTTCGTCGACTTGAACCCCGTGCGGTCGGCCTTGGACCAACTGGAGCAGCAGGAGGTCGCGCAGATTGCGTATACGGATTTTGAGCACCGCGCTTCGTGGTTCTTCTTCGCTGCGATGGTGCTGTTGTTCGGCGAAGCGGTCATCAATGCAGGCCAAACCGGACGTCATCCCAAACCCGTCGCCCGATGAACACCCCACCACTCCTCCCCCGACTCGTCGCGGTGCTGCTGCTGGGCTCCGCGTGCGTTGCGGCCTCCGCGCAATCCGACCTCGACGCGAAGGCGGCCATCTTGGACGGCATCGACGCCTACCGGGCGAACACGGGCGCCGCGGACAGCCTGTTCGCCCTCGGCACCACCCATTCGGAACTGGCGGCCGTCGCGGAGTACAACCTCGGACGCGCCTTCGTCCAATCGGGCGACACCGCCCGCGCCCAATCGGCCTTCCGAAAGGCCATCGGGTCCACCGAAGACCGCGCTTTGAAGTCGTCCGCGTGGCACAATTTGGGGAACCTGAGTTTGCAGCAGAGCGAGCTCAGTCCTGCCATTCAAGCGTACAAGCAGGCGCTGCGGGAAAACCCTGAGAATGAGGAGGCGCGGTACAATTTGGCCTACGCCATGCGGCTTGCGCAGCAGCAGCAGGACCAAAATCAAGACCAGCAGCAGGACCAGGACCAGGACCAGCAGGACCAAAATCAGGACGATCAGCAAAACCAGGACCAGCAGGACCAAGACAGCGAGCAACAGCAGGACGAGCAGCAAGGCGACGGCGAGCAACAACAGGACGAGCAGCAGGGCCAAGACAGCGAGCAACAGCAGGACGAGCAGCAAGGCGACGGCGAGCAACAGCAGGACGAGCAGCAGGGCCAAGACGGCGAGCAACAGCAGGACGAGCAGCAAGGCGACCAGCAACAGGAAAGCGAGGCGGAAGACGGCGAGGGCCAGCAAGGCGAACAGCCTCAGCAGCAACCAGTCGAAGGCCAAATTTCCCCCGAAGACATGGAGCGAATCCTGGAGAGTTTGGAACGCAACGAAGCGGCCATTCAAGCCAAATTGCAGCAGCAACGAAACGGCGGTGAACGGCGAACCATTGAAAAGGACTGGTGATGACGCACGAAATGAATTGGATGCGAATCGGATGGCTTTGGATCGCACTGATCGGAAGTTTCGGCACTTGGGCCCAGGAGGCGTCAGCGGAATTGACCGTGGACCGGAGCACCGTCTTGCGCGGGGAATCCGTCCAACTGACGTTCACCTTCAACAATTGCGACGCCAACATCACCGTGCCCGCAATCGCCGGCTTGAAATACGCCTATGGCCCGGCGAAGGGCAACAACGTCACGTTCGGCAACGGTCGACGGTCCAGCCAGTCCATGTACACGTACACGTACGTGGTGACGGCTGAAAACGATGTGCAAGTCCCCTCCTATTCCATCCAGACGAACAAGGGAACCTTCCAAACAGACGCCTTCACCATTCGCGTTAAAAAACCGGGAAACAGCGCTTCCAACAGGGGGGCTTCGGCGGTGCTCGATCGGGAAGTGGCCATGGTCATCGACCTCTCCAAGCGCAACGTCGTGGTGGGCGAGCCCGTTGTGGCCACGTTGCAGATTTATTCCCAAATGTCCGGTTTGGATGTGCGCGATTATTCCATTCCAGAGTTCACCGGGTTTTGGAAGGAATCTGTGGACTTGCCCAACCCGAGTTTCGAACCGCGGTTGCTCAACGGCCGACGCATTCAGGTGGCGACCGTGGGGAAATTTGTGCTGTTTCCGCAACAAACCGGGGAACTGACCATCGACGGATTCGAGCTCACCGGCTACGTGCGCACGTCGTTTTTCAATGGCCGGAACGTGGCCGCGGCGGCTGATCCCGTCACCGTTCGCGTCAGCCCGCTGCCTGCTCCCGTTCCAGCCGCACACCTCGGAGCGTTTAAGCGGCTCGACGTGGAGCTGAAAGCCTCCGAATTGGAATTCGAAGCGAACCAAGCCTTCACGGTCGACATCGCATTCAAGGGGAACGGCAACCTCAAGTTCCTGCGCGAGCCCCAATGGGAATGGCCGCGCGATTTTGAGGTGTTCGATCCCGAGGTGAAAGACCGCATCAGCATTGAAGATGTGGGCGAAGTCGGGAGCCGCACGTTCCATTACGTCATCATCCCCCGAACCACCGGAACCTTCAACGTGCCGGAGCTTCGCGTGAGTTGGTACGATGCGGCCCGGGGCGAGCACGTGGAACGCCAACTCGGAGGCGAATCGTTGACGGTTACGGCCGGCAATGGAACGCCGTCGGCCACCTTGTCCTACAATTCCAAGTCCGACATCCAAATCCTGAACCAAGACATTCGGTACATCCAGCTCGAAGCGGACCGATTCGTTCCGCTCAGTGCCGGCGGTTGGATGAAGGCCGGTTTGGCCTCGGGACTGTCCATCGGACCGTTGCAGTGGCTGTTGCTGTGGGCCCTCCGCCGCCGCAAAGACGCTGAAGCGCGCGACATCAAAGGCACGCGCAAGCGCCAAGCCAAATCCCGCATCCGCAAAGAACTCCGCGAAGCCCAAAAATCCATCGACAACCCGGCCGCCTTTCACGTGGCCCTCGGTCACGGCCTCGAAGCGTACCTCATCGCCAAGCTCGGGTGGAGCCAAAGCCAGTACACGCGCACCGGCGCACTGACGGCCCTTGCTCAAGCCGCCCCGACCACCCAGCCGGAATGGCAGTCCTTGCTTGAAGCGCTGGACCTCGCGCGCTATGCCCCCGGCAGCACCGCACCACCGCAAACCCTGTACGATCAAGCCGTGAACCTCGTCGAACGCACCGAAAAGGAATGGAAATCATGAAACAGCTCGGGATGATCGCCTTGATGCTCGTCCTCGCGAACGCTGCGGCCGCGAGCACGGTGGAGGACTGCGAGGCGCAATTTGAGGCGGGAAACGCCGCGTATGAGGCGGGTTCGTTTGCCGAAGCGGCGGAGGCGTACGAAGCGGTGTTGGCGGAGTGCCGGAGCTTTGAGGCGGAGTACAATTTGGCCAATGCGAGCTTCAAACTGGGCCAAATCGGACGCAGCATCCTCCACTACGAGCGCGCCCTGCAACTCGACCCGAACAACGACGACGCGCGTGCCAACCTTCAACTCGCCAACACGAAAGTGACCGACCGCATCGAACCGTTGCCCACGCAGGGATTGCGGGACTTGTGGGAACGCGTGGTGGCGAAGGGGCGTTTGGGATTCTGGTCGGTGACGTTGCTGGTGTTGTGGCTCGGGGGATTCGGGGCGCTCTCGTGGCGGCTGTTGGCCCGCGAAGAAGCCATGCGGCGCATCGCCACCACCATGGCTGCGGTCCTGCTCGCCCTGAGCGTGGGCGCAGGGTTCCTCTTTTCCGCAACGCTCCACCGCGATGACATGAGCCATGAAGCGGTCATCCTCACCCCGACTGCAGAAATCCGCAACGCACCCCAAACGACCAACAGCTTGGTGCTGTTCATCCTACACGAAGGCACGAAGGGGCGCATCCTCTCCCGGACGTCCGATTGGATTGAGCTCGAATTCGCCAACGGAAGCGTCGGTTGGGTGGCCGCCGGACAGGTCGCCGAAGTTTAAGGTCGCGCGACCTGCACGGACGCTGAGCGGCGCACGCCATTTCGGTCGTAGCCGACCAGCCAGTAGACGCCCGCTGGCAGGTTCGCAGCAGGCACGTGGACCTGACCGAGGCCATCCGCTTGCCACGTGCTGACGGTTTGGCCCACGCCGTTGATGAGCCGAACCAAATGGGTCGCCCACCATCCGCTGGACGTGAACTGGTCGCGGGCGGGGTTCGGGAAAACCGCAATCGGCGCCGACTCCTGCTGCCCCTCCACGTTTGCACCGCTGGCCAAATCGTACAACACGATGTCATCCAACGCCGCCTCCACCAGCGAACCGCCGTCCAAGTTCTCCCCTATGGTCGTGCTGTCCGAGGCGATGAACCGCATCACGAATTCGTCCGAAGGCTCGATCCAATCCGCCACCCGGAAGGCATTCCTGCGCCAGGACAAATCCTGCTGCAACGTGTTCTCCAGGTACGTCCACGACGCCCCCCCATCGTTCGACAACTGCACTTGCCACCAATCACTCCGCGGGTTTGCCCCCGAGTACGGCGCATTGCAGTACCAACGCCAATATGCAATCACGGGCTCCTCATACGGCGTCAAGTCGATGACCGGAGATTGCAACGTGGTGTGGCCCGCATCCACATCGTTCGCGCCGACGCTGCCGCCCACCGGGTTCACCCCCGTCACGAAAGCAAAGCCCGCGAGTCCGAACGAATGGTCCATGTTGGGGGCCGCTATGGTCGAGGGGTCCCCCGGTTCGCCGAAGGAGCCGACGGGAATCGCCTCTTCCCACTGTCCCGTGGTGGCGTTGTCGTATCCAGGAACTCCGGTTTGCCAAAACCCGAAGTCCGAATACTCATCCGAATCGTTGATCAACAACGGTTCCACCCCCACTAGCGTGAAATGCGGCAAATTCGGGTACTCCTCCGCCGCCGCGCCCACCGGGTCGATGGCCGACAACCCACCGAAGTCATCGGCGATGTACAGGTAATAAGACACCACCGTGCCCGCCGGCTGCGCGGGCAGCTCCGCCGTAAAGCCGTTCGCACCTTCGACCATGTCGAGCTCGGACCAAGCGCCATCGGGCGTCGTGCGGTAGCGGAGCTTCATCCCGTCGAAGTACAGGCTGTACGGAAACACGATCTCCGCGTCCCCCTCAATTTCAATCCCCGCATCCGCATCGGCGAACTCCACCGGAACGTGGTCCATCTCCGCGTAGCCGAAGATCGTGATGCCATGGAGGTCAAACCCTTCGATGATGGCCGCCGCATTCGGCGTGCCGTTCGACAAATCCGCATCGTCATCGTCCGCTTGGAGCACGTCGATGAGCACGTCGGCATAGGCTTGGCCTTCATCGCCATCTAAGGCCTCGGCCTGCAATCCCGGATAGGCATCCGCGAACAACGCCATCGTCGCCGTCCAATCTCCCCCCATCAACAAGTGCGTGTCGTACCACGCCCCGCAGATGATTTCGCCATCCGCATGCACCTCACCGACCAAGTCCTGGGGATACACCTTCGGATCCTGGTCGTAGCGCCGAATGCCCTCCTCGCTGCCCACGTTGAAGCCCTTTCCGATTTCCGCCAAATCGCCCAAGCTCATCGCCCAAAGGTCCGCGTACCCCTCTCCCATCGCACCGTTCATGAAAAAGCTTCCGTAAGTCTGGTAGAAAAAATCGTTGATGCCGTGACCGTATTCGTGCCAAACCACGTCCGCAATGAGGGAAGTCGCGTTGCAACCGCCCCCGACATCGAAGAAGTTGATGCTTTGGCCGTCGTAAAACGCATTGCACTCGCCGGCCACGTCAATGTTCGTGGGAAGCGAAAAATCCAGCGCTTCGAAGTCAGGCAGCACCTGCTTCATGTGATCGTGGATCCTGCCGACGGAACGGTATGCCGAGCGCTCCTTGACGTTTCCTAAACCCGTCAAATTGACGGTGTTGTAGCCGTCCACAAGCGTCAACGGAACCGAGGGCGTCACGCCATTGGTGAACACCGTGGACCACCGCCCTTCGAGGCTCGACTGAACGGTCAACAGCCCGGATGCGGTGGAGATGAATCCGCCGTTTTCATCCGTGTAGAGGGCGTCGCCAGGCAGGTTCAACGCGAGGTGCGGCAAGGCCAAATTCTCCACGGATTGGAACGGATACATCGGGTGAACGTCCGCATTCAGCACGCCCGAAACGCTCACCGCTGGGGGCACATCGATGCCCATCCGACGCACCACCCGCTCGGGGCGATGCCCCGTCGCCGGCATGGCCAAACGCCCCTCGATGTGGCGCACCTGGTTCGCGCGCATCAACACCTCACCGGTCAGGGCGTCGACCCAGGTCAAATAACGTTTGGGCAAGGTCCCCAACCGCCCGCTGAGCACCAACGGTTGCACCAATCGGTAATCCAACGAACCGTCCGCACGGGCTTGCGGCATCAGCACCAGCTCTTGCGACTCGGGAGCGCCCCACTCATCGAGATCCACCTCGGCCATCGCCGCTGAAAGCAGCGCGTCCGAACTCAACAGCTCGCCCTCCGGCACCGCAGCATCGCGGTACCAATCGGCGCCCCAGGACACCAGCGCCCCGTCGCGCCATTTGGTCATCAACTTACCTCCATAAACGGCGATGCCCTCCACGTGCTGGGCCGCAAACGCCCAATCGTGCTTCGCAGCCGTCTCGCGCCAGGTCCATTCCAAGTTCCCTGGCAGGCCAAATCCCGCCACCGCGCCCTCAAACGCCGCCAACTTTTCCGCCCACGTCGCCCCCTCAACCGCCCAAGCAGGACCGTACGCTCGATGCGGGAGGCCGGTGTGCCCATCCATGATGGCCTGCCAGCGCGGGCGGGCCTCCACAAAGTCGGACCAACCCGATGCCGCCCGCAACCGCGCCTGCTCGGCCTCCTCCGGCACGGTCATCGGAATGCCGCGAAAACGCAGTTCGTACGGGTCGTATTGGGACTGGGAAATCGCGGCGATCGCGAGGCAAAAGGATAGGACGAGGTAACGCATGGCAACGGTTTGGACGGGAAGTTAATTCAAAGCCACAAACGATGCAGCCCTTCTGGGCCACTTTTGCCCACCTGAACCCGCGCCCCACCAGCCACGCCCTACTCCGTGGCCACGGGAAAGGCTATGCTCCCTTCTTCGATGTTCAACTGGACCGCGTCGCCGCCCGATTCCAGCAAGAGATCGCAACTGAATTGAACCAACCGGGTGGGACGCCCCTCCCCATCGGCTTCGAACGGCGTCACCTCCAACGCTTGGAAAGTTCCCGGACCGGAGCTGCAGGCGAAACGCGAAGAATGCACCGTGCCGCTTGCGGAAATCAACGCCACCTCGAGGTACGCTCCATCCTCGACCTCCCAGTCGCATTCAAACTCGAACGAACAATCCTCCGCCGGATTTCCCGGGAACTGCCTTGTGACCATGAAATCGCCCAGCGGGCCCAGCGGATCAGCTGGCCACATGCTCACCTCATACCCCTGGGCTTGCTCCGCCAAAATCAGTTCCCCCGTGTTGATGATGGGAACTTGCCCGGGGATTTGCCACCACCACAATCCCGGTTCAGGAGCTTCGAGAACAACGGCCCCGGATTCGTGCTCAATGGAAAACGGCTCCTCATACCAATCGGTTTGGCACGCGGAACTCGGATACCACGTGATCGACGTGCTGGCGGAGCATCCTTCTTCACCGTGAACCACCTCCAAGACATTCGCGATGGACAGGTCCACGGGCAGGTCATCCTCGTCGGTGGAAATGGCGAATCCGTTCCACGTGATGCTGCTCGCGGAGGAAAACCCTTCCCATCCCACAACGGCCAATGGGCGTTCTCCGGGGCCCAACGACCAACTGCCTGGCTGCAGCGCCGATTCCAGCGACTCCTCCGTGGTTTGCCAAGCGTCAGGATGCCAATGGAATGCCAATTCCACGAAGTCCCCTTCGTTGGGAGGCAAGCTCACGGTGCACCAACTTCCGGTCGAATCCAGCCCCATGGTCATCGGCTGCTCGACCGCATTCCAATCTATCGTCATGCCCGCGACGGCTGCGGTAAACATCAAAGGCGAAGGTGCATCGCTCGGCGCAAGGCTCAAGCGTTCACAACCGATGACAGTTCCAAGAGCAGCCAGCAGCCCCATCCATTTCCACGTGCTCATTTCCATATCCACGTTGCGCGAAGCTCACCGAACGTCCGCGGAGCTCCTGAGGTTTGAATCAAGTAGTCGAAGGGGCGATCGGCCCCGAAATATCCACTCACGGCCAGGCGCAAAGCATGGTGCTCCGTCGCCGCCCAATCCGCTCCGAGTGCAAGGCGAACGCGCATCCGGCGCTCCTCTTCAAGCGTCCCCCAAACCGGCGCGCTCGCTGGCACCAGCGGTTCCCCGAGCAGTTGCGCTGCGGGCGTCATGTGGCGGGCGAGGAGCAGTTGGCATTCGACGGAAGCGACGCTGCTCCAACGGCCCGTAATGTGGCGGGTCCAATCCGCACCGATCAAGGCCCAATACGCCTCATTGCTGCTGATGCTGCGGGCTGTGTATTGGCCAAACACGCCTTGCTCCGGTCGCGCAAACCATCGGCGATCGCGCTGATCCCGAACCGCCCCTACCCGAAGAACCGGCACGCGCCAATCCGAAGACCAAGCAACGCTCACCCCTGCAAGCCAAGCGTCCACCTCTCGCCCCAAGAACGGATTCCACTTCCGCTCAACAGGACGTTCCCGGGCTTCCAGCAGCGCAGGAACGAGTTCCGCACTTCTACGCTGACCGAACAACCGCATCGGTCGCGCACCCAAGCGCTCCACTTCCCCGAGTTCGGGAAAGGCCACGAACGGGGCTTCGTCTGGTGACGCAGGCAGCAAGTCGTCCGTTGCCTGCATGACGAGGCCGCTGTAACGAGGCGCAACCGCGGGCGGCCCCACGTTGTCCGCGCCTTCGACCCGAGCTTGTGGTTCGGCTGTCGGCTCCACGGAGCCAGAGAACGAAGTCGGTTGATCGGGTGCGCCCTCCGTTTCGACCCCTGAATTCGCCCCGGATTGCTGCGAATGGGGCGGCACAACGGAAGTTCCAGAATCAAGCCGTGAAAGCACAGCGAACCCGCCCCAAAAGATCACCAACACCAACGCGCCCCAACCCGCCCAGCGACGTCGCAGAACCGCGCGGTCATGGCGCAACTCCGCCACCTCGATGACCTTCAAGGCCGCCTCCCAATCGCTCGAGCGGGGATCCAATGGGTTCGACGTGTTCATGCCAGATTCCATGTTCGGTTGATGACGTGCTGCAAGTGCTTGCGGGCTTTGCTGAAATGCCAATGGGAAGTTCCTACCGGTATACGCAAGCGCTCTGCAATTTCTTGGTGGGGGTATCCCTCAATGGCGTACAATTTAAAGACTTGTCGGGTCGTCGGGGGCAAGTCTTCCAGCCCGCGTTCCATGATGTGCATCAACTCCGCCGCCTCTCCAGGCACTTCCCAGGAGGCCTCCAAGTGCCGCAAGCTTTGCACATCCGCTTCAACGTGCCGATCCGCGTGGCGGCGTTCTTTGCGCAATTCGTCCAAAATCACGTTGCTCAGCACCTTACCCATCCACGTGCCCAGGGGCATGCTGGGATCGTATTTGGCCAAATTCAGGAAGATCTTGGCAAATCCCAGGTTGACCCATTCCAAGGCCGTTTCCCGCTGCTTCGTGAAGTTGAATGCAATGCGCATCAGGTAGGCGAAATGCTCCTCATAGAAGGCATGCTGCGCCCGGCGATCCCTTGCAAGGCATCGCTCCAACCACTCCGGCCGTTCTGATTCGCGCTTCAAGTCAACCCGATCCCGTTTAATTGGTAAAAAGAAGGAGGAATCGAGTTCCTCCTTCTTTGCACATCACAATATTCGGTCGAATTTCCTTAGCGTTGGATGACCAGGGTCTCTTGACTCCAGTTTCCGAACGCATCTTGCAAACGCAAGAGGTACGTTCCGCCCGCATATTGGGACACATCCACGGCGGTGGTGCCTTCGAATACCAGCTGACTGCGGTACAAACACCGACCGGTGATGGACCACAACTCCAAGCTCGTCGCTTCACTCGTGGCATGAACGTAGAGGCGATCGTCGGCAGGAATGGGGTAGCATTTAACCTGCATGGCTTCAGCAGGAAGCTTGGAGTTGCCTTCGTCTCCTATCGTACCCAGGTTTTCCAATTCTTCTTCCGGCCCCTTGTCCTCCCACATGCCATCGAGGTCGACATCGAGCCCATCCCAAGGCAAGTCTCCCCAACCACTGCCGTTGAGCAAGCTGTCCAACCAAGCGTAGTCGCCCGACGCAATCAGGCTGTCCAAATTCAACCCGCCATTGCCCGCTTCGATGAGCAAGCTGTCCACCCACACCTGACCGCCGTTGGCAATCCATTCATTGATCAAGCTGTCGAGCAGGTCAAATTCGTCATCCCCCGTCCAAGTAGAATCCGTCCACTCAACATCGTCCTCATCCCAATCGTCCGTCCACTCGAAGTCATCGTCATCCCAATCCCCCGTCCAAGTAGAATCCGTGAACACGAAGATGTCCTCCAACCAAGAAAAATCACCGGCCGCAATCAGGCTGTCCAAATTCAACCCGCCATTGCCCGCTTCGATCAACAAGCTGTCCATCCACACCAGACCGCCGTTGGCAATCCAGTCGTTGATCAAGCTGTCGAGCGCGTCCCCGCTGATGCCGCCGATTCCATCCAAGCTGTCCGTCCAGGTTCCTCCTGTCCAAGTGGAATCGTTCCACTCGAAGTCGCCGTCGTCGTCCCAATCGTAGTCGCCGTAGTCGTCGTCCGAATCGTCGTCGTTGTCGTCGTCCGAATCGTCATCGTTGTCGTCGTCCGAATCGTCATCGTTGTCGTCGTCCGAATCGTCGTCGTTGTCGTCGTCGTCATCCGAATCGTCGTCGTCGTCGTTGTCCCAGTCACCGGGCTCCCATCCCACAGCGCAGTCGCCTCCTTCGATGATGGTCAGTCCCATGCAATCGGCAAAGCACGCATTGGGCAGCGCAACCACTAAGCCCGGCAAGACCTCAGCACACACAGGTGGAGCATCGTCAATCGGGCAATCGCAATCATCGAAGTAGTCCTCCAAATCAGGCTGCGCCACCGCAGTGGACAAGCCGAATAGAACGGAAAGCAAGAAGTAAGTGAACTGTTTCATTGTTGCAGGTTTTGATTTGCCACCGGTTTACGCTGGCCGTTGGACAAAACTTGGCAAGAGGTCGGATTTTTTTCGACCCGGTTTGTTAACGCGTGCAAAGAAAAACGCAGACCACCTGAGTCGTCTGCGTTTTGATGAAGTGCCCCGAACGGGCCCAGTAGCTCCACTAGGACTCGAACCTAGATCTAGGGTACCGGAAACCCTTGTTCTATCCCTTGAACTATGGAGCCAAATAACAAATCGGTGCACCGAAGTGCACCGACTTTCGTGGAGAATATCGGAGTCGAACCGATGACCTCTTGCATGCCATGCAAGCGCTCTAGCCAGCTGAGCTAATCCCCCATGAATCCCCGCACTCGTTCGAACGGGGGCACAAATATACCCAAAGTTGTACAATCCGAACCCGGCTGCCGAATTTTTTCAATCCCGCAAGGGACGTCCCGGTTTCAGGGTGATGGGAATGGCCTCCGGTTGGTTCCGCTTCCAGGTGGTGAGGGTGGGCGATGGATTGGGATTTGGCCAGCGAATCCAAGCCGTTGAATCCGGTGGGGCGACGAAATCCGGGACCACCGCGAACCAATCGCCGGCCGACCGACCCGGGAGCATGGCGTACCACCAGCCGCCCACCCCGATCCACACCGAATCGGCGAACACCGCTTGGACGCGGTAGGTATCGGTCGCTCGGAGAACGTCCGCTATGCCGAGGGGGTGGTGCTCCACCCAGGCAACGAGGGGATCGTCGGATTGAGGAGGATGCGGGGTTTGGCCCAAAAGGGGGCTCACCAGCGCAAGAATCGAAAGGACTGCCGCCAATTTTCGCATGCTACATCGATCAGGTAAATGCCACCGGGCCAGCGCGATGCGTCCAGCACAGGGCCCTTCCCCGAATCAATGACCGTGCCATGGAGCGTAAACACCACGAAGGTGAATTCCTCGCAGGGCTGCCCGACCAAGCGCAGCCGACCGTTTCCGGGATTCGGAGCCAAGCGCGGCGACCCGTCGTCCGGGAGGACGGGGATGGACAAGGGCCCCACTAAATCGGTCTGAAACGCCTCAAGGTGATGGGGTCCGATGTGGTCATTGGGCGCGCGCACCACGTGGAAATTGGGATTGCCGTGCTCGGTGGATCCCACAAGCCAAACCGCGCCCACCTCATCCTCCATCATCGCCGCGGGTTCCTCCCGCTCCACCCAGCCAAAGGAGCGGCCATCGACGTAGCTGACCGCCGGGCCATAGCGCGAAAACAACATGTCGCCTTCGCCCAAACCGAAGACCTCAGAACGGTACAGCACGTTTAACTCCGGCGCATTCCACCGGATGTCGCGCACTTGTGCCGGATTCGAAAGGGTCCACATCTCCGGATCTGCAACGCCCGACGTGTCCCACCGTGCAATGTGGGCCGTAGGAGTGGACGTTCCGTCGCCGCCCGTCAAACCCAGGTACACCATGGAGTCGACCACGGACAACGCGTTCACCTCCACAAGCCCCCCAGAAACGTCCGGAACATCGGACCACACCACGCTGCCAACGAGGTCCGCTCGACGGAGCATGCCACGTGCCGAATCGGGGGTGGGCCGGAGGGTGGAGGCCAACCACAAGTCGCCGCCGGCCAACGTGCCTTCCACCAAGGACTCCGTGAGCCCCGGAGTTCCGAACGTGCGCTCGAACAGCACTTCATGGACACCGCCGACCCAGCGGCTTCCGAGCACGGTGGGCTGCGCGGTTCCGGAGCGGTAGTCGGTGACCCAGGTGAGCAGGGTGTCGCCTGTTTGGCCCAACGAGACGGGCAACATCCAATCGGCAGCCTCAAACGTCGATGCCCCTAGCACCTCACCGGTCTCCGCAGCCAAGCGATGCCAGTGCACGCCATATCCCGCCGCCGCCGGAAGCAACTCACGGGACACCACCACCACGCTGCCGTCCGCATCCAACACACCCGCCACCGCGGTGCCTTCAATGGGCAACACCCGATGCCAGACCACCTCCAACATCGAGTCCAAGCGCACCACCCACGGCGCCCGAACGCCCTCGGAATTCGAATCCGAATAACCGGTCACGAGGGCGTCCGTGCCCAGCGAAAGCACCGAAATCGCTCCTTCATCCGCAGCCCCGCCCAAGCTCACCATGCGGATGGTGTCAAGCTGCGCAACCAGCGGTCCCGTAAGCACCGCACTGACGAAAAGAAGGAGGAAGCGCTTCATGAGCGAACGGCCGCGTGAACCGCTTGAAGGCGGCGGAACAAATCGGGAACCCGGTCCAACTGCAACATGTTCGCCCCGTCAGAAAGGGCCTCGGAAGGACGCGGGTGGGTTTCGATGAAGACGCCCTGGGCACCGGCGGCCACGGCTGCCGAAGCGATGGTCGAAATGAGTTCGGGGCGGCCTCCCGTCACCCCGGACCCTTGGTTCGGCTGCTGCAAACTGTGCGTCACGTCGGCGATGACCGGCGCGAAGTTGCGCATGACCGGGAAGCTGCGCATGTCCACCACGAGGTCCTGGTAGCCGAGCATCGTTCCGCGCTCGGTGACCCAGGCTTTCGGGTTGCCCGCTTGGTGCACCTTGTCCACGGCGAATTGCATCGATTCGGGGGCGAGGAACTGGCCTTTTTTGATGTTCACGATTTTACCGGTGGCTGCGGCGGCGACAAGGAGGTCGGTTTGGCGGCAGAGGAAGGCTGGGATTTGGAGCACGTCCACGTATTCGGCGGCGAGAGCGGCTTCGTCGGCTGCGTGGATGTCCGTGATCACGGGGACGTTGAACGTTTCGCGGACCTTGCGCAGGATGGTGAGCGCGGCTTCATCGCCGATGCCCGTGAAGCTGTCGCCGCGGGAGCGGTTCGCCTTGCGGTAGGAGCCTTTGAAAATGAGGGGCAAGCCCAAATCCCCGCACCACTTCACCAGCTGTTCCGCGATTTCCATCACCACGCCCTCGCCCTCCACGGCACATGGTCCCGCGATGATTTGCAGCGCGTCGCCAGCGGTCCAGCCGGCGGATTCCATTTGGGTTGCATTCATGGGACAAATTTGGCACAAACCGCCCAACGCCCCGCCACTCCTCACAAATTTCTGCTCCACACCACGGACGCACCCCGCCCCAATCCGTTGGCGCTCACGCTCCCAACCGGATCGTCCCAAACCACCGCCCACCGGCCGCTCGTCGTCCCATGGGCGAGGCCGACCACCGGCCGCACCAAGCCCCAGCCGCCCGCGATGGCGCCCAGCTCCACCCCCCACTCCGCGCTCGGCGACCACTGAACGCGCACGTCCAGGCGAGGCCGCGGCATCCAGCCACCCCAGGTCACCGCCGCTTCGCCTCCCCACCCATCGGACCACGAAGTGCCCGCGCGCACCACCGCCCGGGCGGGCAGCAGCTGCCACCCCTCGCCCACACGCTTCCGCGCCCACAACGCCTCCCCGAAGCCCTCTTCCTGCACGCCCTCAACGGTCCACCCCGGACCGCTCCACGGCAAGCCCGTCGTCACCAAGCCCGTATCGGCCACCACCCGTTCCCCCTCGCCATAGCGCACCACCCCGAAATCCTTCACCTCCAACGCCCACCACCGCTCCTCGCCCCATTGGTGGCGAACATCCAAGCCCAGCCCCCAGCCCGCCCGCTCCCAAAAGTCCAATTCCGCCTCCATCCCCACAGCCAGGGCATCCACGCCCTCGCTCACATAAAACGCCCCCGAACCGATCGCCCCGTCCGCGCCCCACGCCGCCTGGTATAGCCCCACGTCCACAAACGACGTCCCTTCCGCGTTGCCGAGCCCGAAGGCCAGGCGGTTCCATTGCAGCCACTGGACGCGGGCGGGTGCGAGGTCCAGGGTTTGGCCCAAATCCGGCGCATTTCCTTGAAACACCAAACTGAACAGCCCCTCCGTCACCCCCGCCGACATCTGTCCCCGGGACGCGAGCTCCACCCGCGGCACCCGACCCGCCGGCCCGACCACCCCATGCCACGACAGCGCATGCCCCGCCGACACCCCGAGGTGCCCCTCACCCGGCACTTCCATGCGGTGGCGAATGCCCTCGATTTCAGCCGGCTCCAACAGCCCGCCCACCAAGAACGCCCGGAGGAAACCGTTCGTCAGCACATCGCTTCGGTGCATCCCCTCCACGGCGTACGACACGCCCGCGGGGTGGAACGAGCATTCCTCGACCTGTTGACCGAAGGCCGCCGTTGCGAGGCACCAAGCGCCGATGATCCACAGGGCCTTCATTCGATGACGGCTTGGATTTGGCCTTCCAAGGCGAGCTGCATCCGCACCGTTTCGAAGCCCGAAAACGGCACCGCACCATCGGTGTCCAAGTGCAATTCAATGGGCAACGTGCCCCCCTTTGCCAACCGCTCGGCATCCACCGGCAAGCGCAGCTCAATGGACTCGCTCCCCACGGGCATGGTCGCAGAAAACTCCGGTCCGGGACCGAACGCATGCGCATCGAAGCGGCCATTCACGGTCCATTCAACGGGAAAATCGTGGGTCAACCGCACCACGAGCTCGCCGACAAATCCCGGCATGGAACGCGCCTCCACGATCACCTCCTCCCGGATCACCAACCCGCTCACCCCGACGCTCAAAGGCAGTTCCAAATCCAGCGACACATAAGGCGGGTCGGAAGCCCGCAAATAATCGTGCCCTGCGGTCACGTCGCCCAACGGATTCAGCTGCAGCATCCCGTCCACTGCCACAGAAGCCGGCAATGCCCCCAGCGCCTCGAACAGGTTGGGCGTGCACGCCAACAAATCCAACTCCCAGGCATCTGCTGCAGGCGGATCGGTTGACCAATCGGCCCGCGCCAGGACCTGCTCCATCCCCATTGCGGGGTGGTCGATGGCCTCCCCCGCCAGTTCCAATGACTCGATCCAAAACGCCAAATCCGCCCCCATCATGTTGTGCACGGTCAGGTTCGCTTGAGACGGCATCGCCGAAATCGCCCCTGAAGGAAACCGCTCCGCGTCGAACAGGTCGGCGGATTCGTTCAAGTCGATGTTGATTTGGCCGAAATAGCCTTCCACGTCGGCCACCGTCAGGCCGGTGAACAGCATCTGAACGTCGATGCTGTCGGTGCCGTAAACGAGGGCCGTGTAAGGAATGTCCGCGGGGGTGCCGATGCGCAGGTTCGAGTTGATGCGGTTCACTTCCGTCCCGCTTGCGCCCGTGAAGTCGATGGTTGCGGAGGCCAAATCGATTTCGCCTTCCTCGATTTGGCTTCCCCCATCCGTCGAGGGCGGCAGCACCACGTCCAGCACCACCGGCACCCCGCCAATGGTCACGCTCGGGAAATCATACCGCAACTGCACGTAGCCATTCGTCTTGCTCCGGACGCGGTAGGCGATTTTCCCCTCCTCCAAGGTCATGCGCGTGAATTCCTGCTCAATGCCCTGGAACACAATGTCCTGCTGCTCATCGAGCAAGACCGCTCCCGGCGGCACCTCAAACGGCCCGCCCGCAAACGCCGGAGACAACACGTTTTCCACCAACGTATCCGGCAGCAGCGTCAACTCGTCCAACGGCACTTCGGCTACCTTGCCCTGAAAGCGCAAGACCCCAGGCGATCCCGAGGTCACCTCCCCCAACGTGTCGCCCAAGAATTCACTCCAGCCCCACGTGGCATCCACCAAAGGAAGCGCGATGTCCGCGTTCCAGCGCGTGGGCTCCAAGCGACATCCCGACAACCCGAGAAGAACGAGTCCACCGAGCATCCATCGCGTCATCCAAGTACCGAAGAAGTCATTCATGCATGCAGGTCCTTCCGAATGCGCCACGGCTCGAGCGCAAGGCCCACCGCCAACAGCATGAGGTGCATCCAAAGCGGAACGCTGACCCCTCGCACTGCTTGCATTCCGAGGAAGGCTACCAAAAATACAAACAAACCCGCCCGCACCCACACCCCCGTCCGACCGCGGTGAACGCGCGGGACGTAAAGCACCAAAAGCAACGGACTGGACCACAACAAATTCACATTGGCCCACAAATCGCGGTGATCGGTGAACAACCACGCCGCGGTGAGCACGACACCCACCGTTCCGGCTAGCAACAGCGGCAACCGGCTGACGAATTTCCAGCCCCGTTCGGAAATGCGGAACGCCGACAAGGCCAGCACGACCAGCGCGGCCGCCGCAGCGGATGGGCTGAACGGAACCCACGGGCCGCGGGAGAACCAGGGGCCCTGGCGCGGAACGAGCTCAACCGGTTTCGAAGCGATGGGGCGACCGTCGAGGGTCGCGGATTGGATTTGGCCTGACAACCCATCGGGGAGGAAACTCGCAAAACAAGGAGGACCGGAGTCGCCCCCCGGCCCCATCGCCCATTCCACGCCCGCTTGCGCCCACGGCCACCCCGAGAGGTAAGGCCGCAGCGCCTCCCGATACGTCGAGCCCCCCGCCGGTGCTGTGCCTCCCGGCGAACACCCGGCATCCCAGCGCTCGCCGAACACCGCCTCCATCACCGTCAGCAACCGCGTCGCGCAATTGTCATGCAGGAAGCGGTAGCGGTAGGTTCGGTTCTCAGGCAAGTGATTCCATTCGAGGTACTCCGCGAGTTGCCGCACATCCGAAGGGGCCAAATCCAAAGGCTGCTCCAACAGCCCGCGGCCCGACCTCAAGTAGCTGATCTGGAACGACCCGAAGGGCTCGCGCGAAAGGCGGTAATCGAGTTCGCCGGCAAGGAATTTGGCATAAAACCCGGGGCCAAAGGCGAACGTGCCATAATTGTATATCGCGTCCAACGGCGGTTCCACCCCCGGATCGTACACGCGCACGGCCGTGTGCCCCCACGCCGACCACAGTTCCGAACCCGGCGAGCCCGTCAGCAGCGAAATCCGGGCCTCATCCGATAAATCGCCCCCCGCAAACGCGGCAGTCCAGCTGCTCAGCAACAGCACCCACATGCCGAGCCAAGCGAACACGTCCGTGTTGGGCGAAGGGCGCTCGGGCTTGTCCGGCCAATCGACCACTCCCGTGAACGCCTCGCGCGCGGGGCCGTGAAGCCAAATCCCATCGAACCCCTCCGGATCGTGGTCAAACGTGACCTCCAGCGTCCCTCCCGGCATGTGAACCCGCCTGAACGTCGGTCCGCCCCGCCGCATGTAATCCGCCACCGCAATCGCCGTGGCCCCCGTCCCGCACGCCCGCGTTTCGGCCTCCACCCCGCGTTCAAAGGTCCGCGCCCACAACTCCGTCACGTCCGAAGCCGAATCCGCCACGAAGTTCGCGTTCGCGCCGGCCGGTGCGTGCACGGCATGCCGCCGAACCGCCCCGCCCAGTCCGTCCACGTCCAGCCCCTCCAGTACTTCCCGCCCGTCCGCCAGGAACGCCACGTGATGCGGCGACCCCGAGTCCGCGAACCAATGATCGGCAGGCGGCAACTCCACCCCCTCCGGCGCCGCGCCGAGGTGCCGCGCCGCCGCAATCGGCCGCAACTCCACCCCCGGCAAATCCCGCGACGCATCCCACCGCGCCCGATGCGCCCCGTCGCACGCCACCAACTCGGCCTCCCGGGGCGCCCAGCCCTGCTGGACCAAAAACGCAAAGCTCGCCCGGCTCCCATTCCCACAAAACGACCGCGTCCCGTCCGCATTGCAATAATCCATCTCCCACCTCGGCCACGGCCCCTCACCGGGAGCCTCCTCCCCCAACGGCCGCAGCACAATCAGTCCATCCGCTCCGATTCCGTGGTGCCGGTCGCACAACCGCGTCACCTCGTCCGGATGCAATTCGCGCGGCATCGTCCGACCGTCCACCAGGATGAAATCGTTCCCCGCGCCTTCCCATTTCCAAAAGGCAATTTGCATGGGCGCAAGGTAGCCATCCGGCGGTCCGTATCTTTGGCCTTGCTATGCCAAAATCCGCCCCAGCACCCGCCACCGAGGTCTCTCTCGAAACCCTGCGTTGGATGGCCACCGCCCGCTCCATGTCCGACTTGTACGAGGAGGAGGCGCGCATCACGTCGAAGTACGTGCACGCGTGCTCCCGCGGGCACGAAGCCATCCAAATCGCCACCGGCCGGCGCCTCAAGGAGCAGGATTTCCTCAGCGCCTACTACCGGGACGACAGCATCTTGCTCTCGATGGGGATGCGCCCCTACGAGCTCATGCTCCAGCTCTTCGCGAAGAAGGACGACCCGTTCAGCGGAGGCCGGACGTATTACAGCCACCCATCGCTCAACCGCCCCGGCTTCCCGCGCATTCCGCACCAAAGCAGCGCGACAGGCATGCAGGCCATCCCCGCGGCGGGCGTGGCCATGGGCGTGCAATACCGGGAGCAACACGGCCTGGCGCACGAAGTGGTGGGCGACGGCGCGCCGCCCGTGGTGGTGTGTTCCATCGGCGATGCGGCCATCACGGAGGGGGAAGTAAGCGAAGCGCTGCACATGAGCGCGCTGAAGGAATTGCCGATCATTTGGCTCGTGCAGGACAACGAATGGGACATCTCGGCGCACGCTTCGGAAATCCGGTTCGGCAGCGCCTCCACGTTGGCTGCGGCCTTCCCGCCCATTGCGCTCATCGAAGTGGACGGGGCAGACAGCGCGGCGAGCGAAGCGGCGATGGAAGAGGCGTTCCGCATCGTGCGGGAAGAGCGGCGTCCGGTGCTCGTGCACGCGCACGTGCCACTGCTGGGGCACCACACGAGCGGTGTGCGCCGGGAATGGTACCGCGACGACCTCGAGGAGCACGGGAAGCGCGATCCGCTGCCGCGGCTGTTGGCCGAGCTCGCTGAGAGCGGGGTCGAGCAGGATGAATTGGATGCCGTGCTCCGCGAGGCGCGAGCGACCGTCGAGGCCGATTACGCCGCCGCGAAGGAAGCCGAGGAGCCACGCGGAGAGGACTTGCTTGCGCATCGATTTGCTCCCACCGAAGTGACGATGGAGGTGGGCGAGCGGACGCCGGCGGGTGGTGAAGTCACGTTGATGGTGGATTGCGCGCTGCACGCCATGCAGGAGATTTTGGCCGACCACCCGGAAGCGCTGCTGTATGGGCAGGACGTGGGCGGTCGGTTGGGCGGCGTGTTCCGCGAAGCCGCGACGTTGGCCCAAAAATTCGGTGCATCCCGCGTCTTCAACACCCCCATCCAAGAAGCGTTCATCATCGGGAGCACGGCCGGGATGTCCGCGGCGGGGCTGCGTCCCATCGTGGAAGTCCAGTTCGCCGATTACCTGTGGCCCGGCCTCAACCAACTTTTCACGGAATTGAGCCGCAGTTACTTCTTGTCGAACGGGCAGTGGCCGGTGCACAGCCTGATCCGGGTGCCCATCGGGGCGTATGGAAGCGGCGGTCCGTACCACAGCTCGAGCATCGAATCGGTTTTGGCCAACATCCGTGGCATCAAGGTGGCCTACCCCTCGAACGGCGCGGACCTGAAGGGCCTGCTCAAGGCCGCTTACTACGACCCCAACCCCGTGGTCGTTCTGGAACACAAGGGGCTGTACTGGTCGAAAATTCCCGGCACGGAAGCGGCGAAGTGCGTCGAACCAGATGCCGAATACCGGGTTCCGCTCGGGAAAGGGCGGATGGCGCTCGAACACCCGGACGCCGAATTGACCATCATCGCTTACGGCCGTGGCGTGTATTGGGCGCAGGAGGCGGCGCAGGGGTTGCCCGTGGAAGTGCTGGACTTGCGGAGCATCGTACCGGTGGATTTCAACCTGATTCGGGAGCGCGTTCAAGCCACCCACCGCGTGGTCATCGTTACGGAGGAACCGGCGGAGAATGGATTCGCTCGGGCCCTCGCTGGGCGCATCGCGCACGAACTGTTCACGGAGCTCGATGCGCCCGTCGAGGTGGTCGGCTCGCTGGACACGCCCGCGATCCCGTTGAACGAAACGTTGGAGCGGTTTGTTCTTGTGAATGCCCAACGGGTGCGCGACAGCTTGATGCGGGTGCTGGAATTTTGATTGCGTACCTTCGGCGAAACGCCCCATACCTCATGCGGATTACCGTTCTTGTATTGTTGGCATTCAGCAGTTTGCTCGGGTCGAGCAAAGGACTGCACGTGCGTTACGTCGCCCATGTTCCCGAGGGCCTCTCGGAAGAGCAGTTGACCTTGATACCGGAGTATTGGGACTTGCGCATGACGGATGAGGGGTTCCGGATGGAAGAGGTCGGAGGAGCGAAGCGGGTTTGGGTGGGCACTTCGGATTCGGAGTCGTTTCACATCCTGTTCGAGCTCTTCGGTCATCGCATCGCCCTGTTGGAACCGTGCGCAGAACCGACTAGTTGGCGGAAAGGCACCGCACCCGCGCCGCCCCTTCCTCTATTCGATCCCGCATCGCCGGTCATTGCGGGTGAGGAAGCCGTGGCGTACGAATGGGAAGGACAGGGGGTTTGGCTGACGGCCGCGCGTTCGGAGGCACCTTGCCTTTGGGGATTTCCCCGGCTGCCCGTGGCCTTTCCATTGCCCGAGTCGATGTCGGTTTGGATGGTGGCCGAGTTCATGGGCGCTTTTGAAGGGGACGTGGATTGCAGCGTGCCGAACGGATACCGGCAAGCGTCAACCGAGGAATTGGGGCGGCTGCTACCGGACCTCAAATTGGCGGAGTGATCAGCGGATGTTGAGGTACTTGTGGGTTTGGAGGGAGAGGCGCCACTTCGGGTGGCTGGCAACGTAATCGGTGAGCGCTTCGTGCAGTTTTTCCCGGCGGCTCCATTCGGGCTGGAGGTAGCATACGGCTTGGGGGCGCATGCGTGCTGCGTGTTCTTCGGCCCAAGCGTAGTCCTGCCTGTTGACCACAACAACCTTCAATTCGTCCGTACGCTCGTAAACTTCGGACAGGGTCGGCTTGAAGCGCTTGGGGCTCAGGGTGATCCAGTCCCATGTACCGGTGAGCGGGTAGGCGCCCGAGGTTTCGAGGTGAACTTTGAGGCCGGCAGCGCGCAAGGCCTCAGTGAGTGGGGTGCAATCGTACATCAAGGGTTCGCCACCGGTGATGACGGTGATGGCGGTTTGGGCTTCAACGGCTTCCGCCACCAGCTCCTCCGCGGAAACCGGCGGATGAGCCGCGGCCTCCCAGCTCTCCTTCACGTCACACCAAGCGCAGCCCACGTCGCACCCTCCCAACCGGATGAACCACGCGCTCACGCCGGTGTACGCCCCCTCCCCTTGCAGGGTCTTGAACCGCTCCATCACCGGATACTGCATGCTCAAATCACTTCAGCGTCCAAATCAAATTCCGATGCCCCGGTGATGCGCGCCTGAACGAAATCCCCGATGCGGAGATGCAAGTCGTCTCGGAACGGGATGCGCACTTCGTTGTCCACATCCGGCGAATCGTATTGCGTGCGACCGATCCAAACGCCGTCCTCGGCGCGGTCGATGAGGACCTTTTGTTCGGTTCCGATCAGCTGTTCGTTCAATTCGAGCGAAATGCCGGCCTGCAGTTCCATGATGGCTTCCACCCGCTGGCGCTTCACGTCTTCGGGGACATCGTCTTCCAAGGCATAAGCCGAGGTGTTTTCCTCATGGGAGTAGGTGAAGCAGCCGAGGCGTTCAAAGCGGGACCGCGCCACCCATTCGAGCACGTCCTGATGGTGTTCCTCGGTCTCTCCCGGGAATCCCGCGATGAGCGTGGTCCGGAGGGCGATGTCGGGCATCTTCTCGCGAATGGCGGCGACGAGTGCATCGGTTTTGGCCTGGGTGGTGCCCCGCTTCATCGCCTTCAGGATGTCATCGGAAGCATGCTGCAGCGGCATATCAAGGTAGTTGCACACGTTTTCCCGCTCGGCCATCACGTCGAGGACGTCCATCGGGAAGCCCGTCGGAAAGGCATAGTGCAAGCGAATCCAGCCGATGCCTTCCACGTCACTGAGGCGCCGAACCAGCTCCGCCAGTTTCCGCTCCTTGTACAAGTCCAGCCCGTAAAAGGTCAAATCTTGGGCAATCAAAATCAACTCCCGAACCCCTTGCTCCGCCAAGCCCTCTGCCTGCCTCACCAACTCCTCCATCGGCGTGGACACGTGCTTGCCGCGCATGAGCGGAATCGCGCAAAACGCGCACGGACGGTCGCACCCCTCAGCAATCTTCAAGTACGCGTAATGGGCAGGTGTGGTGAGTAACCGCTCTCCTACGAGTTCCTTTTTATAATCGGCGCGCAGTGTTTTCAACAACCGAGGCAAGTCCCGGGTACCAAACCAGGCATCCACCTCCGGAATGCCTTCTGCCAACTCTTCCTTGTACCGCTCCGAAAGGCAACCGGTGACGTACAGCTTCTCGAGCTGCCCCTCCTTCTTTGCCTCGCCGAAACGCAGGATGGTGTCGATGGATTCTTGCTTGGCGCTTTCGATGAAGCCGCACGTGTTGACGATGACGATGCCGCTGTCATCGCGCGTGCTTTCATGCTCGACGTCGAAGGCGTTCGCCTTGAGTTGAGCCATCATCACCTCCGAGTCGAACAGGTTCTTCGAGCAACCCAGGGTAACAACGTTCACCTTCCGGGGGTGGTAAGCGCGGGTCCTCATGATTCCGAATCGGTGGAGTCCAACCCTTCGCTCAACTGTTCCGGCAACAAGCTGTCCAAGAACTCGTCGAGGATGAAATCTTGCAGGTGTTCGGCCTTCTCTCCTACCCCGATGTACCGAACGGGAATGCTGAATTGGAGGCTGATGGCGAGGACCACGCCGCCCTTGGCTGTCCCGTCGAGTTTCGTGACGATCAGGCCGGTGACGTCGGTGGTCGCGAGGAATTGTTTGGCTTGCTCCACGGCGTTCTGGCCCGTGGAGCCGTCAAGTACGAGCCACACTTCGTGCGGTGCTCCCGGAACCACCTTGTCCATCACGCGACGGACCTTGGCCAACTCTTCCATCAGCCCGCGCTTGTTGTGGAGCCGGCCCGCGGTGTCGATGATGACCACGTCCGATTTGCGCGCGACGGCCGATTGGAGCGTGTCGAACGCGACCGAAGCCGGATCGGCCCCCATGCCCTGCGCCACCAAGGGAACGCCCACGCGCTCCGCCCACACCTTCAACTGGTCAATTGCCGCCGCTCGGAAGGTATCCGCTGCACCCAACAAAACGCTGTGTCCCTGCTCCTTGAAGCGCTGCGCCAACTTCCCGATGGAAGTGGTTTTTCCCACGCCATTCACTCCCACCACCAAAATGACGTGCGGGCCATCGGCGTGCTTCGGGATGGCGTACGCCTCCGTTGAGCGGTTGTCCTCATGGAACAAGGCCGCCATTTCCTCCCGCATCATGCCGTAAAGCTCGTCCATCTCCATGTACGCCTCAAATCGGGCGCGCTTTCGGAGGCGCGAGAGCAACCGCATCGTCGTCTCAACCCCAACGTCGGCGGTGATGAATGCTTCTTCAAGTTCATCCATCAGTTCCTCGTCGACGACGCGACGGCCTGTGAATACTTTTGCGAGCTTGGAAAACACGTGGGATTTGGACTTCTCCAATCCGTGATCGAGGGTTTCCTTCTCTTGCTTGGAAAACAACCGTTTCAGAAAACTCATGCGTGCAAATTACGTTCGTCCATCGCGACCTGCGGCTGCCGTTCAAAAGCGGGCCGCACAATTCATGCAAAAAGGGCCTCGCTCCATGAGGAACAGGCCCTTTTCAATGCTATAAGGGGCTCAGGATGAGCAAGGTGTCCAATCAGTCCTTCGCGAACCAAGCTTTCACGTCGTCGTTGTGAACGACTTCTTCCTTGAAGGTGTAAGCACCCGACTTGGGGCTGCGCACCATCTTGATCACTTTCGTGTGTTGCTTTCCGCCTCCGGTTTGCAACGATGCAACGGTCTTTTTTGCCATGACAGGTGATTATTTGATCTCCTTGTGTACGGTCATCTTCCGCAACACCGGATTGTACTTTTTCATTTCAATGCGCTCGGGCGTGTTCTTGCGGTTCTTCGTCGTGATGTAACGTGAAGTACCGGCCATGCCGGAGTCCTTGTGCTCGGTGCACTCGAGGATAACTTGTACGCGGTTGCCTTTCTTGGCCATGTTACCTGAATTGGGGGTGCAAATATAGACAAAGCTCCCCGATTGGCAAGGGAGATGGAAGCCAAATTTAATCCACGTTCGCTTCCTGCCCACACCCCATCGTGGAAAAGCTCCCAAATCGGTTCAATTCTGCGCGCTGGCAACCCGTAATTTTCGGAGTTCTCACCCGCAAGCTCCGACTTCCTTGGCCACGAAAAAAGCTCCCTCTCAAAAACGCGCTGCCAGCAGCGCGAAGTCCGGTTCTTCGAAGGCCGCTGGTCCCCGCGGAGCCTCCCGGTTCCGGTTGGCGCTAGAGGGGGCGAGAAGGGCTTGGGCGAACCCGAAGGCGCGTTCGGCAACTGGCGTTGTGGTGTTGTTCGCCGCCTTGTACGTCTTCGGCGCGCTGATTTCGGGCCTGTTCACCGGGGCCGCAGACTACCTCGCCGTGGCGGAATCCGCGGACATGGACCGAACGGGGTACCGCAATTGGCTGGGCGGGGCGGGCGCGCATTTGGCATTCGGCCTGAGTCGGGAAGGACTGGGCGTCGGAGCGATGGCGTTGCCGCTGTGGCTGTTCCTGTTGGGTTGGCGGTGGATGACGGGCAAGGCGGTGAAGCGCCAAGGCCTGATTTTCCGGTTCTCGTTGTTGGGCATGGTGACGTTGCCGTGGGGTGTGGGGTTCATTGCGCACCTCGGCGGGTGGATCGGGAAGCCCGCGTGGGACCATTGGGTGGGTGCTTCGGGGCACCTGTTGTTGGAACTGGGATTGCTGCATTTGGGCGCACTCGGATCGGCGTTGGTGCTGCTGGCGGTCAGTGGGGCCATCAGTGCGTATTACTTGCAGCCGGTTTTGGGCCAAATCCGAGCCCCGAAATTCCCCTCCGTCCGCGAGTGGTTCCAATCGGACGACGCCGACGACGACTTCGAATCCCCTCCTTCCGCGACTCCCCCGAAACCGCATACCGAACCGACCGAAGATCAGTCGTGGCGCTGGGAAATGGAGGAAGAATCGGAGCGCGTGCTCGATGAAGTCCTGCCGCCGGTAGAGCCAGAGCCGGAGCGCGAGCCGGAGCGCGAGCTGGAGCCGGAGCCGGAGGCTGAGGCTGAGTCCGTGGAGGAACAGGATGACTTGTCGGGTGTCGGGTTCGAGGTGCATTTGGCCGATGAAGAAGAACAGCTGACCGAGGCGGAGATCAATCGGAAGGTCAAGGAATTTGGCGAATACGACCCGACGCTCGAACTCTCGCGCTTCCAATTCCCCACCCTCGACCTGCTCGTCAACCACGGCGACGGCAAGCACCGCGTGTCGAAAGACGAGCTTGAGGCGAACAAGGAGCGCATCGAAGCGACGCTGGCCAATTTCAAAATCGACATCACGAAGATCACCGCGGAGGTGGGCCCGACGGTGACCCTGTACGAAATCGTGCCGGCGCCGGGGGTGCGGATTTCGAAGATCAAGAACCTCGAGGACGACATCGCCCTGAGCCTTTCGGCGCTCGGCATCCGCATCATCGCACCGATTCCGGGCCGCGGCACCATCGGCATCGAGGTGCCGAATTCCAACCCGGACGTCGTCTCGATGAAGTCCCTCATTGCGAGCGAGAAGTTCCAAAACTCCGACGCCGCCCTGCCCATCGCCATCGGCAAGTCCATCTCGAACGAGACCTACGTGTTCGATTTGGCGAAAATGCCGCACCTGTTGATGGCCGGCGCCACGGGCCAAGGAAAGTCGGTGGGCCTGAATGCGATGCTTGTGAGCTTGTTGTACCGGAAGCATCCGACGCAGCTGAAGTTCGTGCTGGTGGACCCGAAAAAGGTGGAACTCACGCTGTTCAACCACATTGAGCGGCACTATTTGGCCAAACTCCCCGACAGCGAAGACGCGATCATCACGGACACGTCCAAGGTCGTCGCCACCCTCAACTCACTGTGCATCGAGATGGATCAGCGGTACGACCTGCTGAAAGACGCGCAATGCCGGAACCTCAAGGAGTACAACGCGAAGTTCGTTCGCCGCCGGCTCAACCCAGAGGAAGGCCACCGCTACCTGCCGTACATCGTGCTGGTCGTGGACGAGTTCGCCGACCTCATCATGACGGCGGGCAAGGAGGTGGAAACCCCGATTGCGCGGTTGGCCCAGCTCGCCCGCGCCATCGGCATCCACCTCATCATCGCGACCCAACGCCCGTCCGTGAACATCATCACGGGCACCATCAAGGCGAACTTCCCGGCACGGATCGCGTTCCGCGTTACCTCGAAAATCGACTCCCGGACCATCCTCGATGCCGGCGGTGCCGACCAGCTCATCGGCCGCGGCGACATGCTCATGAGCACGGGCAACGACTTGATTCGCCTCCAGTGCGGGTTCGTCGACACCCCGGAGGTTGAGAACATTTGTGAGTTCGTGGGCAGCCAACAGGGCTTTCCGGATGCCTTTCTCCTGCCCGAATACACGCCGGACGGGGAAGCGAGCGACGGCGGCATCCCCGATGCGGATGAACGCGACAGCATGTTCGAAGACGCGGCGCGGGTCCTCGTCATCCACCAACAAGGTTCCACGTCCCTGCTTCAGCGCAAATTGAAACTCGGCTACAACCGCGCAGGGCGCATCATGGACCAATTGGAGGCCGCCGGTATCATCGGCCCATTCGAAGGATCGAAAGCTCGGAAAGTGCTCGTGCCCGATGAAGCAAGTTTGGAACAAATGTTGCGAAGCGGGGACGCATGAAGCATCTTCGCACCATGAATCGCACCCTCCTTGTGTTGGCCACCTGGGCCTGTGCCGTTTCCGTTCAAGCTCAAGACGCCAACGCCCTGCTCGAGCGCATGAGCGAACACGCGCGCACGTTCGACTCCGTTCGCGCCACTTACACGTCGTTGCTGATCGACAAGGCGAACGACATGGAAATGACCCAAGAGGGCACCATCGAAATCGAAGGGGACAAATACCATTTGGACCTCGGAGACTACGTGGTCATTTCCGATGGCGAATCGGTTTGGACCTACGAGCGGAGCATCAACGAATGCTACGTGGACGATGCGGAAGAACTTGCAGAGGACGGCATGGATCCGTCGAAACTGTTCACGATTTGGGAAGACGACTTCCGAACGGAATTGCGCGGTGAACAAACCTTGGGCTCCGAGCAAGTCACCGTGGTGCACCTCTACCCGAAAGACGCCCAAGACAAATCCTACCACACCATCCAGCTCTTCATCGACGAAGCCTCGTTGGAATTGGTGCGTGCGGTGGTGAAAGGGCGCGAAGGGACCGATGTGCAATACGATGTCCACACCTTCGAGCCCAATGCGGTGGTGAACGCAGGGCGGTTCTCGTTCAAACCCGACAGCTACCCCGGGGTTGACATCATCGACAACCGGCTCTAAGCCTACTCTTCTTCAACCGGGGCACAAGGCATCGCCGCGTCAACCCACCGGCCACGGCAGTATTGCTGAACGCGCCAAGCGCGGTTCACGAATCCCGTTTCCAATCCGGTAGCTCGCCACGCGAAGCGCTGATGCAACGGAGCCGGAACGCGGTCGCTCCAATCGGGAACCCAGCGCGCCGTCTCCAACAAGGCTTCGTGCGCAATCCAAGCGTAGGCGCTCGGTTCCACCCTCATCGAATCGCGGTACGGAAGCACGCGGGCAACGGACACCGAGTCTTCCCAATCCATCCATTCCTGCGTGGGCAAGCTCACGCGGTGCCGCTCGAAAAATCGCCGTTCGAGAAAACTGTACTCCCTTGCCTGAGGGTGCAAATAAATCCGCGGCGGCACCAAGTCATCCGCCAGTTGCAACTCGGTTTGGAAATTCGCGACCATGGCCCGGGAAGTCGGCCCACCGGGAATGACAACGCACTCAGGTTGAAGGGCGCGGATGCGGTCGATGACGCCTTCCGCAAACCGCGTGGACACTTCATGCCTCACCCAACCCGCCTGCGCCTCAAGCCCCTGTTCGGCTCGAATCCGCTCGAAGCCCGCCCGGAAAGCGGCTTGTTCTTCCTGGCTTTCAATGACCAACTCCAAAACGAGCACCGAACCCGTTGGGTGGTTCCGCGCAACTTCTTCACCCAGCGCCTCGAGTGCGGCCCGTTCCATCGGCGCGTACATCAGGGCCTGCTCGTGGGCCGCGAGCACGGCGTTGTGCTGCGGGGTCAGCACCCAATGCGGCTTGCCGGTGGGCGACGTAACGGCCAAGGTGGAGTCGAGCACCGAACGGCGGAGGGGACCGAGAATGACCTCGGATGAATCCACCGTGGCGCGTGTCCAGGAGTAGCGCCCCAAGGAATCGGGTTCGGAATCGCGCACGTCCAGAACGACCGGAATGCCTGCGTTGGCGAGCTCTTCGGCCGCCCATTGCATGCCCGTGAGCATTTCCATGGCCACGTCCCGGAGCCGTTCGACCTTGAGCGGGTAGCGCCCGCCCGGTAGGGTGTCGGCATCGAATTGGAACGGAATCAACGCGAGGGCGCGCAGGGTGTCCGGAGCGGCGCTCATCAAGTGAGGCGATCGGTTCCAAATGGGCGCCGTGCGGATGGGCTCGCGGGGAGCGGGTTGGGGCGCGGGTTCACCGGGCAAACGGAGGTGCTGCCCCGGCTGCAAGTCCGCCGTGACGCCGGGATTCGCGGCCTCGAGTTCGGCGACGGCCACGCCGTGCTGGCGGGCGATGCCGTAGAGGGTTTCGCCGGGGGCGACCACGTGATGGGGCAGCGGATCGACCGCGTCGGAGGGGACCACATCGGGGATATTCGGCAGGACGACGGGTTGTGGGAGTTGCAGGATTTGGCCTGGCCGCAAGTCGTCCTCAGCACGCACAGACGGATTCGCAGAAAGCAGGGAATTGATGTCCAAATCGTACGCGCGCGCGATGGCATACAACGTCTCCTTGCGTTCCACCTCGTGCACCCGCTTGCCCTGAATGATGCGCAACGAATCCGCCTCCGCAGCCTGCGCCGAGGCGCCCAAGGCGAGCAGGGCGGCTGCCCAAACGATGTGCTTCACGCGATCCGGAATCATTCCCATTCAATCGTTGCAGGTGGCTTCGAGCTGATGTCGTATACAACGCGGTTGACCCCGCGAACCTTGTTGATGATGTCGTTGGAAACCTTCGCGAGGAATTCGTAGGGCAAATGGCACCAGTCGGCCGTCATGCCATCCGTGGAGCTGACCGCTCGCAGCGCGACGGCTTGCTCGTACGTCCGCTCGTCGCCCATGACGCCCACGGACTGAACCGGCAGTAAAATCGCGCCCGCCTGCCACACCTCATCGTACAAGCCCGCATTCCGCAGCCCTTGGATCCAAATGTGGTCCACTTCCTGCAAGATGCGCACCTTCTCCGCCGTGATGTCGCCGAGGATGCGAATGGCGAGTCCCGGTCCCGGGAACGGATGCCGCCCCAGGATGTGCGGCCGGATGCCCAGCGCTTTACCGACGCGACGAACCTCGTCCTTGAACAACAACCGCAGCGGCTCGACCACCTCGAGTTTCATGTAATCGGGCAGACCGCCGACGTTGTGGTGGCTTTTGATGGTCGCACTCGGCCCTCCCGTCGCGCTCACGCTCTCGATGACGTCGGGATAAATCGTGCCTTGGGCGAGCCAGCGGGCGCCGTCCACCTCTTGGGCCGCTTGGTCGAACACGTCGATGAACACCTTGCCGATGGCTTTGCGTTTCTTCTCGGGGTCGGACTCGCCCGCGAGGGCTGCATAGAATTGGTCGGCCGCTCGGACGCCCTTCACGTTGAGGCCCATGTGCTCGTAGTCCGAAAGGACTTGCTCGAACTCGCCTTTGCGCAAGAGGCCGTTGTCGACGAAGATGCAGTGAAGTTGTTCGCCGATGGCACGGCGCAGGAGTTCCGCGGCCACGGTGGAGTCGACGCCGCCGGAGAGGCCGAGGATGACGCGGTCGGAGCCGATTTGGCCTTGCAAGCGGGCGATGGTTTCCTCCGCAAAGCTGTCGGGCGTCCAATCGCCGGTGCAGCCGCAAATGTCGACGATGAAGTTGCTGAGCAAGCGCGGCCCGTCCGTGCTGTGCCACACTTCCGGGTGAAACTGAATGCCCCAAACGGAACGGCCGGGAGCGCGGAATCCCGCGTATTTCACGTCGTCCGTGCTGCAGATGGGCTCGAACTCCGGACCGAGGTCCAAAATGGTGTCGCCGTGGCTCATCCACACCTGCGAGCCGACTTCGATGCCATCGAGCAACGGATCGTGCTCCACGACCTTCAAGTGCGCACGGCCGTACTCGCGGCTGTCCGAAGCCTCCACTTTGCCTCCGTGGCGGTGGGCCAAATACTGGGCTCCATAACACACCCCGAGCACTGGAACCCGGTCCAACATGGCACTGAGGTCCGGCGCTGGCGCCCCTTCCTCGCGCACGCTGTGCGGAGAACCGCTGAGCACAATGCCCACCACGTCCTCCGGAAAATGGGCCGCTTGTTCTTCCCACTTGAACCAGGGAATGATTTCGGAATACACGTTCAATTCCCTGACGCGGCGCGCAATCAACTGCGTGTATTGCGAGCCAAAATCCAAGATGAGGATCCGTTGATTCATGGCGCGAAAGTACATCCCATCCCCGTTTTCAGCCCGGACACGGCGCGGTTACTTTTGCACCATGATTCTACAGAACCTCGAAGGCCGCCGGATCATCTTGGCGAGCAAAAGTCCGCGTCGGCTCGAACTCGTCCGCGGTTTGGGCATCCAACCGGAAGTGGTGGTTCGGGATGTCGACGAATCGTGGCCTGAAGCCCTGGCCGGACCGGACGTTGCGGCGCACGTCACGCGGAAAAAAGCCGAAGCATTCCTTCCCGAACTCGGGCCCGAGGACGTGGTCATCACGGGCGACACCGTGGTGCTCTTGCCGACCGAGACCGGCTACCGGGTCCTCGAAAAGCCCGCCGACCGAGCACACGCCATCGCCATGCTGCTGGAATTGCAAGGCCGCACGCACGTGGTGGCCAGCGGCGTGGCCGTCACGACGCTCCGAGCGGGCATTGCGCTTGAAGTGGACACGTGCGAGGTGACGTTTTCGCCGTTCGGAGAGGCCACAGCAGCGCATTATGTGGACACCTGCGCGCCATTCGACAAGGCGGGCGCGTATGGCGTGCAGGACTTCATGGGGCTCGCGCATGCCGTCCGGCTGAACGGCTCGTTTTACACCGTGATGGGCCTTCCGACGCACGTGTTGTACCGGTTGTTGGCGGCTGTGGATGCGGATTTGGCCCGCTAAATGACGCATTCTTCAGGCCAAACTTACCCACGTCACCTTTCAACCGCCGCTCCCGCTTCACTTTCGTGGCGTGAAACGCGTGCTCATCCTTACCGACCTCTCCCCTGCCTCCCGCCAGGCCGTTGAATCCGCCACTTCCCTGCTCGGGCTGGATCCGCGCGGCTGCACGCTGGGAAGCATCTTGGACGTGGCGGCGGGCGAGTCGAGCCTGCTCATCCGCGTCGATCGGGTCATCCGCGAACAAGCGCGCAAGCTCTGCAAGTCCCTCGGGCTGGGCAGTACGTTCGTGGTGTCTTGGCCGGAGATGCAGCGCGCCATCCGGGGCGGGGAATACGAGCTCGTCGTCCTGACCCCGACCAGCGATGGCACGAACGGCCGCCGCACCACCATTCCAGCGCACTTCATCGAAGATTGGGGGGTGCCGGTGCAGATGCTCGTGGCGCCATAAGCCCGAACTTTGCCCCATGTCCTCTCATTGCCATTATTGCGGTAAGCCCGCTGTTCATCCTGTTGAAAAAGGCGACCGCGTGTACTGCTGCCGCGGGTGCTTGCGCCTCGAAGAATTGGAATCGGAGGAATGTGCCGTACCGGATTGGGATGCCGCATCGGCTGCCGCTGCGAGCGAATCCGTGCGGTGGGCGCATTTGAAACAGGCGGAATACCGGGACCGGCTCGTGCGCAAAGGCAGCGATGGGCGTGCGGTCACCACGCTCTTCATTCCGGACATGGTTTGCGCTTCGTGCGTGGCGTTTTTGGAAAAACTGCCTGCGAAAAATCCCGCCATTCATCGGGCGGAGGTGAACTACCCGCGGAAAGAACTCCGCGTCGCCTTCGAAGAGTCGGAGCTTTCCTTGGATGCCCTTGCGGCCCTGCTCGATCGGCTGGGATACCCGCCGGAATTGCGCAATGCTTCCGAGGCGGATGAACCGAAAAAGGACCGAAAGCACATCGCTCGGCTCGCCGTGGCGGGGTTTGCATTCGGGAACATCATGCTGCTTTCGTTTGCCGACCACCTGGGGGGCGAGGAGTTCGACTTGAGTGGCTTCCAAGGGGCGTTCGGTTGGTTCAATTTTGCGCTTTCGCTGCCGGTGTTGCTCTACAGCGCTCGGGGCTACTTCGAAAGCGCCTGGAAAGCGCTGCGGGCGGGTGGACTGAACATGGACGTTCCCATCGCCTTGGGCATGGTGGTGATCTTCGTGCGGTCGGTGGGCGAACTGTTGCTGGGCACCGGCATGGGGTACTTCGATTCGCTGGCTGGGTTGGCGTTTTTCCTGCTCATTGGAAAGTGGTACCAGCATTCGACGCATTCGCGGCTTTCGCACGAGCGGGATTACCAGAGTTGGTTCCCCATCAGCGTGTTGCGCGTGACGGAAGGGGCGGCTGAGCCGACGCCGATTTCGACGCTGCAGGCAGGCGATCAGATCCGCATTCACCATGGGGAAATCGTGCCTGCCGATGGGGTGTTGCTGGAGGGCGCAGGCCAAATCGACCGCAGCTTCATCACCGGCGAATCCCACCCCGTGGCCGTCCGACCGGGCGAACCCATCGAGGCGGGCGGCCGCCAGCTCGGAGGCGCCATCGACCTCCGCGTCGTTCGCCCCGTTCAACAATCCGCCCTGACCCGCCTTTGGAATTCCGACGCCTTCCAAAAGGACCGCAAGGGCAGCATCCAAGACCCGGTGGACCGCATCTCGAAGCACTTCACCATCGCCGTCCTCGCCGTCGCCACGGCCACCCTGCTCTTCTGGATCGGGAAGGACGCGTCCATCGCATGGAACGCCTTCACCGCGACGCTCATCGTGGCCTGCCCTTGCGCGCTCGCCCTTTCCCTGCCCTTCACCTACGGCTCCACCTTGCGCTGGCTTGGGCGGGCGGGGGCGTACCTGAAGAACGCACTCGTGGTGGAGCGGATGGCGCGGGTGCGGGATTTGGTCTTCGATAAAACGGGCACCCTGACCGCCGCTTCCGCCTTCGAAACCCACTTCCAACCCGTGGCCGCAACGCCGAGCGCCGAAGACCGCGGACGGGTGGCGGCCGCGGCAGCTTCGAGCGCCCACCCGCTCAGCCGGGCCATCGTTCGGCTCTGGGCCGAAGACCGTCCCCGCGTGGAGGCCTTCGATGAAGAACCCGGCTCGGGCGTGGCCGCGCGCGTCACTGGGGCGACCGTCCTCATCGGCACCCGGACCTGGGCCAACGCCTCCGACGCCGACGCAGCCGCACTCGACGCCGCATTTCCCACCGCCGATTCCGGCCTCCGCACCACCTACAGCTACGTCGCCTTGGACGGTCGGCTCCTCGGCCGATTCGCCTTCACGAAGCCGGTGCGCGAAGGCATCGAACAGGAACTCCAAGCCCTCGCCCGCTCGCACCGCCTCCACCTCATCAGCGGCGACTCGGACGCCGAACGACCTGCCTTCGCTGCTTGGTTCGCTCCCGACCGGATGCGCTTCAACATGAAACCCGAGGACAAAATGGCCTACATCCGGGACCTTCAAACCGCCCATCCCGGCGAACTCACCGCCATGATCGGCGACGGCCTCAACGACGCGGGCGCCCTCAAAGAAGCCGACCTCGGCGTCGCAGTCGTCGACGACCTCTACGCCTTCTCCCCTGCCTCCGACCTCATCCTCGACGCCAAGGCGCTGAAGCATTGGGGCGCGATGCTCCAATTCACGCGCCAAGCCCAACGAACCGTTTACCTGCTCTTCGCCATTTCGTTTGCCTACAACCTGGTCGGGCTCTACTTCGCCGTGCAAGGATTGCTCACCCCGGTGGTGGCGGCAATCCTGATGCCGGTCAGTTCCTTCTCCGTGGTGACGGTGGCGCTGGGGCGCACGCGGTGGGCGTGGGCGCGCACGGGCATCCGCTCGTAACGGCGTTCATCGGCGTTCCTCGCCGCCCCCCTTACCGAACCTGACATGAATCAGTTGCGACCCTGATGGTCCTCACGCTGGGGGCGAAACGGGGCCGGTAGTTTCGCGCTGAGAACACTGAACCATGTCGGTAATTCCTGTTTTGATCGTGATCGGGTTGGTGGTTGCTGGAGGCTTTCTGGCGGCTTTTCTGTGGGCATTGAACACGGGCCAATTCGACGATGCCACCACGCCTGCGTGGCGCATCCTCAACGACGAACCACCGGCCCCGGACGACTCGAAACCAGCAAAGAACTGATCCGCCAATTATGAGCCAGGAACGATTTCAATACGACAACGCGATTGTCAAGCTCTTCATCCGCGCCACCGTCATTTGGGGCATCACCGGCATGTTGGTGGGCCTCACGGCCGCTAGCCAACTCGTGTGGCCGGAGTTGAACGCAAACCTCGCGTGGCTGACCTTCGGGCGCATCCGCCCGCTTCACACGAACGCGGTCATTTTCGCCTTCGTAGGCAACGGCATCTTCGCGGGCGTCTACTACTCGTTGCAGCGTCTGCTGAAAACCCGCATGTGGTCCGATGCGCTGAGCCGCATCAACTTTTGGGGCTGGCAGCTCATCATTTTATCGGCCGTGTTGACGCTGCCGATGGGCTATACGAGTTCGAAGGAGTACGCGGAATTGGAATGGCCGATTGACATTGCCATTGCGCTGATTTGGGTGGTTTGGGGCGTGAACATGATGGCCACCATCTTGAATCGGCGGGAGCGACACCTTTATGTGGCGGTCTGGTTCTACATCGCCACGTTCGTGACGGTGGCGGTGCTGCACATTTTCAACTCCTTCGAACTGCCCGTGAGTTTCATGAAGAGCTATTCGTGGTACGCGGGGGTGCAGGACGCGTTGGTGCAGTGGTGGTATGGGCACAACGCGGTGGCGTTCTTTTTGACCACGCCCTACCTCGGGCTCATGTACTACTTCATTCCGAAGGCCGCGGGCCGACCGGTGTATTCGTATCGGCTGTCCATCATTCACTTTTGGGCGCTGATCTTCATCTACATCTGGGCGGGCCCGCACCACTTGTTGCACACGTCGTTGCCGGATTGGGCCCAAAGCTTGGGCACGGTGTTCTCCATCATGCTCATTGCGCCGTCTTGGGGCGGGATGCTCAATGGCCTGTTGACCCTGCGGGGAGCGTGGGACAAAGTGCGCGAGGACCCAATCCTGAAGTTCATGGTGGTGGCGATTTCGGCCTACGGCATGTCCACGTTTGAAGGCCCGATGCTTTCGCTCAAGAGCGTGAACGCGATCAGCCACTTCACGGACTGGACCATCGCGCACGTGCACATCGGCGGACTCGGCTGGAACGGCATGTTGACCTTCGGCATGCTGTACTGGCTGGTGCCGAAGATGCACGGCACCACGTTGTACAGCAAGAAGGCGGCGAACTTCCACTTTTGGATCAGCACGCTCGGCATCCTGTTTTACGCGCTGCCGCTTTACTGGGCGGGCTTCACGCAGTACTTCATGTGGCAGGAATTCCGTCCGGAGGGCATGCTGAAGTACCCGAATTTCCTGGATACGGTGCTGCAGTTGTTGCCGATGTACACCATGCGGGTGGTCGGCGGAACGCTGTACTTGACGGGGGCGATTGTGATGGCTTGGAATTTGGCCAAAACCAGCCGCAAAGGTTCCTTCATCGCCAACGAAGATGCGGAAGCGCCGGCCCTCGAAACGGTGCGCGGCCGCTTGCCCGGCGAGTCGATTCACCGCTGGATCGAGCGCAAGCCGATGCCGCTGCTCGTGATGAGCCTCGTGGTGATTTTGATCGGGGGCTTGGTGGAGATTTTGCCCACGATCCTCGTCAAGAGCAACATCCCGACGATTGCGAGCGTGAAGCCATACACGCCGCTGGAACTCGAAGGACGTGACCTGTACATCCGCGAGGGCTGCAACAACTGCCACAGCCAAATGGTGCGGCCGTTCCGACACGAAACCGAGCGGTACGGGGAATACTCGAAGGCGGGGGAATTCGTCTACGACCACCCGTTCCTGTGGGGTTCGAAGCGGACTGGGCCGGACTTGCACCGCGAGGGCGGCCGGATGCCCGACTCGTGGCACTACCACCACATGTACGACCCGCGGAGCATGTCGCCGGGATCCATCATGCCGCGCTATCCGTGGCTGCTGACCGACGACCTCGACGCCTCGAACCTCAGCGCGAAGATCGAAGCGATGCAAACGCTGGGCGTTCCGTATCCGGAAGGCTATGCAGATGGGCAGGCCCAGGCGGATTTGGAAGCCCAAGCCAACGCCATCGCCGCGAACCTCCTCGACGCCGACATCGAATGCGCGCCGCAGAAAGAAATCATCGCCCTCATCGCTTACCTCCAGCGCCTCGGAACCGACATCAACACCCCGGTCGCTGAAAACACCGTTGCACCATGATGCGCTTCATCAAACACCACCTGTCGAGCATGGACGGGATTGAGATTTGGCCCCTCATTTCGTTGCTCATTTTCTTCAGCTTCTTCGTGCTCTTGTTCGTTTACGTGATGCGGATGCGGAAGGGCTACATCGATGAAGTGTCGTCGCAGCCGTTGAACGACAGCAAAGGCACGAAGGCCGCGTTGCTGGTGGTGTTGCTGGGCAGCGCGCCGAACTTGTTTGCGCAAGAAGCGGCGCCGTTCGGCACGCATTACGGGCTGTCGGACGATGTGTGGATCGTGATGCTGGGGAGCACGGCGCTCCTGCTCACCGCGATGATCATCGGAGCGATGGGCATCTTCAAGAACCTCGTGGAGCACTTGGCCGAAGTGAAGGCGAAGCAGCAGGCGGCCATCTTAGCTTCGATGTTCGTGCTGACGGATTCGGCTTTTTGGGGGCTGGTGACCGCGAACCTGTTCCTGATGGGGTACTTGCTGCTGGTGATGCGGAACATCCGGTTGGTTTCGAAGGAGTTGAAGCCCCAAATCGAACCCGCGCCACAAGCAGCAGCCGTCGCGGAAGAAGCCCGGGTGAAGCAGCCGTCGATTTGGGCGGTGATTTGGCAAAAGCTCAACGCGCACGAATCGCTGGAAAAGGAGCCGGATTTGCTGCTTGACCACGCCTACGATGGCATCCAAGAACTCGACAACCGGCTGCCGCCGTGGTGGCTGTACGGGTTTTACGTTTCCATCGTGGCGGGGGTGATTTACCTGTTCAATTACCACATTTTCGGCTACGCGCCCTTGATGGATGAGGCGTACGAGATCGAGATGGCGGAAGCGGCGGCGGAGACGGAGGCGTATTTGGCCAGCCTCGCCCTCAACGTGGACGAGCGCACGGTGGAATACGTACTGGAGGAGTCGCGCCTCAACCAAGGCGCCGGGCTATTCGCCAAGCACTGCAAGGCCTGTCACGCGGCCGATGGCGGCGGGGGCGTGGGCCCGAATTTGACCGACAACTACTGGCTGCATGGAGGCCAAATCAACGACCTCTTCACGACCATCAAGTACGGCGTCCCGGCGAAGGGCATGAAGTCCTGGAAAGCGGACCTAACGCCGACCGAGATCCAAAACGTGTCCACCTACATCCTGAGCCTGAACGGCACCACTCCGCTCGCGCCGAAGGATCCGCAAGGCGACCTCGAAGAACCTGCCCAGCCGAAAGGCGCCGAAGCCGACGAGGCCACGGCTTCCCTCTGAGCCATGGCGAACAACTACCGAGATCGCATTGCGACCGTGGACGAAGCCGGTGGCCGGGTGTGGGTCTACCCGAAGTTCATCAACGGGGTCTTCCTGAAGCGGCGGCAGGTGGTGAGCTACCTGCTCATCGCGTTCCTCTTCGCGGGGCCGTGGATCCGCATCGGCAGCGAGCCGCTCCTGCAGCTCGACGTCATTCACCGGAAATTCGTCATCCTCGGGCAAGTCTTCTGGCCGCAAGACAGTTTCCTCTTCGCCTTGTCAATGGTGACGGCGGTGGTGCTCATCATCGTGTTCACGGTGGTCTTCGGGCGGTTGTTCTGCGGCTGGGTGTGTCCCCAAACCGTGTTCCTCGAATTCATCTTCCGCCCCATCGAGCGGCTGATTGAGGGCGACCGCAACGCACGGATTCGGTTGGACAAGGGGCCTTGGAATGCGGAGAAAATCCGGAAAAAAGCGCTGAAGTGGGGCATTTACTTCGGCATTAGCTTCGCCATCGGCAACACGTTCCTCGCTTACATCATCGGGCGCGACGAACTCATCCGCATCCAAACCGACCCGCCCGCCGAACACATCGGCGGGTTGTTGGCGCTGTTGGGCTTCACGGCGGTGTTCTTCTTCGTGTTTGCGCGGTTGCGGGAGCAGGTCTGCACGACGATTTGTCCTTATGGCCGGTTGCAGGGCGTGCTCGTGGACCGCGATACGGTGAACGTGACGTACGATTACGTGCGCGGCGAACCACGGGGGCACCGGAAACGCAACGCCTCGGAGGAGGAACTGGCGAAGCAGGGCGACTGCGTGGATTGCGGGCTGTGCGTGCAGGTCTGCCCCACCGGCATCGACATCCGCAACGGGGTGCAACTCGAGTGCGTGCATTGCACGGCGTGCATCGACGCCTGCGACAGCATCATGGAGCAACTGGCGATGCCCGGAGGCCTCATCCGCTACGCGAGCGAGAACTCCATCGCCGAGAAGAAGCCGTTCGCGTTGACGGGACGGGCGAAGGCGTACATCGGGGTGCTGTTCGCGTTGTCGCTGGTGCTGTTTGGCCTCATCTTCTTCCGATCGAGCATCGAAATGAACGTCTACCGCACCTCCGGCACGCTGTATGAAGTGGACGACCAAGGGGTCATCAGCAACCTCTACCGGTTCACGCTGCTGAACAAATCGCACGACACGCTGCACGTCCAACTCGCCCCGGACGACGCGCGGTTCAGCCTGGAATTGGTAGGCGAGGCGGACCTGGTGGTGCCGGCGGCGGAAATGGTGGAAGGCGTCTTTTTCCTGCGCACGCCATTGGATGGGCTGTCCGAGGATCGGGCCAAATTCCGCATCGTGCTCCGCGACGGCGACCGCGTCATCGCCTCCACGAAAACCGAATTCCCGGGGCCCATCCCCGGCATGAAGCACTGAACATGAAAGGACGATTCAACTGGGGACACGGGATTGCGCTCGCGCTGACGGCCTACGTTGGCCTGATGATTTACATGGGCAAATGCGCGATGTCGATCGAGACGGATTTGGTCCGCGAAGATTACTACCAAGCGGAACTCGCACACGGCGAACGTATGGAAGCCGAGGCCCTCGGGCAGGCCTTCGGAACGCCTCGGGTATCCTTCGAAGCGGGCAAACTCATCGTCAGCGGACGGGCGGACGACCTCGATGCGCAACTCGCAGGAGGGGCGGAGCTCTACGTTCCGACGAATTCCCGTCAGGACAGGGAATGGGAATGGGCAGAGCTTCCAGGTGAACGCGTAAGCCCAGAACGTTATGAAGTGGAATTTGACGCACCGAACGGATTGGCTTACCTCACGTTCAAATGGTTAACAGGGCGTGGACCTGCTGAAAAGCGCATTCCCGTTCACTTTCCGGTTTGAACCGAGGGTGCCTAAACTACACGGTTGTTGATAAGTCTTTTCTTTCTGATTTTGAACTTATTGTGATTTGGCGTGTTTTGCTCTCGTGTAAATGTTACACAAGTCACCAAAACACATTAAATCATGAGTGCATTTCTGTTAGATTCGATGGTGGACCTGAGCAATCCGTCCAATGTCCAAACCATCACCGCGTTCACCTTCTTCATCGGCACGATGGCGATGATGGCGGCTTCGGTGTTCTTCTTTTTCGAGACGTGGAACGTGGATGCCAAATGGCGCACCAGCTTGCTGGTCTCCGGCATCATCACGTTCATTGCGTTTGTGCACTATTACTACATGCGCGGTTACCAACTGGAGACCGGCGACAGCCCGACGTTCTTCCGGTACGTCGACTGGACCCTGACCGTTCCGTTGATGTGCGTGGAGTTCTACCTCATCACGAAGAAAGCCGGCGCCAAAGTTGGCTTGTTGTGGAAACTCATCCTCGCTTCCGTCATCATGTTGGTGACGGGGTACTTCGGTGAAGCGATTCAACCGGAATCCAGCGTGATGTGGGGCGTCCTTTCGGGGATCGCGTACTTCTACATCGTGTACCTGATTTGGTTCGGTGAAGTGCGCCATTTGGCAGAAAAAGCTGGGCCGCAGGTCTTGAAGGCCACGAAAGTGCTCGCTTGGTTCGTGCTCGTGGGTTGGGCGATTTACCCGTTGGGGTACATCCTCGGAACTCCCGGTGGCTTGTTCGGCATGCAACTCGTGTCGGATGCTGATGCTGCGCGGGGAGCGATGGACATCGTCTACAACATCGGTGATGCCGTGAACAAAATCGGGTTTGGTTTGGTCATCTACGCCCTTGCCACGAGCAAAGGCGATTCCTGATTCTCGGGTCCTTTCGACGCGATCAACGGGCTGCCTTCGGGCGGCCCGTTTTGATTTCAATGCAGCTGGATGGTGGCGGCGGCCGATTCCAGTTCGACGAGCTCGCCGATGGGGTCAGAAGGGCAGCCGGCTTCGCGCAGTCGCTGCTCCACCGACGCCCGAGCTGATGGGGCGACCGCGACGAGCAAGCCTCCGGAAGTTTGGGGATCGCAAAACAAGGTCCGGTGAAAGCCCGCTGGCACGGCGACGCGGCTCCCGTAGCTCGCGTAATTGCGGTTCGACCCACCCGGCACCGCGCCCTGGGCCACGTAGGACTCCAAGCTGGCCCGGTTCAAGACCGGAACGCGCTCCGCGTGCAACCGGGCCCCAACGCCGGCGCCTTCCGCCATTTCCAGCAAATGGCCGAGGAGCCCAAACCCCGTCACATCCGTCATCGCGTGCACTCCGGGCTCTTGCGCAAGCGACTCCCCGATGCGGTTGAGCGCCTGCATCGAGCGCACGGCCGCGACCAAGTCATCGGCGGTGACGAGCCCTTTCTTTTGGGCCGTCGTGATGATGCCCACGCCCAGCGGCTTCGTCAGGTAAAGGAGGTCGCCGACCTGTCCTTGGGCGTTCGCCTTCAACCGGTCGAGCTGAACCCGCCCCGTGACCGCCAAACCGAAAATCGGTTCCGGGCTGTCTATGCTGTGCCCTCCGGCGAGCGGAATCCCCGCCTCGGAACAAATGCTCCGACCGCCGTCCACCACTTCGGAAGCCACCGACTCCGGGATCTTGCCGAGCGGCCAGCCGAGGATGGCGATGGCCATGAGCGGCGTGCCGCCCATCGCGTAGATGTCGCTGATGGCGTTCGCCGCCGCGATGCGGCCGAAGGTGCGCGGGTCATCGACGATGGGCATGAAGAAATCGGTCGTCGAAATGATGCCCGTTCCGTCGCCGAGGTCCATGACCGCCGCGTCGTCCTTCGTGTCGTTGCCGACGAGCAGCGACGGGAAGTGCTCCGAGCGATCGACCCCGCTGAGGATGTCGTGAAGCACCGCCGGGGACAGCTTGCAGCCGCAGCCCGCGCCGTGCGAATATTGAGTGAGTCGAATCTGTTCCATGCTTCAGGGGAAGGCCAAATCCCGCAACGCCCGAGCCACCTCGTCCGCCGTCAAGCCTTCCGCCGCAAAGGTAGTCCTTCGCGCCCTCGGCTGCCGCGACTGCGTATGCCGGTACAGCTTGTCGTAATAGCGCAAGCCGATGGCAGCGGCGGAACGCAAGTCGTTGCGGTCGAGCGCCTCGTGCGCTGCGAGTACGTTTTGGCCCCCCAACTTCTGCCGAACCCGCTCGAACGCGGCCTTCAACGCGCCCACATCCGCCCCCCCGTAAATGGCACAGAGCTGGTCGAGCCGCTCGCCATCCGGCCGCTCCACCTCCACGTACGGCGCCTTCCGCATCCGCTCATACAGCTCCTCCGGCACGTTCACCCCGCCCACCCGGCGGCTCTCGTCCTCGACCCAAACCCGCCGCACATCCCCAGGCATCCGCTCCAGCGTCGCGTGCACGTCATTCGAAAACTGCTCCGTCGTGGGCTGTCGGTGCCGGTCCAGGTTGCCAAAGGCCGACCCGAGGTGGCGCGCCAGCCCTTCGAGGTCAAGCACGGCCTCCCCCTGTTCCGCGAGCGCAGCAAGGATGGGCGTTTTGCCGACACCGGTCATGCCGCCGAGGATGACGTAAGGGCGGGGTGCGGCAAGGCCCTCGCGCGCCCACTTTCGGTACGCCTTGTACCCCCCATCGAGCCGACTCACCGGCAGGCCGTGCTCTTGAAAAAGCCAGGACACCGAGCCGGACCGCATGCCGCCTCGCCAGCAGTGCACGACCATCGGCCGCCCCGGGTGCGCGGTGTGGAGGGCGTGGGCGGCCGCAATGAGCTGCTCGAGCTTCGGATGAACGGTTTCGAGACCGCGCTCGATGGCGGCGGACGGGCCGTGGTGCTTGTAGAGCGTACCGATCATGGCGCGTTCGGCGTCGTCAAACAGCGGGACCGAATGGGCACCGGGGATGTGGCCGGTGGCGAATTCGGCGGGAGAACGGGTGTCCACGACCAGCCACCGGCCATCGAGGAGCTCGGGACCGGGTGGGACCGTGGGAACCGATGACGGATCGGGCAGGGTCATTGAATCACGAGGCGCTGCGCCGGGCCCGTGGCTTGCGTCAAGAGGTACATGCCCGGAGCCAAACCGCTCAAGTCCACGACCTGCCGCGACGCTTGCCACCGCCCCTCGCGCACGGTGCGTCCGGTCGCGTCCCGCAAGGCAAACGCCTCGCCGAGGAGTGCAGCGGGCACAAAGCAGTGGACCGATTCGGTGGCGGGATTGGGCGCTAAACGAACGGATTCAGGGGCTTCGTCGGCAATGGAATTTGGCCCGGCCGATCCCACGAACACGTTATCGATCCAAATGTGGTTCCCATAGCCGCCCACGTTCACAAACGCCACTTCGAGGCACGCCACGCCCCCGCTCGTCAGGCCCTCCGGCAACGGCACCTCGTGCGTCGCCCACACCACTTCGCCCCCCGTGTCGTACCAAAACCACGTGTAGCAATCCGGCACCGACAGCTCGTCGCCATACGCCTCCCAAATCGGCAGCCACGTCGCCGCCCCACCGGGCTTCACCCACACTTCCAACCCGTCCACGTAATCCGCGTACTTCCGGTGCGCCACGTCGAAGCGCACGATTTCCATGCCCGTCGGGTCGAAGCCGGGCGTGATGAGGGCATCCTCCGCTCCTTCCGTGTCGACCCAGTAATTCGGAAACTGCGCCACGCCGTTCGTCGGCTCGACGAGGTCCCACGCGTGTTCCCACGCCCGGCCTGCGATTTCCATGCGCCAGTGCTCCGGCGGGAACACCTCGCCATCGAAGTCTTCCTCGATGCTGCCGGTGACGACCGGGCTGTCCACCACCTCGATCAAATCCGCCCACGTCCACGTGTCGCTGTTGCCGGCCGAATCGGTGACGGTCAGGGTGACGTCGTAGGTGCCGAGCGCATCGTACACCACCGATGCGTCCGGTGCAGAAGCGGATGCGGGGATGCCGCCAGGGAACGACCACGCGTAAGTCGTGCCGGTGCACGGGGCCACCGACACGTCCGCGAACCGAACCGGCTCGAGGTCGCACGGACTCGCCAAATTCACCTGCAGCCGATCCGCCATGAACCCCGCCTGCACCGCCGAGGGCGTGTGGAAAGCCGCTTCGTGGACGCTCCGGTTGCCCGCGGCGCGGATGGTGCCGCCGCAGTAGTTCGGTTGCAAGAACACCGCCGCCGTGGAGGCCGGCAAGTCCTCGGCGTAGAGCTGCCAATCGTTCAACGAATCGTCGATGTAGTAGACGGTTCGGGTCGTTCCGATGTAAAGGGCGCCCGGAACGCCCCGTTGGTGGGCGATGGACACCACGCGCTCGCTTGCGATGGTCGCTGTTGTGCGGTCCGTCCAAGTTTCGCCGCCGTCGGTGGACTCGAACACCTTGTTGCCGGTTTGGCCTCCCACGAGCACCGCCCAAACCCGCAAGGGGTTCACCTCATCGACTTCCAGGTAAATCGGCTTGTTCGAGTTGCCTCCGTTTTCGATGGTGTTCAGCGACACGTTCGTCCACGTCGCGCCGCCGTCGGCCGAATGGTGGATGCGCCAGCTGGAGCCGCTGAATTTGTGGCTGACGTAGAGGTGCTCGGGGTGGCGCGGCGGGATGGCGATGGAGATGATTTTTTCCCCGCCGAAGTCGTGGACCAAACCCCAGCCCGCTCCCCCATCCTCCGTCCGCCAAAGCCCCGAACCGACCGGCGAGTAAAAGCATTCGGCGCAACGCGGGTCCCACTCGAGGTTGCCGTAATCGCCGTAGCCATAGCCAGTGTTGGGCTTCTTCGTGCCATCGAAGGGCCGCGAGCTGATCCGCGTGAACCGGTCGTCGGAATACGCGAACGCCCCGCCATCGTGGAAGCCGCGCGTCCCGTCGGCCGGGTGCACGAAGCCGCGGTAGTTGTCCCCTGCGAGTTCGGCCAGCCAGCCGCCCGAGGTATCGCTGTCCGCTCCATAATGGTACAAATCCCCGTTGCGGATGAGCGTGCCGTTGTGGTACGTCCCCCCCACCATCACCTCCGACGCGCGCCAGCCGGACTGCCAGCCCCAAAAATCCGTCCCGTGAATGCCGTACATCCGCGGCTCGAAGTGGTCGCCCTGATCCGCCGAGTAATGCAGTCCGCCGTCCGAGGCGACCCACAAATCGACGGTCCCGTCCGGTCGGGTGAAAAACGCCACGTCGTGGACGTCGGCGTGGGTGTACCGGTCGTGGGTGAACTCGCCGGCCCAGGTGACCCAGTGGGCGTTGAGGGACCACGAAGTGCCGCCGTCTTCGGTTCGCCAAACGTTGATGCCCGCGCCGAATTGGCGGTCCCCATCCGTCGGGCTGACGTCGAGGGCGAGGTCGTAGTAGAATTGGCCGCCCTCCCCGGAGCCGTCTTCGGACCAGCCGAGGAGGTTGGGGTTGGTGTCGGCGGCGTAGGGGCCACCGGGGCCGTCGCCGCAGCACTGCTGTTCGAAGGTGAGGCCGGCGTCGGTGCTGATGTAGTAGCCGTAGAGGCCGCCGCCGTCTGGGGTGGAACCGGCGGCGAGGACGATGACGCGGTCGGGGTCCGCCGGGGTGACGGCGAGCTCGGAGCGGCGTTGGGCGTGGCCGGGCGTGGTCATGGGCAGGCCGGTGCCGGCGAACTCGAAGGACGCACCGCCGTCGGTGCTCCGGAGGAAGTTCGTGAAGTCGCCGCTGCGGCGGAGCGTGTAGAGGATGAGCGAGTCGGTGGGGTGTGCGACGATTTCCATGAACTCGCCCGTGGCGGCGACCAGGAGGGTTTCGCCGTTGTCGTCGGAGTACCACAGGCCGTCGTCGGTGGCGCACCACAGGCGGCCGGTGGAGTCGATGTAGAGCTCGCGGTACCAGCGGTCCGCGTTCAGGAACGGGGTGCTGCCGAGTTGCTGCCAGGTGAAGCCGCCGTCTTCGGTGCGCCAGAGGCCGCCGTCGCCTTCACCGATCCAAACCCGGTCGGGGTTCGTGGGGTCGATGGCGACGCTGTACACGGAATTGACGGGAAGGGACCGGGTCATGAGTTCCCAGTTCAGGCCCTTGTTGGTGGATTTCCAGGCGCCGGCCGTGGCGGTTCCGGCCCACACCACGTCGGGCGCGGAGGCGGACTGCTCGACGGTGTAGACGTGGCAGGCGCCGGGGCTTTGGACTTCGAAGTACATGGCGACTTCGGGGTCGTAGTGCCAGGGGCCGAGTTCCGTCCATGAGCCGTTGTCGCGGGCGCCTTGGGAGGCGGCGTAGCGCTCGGCGAAATCGCGGTCGTGGCGATCGACGATTTGGTGGGCGGCGCGGCGCCACCGCTTGAAGTATTGGGTGTGGGCCGTCTTGACGAAGGGGTGCTCGGCATACCAAGCGTCGTAGGCGGCTTCGACCACGGGGACTGGGACGGTGTCGCTGTACATCATGCGCATCCAGGCCGGAGCATCGGCGGGGAGGGCGTAGGGTGTTTGGGGGACGTTTTGGCCTGAAACCCAAGCCACACAGACCAATGCCAGCAACGAAAGGGGGAGCTTCATGAGCCCAAGATACGGCGGCTGCGCAGGGCCGCTAACGAAAAACCGCCCCCTGAAAATCAGGGAGCGGTTCTTTATGGAGATGGGGCCAATTCTTTCGAACCCCAGGAGGCCTCATTCGCAGAACGTGCCGTAGTACTGGAAGAAAGTGAGCAAGTCCTGAACGTCCACCGAGAGGTCGCCGTTGATGTCGCCGGGGCAGACATCCGCGTACTCGCAGTAACCGGAGAACGTGGCGTTCGCGTTGAAGTTGATGCCGTCGGGATCGAGGCAACCGACCACTTCACACGTGCCATCGTCGTGCGTCGCATCCGCATCGAAGTTCACCGCCTCGGTGTCGGTGCACCCCACCCATTCGCACGAGCCATCATCGACTGTTGCGTCCGGGTCGAAGTTGAATGCAATGTCATAAGTGCAGCCGCCATAGAGGCATGTGCCATTGTCTTCAATCGCTCCTTCCATGTAGTTCCATGCGGTTGCGTCAGTGCAGCCAACGGTTTGGAATTGGCATGACGCATCATCATACGTTGCTTCAGCATTGAAGTTCGCTGCGTCAATGTAGGTGCAACCTCCCACGATGCAAGAGCCATCGTCTGTGTTGGCAGTGACATCAAAATTGTCCGCATCCGGGTTGATGCAACCGAGGTACTCACACGGTCCTTCAACGTTGGCAAGGAACCAATAGTTATCCGCCGCAGGATCCTGGCACCCCGTAAAGAGGCAAGACCCATCATTGGTGTTGGCATCCGGATCGAAGTTGTCCGCTTGAAGGTTGGTGCACCCAAAGAAGATGCACGAGCCGTCGTCGACGTTCGCTCCGGGATCGAAATTGTCCGCATTGGAATCGATGCAGCCGAGGTACTCACAGCTGCCGTCGTCTACATTCGCTCCTGAATCATAGTTGTCCGCGGTGTCGTCCGTGCAACCGAGGTATTCACAGAGGGCTTCTTGGTCACCTGCATTTGCCCCGGGATCGTAGTTGTCTGCAAACGCATCCATGCAACCCCAGTATTCGCAGAGCAATTCTTGATCACCCGTGTTGGCGAACAAATCGTAATTGTCGGCCGCCGAGTCAAAGCAACCCGTGAACAGGCAAGAACCGTCATCTATGTTGGCAATTTCGTCGTAGTTGTCCGCGTCGGCGTCCGTGCAACCGAACCACTCGCAGCTGCCATCGTTGATGGTGGCTTGAGGGTCGTAGTTGTCAGCAGTGCTCTCCATGCAGCCGAGGTAGTCGCACGAGCCGTCGTTGAAGTTGGCTCCGGAATCAAAGTTCACCGCATCCGGGTCCGTGCACCCCCAGAACTGACAGAGGGACGTTTGGTTTCCGAAGTTGGCATCCTCGTTGTAGTTGTCCGCCTCGGGGTTGTAGCAGCCGCTGATCAAGCACGAACCGTCGTCCACGTTCGCCCCTTCGTCGAAGTTGACTGCGATGAGGTTCGTGCAGCCCAAGTACTCACACAGGGCGTCTTGGTCGCCGGTGTTGGCCTGCGAATCGTAATTGTCGGCTTGGTCGTCAAAGCAACCCGTGTAGAGGCAAGAGCCGTCCTCTACGTTTGCGATCTCATCGTAGTTGTCTGCCGTGGCATCCGTGCAACCGCCGAACAAGCACGAGTCGTCTTGCAGGTTCGCCGTCGGATCGTAGTTGAGGGCCGTTTCGATCATGCAGCCTTCGACTTCGCAAGAACCGTCATCCGAGTTTGCGTTCGCCTGGTAGTTGAGCGCCGCGGGATTCGTGCAACCGGCCACTTGCGTCGGGAACGTCAGCTCCACGTCCGTGAAGGTGATGGGGTCGCCCACTTCCGGGTGGAAGAGCACGTTGTACTGCAGGTGAGCCACGCCGTTGGTCGTGATTTGGGCCAAAAGCACCCGGCCGTTCGCATCCGGCACCCCCTGACTCGACTGCGTGGGCGTCACGCTGATCGACGCCTCGGCACCGTCCGTGTTGAAATCACCCGTCGTGTTCCATTCGGGCAGGTAAGCGTACATGCCGGTTTGGTTCAGGGCGTTGTAATCGCCCGGCTCGGCGCCGATGGTCAGCCACGAGTCGTATTCGACTTCAGGGAAGAACGAGAACAAGGCCGTCGCGATGTTGCCGCCGAAGTCGCCACCGACTGAGCTTTGGTAGACCTCCGCCGTGTTCTCAATCACCCAAGGGTGCTCTTCATTTCCGAAGAGTTGAACCAAATCAATCTCCGAAGTACTGAATTGTGCGTACACCCGGTACGTCACCCAGCCGCTCCCCGCAATCGGGCCCTCCTCGTGGTCCGTGACCACCTCATAGGTCAACCCTTGGAACAACCCATCACCCCACGCGCAGGAACCGTCGTCGCTCGTGGCCGACGGATCGAAGTTCAGGGCTGACTCGCTCGCGCAACCCCAAATCTCCTCCCCTTCGCAGATGCCGTCACCTTCGTAATCGCCGGTGCAGTTGCCCTCGCAGTCAAAGAACGGCTCAGGGTAAACACACGCATCCGCCGACGGAATCTCCGTGCCCGGAACGTAGTTGCAGGCCAACGGGTCGTCGCACTCGCCGTAGATGCAGGAGCCGTCGTTGTCCGTGGCTCCAGCGCTGTAGTTCACCGCCTCCGCATCGTCGCAACCCGGGATTTCATTCGCATCGCACACGCCGTCACCATCCGTGTCGTTGTTCACGATGGTGCCCGTTCCATCCGACTCGCCACTGCACGTGTCGCAGCCCTCAGGGTAAACGCACAGGGTGTTGTCCGAATCGGTGGTCGAAGTCACATCGTAGTTGCACGCCGTTTCATCGGTGCAACCCGTGATTTCATCCGCATCGCACACGCCGTCGCCGTCCGCATCGTTGTTCACGACGGTGCCCGTACCGTCCATCTCACCGCTGCAGGTGTCGCAACCCTCCGGGTAAACGCACAGTGTGCTGTCCGCGTCAGTGGTCGAGGTCGCGTCGTAATTGCAAGCCGTTTCATCGGTGCAGCCTGTGATTTCGTCCGCATCGCACACGCCATCGCCGTCGGCGTCGTTGTTCACAGCGATGCCCGTTCCGTCGGTTTCACCAGAGCAGGACTGGCAACCCGTGGGGTAGACACAAAGCTCATTATCGGTATCGGTCGTAGGGTCTGCGTCGTAGTTGCAAGCCGTTTCATCGGTGCAGCCTGTGATTTCGTCCGCATCGCACACGCCATCGCCGTCGGCGTCGTTGCTCACAGCGATGCCCGTTCCGTCGGTTTCACCAGAGCAGGACTGGCACCCCGTGGGGTAGACACAAAGCTCATTATCGGTATCGGTCGTAGGGTCTGCGTCGTAGTTGCACGCGGTTTCATCGGTGCAGCCCGTGATTTCGTTCGCATCGCACACGCCATCGTTGTCCGCGTCGTTGTCAATGACCGTTCCTGTTCCGTCGGTTTCACCCGAGCAATCGTCGCAGGCGTCGGGGTAGACGCACACGTCATTGGTGGAGAATTCGGCTGAAGCGTCGTAGTTGCAAGCCGACGCATCGGTGCAACCCGCTGCGTTCGCCGGGAAGGTCAAATTCAAGTCCGTCACTTGGTACGTCTCATCCGCCATATCGCGGTACTGGAAGTTGTACTTCACCGTTACCACACCTTCTGTGGTGAACTGGCCAAGCAACACACGCCCCGCCTCCGGGAAAGCAAAAGCGCTCGCTCCCGGCGTGAAGTAAATGCTCGCACCTACCACGGTGTTTGCCGAGAAGCTACCGCCGTTGACCGCGAAGTCACCCGTGAACGCATCCAACCCAATGTCCGCCGGTCCGGGCTCGTTGCCAGGACCTGCCCCAAGCGCTAGCCAAGAATCGTATTCCATTTCAGGAATCGCCGCGTAGAACAGCGGGTTGATGCTGTGCCCCAACAGACCGCCAGTTGGATTTTGATAGAAAGGCGCCGTGGAGCTAACGTCCCAGTTCCAATCGTCCGTACCGAAGCAAGCCTGCATTTCGATTTCATCGGTATTGAACTCCGCGTAAACGCGGTACGTGCTGGCGTCACCGATGGTGCCGTGTCCAACGATTTCGTAGCTCAACCCCGTGAAGTACGGATCGTCCCACACACATGTCCCATCATCGTCCGTGGCCGTGGCGTTGTAGTTCGTCGCCGTGGAGCTCGTGCACCCGGCCACTTCGAGGTTATCGCAGAACCCGTCGCCGTCGAAATCGCCGTCACACACCGTGTTGCAATCTCCGTTCAACGGAGCGTACTCACAGCCTTCGTTGTCCGTTGCAGCAGCATTGTAGTTGCATGCCGTGTCGTCCGTGCAGCCGAGGATTTCGAGCTCGTTGCAGATGCCGTCGCCATCGAAATCGAGCAGGCAGTCGCCGTTGCAATCGTAATACTGATCCGGATACGTGCAGGTGCCGTCCGAGATGGAGGCGGCTTCATCGTAGTTGCAAGCCGAATCGTCTGTGCATCCCAAGCAGCTCGAGAAATCGCAGGAATCGTCATCGATGGTGGCGTCTGCGTCGTAGTTGCAAGCTTGATCGTCGGTGCAACCGAGGCAGCTGGCATAGTCGCACTGCGTATTGTCCGCGAGGGTCCAAGTCGTATCGTAGTTGCATGCGGAGTTGTCCAAACATCCCGCACATGACGTGAACTCGCACGAACCATCGTCGTCGGTTGCGCTCGCTGAGTAGTTGCAGGCTCCCGCGTTCGTGCAGCCCGCGGTTTCGTCTGCGTTGCAAACGCCGTCACCATCGTCGTCAAGGAGAACGACCGATCCGTCCTCACAAACCTCGCAGGCCTCCGTTGCGAAGTCACAACTCCCCGCATCGGTTGCCGCGTCATCGTAGTTGCAAGCGGTCTCGTCCAAACATCCCACGACCTCATCGGCATCGCAAACGCCATCACCATCGGCGTCGGCCAATGCAATGGCCGCTCCGTCACAAAACTCGCAATCGGCCGCGTTAGGCAATACACATGAATCGTTGTCAATCGTCGCCGACGAATCGTAGTTGCAAGCCGCCGCATCCGTGCAGCCAGCGCAAGAGGTGAATTCACAAGAGCCGTCGTCCTCGGTAGCGGCTTCTGTGTAGTTGCAAGCACCTGGATCCGTGCAGCCCGACGCGCTTACAATGAAGTCGGAGGAGCTCATGCCTTCGCCCAAATAGTAGCTGGTGGCACCTGTTGACGTACGCCATTGAACGTTGAGCTGGAATGAAAAATGACCGATGTTGCCGTCCTCGTCGTCCGTCATGGTGATTTGGGCCAACAAGACCTTCAAATCATCTCCAGCCTGCCACTCTGCCGCAGGCCCTGAAGGAGAAGCCACAAACCATGCACCACCGCAATCTGCGAAACCAATTCCCTGATTGAACGTGACAAACGCCTCCTCCATGCCCGCGCCTTGAGGCCCTGCGCTACCCGTGTTGTCTAAGACCCCGACGGTCAACCAGCTGTCGTAAACCAGATCAGGAACCATTCCCAAAAACAGCGGATTCACCTCTTGTCCGTAATTCGGATTCAAGGCGAAGGCGTTCTCGGTATGATAGATGGAAGACGTCCCTTCAGCCAAGATGCTCATAGGAATGTTGCCTTCGTCTCCGGCCAAACCGTACACGGAGGTGACCCAATCCCCAGGATCATCGAAGGTCGCGTATAAGCGGTAGGTCGTGCCATATTCCGAGGTGGCAAACTGCTCCACAGTAAAGCCAGTAGACGTCGCAAACGCAGTCGTGACGGACAGGACAGCGCCCAACACGAGGGTAAATATTCTTTGCATGGCGGCAAAATTCAAGTGACTCTTCATCTTCGAGGATATCGATTCGTCTTATAAATATACCTCATTTATCCACACCATAGGGCGTTTTGGTCAAGAATTAATGCCAATTCAGCGAAAATTCCATTCCAGCGCCCCTGCCCAAATTGGGTCGAGTGGCAATGCGGCTTCCCCCTATACGCACGAAACCAAGGAAGGTTTCATTCGACGAAATCATTGATTAAGAATACAAATCTAACCAATTGTCGACAGATTGATTGGATTCGACGCAGGTTGAAAGAATCACATTATCTTTCGAGGAACCAGCTGCCACCTTTGATTTTTCTGTTCCCATGACCCTCCGTTCCGCCGCATCGTTTTTGATCGGGCTCGTCCTCGCGGTCGCAGCCACGCCCGAATTTGTTCGCGCCCAGTGCACGCATTGGGAGGCTCCCATGACGCTCATGACACCGGTTGAATTGGATGCCGACGAACGCCCCACAGTTCGGCCCGAATCGTCGATGGGACTGCGGTTGGACGTGGACCAGTTCAAGTTCACGCGCGGCGAGAACTTGGAGTCGTGGCACTTGATGCTGCCGGTACCGGGCCACCCGAAAGCGGTATGGGAGTTGCAGCGGTTCACAGCGTACACGCCGGACTTACTCGTCGGACAGACGGGCGAGAACGGGAAGCTTGAATCCCATTGGTCGCCCCAGTTGCAGACGTTTCGGGTCATTGCGCTCGAAGAGCATGGCAAACGGCATCCGCAAGCAGGGGGCATCGTTGCGCTGATGGCTGATGAGGTGGTCGGCAGCCTGCGGCTGGACGGCGAAGTGTTCGAAATTGCACCGGTCGGTGACGGGGGACTGCATGCCACATACCGGTTGGAAGACAGCAAGTTGGAATCGAATTTCAGTTGTGCGGCGGAGGATTTGGCCTTCAACCAAGTGCGCAAAAGCGCACCGCAGCCGGGTACCCGTACGGTGACGAACCCCGTTGTTGAATGCGTAGAAGTGGCGCTTGACATCGACCAGTATACGTATAATACGTTCGGAGGAAATTGCTCGAACACGGTGGACTGGGCGCTGGCTTTGCTGGCGGGGGTGAGCGAGATTTATGTGGACGAGCTGGGCAATGTGGTGAACTTGCAGGCGAGCTATGTACACGTTTGGGAGGTGACGGATCCGTACGCGGCGTATGTCCAAAACGCGGGCAGCATGCTCGACGCGTTCCGGTCGGAATGGGTGTCGAACCCGGCGCTTTCGGGGATTGATCGGGATTTGGTTCACCTGCTCACCCGGCGGACGAACACGGGAACCGGCGGCATCGCCTACCTCGACGTGGTGTGCAGCAACCAGTTTGCGGTCGGCTTCTCGAGCTACCTCAGCGGCACTTCTTCCTACACGGGCGGTTACAGCTGGAACCTGAACGTGGTGGCGCACGAGCTCGGGCACAACTTCGGTGCGAACCACACGCAGTGGTGCGGCTGGCCCGGCGGCCCCATCGACAACTGCGGCTCGCTGGAAGGGCCGTGCGCGGGCTACGTGAACAACCCGACGCCGCAAGTCGGCACGATCATGAGCTATTGCCACGCCATCGGGGGCGGCTCGGTGAACCTCATTTTCCACCCCACCGTGAAGACCATCGCGCTCATCCCGACCCTCAATGCGGACGGGTACTGCCACACCGTGTGCGACACGTACGCGACGAACTGCGCGGTGTACGGGTGCATGGATCCCGCGTTTTGCAATTACAACCCGGAAGCGGAATTCGATGACGGGTCGTGCGCGGTGTTGGATGCGTGCGGGGAGTGTGGCGGGGACGGCACTTCGTGCGTGGGGTGTTTGGACGAGTTGGCGTGCAATTACGACCCCGCCGTGACGGAAGATGACGGGTCGTGCTTTTATGCGCCGGGCGGGGGCGGCTGCGATTGCGAGGCGGAACTGACGTGGGACGTGGCGCTGGCCGGGGGCGAGACCGTTTCGACGACGGTGGCGGGCGTGGGGACGTTGGCGGCGATGTATGCCACGGTGATGTACACGAATTTGTCGGGCGATCCGAACGCGAAGTTGTCGGACTTGCGGGTGACGTTGACCGGGCCGGATGGGGTATGCCAAACCGTGGGCGGGTTCGACGTGGCGTCGTCGTGTGACGTGGCGGGGATTTGGCCTCCCACCTGGACCACGTCCACCAACGGTACGTACGCGAGCAGCGTCATCATCGCGAACGACGTGACGGGCCAAGGCAACTGGACGGTCGCCCTGACCAACGGCTGGTCCGAAAGCCCGGCCATGCAGTACACGGTGAACCTCTCGTTCTTCAACCTCTGCCTCAGCACGCCCCCGCCCGGCTGCACCGACCCAGAAGCCTGCAATTACAACCCCGTCTCCACCGAGGACGACGGCTCCTGTGAATACGGCTCGTGCAACGGCTGCACCGACCCCGCGGCCTGCAACTACGATTTCCAAGCGAACGTGGACGACGGCACCTGCGACTACGTGACCTGCGCGGGCTGCACGGATCCGGGCGCTTGCAATTTCGACTTCCTCGCCACCCTGGACGACGATTCGTGCGAATTCCTATCGTGTTCCGGCTGCACGGACTTGTTGGCCTGCAACTACAACCCGGCCGCCACCATCGGCGACGATTCGTGCGAGTACGTTTCGTGCGCGGGATGCACAACGGAGGTGGCCTGCAACTTCGACCCGCTTGCGTCCCTCGATGACGGAACGTGCGAATACGATTCGTGCGCCGGGTGCGACGACCCCAACGCGTGCAACTACGACCCCGCGGTGACTCTATATAATGGAACCTGCGATTACGAGACCTGTTCGGGATGCACGGACCCGAGCGCGTGCAATTTCGAACCGTGGGCAAGCATCGATGACGGGTCGTGCGAATTTGCGGACTGTGCGGGGTGTACGGGCGATCTGAACGGGGACAATTTGGTCAGCGTGGCGGACGTGCTGGTGCTGCTGGGCGATTTCGGGTGCGTGACGCCGCCGTGTCCGGGCGATGCGAACAACGATGGGCTGACGAACATCGGGGACTTGCTGGTCCTTCTCGGGGCGTTCGGGTTGCCGTGTCCACAATAAATGAGTCTGAACAGGTTCAAATAGAAGTCGGCGGGTTATTTTTAACCCATGACAGCCAAATCATTCGCCACCTGGGGCGTCAAAATCGCGTTGATTTTGATCCTCGGACCCTCCGCGTTTGCCCAAATCGAATCCGTCACCATCCTGGAATCCCCGGAGGTTGAAACGGTGAGCCTTACCCCCGAATGGGACATCGCCATCGAAGGCGAAGCGACCCGTTGGGTGGGCGCCCACCGGCTTTTCAAAGCGACGGACTTGCCGGAGCCGATGCGTCCGACGCACCGGGCGGAGAACGCGGTCGGTTTGGCTCTGGACGCGGAGCAGTTCGCGTTCGTTCGGGAGCGCAAGCCGAATCGCTGGGAGCTGACGTTGCCGACGCCCGAAGGTGGGGAGGTGACGTTGCAGCTGGAGTCGTTTTTGGCCTTCCAGCCGGACTTGGTGGTCGGGCGGACCACGGCGGGCGGAGAGCGGAGTGAGGTGTACCGGCCGCAGTTGATTTCGTACCGCGTGGTGAATGAGGGCGTGAGCGGCGTGGTGAACGTGATGGCGGATCACGTGCTGGCGACGTTCCGGATGAACGGCGAGCAGTGGGAGGTGTCGCCTGCGATCGGCGCGGGTTACGGCGATTTGCACGCGCTGTTCCGGACGGCGGACAACCGGATGGATTTGACGTTTTCTTGTGGCGTGGACGATTTGGCCTCGGACCAAAACCCGCACCGCGCATCCTCCCCCTCCACCGGCGCGAACCCCACGCCGGTCTGCGTCGAAATGGGTCTGGACATCGACTACAGCACGTGGCAAACGTTCCCGGGCTACGCGGAAGCGTCGGAATGGGCCCTTGCGATGCTCGCGGGCGTCAGCGCAATCTACGAGTCGGAACTGGGCAACACGGTCACGTTGAGCGCAACCTACCTGCACATTTGGGAAGTGGTCGACCCGTACGCGGCCTTCACGAGCGACGCAGGAAACATGCTCAATGAGTTCCGCTTGACGTGGTACAACGATGCCCCCTTCACGTCCCAAAACTGGGACCTCTGCCACCTCCTCACGAAGCGAACGAACACAGGCACAGGCGGCATCGCCTACGTCGACGTGTTGTGCTATCCCTTCGGAGACTACGGTGCTGGATTCAGTGCCAACTTGGACGGCTCGAGTTCGTACACGGCTGGAACCTACGCGTGGAACCTGAACGTGGTGGCGCACGAGATCGGCCACAACTTCGGCGCGCACCACACGCACTGGTGTGGCTGGTCGGTCGGGCCCATCGACAACTGTGCGAACCTCGAAGACAACGACACCGACTGTTCGCCTTACACGGACAACCCGACGGCCCAAGTGGGCACGATCATGAGCTATTGCCACGCCATCTCCGGCGGCTCCGTGAATTTGGAATTCCATCCGATTGTGATTGACGAGGCCTTGGAGCAAGCCCCCTACCCCAGCTGCATCGCTGCGTGTGGGAATTTGGTGACGAGTTTCGGGTACTACGGTTGCACGGATGCGAGCGCCTGCAATTACGATGCGACGGCCATTGTAGACGATGGCACGTGCGCCACGTTGGACGATTGCGGCGTTTGCGGAGGCGGCAATGCTTCGTGTGGCGGTTGCATGGACGCGAGCGCGTGCAACTACGACGCCAGCGCGACGGTGGACGACGGGTCTTGTGCCACCGACGACAACTGCGGAGTTTGTGGGGGGGACGACTCCTCCTGCAGCGGGTGCACGGATTCCGAAGCATGCAACTACGATGCGGAAGCAACCATCGACGACGATTCTTGTTCGTACCCCGGCGTTGGCGAGCCGTGCACGTGTTCCAGCACGCACGTGTTCACCGGTAACGGCATCGTCTTGTCAGGTGGCTCCTTAACCTATTCGCAATCCACGACTGGAGCGGTGTCGGGCACGCTGACGTCAGTCGGCGTGGAGCTGCTGTGGAACAGTTCCACCGGTTCCGCCTCCCCCGATCAAGTGATGTATCGGCTGTACGACCCCACGGGATCTTGTGTCCAGTTTGGCGCCAATTTGCCATTGAGTGGATGCAGCTATGTTGCTGGATCGGCATGGCCTGCCAGTTGGTCCGCAACCGACGACGGACTTTACACGGCAACTGTGGATTTGACCGCGTATGCGCTCGGAGGCAGTGGAGCTTGGACGTTGCAGGTTTTCAACGGCGATGGCGTTCCGGCTACAGCGCAAACTCGTTTCACCTTCAACGACGTTTGTTTCGACACGTACCCTGGCTGCACAGATGCCAGCGCATGCAATTACGACCCCACGGCAACCACCGACGATGGCAGCTGCTTCACCTCGGCTGAAACTGGCGAATGGTCTTCGACCATCAACCTCCCCACTCTCTCTCCTACCGGCGCAAGTGGATCCTCCGTCAACGTCAGCAACGTCGAAGCGGTGGAACCCGTGCTCGAATTCACCGTTGACTGGACGCCAAGCGGCTCGGGCACAGAGGCTGCTGATTTGTTCATGAAGATAACGGATCCCAGCGGGAACTGCACCGACTTTGGGGGGTTCAACGTGGGCTCGTCGTGCCCGGATCTGTTCGGAGGAGCTTGGCCGAGTTCCTGGGAAAGCTCGACTGCGGGAACGTATGTGGCGACCATTGACCTCGCGGGCAGCGGTTTGTCAGGATCTGGAACTTGGAACTTCTCCTTCTACAATGGAAGAAGCGGGGCTGCGGCCGTGACCTACGAAATCAGCATCACTCAAACGTCCTCTTGCTACTCCAATGGCATCGGCTGCATGGACGAGGCGGCATGCAATTACGACGCGAGCGCAACCACTCCGGGCTCTTGCACCTTCGCAGACACTTACTACGACTGCGCCGGCGACTGCATCAACGACACGGACGGCGACGGCGTGTGCAATGAACTCGAAGTCGTCGGTTGCCAAGACAACACCGCCTGCAACTACGACGCAACGGCCACGGACGCGGGATCCTGCACCTACGCCGCAACCCATTACGACTGCTCCGGCGACTGCCTGAACGACACGGACGAAGACGGCGTATGCGATGAGTTCGAAGTCGTGGGTTGTCAGGACGATGCCGCCTGCAACTACAACGCCACGGCCACGGACGCCGGCGCATGCACCTACCCCGAAACCTACTACGACTGCGCGAGTGACTGCTTGAACGACACCGACGAAGACGGGGTGTGCAACGAACTCGAAATCGTCGGTTGCCAGGACAACACCGCCTGCAATTACGACGCGACTGCGACGGATGCGGGAACTTGCACCTATGCTGAGACCCATTACGACTGCGCCGGCGATTGTTTGAACGACACCGACGAAGACGGCGTGTGCGATGAGCTTGAGGTTGTCGGATGTTTGGACCAAACCGCGTGCAACTACAACGCGAACGCCACCGACTTGGGCTCCTGCACCTACGCAGCAACCCACTACGACTGCGGCGGCAACTGCCTCAACGACTCCGACGAAGACGGCGTCTGCGACGAACTCGAAGTCGTCGGCTGCCAGGACAACACCGCCTGCAACTACGACGCAACGGCAACCGATGCCGGTTCCTGCACCTTTGCGGCGACCCACTACGACTGCGACGGCAACTGCCTCAACGACGCTGACGAAGACGGCGTCTGCGACGAACTCGAAGTCGTGGGATGCCAGGACGACACTGCTTGCAACTACAATGCGAGTGCAACCGATGCCGGATCGTGCACTTTCGCTGCGCCCCACTACGACTGCGACGGCAACTGCCTCAACGACACCGACGAAGACGGCGTATGCGATGAACTCGAAGTCGTCGGCTGCCAAGACAACACCGCCTGCAACTACAATGCGAGTGCGACAGATACTGGATCGTGCACCTATCCCGAAAACAACTACGACTGCGATGGCAACTGCCTCAACGATACAGACGAAGACGGCGTCTGCGATCAACTCGAAGTCGTCGGCTGCCAGGACAACACCGCTTGCAACTACGATGAAAGTGCAACGGATGCTGGATCATGCACGTACCCCGAAACCAACTACGACTGCGACGGCAACTGCCTCAACGACGCGGATGAAGACGGTGTATGCGATGAACTCGAAATCGTGGGATGCCAGGACAGCAATGCCTGTAACTACGACGACAGCGCGACCGATGCCGGCTCATGCACCTATCCAGAAACCAACTACGACTGCGACGGCAATTGCCTTAATGACGCGGATGAGGACGGCGTATGCGACGAACTCGAAGTCGTAGGCTGCCAAGACAACACCGCTTGCAACTACAATGCGAGTGCGACAGATACTGGATCGTGCACCTATCCCGAAACCAACTACGACTGCGACGGCAACTGCCTCAACGACGCGGATCAAGACGGCGTATGCGACGAACTCGAAGTCGTCGGCTGCCAGGACAACACCGCCTGCAACTACGACGACAGCGCGACCGATGCTGGATCGTGCACCTATCCCGAAACCAACTACGACTGCGACGGCAACTGCCTCAACGACACCGACGAAGACGGCGTCTGCGATGAAATCGAAGTCGTCGGCTGCCAAGACAGCAACGCCTGCAACTACAACGACAGCGCGACCGATGCGGGTTCGTGCACTTACGCTGAGGCCTACTACGACTGCGACGGCAACTGCCTCAATGACGCGGATGAGGACGGCGTCTGCGACGAATTGGA
>ENA-OUOG01000335-OUOG01000335.1-marine-metagenome-genome-assembly--contig:-NODE-335-length-63256-cov-13.391206_pt1 | contig 63256 bp, 61 predicted proteins | sample MGYA00248635_ERZ508505 | MGnify/ENA primary metagenome ERZ508505 (study PRJEB26176, sample SAMN06267871) | marine metagenome | isolation source: Saanich Inlet, British Columbia, Canada | place: Pacific... | reverse complement strand
AGTAGCGCATTCCGATAAATCGGAAGGGTCGCAGGTTCAAACTTAACGAAGTGATCTCACGCCTTAGCGTAATCCTGTCATCCCGACTTTTTTTTCACTAAATATTATTGCAGTAGCGCATTCCGATAAATCGGAAGGGTCGCAGGTTCAAACTTAACGAAGTGATCTCACGCCTTAGCGTAATCCTGTCATCCCGACTTTTTTTTCACTAAATATTATTGCAGTAGCGCATTCCGATAAATCGGAAGGGTCGCAGGTTCAAACTTAACGAAGTGATCTCACGCCTTAGCGTAATCCTGTCATCCCGACTTTTTTTTCACTAAATATTATTGCAGTAGCGCATTCCGATAAATCGGAAGGGTCGCAGGTTCAAACTTAACGAAGTGTTTTTACATCACTTAGAAATATAATTCTATTTAGTCTAGTATCTTTACAAAAACTTGAGAGGTGATTATAGGTTTTGGTGGAGGAACGGGTGCTGGAAAGTCAACATTAGTTGAGCATGCAGCACGCCTTTTAGGCAAAGACAACACACTTATTATTGCGCAAGATCATTACTATAAACACCATCCTGAATTGCCTTTTGAAGAGCGTTGTCAGATAAATTTTGATCATCCAGATGCGATTGACTTTGCGTTGTTAACATCGCACATCCAACATATACATAATGGAAATACCATTCATCGCCCTGTGTATTCGTTTGAGGAGCACCTTCGTAAAAACGAAACCACAAAACATCAAACCAAGAAATTTATTTTGGTAGAAGGTATTTTGGTTTTTGCGCATCAACCCTTAGTTGAACTTTTTGATTATAAGGTGTATATTCACGCAGATAAAGATATTCGTGTGAAACGGCGTGTGGCGCGTGATATTGCCTCTCGCGGACGAAGTGAAAACGAGGTGCTAGAACGATTTCAAACCACATTGCATGCCATGCACGATAAATATATTGCACCACACAAACAAAAAGCAAATTTGGTTTTAATCAATAACACCAACATCGACGCAGCAAAAAAACAATTAAGCGATTGGATCAAAACAATTAGCAGATGAAAAAACTTTGTGAAAATCCATGGTTTAAGCTCGCAACAAATATATATGCCCTAATTGGGTTGTTTTTTGTGATTTGGATGGTGTTTTTGGATACCAACTCACTGCTTATCTACCTAAACCTAGAACGAAAATTATCGGATTTGGAGCGTCAAAAGGCCGTTTTAGAACGCGATATTGAAAAAGACAAAAAAACGTTACTGCAGCTAAACGACTCTGTTGAGCTAGAGCGTTATGCGCGGGAACGGTATTTTATGAAACGAAAAAACGAAGACGTCTACTTGATTGAATTCAGTGATAGCGTCAACTAATTTTAATAACACACTATGGATTATACAGGACAAATGCTTCGAGACGATGCGCTAGCAGATAAGGTTATTGTAGTAACTGGTGGGGGTAGCGGCTTGGGAAAATCCATGACGCGCTATTTTTTACAACTCGGCGCTAAGGTGGTTATAACCTCTAGAAACCTTGAAAAACTGCAAGGGACTGCCGCTGAGCTTGCAGCGGACACCAACGGAACTTGCCTACCCCTAGCCTGCGATGTGCGCCATATTGATCAGGTGGAGGCCATGCATCAAAAAGCAATTGAGCAATTCGGTAAAGTGGATATTTTGGTGAACAATGCTGCTGGGAATTTTATTGCTCCCACAGAACGTTTATCGTCAAATGCATTTGATACCATTTTAGATATTGTTTTAAAAGGAACAAAAAACTGTACCCTTACTTTTGGAAAGCATTGGATAAAGACCAAACAAAAAAACACGAATGTGTTGAACATAGTCACGACCTATGCATTTACAGGCTCGGGCTATGTGGTGCCATCGGCATGTGCAAAGGCGGGCGTACTTGCCATGACCCGATCACTGGCAGTAGAATGGGCAAAGTATGGGATGCGTTTCAATGCCGTTGCGCCAGGACCATTTCCAACAAAAGGCGCATGGGATAGACTGCTTCCAGCACCCATCAAGAAAAAATTTGATCCCAAAAAGCGCATTCCTATTGGGCGCGTGGGTGAACATCAAGAGCTTGCCAATTTGGCTGCATACATGGTTTCAGATTTTGGTGCATACCTCAATGGTGAAGTCATTACACTAGATGGTGGCGAATGGCTAAAAGGAGCGGGGCAATTCAACAATCTAGAGCAAGTTTCTAAAACCATGTGGGATGTGTTGGAATTTGCGATTAGAAAGAAAAAATAGTTAACAAAAATTTGATTTTTGATAAGGTATATAAATAGTATTTTTACATTTTCAACTTAACATGGGCAAAATCATAGCTGTTGCGAATCAAAAAGGAGGAGTGGGTAAAACCACAACCTCTGTAAACCTTGCCGCTTGCTTGGGTGTATTGGAAAAAAAGGTATTGCTTATAGATGCAGACCCGCAAGCCAATGCAACATCTGGCTTAGGTGTTGACGTAAATAGCATTGAAAAGGGGTCCTATCAAGTTTTGGAGCATACTTTAAAAGCTAAAGATGCCATCATTAGCACCAGCTCTCCTAATCTAGATTTACTGCCCGCACATATCGATTTGGTAGCCATCGAAATAGAATTGGTTGACAAACCCAATCGAGAAAATATGTTGCGTAAAGCACTTGCGTCAGTTCAAGATGACTATGACTATATTTTTATTGACTGCGCGCCCTCTTTGGGTTTAATCACCTTAAATGCGCTCACAGCTGCAGATTCAGTTATCATACCCATTCAGTGTGAGTATTTTGCGCTTGAAGGTCTTGGAAAATTATTAAACACCATTAAAAGTGTACAAAAAATACATAATCCCTCTCTTGGGATTGAAGGTATGTTACTCACCATGTATGACTCGCGTTTACGTCTTTCCAATCAAGTGGTAGATGAGGTAAAAAAACACTTTAACAACATGGTGTTTAGTACGATAATTCAACGAAATGTAAAGCTAAGCGAAGCACCAAGCTACGGAGAAAGTATTATTGATTATGACGCTTCCTGTAAGGGTGCGTCTAGTTATTTGAAACTTGCGCAAGAGTTAATAAATAAAAACAGCTAATATGGCAAAAGCAAAAAAACGTCAAGCCATGGGTCGTGGTCTTTCAGCGCTACTCCCCACTGAAGAAAATCTTCAAAAAGGAAGCGTAGAGGGACGCGTTTTAGAAGTGCCATTAGATCAAATTGAAACCAATCCTTTTCAGCCCAGAACACAATTTAACCCAGAAACACTTACCCAACTGGCTTCTTCGATTGCCGAATTGGGTGTAATTCAGCCGATAACGGTTCGAAAATTGGGCCCAGAAAGTTATCAATTGGTTTCTGGTGAGCGACGTTTCCGCGCCTCTCAATCTTTAAATCTCGAAACGATTCCTGCGTTTATCAGAGTGGCTAACGACCAAGAGTCATTGGAAATGGCACTTGTAGAAAACATTCAACGGGAAGATTTAGACCCTATTGAAATTGCGCTTAGCTACCAACAGCTTATCAGTGAAATAAAACTTACACAAGAAGAGATGAGTAAGCGTGTTGGGAAAAAGAGATCAACAATAACCAACTATCTGCGCCTCCTAAACCTTGATCCCATTATCCAATCTGGAATTCGAGATGGGTTTATTTCTATGGGGCATGGACGTGCACTCTTAGGCGTTGAAGATTCCAAGGCACAATTGGATTTGTACAAAAAAATTGTTGCCACAGGCATGTCAGTACGTGCTACTGAACAAGCCATAAAACCAAAAAAAACCACTTCAAAGCCTGATATTGAAGACTATACCAAAAAACATCTTGATGCATTTAAAGATTTTTTTGGTGCCGCAGTACAAACTTCCATTGACCAAAACGGGGGCGGAAAAATCATTATTCCTTTTGGTTCTGAAAAAGAATTCAAAACCATTCGCAAAAAACTAAGCTAGTGGTTCGTTATTACTTATTGATATTGGCCCTTATATGTTGTACTGTGTCTTTTGCGCAAACCATAGCGGCAGACGAAGTTCAAAAAAGCGCAGATGAAGACCCTCTTCGTCCAGCAAAAGCAGCTTTTTATTCCGCCGTACTTCCTGGGTTGGGGCAAATATATAATAAACGCTATTGGAAAGTACCAATAGTGTACGGTAGCATTGGAGCATCTATCTATATGTATGATCGAAACCAAAAAAATTATGTGCGCTATAGAAATGCCTATAAAAGACGCGTTGCTGGTTATTCTGATGATGAATTCCAAGGTTTAATTACCAACACAGACCGATTAATAGACGGACAAGATTTTTACAAACGAAATCGAGATAGGTCAATGCTTTTTATCTTGGGATTTTATTTTTTGAATGTTTTAGACGCCAATATAGATGCGCATTTAAAACAATACAACGTAAACAGCGACTTGAGTTTTAAACCTTATTTTGATATAGCGCCGATAAACGCTACGCCAGTTGCAGGGATGAGTGTCGCCATAACATTTTAATATGAAAATAGCCTTATTAGGGTACGGAAGAATGGGCAAAGCCATAGCGGAAGTTGCCAAAACACGCGGACACAAAATTGTGGCCACAATTGATAAAGACAATCCGAATGATGTCTTTGACGATGCAGATGTTGCCATAAATTTTAGCGTACCCTCGGCAGCGGTTTCCAATATCACACATGCACTACAACAAGGTGTTCCGGTGGTATGTGGCACCACTGGTTGGTTAAGCCACAAATCAGATATTGAAGGTTTGTGTACAGAACAAAACGGTGCATTTTTGTATGCATCAAATTTTAGTTTAGGTGTAAATATCTTCTTTGCACTAAATAAAAAACTTGCCCAAATGATGGAGCAACATGCTCAATATTCTGCAAGTTTAGAAGAAATTCATCATACCGAAAAGCTAGATGCGCCCAGTGGAACTGCTATTACTTTGGCAGAAGGCATATTGCCACACATACCGCAAAACGAATGGAAGCTTGCCGAAGAGGCCAGCAAAAACGATCTTCCGATAACCGCACTTCGGGAACCTCACGTACCGGGAACGCATACGGTAACATACAATTCTGATGTAGATAAAATACAAATAGAACATATCGCCCATAGCCGTGATGGTTTTGCCCTTGGCGCAGTGGTTGCCGCCGAGTGGATTGTAGGGAAAAATGGTATTTTTACCATGAATGATGTATTAAATATTACCTAATCTTACAGCAATTATGACAACTTCACAGTGGATTTTATTCGTAGCACTTTGTCAAGTGTATATTTTTATAAAACTCTGGAAACTTTACAAAAAAGCAGGGTTTTCCCCTCTTTTAGCGCTGATTCCAATTTATAATTCTATGGTGCTACTGCGAATTATTAAACGTCCGCAGTGGTGGGTAATATTGCTTTACATCCCTATAGTCAACTTGCTAATGCTTCCTGTAGTTTGGGTGGAAACATCACGTAGTTTTGGGAAAAACAGCTTTACAGATAGCTTTCTTTCTTGGGCTTCGCTAGGGTTCTATGGTTTTTACCTTAATTATATTGCCGATGTAAGCTATCATCCCGATAGGTCTTTGGAACCCCAGAGTAAATTTGGCCAATTCATTGGCTCTATCATATACGCAGTTGTTTTTGCTACTTTGGTACACGCCTATTTTATGCAGCCCTATATCATTCCAACGGGCTCGTTAGAAAAAAGTTTGTTGGTGGGTGATTTTCTTTTGGTAAGCAAATTCCATTATGGCGCACGAACTCCACAAACAGCGGTTTCTTTTCCAATGGTTCACGATACCATCCCTGTTATAAAAAAGCGTTCATACTTAAAAAAACCACAACTACCCTATTCGAGGTTTCCAGGTCTTCAACGCATAAAACGAAATGACATTGTCGTATTTAGTTGGCCAGCAGATACGGTTCGGCAATTCTTTAAAAAAGAAGCCAGAGTAGATAAACCCCTTGATAAAAAATCGAATTATGTAAAGCGCTGCGTGGCACTGCCTGGCGATACGCTGTCGATTATTGATGGTATTATTCACATCAATGGCAAAGAGTCTGTCATGCCCGAACGTGCAAAACCCTTATATGCGTACACGGCATACAACAGCAAAGGAATCTCAGCGCGGAAACTTACAGAACTAGGTTATACCGATTTAACACGTGCATTTGCCATTAGCAATATCACACAACCAATGTTTAATGCACTACAGCCCTATCTACTAAATATTATAAATAATGACCCTTCAAATTTTGTGGTTCTTACAAGTGCAAAAGGAATTCCGATGGAGGTGGTTAAAAAACAACGCATTCAAGCAAAAGAGTTGTTGGAAACCAAAAAGAATATGTATCTGACGCTGAAAGAAGAAGATCAACTTAAATCAGCTATTTCTTTGGATAGTCTAAAAAGGAAAATCAATTCGAATGCATTTTACAATGAGGTATTCTTTCCTAATAATGTACTTTACAATTGGAATGAAGACCAGTTTGGATCGCTCGTTATTCCGAAAAAAGGAGTTACCGTGACCCTCAACGAAAAAAGTTGGCCATTGTACAAAAAAATTATTCAGGACTATGAGCATAATACAGCCTCATACAGCAATGGTGTTGTTAAAATTAATGGCGAAACGACAACCTCCTACACATTCGCACAAAATTATTATTGGATGATGGGTGATAATCGCCATCGATCGGAAGACAGTCGTTATTGGGGTTTTGTTCCCGAAGACCACATTGTGGGAAAACCTGTATTTATTTGGATGAGTATTGACGGATTTACTGAAGGATTACGCAACTGGCGCGTAAGATGGAACAGGGTCTTTACTACTGTTGGTGGTTCGGGTCAGCCAGTTTCTTATCGCTGGTACTTTGTAGCATTTATTGCGCTATGGCAAGGTGTTGTTTGGTTTCGTAAACGAAACAAAAAAGCATAAATGGCTGCGGTTTTAGCTCCGCTAGCCTATGGCGGATCCATAACACTTTGGGCATATTTGATCCAAGCAGATGAAATCCTATTGGAAAAGCATGACCATTATGTCAAGCAAACACAACGCAACCGACAATATATTCACGGGGCAAATGGAAAATTAATGCTTTCTATCCCTGTAAAACACTTAGGAAGAGGAGGACATCAAAGCTATAAAGACGTTGAAATAGACAATAGCTTTCCATGGCAAGTGCAACACTGGAAGTCATTGCAAAGCGCCTATCGTTCTTCACCCTATTTTGAGTTTTATGAGGACGAAATGATACCATTTTACAAAGAGATTTTTACTCATTTGTATGCGTTTAATGAATCGCTATTTGGCATAATAAAAAAGATGCTGGGGTGTACAACTAAAACAACATTTACCGAGCAATATGACCCATCCACGACAAACGCTGATATTAGAAATTTGCTTGAAGTAAAAAAACAGACTGAAGCAGTTGCGCTAACGTACACACAGGTTTTTGAAGAAAAAAACGGATTTATTCCCAACCTCTCCGTATTGGATTTACTTTTTAACATGGGCCCAGAAAGTTTGGGTTTACTAAAAAATTGCGATTTGTTAAAAAAAGCGTAAATTGATAGTACTTAATCTTACATCATGAGTGACCCTAAAATTATTGGTCTTGGCGGTATTTTCTTTAAAGCACAATCACCCAAAAAATTACAGAAATGGTATGCACAGCATTTGGGTTTAGTGTTAAATCCGTACGGAGCAACTTTTGAAATGCGCAACGCAAAAAATCCAGATAAGATTAAGTATATTCATTGGTCTGTTTTTGCAAACGACACCGATTATTTCAACCCTTCCAAAAAGTCCTTTATGATAAATTATAGGGTACAGGAAATTGAGAAATTAGTGAAAAAATTAAAAGGAATTGGCGTCACGATAGTTGATAAAATTAACACATATCCCTACGGGAAATTCGTGCATATTCTAGACCCTGAGGGTAATGCTATTGAACTTTGGGAGCCCAAAGAAGACTTTTTTGATAGCATGGATGTGCCAACAAACAAATAAAAAAGCAGGCCGTAAGCCGGATTCTGTCGTGCCTTATCATTAATCTAGGCGACACATTACTGTGTCGCTCAATCCGCCTACCCTCCAACTTGGGCGCGCTACCCTTAACGTTGGTTTACATGGCGTTTCACCGCATAGAGTTTACCTGGTTTCACTACAGCCAAACTGTACTTGCTTTCTGTTGCACTTGTCCTATCCCGAAAATCGGGACGACGGGTGTTACCCGCTATGCTGCGCTATGGTGTCCGGACTTTCCTCTCTTCGCACAAGGCGAACAGCGATAAGATGGCCTGCTGAGCAAAAATACTGTATTCTTTTGTTTAGTTATATCATTTTTGCGTAGTAACAAGTTTGCGTATATTTACCTCATGGGGGAATATGTTGTATCGGCCTTAAAATACAGACCGCAAACCTTTGCGGATGTTGTAGGTCAACAAGCCATAACACAAACGCTACAAAATGCCATTGACTTAGGCAAAATTGCCAAAGCCATGCTTTTTTGTGGTCCTCGAGGCGTAGGCAAAACAACCTGTGCACGCATTTTCGCCAAAAAAATCAATAGCATTAACGAAGACATTGATCCGAACGAAGACTTTGCCTTTAATGTTTTTGAGCTTGATGCCGCTTCTAATAATTCTGTAGACGATATTCGTAGCCTTATTGAACAAGTGCGTATTCCTCCACAGAAAGGAAACTATAAAGTGTACATTATAGATGAGGTGCACATGCTTAGTTCTGCAGCTTTTAATGCTTTTCTAAAAACCCTAGAAGAGCCCCCACAACACGCTATTTTTATTCTGGCTACCACCGAAAAGCAGAAAATCATACCCACCATTTTGTCACGTTGTCAAATTTTTGATTTTAGACGTATTGGTATTAAAGATGCGCAAAATTATTTGGCAAACATTGCCCAGCGTGAGGGTGTGACCGCCGAAGACGATGCTTTGCATTTGATTGCTCAAAAAGCAGATGGTGCCATGCGCGATGCACTCTCAATTTTTGATCGTATGGTGAGCTATTCAGGGGCTACACTTACAGCAAAACATGTGTCATTAAACCTAAATATTTTAGATCACGACAGCTATTTGGAAATCACTGATATGCTACGTGAGGGTGATTTGCACAATAGCATACTAAAATTTAATGCGCTTATTGATTTAGGATTTGATGGATATCATTTTATCAATGGGTTATCAAAACATTTTCGAGACTTGATGATGTGTCAAAATGAAGGTACTTCTAAACTTTTAGAAGTTGGTGTAGAAACAGAAGCTAAGTTTCACGCACAAGCCAAATCCGTTTCTACTGAATTCTTACTTCAAGCCCTAGAATTGGCAAATACCTATGCGCTGCAATACAAAAGCAGTTTAAACGCGCACTTACAGGTGGAGTTGTGTTTGATGCAAATAGCATCACTAACTGAAAGCGAAAAAAAAAAGGCTAAACCTTACATAAAACCGCATCGTGACATGGAGGTTGGGTCGGTAGCTTCGACAGGCTCAGCCACCAGTAGTCCTGATGTTACAACTAAACAACCAGAGGTTATTCAGCCTGTCGCGGTTACTGAGCCTGTCGCGGTTGCTGAGCCTGTCACGGTTGCTGAGCCTGTCGCGGTTGCTGAGCCTGTCGAAGTTACTGAGCCTGTCGCGGTTGCTGAGCCTGTCGCGGTTGCTGAGCCTGTCGAAGTAACCGAAGAACCCATACAGTTAGACTTATCCTCGCAGGGCGTTTCAGGATTTTCACTTTCCAGTTTACGGGTTCAAAAAGAACACCAAAACAAAACAGAAACCCAAACAGAATCAGCTGTTGTACATGAGCAAGAAGTAACGCAAGAAGCGTTAGAGGAACATTGGGGGACTTATAGTGAGCATATGGTAGAAAGAGGTGCAAGGAATATGGTAGCCTTGTTGAAATTAGATCTGCCCAGACTAAAAAATAAAACTGAGATTCACCTAACCGTCCCAAATGACACAAACCGCGTTGAATTGGAGAAACACAGTGGTAAATTGTTAACATTCCTGCGGAATAAATTAAAAAACGACCACCTTAGCATTACCCTACACGTAGATGCCAAAACGGAAAAAAAGTTTGTGTATACGGCAGAAGATAAATACAATGAACTTCTTGAAAAAAATCCAATTATGGCAGCGTTTAAAAAACAATTTAATTTGGAATACTAACGTTCTAACTTAAATTTTTAAGTAATCGCTAGCAGGCGAATTGGTAAAGACATCCGCAAGATTTTAACACACCTTTAATGCAATTCTTTATAAAGTAGTTTAACCATTCCATCGGCTAGACCAACTTTAGGAATATATATTTTATTTGCCTTACTGTGTTTCATTGCCAGTAAGTAAACATGAACCGCTGGAACAATAACATCGGCGCGATCGGGGTTTAGCTGTAAATCAACAAGTAATTCTTTGTGGGTACGTTGTTTCAAAAACTCATATTGTTCTGAAAGCAGCATGTAGGAAAGCGGTTTTCCAATTTTACGCCCCGACATTTTATATACTTTATTTATTGTTCCTCCCGACCCAACCACAGAGATAGAACCTAATGCTTTGGTATGCTTTTCTATCCAGTTTTTATAATTTTCTAACTCACTGTCTTTTACCATTTTGTTTAGCAACCGTACTGTACCAATCTTAAAAGACTTTGAGGCAATTGATTTTCCACTTTTAATAACAGTAAGCTCTGTGCTTCCACCACCAACATCAACAAAAAGATATGATTTATGTGACTTAATCACATTATACAAATCGGTCATGGCGATAATTTCCGCTTCACGCTTCCCATCTATAAGTTCTACACTCACTTCTGTCTCTTTGCGTATACGGTCTATAAGTTGCTTGCCATTTTTTGCCTCCCTAAGCGCCGAGGTAGCACACGCCATATAATGTGAAACTCCATGAACGTCCATTAACATTTTAAACGACTGCATTGCGTTAATCATACGTTGTTGGTTGGGCATTCCAATAGACCCATGGGTAAATGTATCTTGCCCCAATCGAATAGGCACACGAATAATAGCGTTCTTGGTGAAAATGGTAGGTTTGTTTTTACGCTCAATAACATTACTCACCAATAAACGCACAGCGTTTGAGCCAATATCAATAGCAGCATATTTAGATAGCCTCATAACTTATTAAGCTTGTTTGAGTAGTATGCATAAATGGCTTCTTGCGAATGTAAAGGGGGGTTACCATTTATGCGATAAACAGGTTTAGTATCATCGTTTACCCAACGTGATTTTACATTATCGTTCCAACTGAGTTCAAAGGTGTCAACCAGTTCTTGTTGTACGTCTTTGTCGTAAATTGGGCATGAAACCTCAACGCGGTTATCTAAATTTCGTGTCATCCAATCAGAAGAAGAAATAAAAATATCTCGATCACCCCCATTTTCGAAAATAACCATTCTGGGATGTTCTAAGAATCGATCTACAACACTTATCACTTCAATATTTTCACTAATCCCTTTAACCCCAGGCACCAAACAACAAGTACCCCGAACAATCATGCGAACTTGCACGCCTGCACGACTAGCCTCATAGAGCGCCCTTATCATGTCATAGTTGGTTAGGTTATTTATTTTAATACGGATGAGCGCATTTTTCCCTTCATGCGCAAAAGCAATTTCTCGTGCGATACGTTCTTTCAATCCACTGGAGGTCGTAAATGGCGATATCAACAAATGCTTATGCGATGGCACTTTATACGTTGTTTCCAAGAAGGTAAATACACGGTGTACCTCTTTCAGAATTTGAGGGTTTGCCGTAAACAAGGTGTAATCTGTATATATACGCGCAGTAGATTCGTTAAAGTTCCCGGTACTAATAAAACCATAACGTTTGAGTTTATCACCTTCTTGACGCTGTATTAAGCAAATCTTTGAGTGCACTTTTAAACCAGGAACACCAAAAATCAATTTTACTCCTTCATTTTTTAGTATTTCAGCATATCGAATATTAGACTCTTCATCAAATCGGGCTTGAAGCTCTATTTGAACCGTTACACGCTTTCCGTTACGAGCGGCTTGAATAAGGGCATTGGCCACATGAGAGTCGTTGGATAAACGGTAAATGGTAATGAAAATACTTTTAACCTTTGGGTCTAATGCAGCTTCGCGTAAAAAAGCAACTACATAATCAAAAGAGTGGTAGGGCGTAAATTGTAAATAATCTCGGTCAGCAATTTGCGAAAACAAACTTTGATCGAGTGAAAAACCAGCAATAGGGAGTGGGGTTCTTTTTTCGTAGAGCAAATCAGTTCGTCCAAGCGAGGGGAATTTTATGTAATCGCGGCGGTTGTGATAGCGACCTCCTGGAATAATACTGTCACGCGATCCAATCTGAAATTTATCAAGGAGTAATTCGAGTGTGTCTTTTTCGATGTTTTTATCATAAACAAACCGCACAGGATCTCCTTCAACACGATCTCGAACACTAGACGCAACTTTATCTACGTAACTTTTGTTGATGTCATCATCGAAGTCCAATTCGGCATCTCGCGTAAATTTCACCATGTGTGATGTAATAGCAGTAGGCGAAAAAATTTGAAAGATATACTGCATCTGATGACGAATAAGATCATCCAGAAGCATTACGTATTGCTTTTCGCCACGAGCTGGAAGCACAACAATTCGATCTAAATGAGAAGGGATTTGAATAAGCGCAAACAACGGATTGTACGATTTTTCTTGCTCTAAACGCACCGCAAGAAAAGCGTTACTTCCCTTGTCGTTTGGCATACGGGTTTGATCATTAATCAGAACCGTTAGCAAAGATGGGCTCACTTTTTCATTAAAATATTGATATACAAATGCAGCGTGTTTAGCATCAAGCATATGCTCGTCTAATACAAAAATTTGTTCGCTTCTTAGTGCTTCGGTAAGTTCACGAATGGTAGCAAAGCTTTCATCTTGCAGCGCAATCGTTTTTTGTGTAATCTCGTGCAAAAGCTGTTCTGCCTTTTGAGATTCTTTTGTAGAGGCTTCGGCCTCCAATTGCGCAATACGCTTTACTGTGGCATAGCGCACTTTGAAGAATTCGTCAAGATTGTTGGAAAAAATACCAATAAATCGAATCCGCTCAATAAGCGGCACACGTTTGTCTTGTGCTTCTTGAAGCACGCGTCGGTTAAAGTCCAACCAACTTAACTCACGATTAACGAAAGGAAATTCCATCAGTTTTTTAGCATATTAGGGAAAAAGCACTCGGCTGTTCCTGTTTTGATTGTCGACCACAAAGATACATCAAACCTAAAAATGACAGCGCCAGCTGTTGGGATGTTCTCTCCAGAAAATCCACCTAAGGCATTGGCCAACATCGTACAGGCATGGTTATGGCCAAAAGTCATAACAGTATGCTGATCGTCAGGGAGGCAACGTACAAACTCCAATACCTCTTCACCGGCAAAATCGTATAGTTGTTTACTAAACGAAAGTTTATAAAACGGCAGTTCCATTTCTTTTGTAACAATCAGTGCCGTATGGGCTGCACGATTGGCAAAACTAGCATATGCAGCATCTATTTGAAGATTTTTAGTGGCCAAAAAAGCACCCATTAGGTGCGCATCGGCAATACCACGCGCATTTAACGGACGGTCGGCATCGGCAACATTAAGTTCCCAAGACGATTTTCCGTGGCGCATCATAATCCAAGTTTTCATCGAGCACATTTTTAAGGAGCCAACCGCTGTCGATTCCAAGTGTTAGCCGCTGTTTTGGTGTATGCAATACGATCGTGAAGCCGATTTGGTCTTCCTTGCCAAAATTCTATGCGTTGCGGATGAACAGCGATACCACCCCAATGTTGGGGTCGTGGTATAGATTTGCCCTCAAACTTTTGAGTCAACAACTCAAGACGTTCTTCTAAAACAGATCTAGAAACAATCGCTTGGCTTTGGGGCGAGACGTGTGCCCCTAACTGGCTTCCGCGCGGACGGGAACCAAAATAAGCATCTGAAATTGCAGCATCTGTTTTTTGCGCTTTGCCTGAAATAAGCACTTGTCGCTCCAAATTTGGCCAAAAAAAAGACAAACTTACCATTGGATGTTCAAATAGGGATTTGCATTTGTCACTTTCATAATTTGTGTAAAACACAAATTGTTCAGAAATAATATCTTTCAGCAACACTACCCTACTCCGCACATTCCCATCAGCACTTACCGTACTCAGGGTCATGGCGTTAACCTCATCAACACCCCCTACTTCAGTAACCTCATCAAACCATTGTGTAAATAATGCTAAGGGTGCATCTGGTGTATTTGATTCATCTAAGGTGTTTGCAGTATAGTTTTTACGTAAATGCTCGTATTTCTTGTTCATTTCATAAAGGTACAAATAACCTTAAGAAATCACAGCACCATCATGCGCCAACATTACATTTGGGAAAATCTCTTTTGCTTCGGTTACAAAGAGGTCAGTGTCCTTATACCGAGAGGAATAATGGCCTAAAATCAAACGTCCAACATTAGCTTCATGAGCTATGCTTGCTGCCTCTTGAGCTGTACTATGCCCTGTTTGCTGTGCAAGATTGGCGTGTTGCTGCAAAAAAGTAGACTCATGATACAACAAATCAGATCCATTTATTATGGGAATTATGGAGGGGTTATAGGAAGTATCGCTGCAAAAGGCATATTTTTTTGGTGGATGAGGATCAAACGTTACTTCGCTATTTTTCACCAAGACTTTATCAACATGAACATCTTGACCCGCTTGTAACAACCTAAACTGACTTTTATCAATACCCGCAGCGGTTGCAGCTTCGGCATTTACACGACGAAGCCCTTCTTTTTCTGCAAACAAAAATCCGTTGGTGTACACACGATGCTTTAATGGAATGGTGTGCACGGTTACCGCATCATCTTCAAATATACATTCAGAAGTGTCACTTTCAAGTTCGTGAAAGTGCAACGGGTAATTTGTCCAAGAATTGGCAAGTTTTAGTAGTAATGTCAATGCTTCTTTAATTCCCTTTGGCCCATAAATATGCAGTGGTGCTTCACGCCCTAACAACCTAAACGAAGAAACCAATCCGGGCAAACCGTAAAAATGATCTCCGTGAAGGTGTGAAATAAAAATATGCTTAATGTGCACAAACGAAACTTTTGCCTTGCGAAGTTGCACTTGCGTTCCTTCGCCACAATCGATAAGAAACCGATGACCTTTACAATCTAAAAGTTGAGCAGTAGGGTTTTTGTTTTCGTGTGGACTAGCCGAGTGACAGCCTAAAATAGTTAATTTCATCAGTAGCCCAAATCGCGTTCAATCTCCTCCATATCAACCAAATCCAACGCCTCTTGTAGTGTGGGGGCTACGGAAATATCATCGGGAAGTGCTTCTAATTCCAAACTTCCAACCACTACCACAAAAGATTTGTTTACTTTATTTTTATTGTAGATGCTTAGTTCTAGAAATTCCAAAATTTGATTGGAGTGAAGTTTAGTTATGGCAGACAAATCAACAACAATATTTTGTTGATGCATGTTTTTGTAATGTCCTTTAACCAAGTTCCTAAAGTCAGCTCCGACAGGATCTGTGGGTTCCCAGCTAAAAATAGTTGTTTGTTCTTCTTGATGAATCTGCATGCTTATTTTTTTGCTGCTAACAAATATAGTACAGCCATGCGAATTGCCACACCGTTTTCAACCTGATCTAGTATAATGGCTTGATCGGAATCAACCACTTCACTCGAAAGTTCCACTCCTCGATTGATTGGTCCTGGGTGCATAATCACAATTTTTTTGTCAAGTGCATCTAACATAGATTTTGTGATGCCATAAAATGCTGTATATTCTCTGTTGGAGGGGAAATAGCTAGCTGACATACGCTCAAATTGTACTCGAAGTACATTAGCAACATCGCACCATAGCAGGGCTTTTTTTACATCGGTTTCTACGCTTACTCCTAAGCTTTTGATGTGCTTTGGAATAAGTGTTTTTGGACCGCAAACCTTTACCTCGGCACCTAATTTTTGTAGGGCAAAGATATTAGAGAGCGCCACGCGTGAGTGTAAGATATCTCCAATGATTACTACCTTTTTTCCTTGTACATCGCCAAGACGCTCCTGTATAGAGAAGGTGTCAAGCAAGGCTTGTGTAGGGTGCTCATGTGCGCCGTCGCCGGCGTTTATAATGGTGGCATCAACATGTTGCGCCAAAAAACTGGCAGCACCAGCGCTAGCGTGACGCAAAACTACCATGTCCACTTTCATGGACAGAATGTTGTTTACCGTATCAATAAGTGTTTCACCCTTTTTCAATGAAGACATCGAAGCCGCAAAGTTTATTACATCGGCCGAAAGGCGTTTTTGTGCAAGCTCAAACGAAAGTTTGGTTCGCGTACTGTTTTCAAAAAATAGGTTTGCGATGGTAATATCTCTGAGTGAAGGTACTTTTTTTATGGGACGATTAATCACTTCCTTAAACTGAGTAGCGGTTTCAAAAATAAGGCGGATGTCCGCCTCATTTAGGTATTTGATGCCCAGTAAGTGCTTTACGCTTAGTTCACTCATACTATTTATTTACCATATAAACTGCATCTTCACTGTCTTCTTCTTCCCAACATACCACTACGTGCTCATTTTGAATGGCGTCTACTTGACGACCACAAAAATCAGGCTGAATGGGCAAATGCCGTGAAAACCTCCTATCGATTAAGGTTAAGAGTTGAATTTCTTCAGGTCGACCATACGAATCAATGGCAGTAAGTGCTGCACGAATGCTACGACCAGTATACAGCACATCGTCTATTAAGACAATGCGTTTTCCCTCTACTCCCACTTCCATACTATTGTCGTTGGCGTTTAGGACTTTGTCTCCTCGGCGAAAATCATCTCTAAAAAAGGTAATATCGAGTTTGCTTAATTGTATGTTAGAAATGTTATGCTCGTTTTCTAAGATATGTAGCAGTCTTTCAGCAAGACGTACGCCTCGTGGTTGCAGTCCCACTAAAAGGGTTTGTGCAAAATCTCCATGCGTTTCTTTAAGTTGACAAGCTAAACGAAAAAGGATGATGTGTAGGTCTTTGGCGCTAAGTAGCAACTTTTGGCTCATCCTAAAATTTTTACAAAAATAGAAAAAATTGATGGTTTTTAGTGATTTGTTTGATTTTCAAAAAAAACATACATTTGATTCACCTTAAATCTTTCAATTATGCTTAAAAATGCCTACCGATATTTCGCAGGAAGCTACTTCCAACTTATACCTCTCACTATTATCATTCAAGCGTGTATTGGCTCTATTGCAGTCTATTTTTTGTTGCAAGGAGTGCCAACTGTTTGGGACATGATACAACTTTTGGTTTGTGTTGCTGCCACCACAATGTATTTGGGTGCAATCTTGGCACAAGTGCATGTAAGAAAAGTGTTTAACATCTTTATTTTAGGGCTGGTTGTCAACGTCCTGTTGCTAATTATTCAGTTAATTAATTGAATTTAATATATTAGAGGAAAATTACGATTTGACAGTTCGCTTTATTTTAATTTCCATATGTTTTTTAACCACTATGAGTTGTACGCATACACCAAAAGAAGCTCCTAAAGCTGTTTTGGTTATTCATGGGGGTGCTGGCTGGATTTCGCGCGGAAGTGTATCCGATAGTATGGAGCAAGCCTACATCAAGACACTATCAGAGTCATTATTAAAAGGTAGAGCAATTATTCAAAATGGAGGTAAAAGCCTCGATGCGGTACAAGTTGCCATAGAACATTTGGAAGACTCCCCCTTGTTTAATGCCGGAAAAGGTTCCGTGTTTACTTATCACGAAACCAACGAAATGGACAGCTCCATTATGGACGGTGCTACGGGAAATGCTGGTGCCGCCACCGGAATTGCAACCATAAAAAACCCCATTCAGGTGGCACGAGCGGTGTTGGATCATTCCGCACACGTGTTTTTAAGTGGTTCAGGAGCAGAAGAGTTTGCCCATGAGCAAGGGCTTACTCAGGTAGATTCGAGCTATTTTTTTACACAAAAGAATTATGACAAACTCTTAGATGCGCAAGCGTCTATGAAAGAAGTTAAGCAGGATAAACTTGGTACGGTAGGTGCGGTAGCATTAGACCAAAAAGGCAATCTCGCCGCAGGAACCTCAACAGGTGGCATGACAAACAAGCGTTATGGTCGCATTGGCGATAGCCCCATAATTGGTGCGGGCACTTATGCCGAAAACGGTGTTTGCGGCATTTCTGCAACAGGACATGGTGAGTATTTTATACGCTATGTGGTAGCACATGATATTGCAGCACGAATAAAATATGCCAATCAATCATTAGAAAAGGCATCCACTGATGTAATTGCAACATTAAAAGCCAACGGTGGCTTGGGGGGTATTATAGGACTAGACGCACAAGGTCACGTTGTAATGCCCTTTAATACCAAAGGTATGTTTAGAGGTTATATTTCTATGGATGGAGATCCTGTGGTATTCCTTTACAAGGAGGATTAAGCATCTACAACAACTCCTTTAGACAAACGCTCATACACACCAGAAGTGAGTTTTTCACGAATAGACGAAAAGGCAGACAGCGTTTCTTCAACATCGTCCAATGTGTGGGATGATGTAGGAATAAGACGTAGCAGAATCAAGCCTTTTGGAATTACTGGATAAACCACAATTGAACAAAAAATACCATAGTTTTCTCTAAGGTCTTTTACCAACATCATGGCTTCTAGAACACTTCCTTTCATGTATACGGGCGTAACACAACTTTGAGTTGTACCAATATCAAAACCACGGGCTTTTAATCCACTTTGTAGGGCATCAACGTTTTCCCATAGCTTGGCTTTGAGTTCTGGCATGGTACGAAGCATATCAAGTCGCTTTAGTGCCCCTTTTACCAATACCATTTGTAAGGATTTGGCAAAAACCTGTGATCGCATGTTGTATTTCATGTAGTCCATGATTTCTTTGTCCCCGGCAATGAATGCTCCTGTACTTGCCATAGACTTAGCAAAAGTTGCAAAATACACGTCAATATCACCCATGACGCCTTGCTCCTCGCCTGCTCCAGCGCCAGTAGCGCCAAGCGTTCCAAAACCATGCGCATCATCTACCAAAAACCGAAAGCCGTACTTTTCTTTTAAAGCTGCTATTTCACGCAATCTCCCTTGTTCGCCACGCATTCCAAAAACGCCTTCCGAGATAACCAAAATACCACCTCCTGTTTCTTTAGCAACCTTGGTAGCACGAATCAAATTTTTCTCGAGGCTTTCAATGTCATTATGTTTGAACGTAAAACGCTTACCAATATGTAGTCGAACACCATCTACAATACAAGCATGGGAATCAACATCATAAACGATAACATCGTTTTTAGACACCAATGTATCAATGGTTGACAAGATGCCTTGATATCCAAAATTCAATACATAGGCAGCCTCTTTGCCTACAAATGCAGCCAATTCGTCTTGAAGCTGTTCGTGAAAAGAAGTGTGTCCAGACATCAATCGTGCGCCCATAGGGTATGCAGAACCGTGTTCGGCAGCAGCCTCAGCATCGGCTTTGCGTACTTCGGGGTGGTTGGCAAGTCCCAAATAATCGTTAACACTCCACGTAATTACTTCCTTGCCTTGAAAATGCATACGGTTTCCAATGGGTCCTTCTAGTTTAGGAAACGCAAAGTATCCTTCGGCTACAGAAGCCCATTTTCCAAGTGGCCCTTTATTTTCACGGATTTTAGCAAACAAATCAGTTGTCAATGTGTTGGTTTTAAAGTTGTTGCAAATATAGGAATAAGCTCCCTAAATGTGAGCTGAATTATTAGCGAATATATTCAATTGGCTTTTCCTTTTCGATGTTTTTCGCATCAAAAAACCCTTGTTCCCGCATCCATTTATCGGAGTAAATTTTACTCATGTAGCGCGAACCGTGGTCACAAAAAATGACTACAACTACACTGTTTTCGTCAAAGAATGTTCCCGTTTTTTCCAATTGACGAACTGCCTGCAAGGCGGCTCCTGAGGTATAACCCACAAAAAGTCCTTCGGTTTTGGTAATTTCTCGGGCAGCGTGTGCGCTATCTTCGTCGGTAACTTTTTCAAAATGATCAATAGCATCAAAATCCGTAGCTGTGGGGATAAGATTTTTCCCTAGCCCTTCGATTCGGTAAGGGTAAATTTCGTTTTCGTCAAACTCTTGGGTTTCGTGGTATTTCTTTAATACAGAACCATAAGCATCTACTCCTATAATCTGGACGTCTTTATTTTGCTCTTTTAAAAAACGACCAATTCCTGAAATGGTACCACCAGTTCCGCTAGCAGCTACTAAATGTGTAATCTTCCCCTTTGTTTGTTCCCAAATTTCAGGACCTGTAGTCAAATAATGCGCATCTCTATTGAGTTCATTAAAATATTGGTTGATGTACACAGAATCTTCCATTTCGCTATGCAGGCGTTTTGCTACTTGGTAATATGATCGTGGATCGTCTGCGCTAACATGTCCTGGGCAAACATATACTTTTGCGCCCATAGCACGAAGCATGTCAATTTTATCGGGTGATGATTTTGAGGTAACTGCCAAAATACAATCATAACCTTTAATGATGCTTACCATAGCAAGACTAAAGCCCGTATTTCCCGAAGTAGTTTCAATAATAGTGCTACCAGGCTTTAAAATCCCTTTTTTTTCTGCTTGCTCAATAATGTGCAAAGCAATACGATCTTTGTTGGAATGTCCAGGATTAAATGCTTCTACTTTTGCAAAATAATTTCCTGCAAAATTTTCAGTTACATGGTTAAGCTTTACCAGTGGCGTGTTGCCAATCAAGTCTAAAGCGCTGTTGTATGCTGCTATCTTATTGGATGTCATATCATAACACACAAGGTGCGGATAATTTGTATGCGAATTTACGAATTTTCAATAAACTATGCATTCTTGCTTTGATTTAGTTCTGTTCCAAATGAAGCAAGAATGCATATTCCAATGCAATTTCCTTAAGCGATTCGAAACGTCCAGAAGCACCACCATGTCCTGCCTTCATATTTGTATGCAATAAAATTATATTGTCCCCTTGGTGCATATCTCTAAGTTTTGCCGTCCATTTTGCGGGTTCCCAATACTGCACTTGAGAATCATGCAACCCTGTTGTAATCAGTGTGTTGGGATATGCTACTTCACGAATATTATCATAAGGAGAATAGGATTTAATATAATCGTAATACTCTTTTTCGTTAGGATTCCCCCACTCATCATACTCCCCTGTAGTCAGCGGAATGCTGTCATCAAGCATGGTTGTTACCACATCTACAAAAGGTACCGCAGCCACAATTCCTTTATACAATTCGGGTGCCATATTCATTACCGCACCCATAAGCAAACCACCTGCAGAACCACCCATTGCATACAAGTGTTCTGAGGAAGTATATTCTTTTTCGATTAAAAATCTTGAGCAGCTGATAAAATCAGTAAACGTATTTTTCTTGGAGAGCAAACGTCCATTTTCATACCATGGACGTCCAAGGTATTCACCTCCTCTAACATGCGCAATTGCAAACACAAAACCACGGTCAAGTAAACTCAAACGTACCGAAGAAAAATACGGATCTATGGTATTTCCATATGAGCCGTAGCCGTATTGCAACAATGGCGTATCGGGTGAAAGATTCGTGTCAATGTGGCGCACAATTGAAATGGGAATCTTAGTGCCGTCATCTGCCGTAGCCCAAAGTCGCTCAGCAGTATAGTTTTTCTTATCAAAAGTGCCACCTAAAACTTCTTGCTCTTTTTTAACTTCTTTGGTTTTGGCTTTAGTGTCATAATCAATTACACTCGAAGGGGTCGTCAGCGATGAAAAATTGTACCGAAATATATGCGCATCAAAATCGAGGTTGGTACTCAACGATGCCGTATAGGTTTCGCTATCAAAATCAAGGTAATAATCTTCGGAGCCATCCCAACGTATTACGCGCAATTGCAATAAACCGTTTTTGCGTTCTGCCACTACCATAAAATCACGAAATAGATCTACATCTTCTAACAATACATTATTTCGATGGGGCAGCACATCTACCCAGTTCTCCTTGCTAGGCTTATTTGTTGGTGTTTTTACCAGCTTGAAATTTGTGCTATTATCGGCATTGGTAGAAATGTAAAAATCATCTTCAAAATGCGCTACGCTATACTCCAACCCGCGTTCTCTTTTTTGAATGATTTTAAATGCATCAGTTGGCGTATTACTAGGTAAAAACTGATACTCTGAGGTCATGGTGCTTGTAGAGCCAATCATGATGTATTTCCTTGATTTTGAGGGATATACAAACGTATAAAAAGTGTCGTCTTTTTCCTCAAAGACCATGGTGTCATCCTCTTGGTTTTGACCTAATTGATGCCTAAAAATACGATCTGTGCGTAGCGTTTCTGCGTCTTTGGCCGTATAAAAAAAAGTGCTGCTATCAGCGGCCCACGCAGCATAAGAACCAACTCCTTTGATTTCTTCGTCTAGGGTCTTACCTGTAATCAAGTCTTTTACTTTAATGGTATAAATACGTCTAGAAAGTGTGTCAATCCCATAGGCAAGTTTGGTATTATCTGGACTTACACTAAGCCCTGAAACTTGACAATATGCCAAATCTTTAGCCAATTCGTTTACGTCAATCAAAATCTCCTCTTTAGCATCTAGGGTTTTGTGCTTTCGGGTGTATATGGGATAGTCTTTTCCAGCCTCATAGCGCTGGGCATACCAATAACCATTCAAAAAATAAGGCACCGAACTATCGTCTTCCTTTATGCGTCCTTTCATTTCAGCAAAAAGGTCTTTTTGCAACTTTTCAGTAGGTTTTAACAACGCTTGGGTGTAGGTGTTTTCATCCTCTAAATACTGAATCACATCACTGTCCTCACGGTTATTTAGCCAATAATAAGGGTCTATTCGAGTATCCCCATGAATGGTGAGTTCTTTTGCCTTTGCGGCAGCATCAGGTGGCGTGTGTATCATGTGGGTACAGCTAAAAAATTAGATGCAAAAATAAGCAGGTAAGGTCAATTTTAAGTTCATTATAATGTATTTTTGTGATCTAAATTTAGTAAAAATTGACACAAGACCAACTTAAGAGTCTTATTGAGCGCCTTGGTGCGTTAAGGAGGTATCTTTGACATAGATGCCAAACGCATTGAAGTGTCTAACAAGGAAGAAAAGACCTTAGACCCCAATTTCTGGAACGACTCCAAAGCAGCAGAGCAGTATATGCGAGAGCTGCGCAGCATAAAGCAATGGGTTATTGATTTTGAAAAAGCCGAACAACTTGTTGAGGAGCTGGAGGTACTTTATGAATTTTATAAATCTGATGAAGTAGATGAGCATGAGCTTCAAACACAGTGGGAAATTACGATGACCCACTTCGAGGATTTGGAGTTTAAAAACATGCTTTCTGATGAGGGCGATAGCCTTAGTGCGGTATTGCAAATCACGGCTGGTGCTGGTGGCACCGAAAGCTGCGATTGGGCAGCCATGCTTATGCGCATGTATCAAATGTGGGCAGAAAAAAGAGGCTTCAAAATTAGAGAACTCAACCACCAAGAAGGCGATGTAGCAGGTATTAAGACAGTAACCTTAGAAATTGACGGTGACTTTGCTTTTGGGTGGCTAAAGGGAGAAAATGGCGTGCACCGATTGGTTCGCATCTCCCCTTTTGACAGCAATGCCAAACGCCACACCAGTTTTGCTTCGGTTTATGTGTATCCACTTGTAGACAATACCATTGAAATTGAAATCAACCCAGCGGATATTGAAATTACCACCGCACGGTCTAGTGGTGCTGGAGGGCAAAACGTAAATAAAGTAGAAACCAAAGTACAATTGGTACACAAACCCAGCGGCATACAAATAGCCTGCTCTGAGACACGATCTCAGCACGACAATCGTGAACGTGCCATGCAAATGCTTCGTTCACAACTTTATGAAATTGAATTGCAAAAACGCATGGAAGCACGCGAGGATATTGAAGCTGGTAAAATGAAAATTGAATGGGGGTCGCAAATTAGAAATTACGTTTTACACCCTTACAAACTTATCAAAGATGTACGCACCCAAGAAGAAACTGCTGCCGTTGATGATGTACTAAATGGCAATTTGGACCGTTTTCTTAAAGCATTTTTAATGTCGCAACAAGACACCAAAAACGATAGCCCGTGGGAAAAATAGATACTGTAATTTTTGATTTTGGAGGAGTACTTATTGATTGGAATCCTGCATACGTGTTTTTAAAAGAGTTTAGAGGAGACGTGCAGAAAATGAATCATTTTTTGAATACCATTTGCTCTTGGGAATGGAACGAAAATCAAGATGCAGGTTATTCCATACAAAAAGCCACTGAAGAACGCATAGCGATGTTTCCAGAGCATGAAAGGCTAATTCGTATGTATTATGGGCACTGGGAAGATATGTTGGGATATGAGCACACCGAGACCGTTGCATTACTTAGACGCATAAAAGATACTGGAAATCACAAGCTTATTGGACTTACCAACTGGAGCCATGAAACCTTTCCGGTAGCCTTAGCACGATTCGATTTTCTATCATGGTTTGACGGCATTGTAGTCTCAGGTACAGAAAAACTAAAAAAACCCGACCCTCGCATCTATCAACTTACGCTAGATCGTTACAGTTTAAATGCAGAAAATGCTGTTTTTATTGATGATAAAAAAGAAAATATAACAGCCGCAAACCAACAGGGCATTAAAGGCATACACTTCACAACGCACAAGGCATTAGAAAAAGACCTCAAAACATTAGGTATATTTTAGGTTAATTCACTTTATTTGAATAAGATATATTTTGCATGAAAAAGTTTATTGCCCTCGCGCTATTTATCAGTATTTCCTTATTGGGATTTGCACAAGAGCGCTTTTCGTTGACAGCAACTATAGTTGACAAAACCACAAAAGACAAACTTCCGTTTGCAACAATGACATTACGCGATGCTACTACTCAAAAGCTTGTAGGTGGAGCTGTTTCAGACGAAAATGGGAATATTACAGTCAAAAGCAACGCTTCTTCTGTTCAAATTCAAGTGGATTATGTGGGTTTTGAAACCTTAATTTTCAACAAAACAGATTTGAAAAAAAAGACCCTTCTTGGTGTGTTAGAACTTACTCCGAAGGAAAATCAACTGGCGGGAGTTGATCTTGTTGGCAGAAGATCTGATGTTGAAATTCGGCTAGACAAACGGGTATATAATGTTGGGCAAAACCTTAATGCAAAAGGCACAAATGTTTCTGATGTGTTGGAAAACATCCCATCGCTTTCATTGGATATCGAAGGCAATTTAGAACTCAGAGGCAGCACTAATGTTCGTATACTTATCGATGGTAAACCCTCTGGACTAGTAGGTCTAAACGGCATTGATGCCTTGGCAGATTTACCCGCCGAATCTATTGAGCGTGTAGAGGTGATCACTGCGCCCTCGGCGCGTTATCAAGCGGAAGGTAGCTCGGGGATTGTAAACATCATATTAGCAAAAAACACGCTAAGAGGCCTCAATGGGGTTTTTAATGTTTCTGCTGGTGAATATGACAGCTATGGTGCTAATGCAAGTTTAAATTATAAGACAGGGAAATTTAATTTTTTTACCAATTCAGGATATCGAGATAACACAGATATTGGTGGTGCTTTACAGGATAATATATACAGCGAAAATCCCGAATACGATCAATTTATAGAAAAACGAAGTTTTGATCGAAGAAGGCGTGGCACCAACGTAAATGTTGGTTTCGATTTTAATCCAACCGAAAAAACAAAACTCACACTCTCCTATGTGAGGAATCAGCGTGACGGAGACGACATCACTAAAAATGATCAAAATCACTACCTAGAAAATAGCACTGTGACCAAATCGTTACGTTCAGAAATTGAGGAAGACTATGATTTGAACAAGCAACTTAGCTTCACAATGACGCATAACTTTAATGACGCGGGACATAGATTAGATATAACCGTTCAAAATGAGCAAAACATTGAAGATGAGTTTGCCGATCTACAAACACAAAAGCTTTTTCCTCAAAACCAACTTGGTGTTTTTGAAGAAAACAACACCGAAGAAGATCAAAATCAGTTTTTGGCACAAGTTGATTACGTTTGGCCAATAGACAAAAACACGCAATTTGAAGCGGGAATTCGTTCCACAAATCAAAATCAGGACACTGGTTTTGTGGTGCAAACACAAGATACTAATGGCAACATTGAGATCAACACCAATTTGACCAATTATTTAGATTTCAATCAGAAAGTACACGCCGTTTACTCCCAATTTGGTAAAAAATGGGGTGGTTTTTCAATCCTCTCTGGTTTGAGGTTTGAGCATACCGCTATGACCGTAATTCAAAAAAACACTCAAGAAAACGGAAACAGCATTTTTAATGATTTTTTCCCTACGCTTAATTTGGGATTTGAGCTTTCAGAAACGGCAAATATTACCTTAGGCTATAACCGAAGGATATCGAGACCGCGCTCACGAAGTCTAAATCCTTTTCAGTCGCGCTCCAGCGAAACAAGTATTTTTCAAGGCAACCCCTATTTAAAGCCTAGTTACTCGAACGGATTTGATATTGGATACTTAAAACAGTTTAAAAAATTTAGTTTTAACAGCTCTTTATATTTTAGACGAACTGAAAAACCTGAAAATAGAATTTCGGTTGAGTCAGGAGAGTTTGCTGTTGTAAATGACGTACAAACGCCAGTAATTAAACGATTCCCTATAAACTTAGGCCGCAGAGACCAGCTGGGAATTGAAGGCAATAGTTCTATTCGTTGGTCCACAAAATGGCGCACAAATATTGGGTTTAATCTTTTTAAAAGTGTTGAAACTGGCGAATATGAGGGACGAATTTTTGACAACAAAAACGAAAGCTGGTCTGGAAACTTCAGAAACAATGTAACCTTACCGGGGAAAATAAACTCACAATTAAACGTGTGGTTTAATGGACCCAGTCAATCTGCTTTTGGTAATCGAAAAGCCTTTGGTGGGGTTAGTCTTGGGTTAAATAAAGACGTACTTAAGGACAGAGCAACAATTAACCTTAACTTCTCTGATGTGTTTAACACACAAATTTACCGTTGGAAATCGTTTACAGAAAGTATTGTTTCAGATGGAGAATATCAACGTAGAAAACCCGTTTATCGAATAACATTCACATATCGATTTAGACAAGAGAAAGAGCGCCAACAAAGAGGCGGAGGAGGTTATGGAAACGGAGAAGGGTTTGAGCTGTAATTAGCTTTTCGCCTTTTCGCGCTTTTCTTTCAGCCATTGCATCAAATTTCCTGTAAGCCAAAAAGGAACCACAAATGTGATAAGGAAAATCATGAGCCAAAAACCAATGGTAAGGATGGTCAAAAACGCAAGGAAGCCGAGATATTGATCAAATTCAATCATGGTCAAAGTTTTGACAAAGGTACATATTGCATCTTTACGGAACAACACCTGAAATGCATATGCTTTTGTATTTTTGCATAAAATCTACCACATGAAATTTAGGGACGAAAAAGATACCATGGGTGTTGTGCAAGTACCAGCCGATAAATATTGGGGCGCACAAACCGAACGCTCAAGAAATAATTTTAAAATTGGCACTGCTGCATCAATGCCAATAGATATTATCTACGGCTTTGCCGTACTTAAAAAAGCTGCTGCTTTTACCAATGCCGAGTTAGGGACGTTGGACAATCATAAAAGAGATCTTATTGCACAAGTCTGTGATGAAATTGCAGCAGGTAAACTCGATGACCAATTTCCTTTGGTTACATGGCAAACGGGCTCGGGCACACAGTCAAACATGAACGTAAACGAAGTAATTGCCAATCGGGCGCATGTTCTTGAAGGCAAAGCACTTGGTGAAGGAGAACGCACATTAGCCCCGAATGACGATGTTAACAAATCGCAATCTTCAAACGACACCTTCCCTACTGGTATGCATATTGCCATTTATAAACGAATTGTGGAAACGACGCTTCCTGGCGTGCGTCAACTTCGAGATACGCTAGCCAAAAAAGCTGCTGATTTTGATTCGGTTATAAAAATAGGACGAACCCATTTTATGGATGCTACCCCTCTGAGTCTTGGGCAAGAGTTTTCTGGATATGTGGCACAACTTAATCATGGGATAAAAGCACTAGAGAATACCCTTCCCCATTTGGCGCAATTGGCTCTTGGTGGTACGGCAGTAGGAACAGGCATTAACACGCCAAAAGGTTATGCAAAGAAAGTTGCACAATATATTTCTGATTTTACAGGACTCCCATTTGTGTCTGCTGAAAATAAATTCGAGGCACTTGCTTCTCACGATGCACTGGTAGAAACGCATGGTGGTCTCCGCCAATTGGCGGTTTCGTTGTTTAAAATAGGAAACGATATCAGAATGATGGCCAGTGGTCCACGCTCTGGAATTGGAGAGCTTATCATACCTGCCAACGAACCTGGAAGTTCTATCATGCCCGGAAAAGTAAATCCAACACAATGTGAGGCGTTAACGATGGTTTGCACGCAGGTCATGGGCAACGATGCTGCAGTAGCCTTTGCGGGCTCTCAAGGGCATTTTGAGCTTAACGTATATAAACCCGTAATGGCAGCAAATGTATTGGAGTCAGCACGTTTGTTGGGTGATGCCTGTGCCAGTTTTGATGAAAACTGCGCCAAAGGCATTGCACCTAATTTAGATAAAATCAATGAGTTACTCAATAATTCACTGATGCTGGTAACAGCATTAAATCCAAAAATTGGGTATTACAAGGCTGCTGAAATTGCCAACTTGGCGCATGAAGAAAAGCTAACACTAAAAGAAGCTGCACTTAAAACAGGTTACCTTACCGAAGCGGAATTTGATGCATGGGTGAAGCCCGAGGACATGATTGGTCATAACTAATTCGGACTAAACGTTTATCCGAAAAGCTGTGCCATATAATTTTTCCATTTGTATTTGCGGGCATACACCAAAAACAACAGTGTGTAAATCACCAAAGGAGCAATTATATACACTTCTACTTTTGGTTCAGCGACATCAATAAATAGGGAGTTGGTTTGGAAAGCCGTCCAGTCGGAAGTTAAAAACAACGATAAGAAAAGATTGTTTCCTGCGTGAAAACCCAACGCCAGTTCCAATCCTTCGTCTAGCAAGGTAATTGCGCCGAGGAAAAATCCTGTTGCCAAGTACGAAATCAAAATCATCTCACCCAATTTGTCCACCTCTGGATTGGCAAAATGCAGTAATCCAAATAGTACCGATGTGATGACAAACGGAAAAACACGTTTAGAAAAAATACGCCCAAGACCTTGCATCAAATAGCCCCGAAAAAACAACTCTTCTGCGCTGGTTTGCAAAGGAACCATCAAAATACTAATGACAAACAATATGGCAAAATCTTTTGGGTTGTAATTCCATTGCAACTCCTCAGGATTTGTGGCATAAGAAATGAGCAACATGATTGCGGACATAAAAATTATAGAGCCAAAACCGAATCCAATACGCTTCCAATCTACCTTTTTGCGCGAGGTTATCAACTCACGTAACGAAAGTTTATGAAATACTTTGGTTATCAGCAATATGGCGCCAAAAAGCAACGCAAAAGGAAACAATAATAAAAAAAGCGTTTTATTGGTTGATAGTATGCGTAGCATTTCTGCCGTTGATAGTTCTGTTACGCTTGCTACACCCACTTCATTGATTATGGCAAACTCAAAAGGTAAGTTTCCTAGGACAACAACAATTCCCAGAATGAAGATTCCTAAAATATATTTCCAAAACGGGTTGCTTGGCTTACGAACTTGTTCGATATACATATCCTAAATTTATATAAAAATAGGAATTTATTTATTCTTGGGTAATGTAAGTGTTGTGAGTTTACACGAAGAAACAAGAAGGTTTTCTTCGTTTGTGATCTGGATTTTCCAATGTTGCATGGTTTTTCCTTTGTGTTCGGCGGTTGCCTTAGCATAAACAAAACCTGAGCGTACGCCTCTGACGTGATTGGCGGAAATTTCAATGCCACGCATTATAACATCCTCCGAAGCGCAAAAAATAGCGCAAGCGGCACTGCCAACCGTTTCGGCAAGAGCAGCCGTAGCACCTCCATGCAAAACACCATCTACTTGATGAACAGCAGCTGTTACAGGCATTTTGGCGACCAAATAATCATCGCCTAATTCCACAAATGTTACACCAAGCGTATCCACAAGGGTGTTGGCGCAACGTTCTTGTAACTGCTGTAAAATAGCTTCTTTATTCATAAAAAAAGATGCGCCCCGCGGTGCGGGGCGCAAAAGTTATAATTATTTTACTTCTTCAAAATCTACATCCTCTACGTCATCATCTGATGAAGAAGATGAGGCTGCTTCATCTCCAGCGGGTGGTGCCTGACCACCTGCTTCTTGTTGTGCTTTGTACATTTCTTCAGAAGCGGCTTTCCATGCTTCGTTAATCGTATCTAGCGCCGGTTTAATTGCTTCTAAATCTTTGGCTTCATAAGCTTTTTTCAAACCTTCAAGTGCAGCTTCAACAGGTGCTTTTTTATCCGCTGAGAGTTTATCTCCAAACTCTTTCAATTGTTTTTCAGTTTGGAAAATCATTTGATCGGCGTTGTTTAAGATCTCAACCTGTTCTTTCGCTTTTTTATCGGCATCGGCATTTGCTTCAGCTTCTTTGCGCATGCGCTCAATTTCCTCTTCGGTAAGTCCCGAAGATGCTTCTATGCGAATGTCTTGTGATTTGTTTGTAGCCTTATCAAGTGCTGTTACATGTATCAATCCGTTGGCATCAATATCAAAAGTTACCTCAATTTGCGGAACACCACGCTGTGCAGGTGGAATGCCGTCTAAGTGAAAACGACCAATGGTTTTGTTGTCCGTTGCCATAGAACGCTCTCCTTGCAACACGTGAATTTCAACAGAAGGCTGATTGTCTGCAGCTGTAGAAAACACTTGTGATTTCTTTGTTGGAATGGTTGTATTGGATTCAATAAGCTTGGTCATAACACCACCCATGGTTTCAATACCAAGAGATAATGGTGTAACGTCTAGAAGCAATACATCCTTAACGTCGCCTGTAAGAACACCCCCTTGAATGGCGGCACCAACGGCAACAACTTCATCTGGATTTACTCCTTTTGAAGGTTTTTTACCAAAGAATTTTTCAACTTCTTCTTGAATTACTGGAATTCGGGTAGAACCACCAACCAAAATAACCTCGTCAATATCACCTGTAGAAAGTCCTGCATCGTCTAGTGCGCTTTTCACAGGGTTCATTGAGCGTTTTACCAACTCGTCTGCCAACTGCTCAAACTTGGCACGTGTAAGTGTTTTTACCAAGTGTTTTGGGCCAGTAGCCGTAGCCGTGATATAAGGCAAGTTGATTTCGGTTTGTGTAGAAGATGACAACTCGATTTTTGCCTTTTCGGCAGCTTCCTTGAGGCGTTGAAGTGCCATAGGGTCTTTACGCAAGTTAATGTCCTCATTTTCTTCAAACTCATAGGCAAGCCAGTGAATGATTACATCATCAAAGTCGTCGCCTCCAAGGTGTGTATCACCATTGGTAGAAAGTACTTCGAAAACGCCATCGCCAAGTTCTAGGATAGAGATGTCAAATGTTCCTCCACCAAGATCATAGACCGCAATTTTTTTATCAGAACCGCCTTTGTCTAGTCCATATGCTAGGGCAGCGGCAGTAGGCTCGTTGATAATACGTTGTACTTTGAGTCCAGAAATTTCGCCTGCTTCTTTGGTTGCTTGGCGTTGCGCATCGTTAAAATAGGCAGGCACTGTGATTACAGCTTCCGTAATTGTCTGACCTAAGTAGTCTTCTGCGGTTTTTTTCATTTTTTGCAACACCATAGCCGAAAGCTCTTGTGGGGTGTACAAACGACCATCGATATCAACGCGAGGCGTATCGTTATCGCCTTTTACTACTTTATATGGAACACGCTCAACATCGTTTTTGGATTCTGAGAATTTGTTTCCCATAAAACGCTTAATCGAAGAAATGGTTTTGGTGGGGTTGGTAACCGCCTGACGCTTTGCAGGATCGCCTACTTTAATCTCGCCACCTTCAACAAACGCAATCACCGAGGGTGTAGTGCGTTTTCCTTCTGCATTTGGAATTACAACAGGCTCGTTTCCTTCCATTACTGAAACACACGAGTTGGTTGTTCCTAAATCAATACCAATAATCTTACTCATTTTACTTATAATTTTCTAATCAATATTCAATCATTGTGCCACACAAATTTCATGACAGGTTGTCATATTGTATGCATATCCTACCAATAGTGTATTTTTGAAAAAAAGTATTTATGTCAGCTGCTAAAAAAGCCTACAAACGCATTACCACCAATTCGTTGATAGAGATGAAACAAACTGGTGAAAAAATTTCCATGCTTACTGCTTATGATTACTCCATGGCAAAAGCCGTAGATGCCGCAAACATAGATGTAATTTTGGTCGGCGATTCTGCCTCGAACGTCATGTCGGGACACGAAACTACCTTACCCATAACCCTAGATCAAATTATTTATCATGCTTCTGGAGTGGTAAGAGCCGTACAGCGCGCCTTGGTGGTGGTAGATTTGCCGTTTGGGAGTTATCAATCTGACCCCAAAGAAGCGTTGCGCTCTTCGATACGCATAATGAAAGAAGCAGGAGCACACGCTGTCAAAATTGAAGGTGGTGCTGAAATCAAAGATTCCATGACACGTATTTTGAATGCTGGCATTCCAGTGATGGGGCATTTGGGGCTTACGCCACAATCCATTTATAAGTTTGGCACCTATACCGTTCGCGCACGCGAAGAGGCAGAAGCCGCAAAACTATTGGAAGACGCCAAGCTCTTAGAAGAACTGGGCTGTTTTGCACTGGTACTGGAAAAAATCCCAGCGACATTGGCAGCGCAAGTAGCAAAATCTGTAAGCATCCCCGTTATTGGCATTGGCGCTGGCAATCAGGTTGATGGGCAAGTATTGGTGTTGCACGATATGCTGGGGCTCACTACCGAATTTAGCCCACGGTTTTTGCGTCGCTATATGGATCTGTACGACCAAATGACAACTGCAATTGAGCAATATGTAACAGATGTAAAAGCATCTGATTTTCCCAACAAAGACGAACAGTACTAATTGCATCCTGAGATACTTTTTGAAGACAATCATTTGCTGGTGATTAACAAACCGGCTGGTATGTTAGCGCAAGGAGACGATACAGGCGATGCCTCTGTATTGGATACGCTAAAAGCCTTTATCAAAATCCGTGACCAAAAACCAAGTGCTGTTTTTTTGGGGTTGGTACACCGATTAGACCGCCCAACAAGTGGCGTTATGGTGCTGGCAAAAACCTCTAAGGCACTTGCGCGTCTTAACAAGCAATTTGCCGAGAAAACCACCCAAAAGCGGTATTGGGCAATGGTAACCGGAACACCTGCTGACTCCCCCACCCGATTGGTGCATTATTTATTGCGAAAACCGGCACAAAACAAGTCGTATGCGTACCCGAAAGAAATACCAAATAGCAAACGCGCCGAACTGGTTTATACCAAAAAACAAGTGCTAGATCGGTATACCTTAGTCGAAATTGAATTGCTTACGGGGCGACATCATCAAATTAGGGCGCAACTTAGTGTAGTTGGTCTTATCATAAAAGGCGACCTAAAATACGGCGCAGCACGACCCAATAAAGATGGGAGTATTCACCTGCACGCCCGCACGCTATGCATTAGCCACCCCACCCTAAAAGAACCCATAACATTTACCGCACCACCTCCAAAGGACAACCTTTGGGATGTGGTACAGCACTAATACTGTTTTTGTACCAAAAACAAGGCACTGGAACAGATTGTGCTATGTTTTTGTGTGTTTTTTATTACTTTAGCAAGGATTACCCCTAATCTATAGTATTATCATGAAGACCCTACACCTACTACCCACACCATATAGAAACCAATCCATTGTCAAAACTGCTTTTGCTTTTGACAAGGTCATAGCTTGTTGTCTTATAACACTTGGAAAGAGCCTCAGACATATTCAAACACTTTTAGGGAAAAGTAGTAGCGAAACAACAGTTGTTTGCACACACATTAGTAAAAAATCTCTTGCAAATATCAAAACCCCTTCAGACTGGCTTATTGAAGAGCAAAACACTGATAATATAATAGTTACAATAATAAATGTCTAAAAATATATAAACGAAATAGTGCGGATATATACAAGTTGCCAGTAATTTGACCGTACAAACTCTGAAAGAAAAATTGAATTTAATAAATAAAAAAATATTAGTGATTTTAATAATCATTAATACGTTTAGTTTTGCATTTTCTCAATCTTTAGAAAAAGAGAATCTTTTTTCTTTCTCACGTTCCTATGAAATAGAAAAAAAACTTTCTGTTAATGAACTAGATAGTCTAATAATTACAAATGAAATTTCTGAAATAAAAAGTAGAGCAAGTTATCCTATTTCAAACGATTTTTTGTGGATCAAATTTGATATACCTTGGAAAAAAGAAGATACAGAAAAGATAATTGAAGTAAACAACCCTTTTATTAATGATATTGCTTTATACAAAAAAACAAAAGAAAAAACTTTTGAAAAAATAGGTCATGGAGGAGATAAAACTCATACATTTTATGAACGTTCATATATCAATAGACGATATATTTTCCCAATAAAAAACACTTTTGAAACAACAACCTACTATTTAATGGTTGATAATAGAAAAACCATTATGCTTATTCCAACTTGGATATGGAATAAACAAAAATTTGAGCAAAATGAGAAAAGAGAGAATATTTTTTACTTAATATATTTTAGTTTCATCTTTTTTATTGGTTTAATTTCTCTTATCATAAGTCTTATTACTAAAAAAAGACTGTTCTTCCATTACGGGCTTTATATTTGGAGTTTTTGGATATATCTATTTACAACTTTAGGGTTTTCTTTTCAATACATATACCCTAACAATACAGATATTACTAGTGATACACGCTATTTTATGGTGTCGTTATTAATAATAACTGCTATTAATTTTATGATTTCATTTTTAAAAATGAAACATTATGCTAAATGGATTGCAAAAACATTAAGAGTAATACAGTATATTTTTATACTATTCATAATCATATATTTTATTAATCGTAATCTCTTTTATATATACCATACAGCTTTAACTTATTTTTTTAGAACTTCTTACTTTGTTGTAATGAGCGCAACTTTAATAGGTGCTTATAAAATTAGAAAAGCAGAAAGAAAAAGAGTACGGTTATTTATTATTTCTGTATTCTTTGTAATACTTGGATTTACTGCTTACATTGGAATTCAGTTAGATATTATTCCTCATTATTGGTTTTCTATTAATCCTGTAATAATAGGTGTTGGATTGGAAATAATTGTTCTTACAATTGCTATTTTTTATATTCTTAAAAATATTTTACAAAAAAACAGCACTTTAACAAAAGAGGTAGAAATTCTTCAACAAGAACTCGATGTCTTAAAGCACGAAAAACCAACTAGTGTTCAAAAGACCGAAAGCACAATAATTAATTTAAAAAGCAAAGCTATTTTAAACAGTAGTGAAATTCTATATATAAAATCTGATGGTCATTATGTTGAATATTTTGTAGAAAATAAAACCAAACCAGAGATAGATAGAAATTCATTAGGAGAAGTCTTAAATTCACTTCCTTCAAGTTCTTTTGTTAGAATTCATAAATCTTTTATTGTAAATATCTATCACATTAAAATTATCAACTCTACAAAAGTAATGCTCGATAATGGAGTTTGGATAAATTTATCGAGAACCTACAAACAGCAACTTAAAGATATTTTACACAAAGAGGATTAAATCTTCATAAAATCCTCATTTTAACATTGTCAGTTGTGTACAGTTTTATGTCATTCACGACAAAAAGTTGTTAGTAACCCTATTGTTTTCATTAATTTGGTATTATTAATCGAACCATCAAAATATTCAATAATGAAAAAAACATTTTATCTTATTTCTTTGAGTTTTATTTTGCAATCCTGTTTATCTGTAAAAAAAACGGTTGATTTTGAAAGCATTTCATTGGTCAACCCTTCAAACGAAATTAAAAGCACACTTAATGCGATAAAAAAAGATACCATATCAATATCATTATCAGGAGAATTAAATGAGTTTGTTTTTAAAGACTCACTTTCTAACGGAGATATTGTTATCGTAGAAAATAAGAAGGAAAATAAAATAGCAATAAATTTAAATGACATAAACATTTCATCTGGGCATTCTAAAGACACCACTTGGGTAAAACCATATGGAAAAGATGCTTCAATAAATATAAAAAATCCTATCAATCTTCAATACAACAGATTGAGAGCCAAATTAAAAGATGTACTTATTGATACCGAAAAAAAGACCGCTACTTTATTATTAAAAGCTAGCATATTTTCGATATTTAGTAAAAATCCTAAAAAAATTGAACCTACTATTTCAGGCATAGCTGAAGCAATAGATGAAATTGATTTATCGGGTGAGTTGGACTTGATAAATTTTACCAAAAATTTGGATAAAATTTTAATTAAAAAAGGGGATTTAGCTCCAAGGTGGAGCCAAGATGCATATTGGAAAGGAGGTACTAAAATAATTTCTGTTTCAGGCAACACAATTACAATGAGTACAAGGTTACGAGCAGAGGCTTGGGCTGACGGTGGATGGTTAGGAAAACACAGATTATGGCGACAGACTTCTCAAACTACCTTAAAAATAAAAATTAGAGTTGATAATTACGGGAAAGCAATAATAAGTGTTGAAAGCTTTAACTTTAAACACTTTCCAGGTGCAATTGAGAAAAAAATAAGACCCAGCATAAATGATGCATTAAAGAAATATGGATTAGATTTAAATCCTAAAGGACTTAACACAAGGTTTAAAAAACTGAAATTCGAAAAAATAGATTCTAAATCATTAAAAATTGATTTTTCAGCAGAATTAGATTAAATACTACAAGCAACAAAGTGTATCGTGCATACCCTTCGGGTTGCTACGCCACCATACACTAAGCGTTGTAGCACCATCTAAAACAACCCAATAAAGAAGAAACCACATCCCCAAATTATACCCATGCGAAAAAAAAGCTTGTACCTCTACTTCCTACTCTGTATTGCCTCTTGTGGCATCAATCCCGCTAATACCGACACAACAGACGTGGACAACAAACAAAACGATCCTTTTACAGCTAGCTTTCACAAGTGGCAGGAGGCAAAAAAAGCACACAACAATTCGTATGAATACACCACAACGTTTAGATCCTATGTAGGGTTTGGACACACTACGATTATTGAAGTGCAAAACGGAGTAGTTGTCAAAAGAACATATTATGAGTTTAACCGTAATTACGATCACCCAACAGCCATAGAAACCATATTAAAATACACCGAAGAAAAAGAAGCCCTAAACACACATCAAGAAGGAAGTCCTGCAATTACGCTAGACGAACTGTATGACAATTGTGCTGCTGTTTATTTAAAAGCAGATACAACTAAAAACAGAATCACGTTTAGGGTTGATGAAGCAGGAATAGTTAGCAGCTGCGGCTACACACCAAAAAATTGTGCCGATGATTGTTTTAAGGGCATACATATCACAAAAATTAAGTGGCTAGACTAGTGGTGTCATGCCCTAGAAAAGTGCAGAATAGAGCCGTAAAAGGTTTTTTGATCTGGCATCAAAAACATCATATCATTTTTTATCTTTGAAAAAACGTTTTTATGGGAAGAGCATTTGAGTTTCGCAAGGCACGAAAAATGAAACGCTGGTCTGCAATGGCAAAAACCTTTACACGCATTGGTAAAGACATTGTAATGGCGGTTAAAGAAGGTGGTCCAAACCCCGAAGCAAATGCGCGTTTGCGTGCTGTAATCCAAAATGCCAAATCGGCGAACATGCCCAAAGACAATATTGAGCGTGCCATAAAACGAGCTTCAGACAAAAACACGCAAGACTATAAAGAAGTACTTTTTGAGGGTTATGCGCCACACGGCATTGCCGTATTGGTAGAAACCGCAACGGATAACAACAACCGCACGGTTGCCAACATTCGAAGCTATTTTAACAAGTGTAATGGCAACCTAGGCACCTCAGGCTCGGTGGAGTTTATGTTTGACCATACTTGTAATTTTCGTATTCCCAGCGAAGGTGTCGATCCAGAAACATTGGAATTGGAGTTTATTGATTTTGGAGTTGACGAGGTGTTTGTAGATGACGATGGAATATTGCTTTATGCGCCTTTTGAGTGTTTTGGCGCTATTCAAAAAGAACTTGAAAACCTGGAAATAGAAATTCTTTCCTCTGGATTTGAACGAATTCCTACGACAACCAAAAAACTATCTGGCGAAGCAGCAGAAGAGGTAGAAAAATTACTTGAGAAAATCGAGGAAGATGAAGACGTTCAAAACGTTTACCACACCATGGTATTAGCGGAGTAAATCCTTTGCGCGTTCCAAATCTTCTGGCGTATCAATACCCACACCCACAAAATCGGTGGTAAGCATCTGCATGACTTTCCCCATTTCTAAATAACGAATAGCTTCTATTTTTTCTGCCAACTCTAATGGCGTAGGTGTTTGGGCATAAAACTCAAGTAAGGCCGCTTTTCTAAAGGCATAAATTCCCACATGGCGGTACGCCTGCCCAGGAGCACGCATATACGGAATCGCGGCACGTGAAAAGTACAACGCCCTACCCTGCTGGTCAGTAACCACCTTAACCACGTTGGGGTTTTCCAAATCTTCTGTGGTATTAATGGGAATCATTAACGACGCTAAATCAATGTTTTTAGCCGTATCCATTTTGAATGCCTCAATCAAATCCGACAAGGCTTCTTTGGAAATAAAGGGTTCATCGCCCTGTACATTTATAACTATATCAGAATCGAGCTGCGCCACACATTCTGCCACGCGGTTGCTTCCGCAATCGTGGTTGCGTTTGCTTCGAAATACATTCCCTCCCAACAACTGAACGTGAGCTTCAATCTTGTCAGAATCTGTTGCTACCCAAACAGCATCAAATAAATTGGTGTTCACAACCGCCTCATAGGTACGCTGCAAAACCGTTTTGCCGTTTAGGTCGGCTAGAAGTTTACCTGAAAAACGCTGGGCATCAAATCGTGCCGGAATAACTGCTACTACTCGCATAGCGCAAAAATAGGTAAATCAATCCTGTTCAAAATAATCATCAGAAAAACCAACTAGAAAAAGGGTTTCAGTAGCACGTGTAATGGCGGTGTATAGCCATCGGAAATAATTGGCGTCCAAGCCATCGGGCAAATAAGGCTGCTCTACCAACACCCGCTTCCATTGCCCCCCCTGCGCCTTGTGACACGTAAACGCATAGGCATACTTTACCTGTAATGCGTTAAAAAATGGATTCTTTTTAACATTCAAATATTGTTTATATTGAGGCAAATGGGCATAATCTTCTCTAACCGCTTGATACAATTTGGTGTTATCTTCAAACGAAAGCGCATGAGCGTCCATATCGAGAGTGTCCAAAATAAAAACGGTGTCAAAAGGTTCTTGGTCAGGATAGTCTAGCATTCGAATATGAACTTCGGCAAAACGAAAACCATATAATTCTTTTACAGCCTTCACCGAAAGCACCTCCACAATATCGCCATTGGCAATAAAGCCAGGGCCAGAATCAGGCGCAAGCCAATGGTAATTGTTTTTAACCACCATTATTAAATCGCCAGTAGCAAGTTCGGGTTCTTTGCCCAAAATCTGGGTGCGGATTTGTTTATTGTATCCGTTGGCTCGTTTATTTGAACGCACAATACATGCCATTTCTTCCCTGCCTACTTCGCGAAACGCCGTCTCTATGGCATCTTGGATTTCGTACCCATCCCGTAAACGTACAATATCAGGAAAGCGTGCCAAAATAAATTGAAAATAGGTAGTTTGTCCTGACGTAATTTGCTGCCGAATGCGTGTGGCGTTAAATAAAATTCCGGAGTCTTTACCTTGGCGTACCACTTCGTTAAGTTCAATTTCGTGTGACGTAAGCCCATGCTCCATAGTCAATACGCGTGCATCAAGTGCTGGGCTCAGATCAGTATGTACAGGAGGAAGTTGCGCCGTATCGCCAACCAATAAAAGTTTACAATTTTCACCCGAATGCACATAATGAATTAAATCATGGAGCAACGAACCATTTTCAAAAAGTTTGTTTTGCTGCTGTTGATCAGCAATCATAGAAGCCTCATCAACCAAAAACAGGGTGTTTTTGAATTTGTTTTTTTGAAGCTTGAATTTGAGGTTTCCCTGACGCTCTTGTTGTGCGAAGTAAATACGCTTGTGGATGGTGTAGGCAGTACGATTTGCATAGGCAGCCATAACTTTGGCAGCGCGACCAGTAGGGGCTAGCAATACCGTTTTATACCGAATCGCAGCTATCGATTTTACCAAAGTGCCTATCAGTGTTGTTTTTCCAGTTCCTGCAAAGCCCTTCAATACAAATACCTCATTTGCAGTTGATGACGTAAGAAAAACCGATAGCTCTTGAAGTGCATTTTCTTGAACAGACGTGGGTGAAAATGGAAAATTTTCTTTGAGTTTTGCGACAAAAGCGGTTGAATTCATTGGCTAAAAGTAGGAATGTTTTACGGAAGGATGCAAAGAAGGAAAAAAATTGTAATTTTGTTTTCATCAATTCATATAAAACATGAAAAAAATCTTACTCCCCATTTTATGGATCCTTATTGTGTTTTTTGGCTATAAGCTTTTTAACTCCATTTATGAACCTATTCAATTTAACAAAGTTAAAACAGAACGCTATGCGGATGTAATCCGTACACTGAAAGATATTGGTAATGCTCAAGTAGCCCACAAAAGTGTTACGGGTGTTTATGCCCCCGAATTTAAAAGTTTGATCGCATTTGTGGATACCGCCCAATACGTAATCATCCAAAAAAGAGATTCGAGTTTCTTGGAATATAATCGTACGTACCGCATTGATATGCTAAAAGAGGTTCAAATTGTTGACACATTAGGTTTTGCTTCTGTAAAAGACTCGCTTTTTGGCAATTCTGATCACTACAAAAACATGGCGAAAGTTCCCGTAAAAGGGGTAGATGCTAACTTTAGCATGAAAGCCGACATCATTGATAAAAATGGATATCAAGTGCCTGTATTTGAAGTACGCGTTGCAAAAGATGTAGTACTTCATGATCAAGATGCCTTTTTGTTAGAACAAGAAAAAGCCACAATTTCCGTAGACGGAGTGAATGGTCCAGCCATTATTTTAGGATCGTTATCCGAAGTCAGTACAAATGGAAACTGGCCTACTATTTACGATGCCGGCACACAAAACTAAAGGGCATAAGAGCTCATTGAATTTGTCCATTCATGTGTACATGAATGGACTTTCTTTTTTTACCTATGATGTAAAAACGCATCATACCTCAAAAGTTTATCGGAAGCTTTTTAAACAACATATACCTGTTGAAAAGCTACACGAACACGTCCATGCGGAACTAAAAGCACAAGACCTTATTGGTCAACCCTTTAACAAAATTAGGTGTAGTGTTGAGAACAATTTAGCAACGCTAGTGCCCAAATCCCTGTTTGAAGAAGCATCTTTGCACGAATATGTCCAAAAAGATATTGACATTCGCACAAACGACTTTGTAACCTACGACATTTTTCCAAGTGCCGACTGGGTTAACGTCTATGTGCCATTTGTTAATGTCAACAATATGCTTATCGACGCATTTGGATCGTTTACCTATTTTCATGCGGTTAGTGTATGGCTTAATGCCCTTACAAAACACACAGTTGCTGACGGAAAACTTGTTTGGAGTTTATACATAGAACACCACCACTTACACATTGTGCTATTGCGAGATAAAAAACTGCAATTTTATAATTGCTTCGAGGCAACGAGCCCAAAAGATATAGCGTATTATACACTGCTCACCGCAGAAAAAAATAACATCAGCCCTAATGAAGTGCCGCTTTATCTGGTAGGAAATTGTATCGAAGATGATCCAACATATAGCGAATTATTTACGTTTGTACGAAGCATTAACTTTCTTACCCCAGAAAACGAGGCATTATCTTCCAGTCCAATGCTCAATGCGCATCAAGATTTTTGTTTGTTAAGTATGTTCTAATGCGAATTATATCTGGCACATTAAAAGGGCGACGTATTCACCCACCCAAAAACCTTCCCGTACGTCCAACAACCGACCGCGCCAAAGAAGCCCTCTTCAATATTCTGGTGCATCAATACGATTTTGAAAGTTGCTCCGTACTAGATTTATTTGCAGGTACAGGAAGTATCAGCTATGAGTTTGCCTCTAGAGGGGTAAAAACCATCACTGCAGTTGATCAAAACAATCGAAGTATTGCGTACATCAACGAAACTAGCGAAAGCCTATCGCTCCCTATTACGGCAGTGCGAATGTCAGTAACGCAGTTTTTAGAACGTTTGAACAACGACTACACCTTTGTGTTTGCTGACCCCCCTTATACCTTTACACCCGACGCGTATCAAGCGTTAATTCATACTGTATTTGAAAGGAGTCTTTTGCAGAAAAATGGCCTACTCATTGTGGAGCATGCCGAACATGTAGATTTGTCTGCATTTAAGTATTTCACAAACGCAAGAAACTATGGCGGCTGTGTTTTCTCGTTTTTTGAAAATTAGTTATTGCTTACCCGCTCGGAATAAATATTCTTTTTCTTCCTTGGTTAGACTTTCATAGCCCGAAGCAGCGATTTTATCCAAAATGGCATCTACTTTTTTTTGATCAATTCCAGATGAAGCTTTGGTTGTTCGCCTTTTTTTGGTCGTTTTTTTTGTGGGCTTTGAGGCATTAAAAAGCGATGATATCCAATCTATCCATCGCATAAACCAACCTCCAATATCATTTCCTTTTAAAAATTCGCGCTGATACAAATACCCCCAAAGTGCACCTCCTAAATGAGCGATATGTCCGCCCGCATTTGACGATGGAATCTGAACTACATCCAAGAAAATAAAAAGCAAAGCGATATACTTTAAGGGTACCGAAAACATAAATACCCGAACGGGTGAGTTCGGCATATAAGACGCCATAAACACCAGAACCGCCATCACTCCAGCTGAACTCCCGATAAGTGCAGATGAGCGGTTTTGAAATGCCGGGAAACTATTATATGAAAGAAGGTAAATCAACCCTCCGGAGATAATCCCAACAAAGAAAGTATTCAACAATAGTTTTGTTTGAAATAAATTTAGCATAAGCCCTCCAGCGATGTACAACAGTAGCATATTCCAAAAAAGATGACTCAAAGTGCCGTGAAAAAAGCCATAGGTAATAAGTGTCCATGGGCGCATTATCAATTTCTGCCAATCTGCAGAAAGCTCAAAAAAGGATACCCAACCCGAAAAAGAAATATTGAACAAGAACAAAAATGTATTTAGTAGCAGCGGCACTACAAAAAGCAACGCCATTACAGCAATGATTTTCTCCAATAAGGTTAGTTTTATAAACCTACTTCGTATGTTTTGCCAAAAATCCATCAATCCCAACGGTTTTTATTAAATTGTTTACTTTTCCAATACCACATCATCAAAAATCCGGTAATTGCGCCACCCACATGGGCAAAGTGCGCAATAGGCCCCATGGAATAGGAAGAAAATCCAAAGAACAAGTCCATCAACAAAACCAACGGAACAAAATATTTTGCTTTGATTGGAATGGGTAAAAAGATAAGCATCAACTCCGCATTAGGAAACATAAACGCAAAAGCTACCAACACACCATACAATGCACCCGAAGCACCAACCATAGTTACTTGAAACAAAGATTGGCTTTGCTGTAAAGAACGGTATATTTCATCCAGAGCATATCCTTGCGCTATTAAATCATCTACAAACCCCTGAATTTGAAGATGGTAAACCATTAGTTGTAAGGCTGCAGCACCAAAACCTGCTGACAGGTAAAAAAACAAGAATTTGTTTTTTCCCCACATCTGCGCTAACGGTGACCCAAACATCCATAACCCAAACATATTGAATAAGATGTGTGAAATACTGCCATGCATAAACATATGGGTTATAATCTGCCAAAACCCAAATAGATTGTTTTTGGGATAATGCAATGCCAGAACGTCATAGGCCGTTTGCCCGACAAATTGACTTCCAATAAAAATCAACACATTGATTATAATCAACTGTTTGATAATGTCGGGTATGTTTCTCATGGTGTAAAAAAACGATCAAGCTCTTGTGAGGTCAACACTTTAAAGGTTGGTTTTCCACCCGGTGTACGGTCGGGCTCTTTGCACAAAAGTAGTTTGTGTATCAATTCTATTTGTTCGTGTGTTTCCATATTGCGGCCAGTTGGAATGCTACGTTGTTTTGCCAACGATCGCGCCATGACATCGCGCTGTGAAAAGGCATGAACCGTGCCATTCCTAGTTTGTGTCAGCCATTGCTGTAATAAATAAGGAATATCCTCAATAGCAAACACTTCTGGGATAGCGTCAAACTCAACCGTGTCATCTTCCAAACTGTGCAAACCAAACCCCATATCTATAAGCAGTTGTTTGTGGGTTCGAATAGCGTCGATACTAGGACGATCGAAGGTAAGCGCAAGTGGAATTGCAAGCTGCTGCGATATCACTTCTTGCGTTTCCCAAGCACGCATATAATCTTCATATAAGACCCGGACATGGGCCCTACTTTGATACACTAAAAGCACACCGTTTTGGTGTGGTGCAATGATATATTTTTGGGCATATTGAAACGAAAAAGTAATCTTTTCAGAAACGGTTTCTATCAGGGGTTCTGGGGTTTCTGCAACAACCTGATTTTCAAAAGAAATGGTTTTTGAAGGGTGGGTTGATTTTGGTGCAGACTTAAAAGGATTAAAATCTGGGTTTACCGTAACACGAGGTGCCAAAGGAGCTGCCTTGTGCTGTTGATAAGAAGTATCTAGCGCATCGTCTTTTAGAAAATCCAAAACAGGCGCAATACTAAACTGTCCCAAACTGTGCTTTATCGCAGCGCGAAGAACGGCATAAAGAGCATGCTCGTCCTCAAATTTTACTTCTGTTTTGGTCGGATGAATGTTAATGTCCAACTGGTTTGGCGGAACCGTTAGGTATAAAAAATAGCCAGGTTGATGATTAGAGGATAGTAATCCTTCAAAAGCTGCCAAAACGGCATGATGCAGGTAGCCACTTTTGATATACCTGTTGTTGACAAAGAAAAACTGTTGATGCCGTGATTTTTTAGCAAAATCAGGCTTAAGCACATATCCTTTAACAGTTAGTAATTCGGTAGATTCTTCAACAGGAACCAATCTTTCGTCGAATTTTGTACCAAAAACATGAACGATACGTTGTCGTGACGAAGTCGGCGGCAATTGGAACACATCGTTATCGTTGTGAAAAAGTTCAAAATGAATATCGTGATGTACAAGTGCTACACGATGAAATTCATCAGTGATATGGCGAAATTCCACTTGAGCGGACTTTAAAAAGTTACGCCTTGCAGGAATATTAAAAAACAAATTTTTTACCGTTACCGAAGTGCCTTGAGCGGCAGTTGTACGTTGTTGCTGGATAACTTCGGAGCCCTCAATATCAATACGAACACCCAAATCATCGTCCTTGGTTTTGGTGATGAGTTGCACTTGTGATACGGCAGCAATACTTGCCATTGCTTCGCCACGAAACCCTTTTGTGTTTAAGTTAAATAAGTCATCTGCTTTCTCTATTTTGGATGTGGCATGGCGTTCAAAACACATACGCGCATCGTTTTCGCTCATCCCTTTTCCATTGTCTACAACCTGTATATGGGCTTTTCCGGCTTCTTTAACAATAAGAGAAATACGCGTAGCACCTGCATCTATGGCATTTTCCAATAATTCTTTTACAACAGACGCCGGGCGTTGCACCACTTCACCAGCAGCAATTTGATTTGCAACGTGGTCGGGAAGTAATCGGATTACATCGCTCATAAACGCTTAAAAATGGTAAGATCAAAGTCCAAAACGTACAGTACAACAAGCAGCAATACAACAATGATAATCAACAAGCGTGGTGAAACGCCTCGGTTTCTTCGATTTCGACTCATGTCTCGGGCTTCGCGCCAATGTGCACCAAAATCATTGACATTAGGTGTGTCGCGGTAACGCTCAAAAACAGAACCAAACGAATAGGGATTTGCAGACTGTTTCCCCTTATAAAAGCGTGGGGTATAGTTGAACCTACGGTTTTTTCGTTGTTTTGGAAATGATAGTCGCACAGCTATGATATGAGTATCAAATGTACAAAAAGCAGACTAATGCACGCAATGGCTATCTTTGTTTTATGGAAGCAACACTTCAACAGTTAGCATCGTGGCTCGAAAAGCCATCAAAAATGGTTATTATCCCCCACAAAAACCCTGATGGCGACGCCATGGGTAGTTGTTTGGCATGGCAAAAGGTTTTAGTACAATTGGGGCATTCAGCAGAGGTAATTGCGCCAAACGATTATCCTACTTTTTTGCATTGGCTCCCAGGTCATAATGACGTTATAAACTATGAAGCGGCGCAAAAAAAAGGAAAAACGCTGATTGCCGAAGCAGATATTGTCTTTACACTTGACTTCAATACCCTTCGACGCATTGACCCAATGGGAGAACGCGTTGCAGAAAGTAAGGCGAAAATTGTAATGATTGACCACCATCAGGAGCCAGACGATTATGCTGACATTATGTTTTCTGAGCCTACTATCGGATCAACCTGTGAGCTTGTGTATAATATTATTGTGGGATTAGATTTAAAAAATTGCATCAATGCCGATGTTGCTAGTTGCTTATATACCGGCATTTTAACAGATACGGGGTCGTTTAGATTTCCCAGTGTTACATCAAATACGCACAAGGCCGTTGCGGAGCTTATTGAACGAGGTGCTAATCACAGTTATATCCATGAACAGATTAAGGACACCGCACGACCCGATAGACTAAAATTATTGGGCATTGCGTTGCAAAACATGGTGTTTTTAGATGATATCAATACAGCGTATATCTCCCTAAGTCAAGAGGAATTAAACCGTTGTAATTTTCAAAAAGGAGATGCCGAAGGTTTTGTAAACTATGGGTTGTCGGTATCGGGGATTCAAATGGCAGTGTTAATGATTGAATATCAACACGAAGGTGTGGTTAAGCTCTCCTTTAGAAGTAAAGGCGATATGGCGGTAAATACTTTTGCGAAAACCTATTTTGAAGGAGGTGGTCATATTAATGCTTCAGGAGGGATTTCCAAACGGTCTTTGGTAGAAACCGAACGCTATTTTATTGATTCGATAAAAACCTTTTTAGCATAGCATTGTAACTGCACTATTTTTTGTAATTTTCAATTCTCAAAAATTCTTATGAAGAAACAAATCATACTTTTTGCTAGCAGCTTATTTCTGATTATAGGTTGCTCAACCTCAAAAAACGGATTAGATAAAGGGCTTTACGCCGATATCAAAACCAATAAAGGCAATATTCTTATTTCGCTGACATACGACAAAACACCAAACACGGTTGCTAATTTTGTATCCTTAGCCGAGGGCACCAACAACCAAGTCGATAGCATCTACAGAGGCAAACCCTATTACAACGGTATTGTTTTTCATCGTGTTATTACCGATTTTATGATTCAAGGAGGTGACCCTACTGGAACAGGACAAGGCGGTCCAGGCTATACCTTTGAAGATGAGTTTTCAGATGAGCTTAAGCATGATGGCGCAGGAGTGCTTTCCATGGCAAACGCAGGTCCAAACACCAACGGAAGTCAATTTTTCATTACCCACAAAGAAACACCCTGGCTTGATGGCAAGCACAGTGTGTTTGGACGCGTAGTAACTGGACAAGAAGTGGTTGATTCTATACAACAAAATGACACCATACAATCGGTTGATATCATTCGCAAGGGCAGCGATGCCAGAAAATTTAAGGCTGACAAAATTTTTGATGCCTATTTTGATGGGATCGAAGAACGAAAAGCGGCACGTATTGCCAAACTCGAAAAAGTAAAAACCGAAAAAGCCGCTGCACTAAAAAAACTAAAAGAACAAGCTACAACCACCGCAAGTGGACTTTCTTATGTCATTACCAACAAAACCGATGGCGCAGCAGTTGTGCCAGGCGTTTCGGCTTTTACGCACTATGCCGTATATTTTGAAGATGGAAAATTACTAGATACTTCTATCGCATCAGTGGCAAAGGCGCATGACCAATACGATCATCGACGTGATAGTAGTGGAGGATATAGCCCCATTGAGGCACGCGTTGACCCAGAAGTTGCTTTGATTGTAGGGTTTAAAGAAGGGCTTTCACTCCTCAAAGCAGGTGAAAAAGCGACACTTTACCTTCCTGCAGATATCGCCTATGGCGAAGGAAATGCTGTTATTCCGCCAAATTCTACACTCATTTTTGAAGTAGAGATTGTGGAAGTGCGCAGTGAATGAGTCGGCGGACACAGCAACGGATTCTCATCGGGATTGCCCTGTATTTTGTTGGGCTTGCAGTTGTTAAAAACAATCCGCTTTGGGTAGAATATTTTTATTCCGATAGACTTTATCCTGCCATTTCAGGGCTTAATCAATGGTTATGGTCATGGGTTCCGTTTTCTGTCGGAGATGTGGGCTATATGCTAGGGATTGTCTTACTTATAAGAAATCTATTTCTTTTTTCTTTTAGACGACATTTTTGGAAAAGCATCACCCTCACAGGGATTATTGTTGTGCTTTTTTACACTTCATGGGGATTGCATTATTTTAAAACCCCCATGCGTACCCAACGAGAGTTACCCGAAATACTTTCTGTAACCCATCTTATACAAACGGCAACCTATTATGCGAATCAAAGTACTGGGTTACATAAAAAATTGAGCAGCTCTCCCCTACACAAAGTAGAAACCGATATTGAAAAAAAAGCATTGCTCAATTTGGCAACGCAAACCATGGAAAATGCATCACTACGCCCCGAAAACCTCCACGGCAAGGCAAAAGCCACACTCTTCCCGACACTGCTGAGCTATATGGGTTTTGGAGGATATGCCAATCCATTTACGCACGAAGCACAAGTCAACACACTACAACCCAAATTACGCATCATAACCACAGCATGTCATGAAATTGCGCATCAATGGGGTTTTGCTGCCGAGGAAGAAGCCAACTATATCGGTATTAAAGCAAGTACGCAATCCGAAAATACTTTAGTCGCTTATGCTGGGAATGTACTGGCCTTCCAATACCTCATTAATGCTTTATACCGTGCTGATGCCACTAAAGCCAAGGAAATCATGGCAACTTTACCCAAAGGTGTGTTAGAAAACATTCGTGAAGTACGCGTCTTTTGGCAACAGTATCAAAATCCGTTTGAACCCTTTTTTGAAAAAAGCTATGACCAATACCTGAAAGCAAACCACCAACAAGCAGGCATTCAAAGCTACTCGTTGGTGGTTGGGTTATTGGTGGATGATTTTGTTAATCCAAAATAACAGGCGCACCCGCCGCAACTGCACTTACAATGGCCGCATCAATTTTTTGCGCCAATACGTCAATTTGATCACTCAATTGATTTGTTAAGGTAGCCGCCATGTCGTAGCTCTCCATTTGCATTTTGGTCGGCCCATAAGTATTTGAATAAAATCCACGAGAGGCTACTGACATACGAAATGAAAGTGTTGGTATGTCCTTTTCGCCTACTTCCTTTTTGGCGGGGCTACCATTAAGTTTTTTATCAATGTCTTTTTGTTGTTGTTGCAAATCATACACTGTTTGGTGTAATGCTTGCTGCTGGTTTTGAATAAACGCCAACCCTTTTGAAAGTGCATTGATTTTCTTCTGTGTGGTTTTAAAAGCATGCCGCATGGTTTCTACGCGAACTGATAAAGCGTTGAGCTTTTCTCGGTATGTATCATGTAAAGAAGCGGTAGGATTTTCCAATACATTTTGGCGCAGCCTCACCACTTCAAAAGGTTGCTTTTGAGAAATCTCAGTGAGTTTACCTTTATACTTTTTAAAAAGTTGCACTTGATAGCTCCCTGGCGAGACATTTGTTCTTACCCCTCGTCCACGATCGTTTTCATTGTGAATATCAAGTGTGGAAGGCATCACCTGACGTAAATCCCAATGCACCCGGTGAACCCCTTTGGTGTAGGCACCAGAAACCTCTGCAATCACCTTTTCCGAAGCATCAGAAATGCGAAGTAGAGCTTTTGGTTTTTGTTCGCTAAGCTCAGTATCTAGCGCGTCCCAACCCAAAAACGGAATATCCTTTTTGTCCTTTTTAAGGGTCTTTTCGGTTTCTTTGCGTTGTTCCTTCTGGAGTTTAATATCTTCAGCGATATAATAGGTAAACTGTGCGCCATATGTTGGGTTTTTAGCTGTAAAATAAGAAGCTCCTTGACTGGAAGTTCCACCTGACTTTTGCACATATTGTAATGCCTTTTTTACAGGGAACAACGTTGCGCCTTGCGCTAATTTTTCTTCAGATAATTCACGAAGTGGGCTATAATCATCCAGTATATAAAAACTACGGCCAAAAGTAGCTGCTACCAGATCATTTTCGCGCTTTTGTATCGCCAAGTCTCGCACCGAAATGGTGGGCATACCTTTACTGAATTTATGCCATTTTGCCCCTTGATTTAGACTCACATACACCCCGTATTCTGTTCCCAAAAACAACAAATTTGGATTTTTGTGATCTTGTACCAACCTCCAAACCAAGGTTCCGTCGGGGAGCCCGTCTGCAATAGATTTCCACGACTTTCCGCCATTTGTGGTTTTATACAGGTAAGGCGCATAATCACCAAACTTATGATTATCTAGTGCGACGTAGGCAACATTTGCATCGAATAAATCTGCTTTGATGTCATTTACAAATGCCGTAGGCGGAACACCCGGAAGTTTATCCACCGTCTGACTTGTCCATGATGATCCGCCGTTTTTAGTGGTGTGGAGCAAACCATCGTCCGAACCCGCATAGACGATATTTTCGTCTTGTGCAGATTCTGCCAGCGAAGTCAAAGTATTGTGTGTAGACATCGCATAAACATCCCAAGGAGCATCCCAGCTTTGTTGGCGCCCCATGATAGGCAATGAAAGGCGTTCTTCATTTTTGGTTAAATCTGTAGAGATAGGCATCCAACTGTCTCCCCTATTTTCAGATTTCCATACACGTTGCGAAGCAAAATACAATCGTTTGGGGTCATGTTGGCTGACCAAAATAGGAGCATCCCAGTTAAAGCGTTCATATGGTTCATTCAATCCGTTTTGCGGACGAATGTATACCGCTTCGCCAGTGGTGCGGTCTATACGATATAGATTTCCTTGCTGCGATTGCGCATACACTATATCGGGATTTCCGGGCTCAGTAGCCGGTTGGTGGCCATCACCACCTAACAGTACAAACCAATCCGCGTTGCTTATGCCATTCCTTTTGTCGGTTCTAGAGGGGCCACCTTGCGTGTTGTTGTCTTGTGTACCACCAAAAATGTTATAAAACGGAAAAGCATCGTCAACTGCCACTTTATAAAACTGTGTTAGTGGCAAATTATTGACAAATTTCCAGTTTTGAGTATTGTCAAACGATTCATATAAACCGCCGTCCGTCCCAATCAACAAATAATTGGGATCGTCTTTTTTAAACACTAGCGCATGACTATCGACGTGTTTATTGGTTTCGTTCATTTGGTAAAAGGTTTTACCTCCATTTTCAGATATCATTACAAAATTGTTCATCAAGAAAATCTTGTCAAATACGTGCGGAGAAGCAATCAACTCTTGATAGTAGTGCGGCCCCGTCCCTCCCGAAACGGTGTCGGACATTTTTGTCCAGCTTTCACCTCCATTCGCAGATCGATACACTGCTCCTTTTCTACGGTCCAATTCAATTGCTGCGTAAAGAACATCGGGATTAATAGGCGAAATAGCCAAGCCAATTTTTCCCAAATCGGAGGTAGGCAGTCCCGTTTTTAGTTTACGCCAAGTCTCTCCACCATCTACCGATTTATACAATGCAGTTCCCGGACCACCACCCATATATGCTGCCACATTTCGATGGCGTTGCCAACTTGCCACATACAAAACATCTGGATTTCTAGGATCAATGACCAAGTCTGTAGCTCCAGTCCATTCGTCAAGCTCCATGGTTTGTTTCCAGGTAGCGCCACCATCTGTGGTTTTATATAATCCACGCGCGCCACCCGAACTCCATAGCGGGCCCTGTGCGGCTACCCAAACAATATTTGTATCGCTAGGATGCACAATGATTTTTGAAATATGCTCTGATTTTTTTAATCCTTTATTCTCCCAAGTATTGCCTCCGTCGCGACTCAAGTAAATACCTTTTCCAATTCCTGTATGTCGACCACCAACATTTTCACCCGTACCCAACCAAATGGTTTGACTGTTATTTGAGTCAATCGTAATTGCACCAGTAGAATAAAACGGTTGGCTGTCTGTCAATGCTTTCCAAGTGGTGCCTGCGTTTGTGGTCTTCCAAACGCCTCCCGACCCTACAGCTACATACCAAATGCTTTCGTTATTGGGATCAATGGCAATATCAGCAATACGTCCCGACATAAATGCTGGTCCAATACTTCTAAATGAGAAACCGCTAAGTGCCGATTCTACGGCACTCTTATTCTCTTTTTGTTGTGCAATCAAAAAGGTAGAACAAAAAACAAACACCCCAATAAATAGTCGTAGCATTTTCATAATGAATGGTTTATGATTTAAAAATTAAAATTACTAATTAATTTGATTCTTCCATTATTAAATATTTAGCTGTGCATATGTACTGTGGTCTTTCTGGCACGAAAAATCAATCTCCTAAAGCGCATTTAGCCAATGACGGTAGTGTACAGAAAATATTTTCTGCGCAAAATCACAACGAATTCGTGTTAAATGTATCTCCCTGCGAAATATCGCCGGATAAATACCCTTTTTTAAACCAACGAATGCGCTGTTCAGAAGTACCGTGCGTAAAAGAATCTGGTACTACCCTTCCTGTAGTACTCTTCTGCAAACGATCATCGCCAATGGCATTTGCCGCATTGATTGCTTCTTCAAAATCGCCATTTTCCATCCACTGCATTTTTTGCTCGGAGTGATGCGCCCAAACTCCGGCTAAAAAGTCTGCTTGAAGTTCTAATCTAACCGAATATTTATTAAATTCTGTTTTGCTTAACCGACCCCGTAATTTGTTCATTTGATCTGTAATACCCATAAGCTTTTGAATATGATGCCCTACCTCGTGTGCAATCACATAGGCCTGAGCGAAATCCCCCGGCGCATTCAATTGATGTTTCATTTCTTCAAAAAAACTTAAATCTATGTATAGTTTTTCATCTCCGGGGCAGTAAAAAGGACCAGTTGCGCTGGAGGCAAAACCACAGGCTGACTTTACAGAATTTGTAAATAAAACTAGGGTCGGCTCTCGGTAATGCTCCAATAATTGATTCCAAATATCTTCTGTACTGGCCAATATGGTCTGGCTGAATTGGGCGAGTTCGTTTTCTTCTTCAGAGCCACCGTATGTACTTGCAGATTGAAAGGTACTGGCTGGATTGTTTGATAGCAATTGACCTATAAAATTTAGTGGATTTATTCCTGTGATATAAGAGACTAAAACAAAAACACCTACAATAATAAGTCCTTTTTTAGTGAACAAAAGCCGTAACAGGGGGCCTGTCAGCAATGAGCCCAAACCACCTAGGTTTGTTCCGCCTGTAGATTGTCCTCTTCGATCTTCAACGTTTGAACTTCTTCTTTTTCCTTGCCATCTCATAATTTGGGGGTGTAAATAATTTACATTCTAAAATTACTAAATATTCTGGATTTGTATAAACCTACTATAGCATTTTCATTATTGGGCTACATTATCTTTTCTATTTTATCAAAAGAATTAAATGCAAACTTGACTGTGCAATGCGTATTTTTGCGCCATGCGAAAACACAAACCAATCCCCCCTATTGAAAAACTAATCATAGACGGTATTGCCAAAAAAGGCAAAGGCGTTGGACGTACCAAAGAAGGACAAGTAGTATTTGTTCAAGGGGCTATTCCTGGAGATGTGGTTAATGTTACCGTTCAGAAGAAGAAGAAACGACATCTTGAGGGAAGGGTTACACATTTTCATCAAGAAAGCGCAGATAGGATTAACCCCAAATGCTCTCATTTTGGCACTTGCGGAGGTTGCTCATGGCAACACATGAAATATGAAGCGCAACTTGTACACAAACAGCAAGAAGTTACTGATGCAATGAACAGAATTGGAGGCGTGGAAGTGCCAAGCTATGCGCCTATTTTAGGATGTGAAGACACCTATGGGTATCGCAACAAAATGGAGTTTAGCTTTTCAGCAAGGCGTTGGCTAACGGCTGAAGAAATTAGCGGTGATAAAGAAATTAAGAACAAAACTGCATTGGGATTCCATATTCCTGGGATGTGGGATAAGATCATAGACGTAGAGCACTGTCACCTTCAATCTGAATTTCCCAATAACATACGTAATGAAGTAAAATCCTATGCGCGGAAAAACGGATTGTCTTTTTTTGATGCCAGAGAAAAAAGTGGTTTTTTACGATCATTAATGCTGCGGAATACTCACGCAGGAGAGACAATGGTCGTTATTCAATTTTTCTTCGAAGACATAGAAGAAAGAGAGTCATTGTTGAATCATCTTATAACTGTTTTCCCCGAAATTACTTCGTTGCAGTATATCATCAACGAAAAGGCAAATGACAGTATTTACGACCAAGAAATTATATGTTATCATGGGGCGCCCTACATAACAGAACACATGGGGAATTTGATATATCAGATTACCCCAAAAGCATTCTACCAAACAAATCCTGCGCAAGCCGAAGTGCTTTATGCTAAAGCCTTAGAACTTGCAGAACTTCAACAATCGGATGTTGTATATGACCTTTACACAGGACTGGGTACCATTGCACAATATGTTGCTCATACATGTGAAAAAGTAGTTGGTGTAGATTCGGTTTTCGAAGCAATAGTGGCTGCAAAAGAAAACGCAACACGAAATAAAATTACGAATGCAACCTTTGAAGCGGGTGATATGCGTAAGATCTTTACAGACGATTTTGTGGCTCGCCACGGAAAACCAGATGTGATTATCTTAGACCCTCCACGGGATGGAATGCATAAAGATGTTATTGCGCAATTGCGCAAAGTCAAATCACCCAAAATACTGTACATCAGCTGTAATCCACAAACACAAGCGCGCGATTTGATGCTGCTTTGTGAAGATTACGATATCGTTATTAGTCAGGCGGTAGATATGTTTCCGCATACTCAACATGTAGAAAATATCGTACTTTTGAATATAAAGAAATGAAAAGATACGCCTACTTATTACTCCTAATCGCATGTAGCCTTCTTGGTTGTGAACCCGATGATATTTGTTTGGCAGAAACCCCCGGAACACCACAGCTCATCATTGTTTTTTATGATAAAGCCAATCCCAACACAAAAAAAGAAGTTCTTGACTTACAGGTAAAAGATATGGGGTCCGATGCTTTAATACATAACGGCACGACAGACTCTATTGCCCTGCCACTAAAGACTAAAGAATTAAGCACTTCATTTTTCCTTACCAAGATTGAAAATAGCGTGAGTTATAACGAAACATTAACGCTAAACTACGACACCTACGACAGCTTTATTAGTAGGGCTTGTGGGTATAAAACAAACTTTACAAAATTGGTTTATGACCCTTTAAATTCCGCTAGCTGGATAGAAGGTGTAATAATTGTAACTGACTCAATTTCAGACATTAAAACAACTCATGTTAAAATTTTACATTAACTTTTTGATTGTTTTGTTTTGCACCCAAATTTGGGCGCAAAATGAAGCTGTTTCTGACAGTTTATCGACTGAGATTCGCTACGGGATTCGGCTGGGAATTGACCTTAGCAAGCCCATACGCATGTTTCTAGAACCTGACTATAAAGGACTGGAACTTGTGGGAGATTATCGACTTACACGTGATCTTTTTGTGGCTGGAGAATTGGGAAACGAAACCAAAGTAGTGAACCAAGATGCTGTCCATTTTAAAACATCTGGAACATACTTAAAACTCGGAATTGACTACAATGTGTATAACAACTGGGCAGGCATGGACAACTTTATTGTTGTTGGGTTTCGCTACGGTATTAGCCAACACCAACAAACTCTATTGGGCTATAATCGGTTAATTAACGACCGTTATTGGCAAGAAGACAACCAAGTGATTTTAGACGCGCCAAAAACCTATGATGGGCTAAGCGGGTACTGGATTGAATTACAGTTGGGCATAAAAGCAGAGCTGCTGCGAAATCTTTATATGGGCATTAGTCTTCAAATGCATCGTTTACTTACTGACAAAGACCCTGACAATTTTGAGAACCTATTTATTCCTGGATTCAACAAAGTGCTCACCAACAATCCTTACGGCGCAGGCCTAAATTACACCATTAGCTATCAAATCCCTATTTTTAAGAAGTAACTAGTACTTTTTGGGTGCTTTTTTCCAAGGGTACTTCACCCATAGCTTCTCCCCTTTAGTTAAAAATTTTGGCGAACAAAAACTGGCCAAAACAGCAGATCCTAACAATAATGGCAAATAAGGTAACGGCATCAATAAACCAATACAGATACGGAACAGAACAAACAGGACTCCAAATGCGATTAGATTTAAAACCAAGGCTTTCGTTTTTACATTCATCAAATTGATTTTAGCTTGTGAATCTTTTTGGTTCCACTGTAGAGTTCGTATTTCACCAATTTACTTTCCAGCTTCCCATTAAATAATTTTATTTTTCTGGAAGGACGTAGCCCAACCGATTTAATGGCTTCTAAGTTAGACGTAATAAACCATGCGTTTGTGCCAGCGTAGTGTTGCTTAAGGGTATCGCCAATACTTTTATAAAAGACGTTTGCATCAATCAGGAGTCGTTCACCATAGGGCGGATTAAACACCATATGCAGTGATTTTTCGGGATGCTCCTTTTGTGATTTAAAAAAATCGTTTTCTGATATTGTGATATAGTCCGACAGGTTTGCGTTTTGCACATTTTGTTGCGCTTTGCGCACCGCAGAGGGGGCTTTGTCATAGCCTGTCATGGAATAAGAAAACTCTCGTACTTTCTTTAAAACAGATTCTTCTATTGTGGTAAACAGTTCGTCATCCCAATCCATCCATTTTTGAAAAGCAAACTCCTTACGGTTAAGATTTGCAGGGATATTACACGCAATCATAGCTGCTTCAATCAGCAACGTACCACTACCACACATGGGATCAAGAAAGTCAGAATCACCGCGCCAACCTGACATCAATAAAATTCCGGCTGCTAAAACCTCATTTATCGGAGCAATATTTGTTGCCACACGGTATCCACGTTGATGCAAGGATGCACCAGAACTATCTAGTGAAACTTCAACAAATCTGTCCGTCACATACAAATGAATGTGCAAGTCAGGGAAGTCTTTATCAACGCTAGGTCGGCTTCCCATACGGTTCCGAAATCTATCTACCAATCCATCTTTGGCGCGCTGCGCCACATACATGCTGTTTTGGGGTGTACTCATCATTACGGTTGCACTAATGGCAAACGTGTGATCTGTGGTCATATACTCTTCCCAAGGAAGATTTAGCATAACATCGTAAACCTCTTTTTCAGATGAAATAGATTGTCTGCCAATGGGCTTGAGGATACGCAGGGCAGTGCGCAAACACAGATTTGCTTTGTACATAAAGCCTGTATCACCAACAAATTGAACATTTCGTACGCCAGTTTTCACAGACTGTGCGCCTAATTGCTTGAGTTCAGTGGCTAAAATTTCTTCAAAACCAAAAAGTGTTTTGGCAACCATTGGGAACAATCCCTGTTTGTTGTTATTCATAGGGCTAAAATAGTTTAAATTTGCACGATGATGGAAGATAATGCTGCATGGTACCAAACGTGGTTCAACACTCCTTTTTACCATACCTTATACCAAGATAGAAACATTGCTGAAGCGCAGTTCTTTCTACACAATCTCATCCAACATCTATCCATAAAAAATACGGATCGCATTTTAGATATTGCATGTGGCCGTGGGCGTCATGCGCTATATTTGGCTGAACAAGGATTTAATGTAACAGGAATTGATTTAAGCCCAAACAGCATTTCGTTTGCACAGAAAGAAGCCACTTCAAGAGGGTTAGATGCCCAATTTTATGTGCATGACATGCGCGATGTAGCAAAACAACCAGCAGATGTGGTGCTTAACTTATTCACCAGTATTGGATATTTTGAGGATAAATCTGACAACACTAAAGCCCTAAAGGCATTTTACGACAGTTTAGCACCCAATGGCATGGCGGTGATTGATTTCTTACACACACCGTGGGTGAAAAAGCATTGGGTAGCCGATGAAGTTGTTATCAAAGATGGCATTACCTTTACGCTCAAACGGAGCTTTAGCAAAGGGTGGATTAAAAAAGATATTTCGTTTGTACACGAAGGAAAACCGTTTGCGTTTACGGAACGTGTAGCCGCATTGGAACGTTCCGATTTTGAGCAAATGTTTAGTCAAGTTGGGTTTACGTTAAAAAATGTTTTCGGGGACTATGCCCTAACCCCTTTTGATTCACATACGGCAGAACGTTTAATTTTAGTTGTTCAAAAATGAATATAGTACTCCCCCTATTTTCGGTCATTTTAGGTGCTTTATTGGTTTTAGCTGGAGCTGCCAAATCACAGAAGCGTCTTAAGCTACTACTTGCATTTAGTGGTGCTTTTTTGCTATCCACTACGGTTACTGCACTGTTGCCAGAAGTTTTTGACCACTCTAATGCGACCATCAGTTATTGGATTTTGGGTGGTATTGTGGTGCAGCTTGTTCTAGAAAATTTATCTAAGGGTGCCGAGCACGGACACATTCATGTTCATAACAGCTCAAAATTGCCTTGGGCGTTGCTTATAGGACTGTCTTTGCACGCCTTTATTGAAGGATTCCCCATACACCATCACAAAGAGCTCCTTTGGGCCATCGTGGTGCACAAACTTCCTATCGCCATGCTTCTGACAATTGCTTTGTGGCAAACAAAAATCTCATTACTTGCTAAAACCATTACATTTTTTTGCTTTGCTGTAATGACACCCTTGGGAAGTTTTCTTAATGAGTCTGTGCCTTTTTTACACCCCTTTGCATTACAAATTACTGCATTGGTGGTTGGGGTTATGTTGCATATTTCTACCACCATACTTTTCGAAAGTGCTGAAAATCATAAGTTTAATACTTCAAAAATTGTTGTGTTTTTACTTGGCCTAGGGTTAGCCGCTATGTTAAACTAGCCATATTGTTTATTTATCGTTTACCATTTTTATAATTATTTTTTTACTAAATTTGGACATATAACAGCCCCAAAACTGTTCTACTTGTGTATTAAAGGCGAAACTCCTTTTTACTTTTCAGAATTTTTTTGAGGGCATAACCCAATAATTATGAACCGAAAAAAAATCGTGGGTGCAATACTTTTGTTGTTGCTAATTGTGTCCACCACACAATGCACGAATCCAAAAAGCAAAAAAAAGAATGTATCCCAAAGCACTTATGTGCTTATTCACTCTGCCTGGTTAGGCGGCTGGCAATGGGATAGCGTAGCCAACATACTCCGTGAAAAAGGACACACCGTACTTACTCCTGACCTTCCTGGGCATGGACAAGACAAAACCGCTCCCGGTGATGTTACCATGGCTGATTACATCAAAACCATCGTAAACATACTAGACAATCAAGAAAACAAAGTAATCTTGGTAGGGCATAGCTTTAATGGCATTACGGTGAGTCAAGTAGCAGAACTGAGACCCAACAAAATAAAAAAGTTGGTTTACTTAGCTGCGTTTTTGTTACCTGACGGAGGCTCCTTTTTTAGTGCCGTACAGGGAGTGAAAGGCTCAAAGGCAGTAGAAAATTTCTACTTATCTGAAGACAAAACCTATGCACTGGTCAAAGAAGAAGAAATTCAAAATGCCTTTGCACACGATATCCCAAAAGAGGCTTTTGACCAGGCTAAGCCAAACATTGTACCTGAACCAGCGGCACCCTTAATGTATAGGTTGGAAATTTCTGCTGAAAATTTGGGCAGTGTACCCAAATACTATATCGAGTGTACCGAAGACCGCGCCATTCCTATAGCTGTACAACGTGCTATGTATGAAGGCAATGTGGTAAAATCATTTTCGTTGGCGTCTAGTCACACACCCAATTTTTCACAGCCTGATAAACTGGCTGAGATATTATTAACTCTAAAATAAACCCCATGAAAAAATTAATTGTAGAATGTATTGGAACCGCTTGGTTGGTATTAGGCGGATGTGGTAGTGCTGTTTTGGCAGCGGCATACCCAGAACTCGGCATTGGCTTTGTAGGCGTGTCTTTAGCCTTTGGACTTACGGTCCTTACCATGGTATATGCCATTGGACATATTTCAGGATGTCACTTAAATCCTGCCGTTTCGGTTGGGCTTTGGATTGGCGGACGTTTTAGTACAAAAGAGTTATTCCCTTATATCATCGCGCAAATTATTGGGGGGATTTTAGGGGCTTCAATTTTATATGTGATTGTTATTGGCAATGGAAATCACGAGATAGGAACTTTTGCAGCTAACGGCTATGGCATACACTCCCCCGGTGGCTACGACATGATTTCAGCACTTGTCATTGAGGCCGTAATGACATTTATGTTTTTGTTTATTATTTTGGGTGCTACACACGCAAAAGCACCTAAAGGCTTTGCAGGTATTGCCATTGGTTTGGCACTTACGCTTATTCACCTTATTAGTATACCCGTAACAAATACTTCTGTAAATCCTGCGCGAAGTATCAGCCAAGCGCTATTTGTACAAGGTTGGGCAATAGACCAATTGTGGCTGTTCATTGTTGCGCCTATCGTTGGAGCTGCATTAGCAGGCGTGGTATATGCATTTGTGAGTAAGGAAAAGTAAGACGAATACCCCGTTAATTACAACTTAGCGGGGTGTTTTTACCCACACCATAAAAAGTTTTCCTGCCAATTAATTGGCTAAACCATCTTAAAATCCAACAACAACTCACCTTCAATAGAAGCTTGCAAATGATCTGCTTTAAAAATTTGACCTGTACCATTAGCGGGAGTTCCTGTAAAAATTAAATCACCTGATTCTAGTGTCATAAATGAGGAAACAAAAGCAATAATCTCGTCGATTGTATAGATCATCAATGAGGAATTACCTGACTGGCGTTGCTCCCCGTTAATTTTTAAATCAAAATTGATGTTTTTAAGATCAGGGAAATCTGATACTGGCTTAAATGTAGAAATTGGAGATGCACCATCAAACCCTTTTGCTAATGCCCATGGTTGTTTCTTCTCACGAGAAGCATTTAAAATATCCTTTGCGGTGTAGTCAATTCCTACAGCAATTTCAGATATGTAAGACGATGCGTCTGAGACAGGAATGTTTTTTCCACGCTTGCCTATTTTTGCAACAAGTTCTACTTCGTAAACCAAATTGTTCGTTATAGGGGGAAATACCACATCTTTATTCCCTTGAACTAGGGTGGATTCCGCTTTTAAAAAAATAAGCTGCTCTCCGTTTTTAAAATGACTAATTTCACTTTTGTCATTTACATAATTCTTTCCTATTCCGAGTATTTTCATTTGAATGTTGGTGTTAAAATTTGGCTCGAATATACTTCTACAAAGAATATTTTGGAAGAAAAATCAAAACAAAAAACGTAAATTAAAACGCAAAAAGTATATATTAGTGGTATAAAAGGAACTGTGTCCCTAAAACATCGACTCCACGAAATCATCTATGAAGCAGATACAACTGCTGGAAAGTTATTTGATCTTGTTTTACTGGTTTTAATCTTAGCTAGTGTCATTTTGGTAATGCTCGAAAGCGTTACTGTCATTAATGAAGATTATCACAGTCAACTGGACATAGCCGAATGGGTAATTACCATTTTATTTTCAATGGAATACGTATTGCGTATTGTTATTGTCAATCGTCCTTGGAAATACGTCGTCAGTTTTTATGGGATCATTGATTTGCTGTCAATACTGCCTAAATATATTTCGTTACTCGTTGGGGGAGCACAAGGGCTTGCTGTACTAAGAGCCATTCGGCTGCTACGTGTGTTTCGTGTACTGAAACTCACAAGGTATATTGGCGAATCCAATCATTTAATGATTGCAATGAGAAGAAGTCGGCCAAAGGTTTTGGTTTTTCTATTTGTTGTTTTTGTTCTTTGTATTGTCCTAGGCTCTATCATGTATCTGGTTGAGGGAGATGAGGGCGGATTTACCAGTATACCAAAAAGTGTGTATTGGTGTATCGTAACCTTGACTACAGTTGGTTATGGAGACATTGCTCCCATCACACCATTGGGGCAATTCTTAGCATCTGTAATTATGATTATTGGATATGGAATAATAGCAGTCCCAACAGGCATAATAGGCGTAGAAATCGCTCAAGCCAAAAAGATACCCACCAACACACAATCCTGTCCCAATTGTTTAGAAGACAAGCATTTAGATAAAGCTATATATTGTCATGAATGTGGTGGAGTTTTGAATGAAGAATCCTAAAAGTTTAGAGAACAAAAAGTCCTCGAATAACCCAAAAATAAGGGCATAAAAAAAAACCTACATTACTGTAGAGGTTTTATAAGAAGGCGACGACATACTCTCTTACGCCATAGGCGAACAGTACCATCTGCGCTATTGGACTTATCCGTCATAAGAGAATTGAGACAGGAAAATAATTCAAAAATAAGGGTATAAAAAAACCCCTACATTACTGTAGAGGTTTTATAAGAAGGCGACGACATACTCTCTTACGCCATAGGCGAACAGTACCATCCGCGCTATTGGGCATATCCGCCATAAGAGAATTGATATAGGAAAATAATTCAAAAATAAGGGTATAAAAAAACCCCTACATTACTGTAGAGGTTTTATAAGAAGGCGACGACATACTCTCCCACCGAGTGGCAGTACCATCTGCGCTATTGGGCTTAACTTCTCTGTTCGAGATGGGAAGAGGTGAGCCCCAATGCAATAGTCACCTTAACGTTATACACGCAACTTCACTAAAGAAGACGTGTATCGTGTATGTTTAATAACAAAACACGCAATACAATCATATTGAGAAATATAGATACGCAAGTAATACAAAAAAAAAGAAAAGGTTGTTACGATAGGTTTATGGGTAATTAGTATCACTCGGCTATGACATTACTGCCTTTACACCTGTGACCTATCAACGTAGTCGTCTCCTACG